>Ga0209577_10003216_pt1 | contig 15377 bp, 17 predicted proteins | sample GraSoiAngelo_109_FD_185874 | JGI IMG/M metagenome (GOLD analysis project Ga0209577, IMG submission 185874) | Grasslands soil microbial communities from the Angelo Coastal Reserve, California, USA - 14_0903_12_20cm (SPAdes) (version 2) | ecosystem: Environmental > Terrestrial > Soil > Grasslands...
GTCTTTGCTTCCTTCGATCACCTCGATTTGGCGGCCACTAATAAATTTGTGACAGCACCGGCAAAAGCGTTGGTCGTCTAGAGATCGCCATTTGCGAAATCGGTCCAGTCGGCGCAAAACGATCAGACGGTCGGCAAGATCCAATCGGACCGGCGATGTCATTTTCACCCGTGAACTTTGTCGGAACGGGCGCGGCAATACAATCGGGCGGCGGCCCGAAAAGCTGATAGGAAAAATCCCTATTTCAGGTGCGGTCGGTAGATTTTTATTTCGCCAGCTCAAATTTTGGGACCCCGGTTTTCCTCGGCGTTGTCTGTCTCTCTTTGCGTTTGCTGAATTGTCTTGCACATAGATCATTGCCTTAATGGGGGAAACAACGAGCCGCATGACATTTTGGCGGCGGCTGGGCGGGTGGGTGGCAGAGTTGGTCCTGGTTTTTATCGGCGTCTATGCCGCATTCTGGCTGAACAATTTTCAGCAGCATCAGCAGGACGCAGAACGGCGCGACCGAATCCTGGCTTCAATCGAGCGAACGCTGCGTGAAGGAATCGAGGGGGCAAAACTTAACCGTGCGCAACAAGAACGCGAAGCCGAAGAGTTTCAACGAGCACTAGACGGTGGTGAAATGCCGTCGCTTAAGCCGTTTGTCTTCATTACCGATTACAGCGCGGGTGACTTTGCCACGTGGCTTCAATCCGGTGGCACGCAACTGATTGACTTAGACACGCTCAACGCCCTCCGCAACGACGAGTCGGTGATTCGCTGGGGACTAGCCCGCATGGCGCGTTTTCAAAAATTAAGCGACGAACTGATCGTGCCGAATCTCGACCAGGACGTCTCCTTCTTTTACGATCCGGCCACGAAAAGACTCCGCAGGCGATTCGAAATATATCCAGAGGCGCTGCAAGCAAGGGTGAAACTTGCGAATGAACTTGAGCAAACCCACGCCGAACTGCTCAACAGAATCCAAGCCGAACGGCAGCACCGCTAAAGCGCCATTAGAGCACTCCGACCGCGCGCGAAATCAAAACAATCACAATCGTTAATGAGATTCCGATCTGGACCATGGTGAGAATCTTTGCCCACCGGGCGAGCAAAGGTGCGTCGGTTGGACCGAAGGTCGAACTGGTCGTCCAGGCGATAAAAAGATAATCGACGAAATGAGGCTGCCACCCCTGACACTCAAAGCGGCCGCGCTCAATTTTTTCGATCTGCATTTGTGGAAAGACGAAGCTACGGCTGCCGAACTCGTGCCGTTGACGCCGAGCGGTCGGTCCGCCGCCATCCAATCGCCAGTACCACAGGGCGAAAACAAGTACGTTGGTAAACCAAAGTTCAGCACCTGAATGCAAGAGTGCGACCGGTTCTTCCTTATGAGTGGGTACGGCGGCAACGAGCAAACCGACCGATGCAAGCAGCGCCAAGGTAATGACGCTGCTGATGATGATACCCAGGACACGATTCAGGGAATGCTTCCCCATGCGATGTGCCACCACCGTCGGCGCGATCAGCACCGCAATGAAAATCGGAAGGACCCATTTTGGGCCGGCGATCAGGGCTCGCGGCAGCGCAACATAAATTCCACCAACGGCAAGCAACGCCAGTACCACCTGCCAACGCGGCTCCGGCTTGTCGATCTTCCCGACGGGCTCACCCACGTCACCGGTATACCATGCCTCGGCCTTTTTGGAAGTTAGGTGTCCAGCCATTCGCCAATCCGGCTCGGACGCTGACTGGAAAGGCGACTGAGCTGATGGTAATCACGATCATGATTCGCTACCTCTCAGTATTTCTCCTGGTCGTGGCAACAGCGCGGGCGGCTGATTATCCTGCGCCCGCGGAAGGCGACTATATCATTCGCGATTTTAAGTTCACCAGCGGCGAGACGCTACCGGAATTGCGTATTCATTACCGCACCCTGGGAAAGGCGGAAAAGAATGCACAGGAAAAAACGGCAAACGCGGTCTTGATCATGCACGGAACAACCGGCAGCGGTGCACAATTCTTTCGCCCGGAATTTGCCGGCAAGCTGTTCGGTCCGGGGCAGCCACTCGACGCGGCGAAATTTTTCATTGTTGTGCCCGATGGAATCGGTCACGGGAAATCGAGTAAGCCGAGCGATGGCCTGCACGCAAAATTTCCGCGCTACGGCTACCGCGACATGGTCGAAGCGCAATACCGGTTACTCACAGACGGCCTTGGTGTGAATCACGCGCGCCTGATGATGGGGACGTCCATGGGCGGGATGCATACCTGGCTTTGGGGCGAGATTCATCCCGACTTCATGGACTCACTCTTGCCGTTAGCGAGTCTTCCGACGCAAATTTCCGGACGTAACCGTGCCTGGCGGCGCATTATCATCGATGCAATCCGCGGCGACCCAGCGTGGAACGGTGGCGAGTACAAAGCCCAACCACCGAGTCTGCGGACTGCGGCCGAGATGCTTTGGTTTATGAGCAGCAATCCGTTGGTGCGACAAAAGGAAGCGCCTAACTTCGCAAAAACGGACGAAGTTCTCGACAAGTTTGCCGGCGAACATCTCAAAAGCGACGACGCGAACGACGTGCTTTACGCGCTGGAAGCATCGCGTGATTACGATCCTGGCCCGGAATTGGAGAAAATTCACGCGCTACTCCTCGCGATCAATTTCGCCGATGACCTTATTAACCCACCCGAGCTCGGAATTTTTGAGCGCGAAATAAAGCGGGTTCCTCACGGCCGCGTATTGCTAATTCCGTTAAGCGAGAAGACACGCGGTCACGGCAGCCATACCATCGCGGAGTTGTGGAAGGATGACCTTGTTCGTTTGCTGACCGACTCAGGAAAGTAACTGCTTTGTCGGCAGGTTCTTCGTAGCCCGTCGATTGTCATGTGCGCTGAATGGATCGGAATCTTCGTTGTCCGTCGACGGGAATATCAGATCACGATGGAAATTCGGTTGATTTGCAAATAGGTTGAGTGCTTAAGAATGAATCAAATTTTTCGAATTGCTATTCTTTGCGCGTTTGCGTTTTCCGGCTGCCTTTCCAGTCGAAACTCAGAGGTAATGATCGACACAAACAAAAAAACGAAAAAAGGGGTATCTGAAGAGTACCGGAGCGAGATTCCGGCATCCGAGATGATGGGCCCGCAGTAGTACGGCGAGCTAACTCCAGTTCGGCTCGGACCTGCGAAGCCGATGGGGCAACTTGCCCGTTCTCTTTTGGCCGGCTGAAAGCCTACCCTCCATTTAGCCGGTATTTGTCCTGGCTTTGTTCGGTCGACTTTTCGGCAAGACGCTGATACCTACCTGAATGCATCGAATGCGAAGCTGCCTCCGCTATTTAATCTTCGTCCTGATCGTTAGTTCCGGGCAAATCGCCTCAGCCGATCCGCCGTTCGACGTTATTATTAAGGGCGGGACGCTTTATGACGGCACCGGTGCCGAGGCTCGGATCACAGATATCGCCATCCGCGGCGATCGCATTGCCGGCATAGGCGATTTGGCGAATGCCACCGCCAAAACCACGATCGACGCGCGGGGTCTCGCCGTGGCCCCCGGCTTTATCAATATGCTTTCGTGGTCGACGGAATCGCTCATTCAGGATGGCCGATCGCAAAGCGAGATTCGCCAGGGCGTGACCACCGAAATCATGGGCGAAGGCGAATCGATGGGCCCAGTAAACGATCGACTCCGCCAGTACATGTTGAAGAACCAGGCCGACATCAAATACGAGATCAAATGGAACACGCTTGCAGAATATTTGCAGTACCTGGAGAAACGCGGGATCTCCTGCAATGCCGCGTCGTTTCTCGGCGCGACGACCGTTCGCGCTTACGTGATTGGATTTAATGATCGAATACCAACGCCCCAGGAAATGGACCAAATGCGCGAGCTCGTTCGGAAGGAAATGGAAGCGGGCGCTCTGGGTATTGGCACATCGCTGATTTATCCGCCCGCATTTTACGCCAAGACTGACGAGCTGATCGAGCTCTGCAAAGTCGCGGCCAGGTACAAAGGCAAATATATCTCGCACATGCGGAGCGAGGGAAATCAGTTGCTCGAAGCGCTCGATGAACTGTTTCGGATCGCGCGCGAAGCGAATATTCCGGCTGAGATTTATCACATCAAAGCCGCCGGCCAGAAAAATTGGCCCAAGGTCGACGAACTCCTGGCGCGGATTGAAAAGGCCCAAAAAGATGGTCTAAAAGTGCGCGCCAATATGTACAGTTACACTGCAGCCGGCACCGGACTCGACGCTTGTTTTCCACCGTGGACCGAAGACGGCGGCTACGATGCATTGTTCAAACGATTGCGCGATCCGGTAACGCGCGAAAAAATCAAGGCTGAGGTGAGCGTCGACAGCGACAAATGGGAAAACCTTTATCTTGGCGCCGGTTCGCCCGACAATATTTTGCTTGCCGCCTTTAAGTCCGATAAACTCAAACCGCTCACGGGCAAAACCCTGGCCAAAGTGGCAGAGATGCGCAGCAAAGACCCGATCGACACCGCGATGGATCTGGTGGCCGAAGACGAATCGCGGATCGGCACGGTTTACTTCATCATGTCGGAAGACAACGTGAAGAAGGAATTGCAGAAGCCCTGGATTTCGTTTGGTTCCGATGAAGCCTCGCAGGCGCCGGAAGGCGTGTTTCTGAAATCAAATCCGCATCCGCGCGCCTACGGAAATTTCGCCCGTGTGCTCGGGAAATATGTGCGCGATGAAAAGGTAATCACCTTGCCGGAAGCAGTGCGACGCCTGAGCGGGTTGCCAGCGACGAATCTCGGTCTTGATCACCGCGGTTTCATTCAAGAAGGGATGTTTGCCGACGTGGTCGTCTTCGATCCTGCGACAATCGCGGACCGCGCCACCTTCGACAAACCCCATCAGTACGCCGTCGGGATGAAACACGTTTTCGTCAACGGCGTCCAGGTGCTGAAGGACGGCGAACACACCGGCGCCAAGCCGGGCCGCGCCCTGTGGGGACCCGGAAAGACGAATGATTGATCGTCTCGATGGGACGACCAAGAATAACTTAAGCAACACTTACAGCGTTAACGCGATTGCAGCAGAGGCGAGATTTTTATGAATCTCAAGCGTTGAAATTAGGGTTAGTACGGGCGCAAGAATGTCTGGTACCAGCGCATGATCGAATCTCCACAAAACATCCAGGTGATAGCACCGAGGGCGAGGTAGGGGCCGAAGGGGAGTTTGAGCGACCAGACGCGTTTGCCAAGGATTAGCGTGACGAGACCGATGGCGGAACCGTAAAGCGAGCCGGCGAAGATGGCGAAGAGAGCGGCGCGCCAGCCGAGAAAAGCGCCGATGCAGGCGAGAAATTTCAGATCGCCCCGGCCCATGGCTTCGCGTGGAATCTCAATCTCGTTAGCCATTCCGTTGATATCGTCGAGATGATCAAGTTCGAATGTCTCGGAATCGGCCTGAACGCGATTGTAGTGAAACCGCAAAATCGTGTTGACATATTCGCGATCGGCAATCTTGGCGCTCGAACAATGCAATAAGAGTTGGTCCTTCTCGCGGGCGAAGAAATCGCTCCACAAACTTTTCTCGTCGCCGACGACAAAATCGGCGTCCTCACCGTGACGTGTCCAGCTGAAGGCGGTTGGTTTTTCGAGCCGGATTCGCTTTTTGCCGAAAACAATTTTGCCGCCCTCGAGGACAAGCCAGAGCAATGCGTAACCCAGTGCAGCTGAAGCGACGGAGATCAGCAGCGCCATCAGCCGGCGATCCGTGTTCATCAATCGGGGGACGGCGATTGAGGCGAGCACTCCGGCAACCGTGCCGCCGATGGTGATTTCGTCCGGGATGATGAAATGCTCGAAGTCGATGAAGGTGGCCGCGATAACGAGCGCGATGAAAACCCAGTAAGCAATCGCGATCTGCCACGGAAAAGATTTCCAAATGATGAGGAAGAAAAGCGCGGTGAGCAGTTCGACCGCAAAATAGCGGAAGGCGATGCGCGCGCCGCACCTGGCGCAGCGTCCGCGCAACAGTAGCCAGCTAACGAGAGGCAGATTTTGATGCCACGGAATTTGGGTTTTACACGATGGACAAAACGAACGCCGCGGCTGGTTTACGGAGAGATTTAATGGCAGCCGATAGATGCAAACGTTTAGAAATGAGCCGACACAGGCACCGAGCACGAAGGCGACGACTTCAAACACGCGTTCGTAGATCATTCCGCAAATACAATGTAGGAAGCGAGTAAGGGAGCAGAGGAGTAACGGGGGAGAGGCGTAAGAGATTTCATTGCACCATCAGTTTGATACTTCATTATTCCACTCGCGCCGCCTCATGCGGCGCGCGCCTGCCTGCGCTTCATGAACCACGCGATCCAGATACAGCTTTCATAAAGAAAGACCATCGGCAGACTCATCGCGATGAGAGTAAGGACATCTGGCGTCGGGGTGATGATGGTGGCGAGAATGAGGATAAGCACGATGGCGTAAGGTCGGGTTCGCGCCATGAATTCGTAGGTGAGTAACCCAAAGCGAACGAGCACCAGTACCACCACCGGTAACTCAAACGCCAGACCGAACCCGATCGTGAAACGGGTCACGAAGGAATAATATTGCTGCACCGTCCAGGTCGGAGCCCAGCCGAGCGACTGGGTGTCGCGAAAAAAGAACAGAATCGTTTTCGGCAACAGCCAGAAGTAGCAGGTTAAAACGCCGGTAAGAAACAAGGCGAAGCTGACGGCAATGGCCGGGAACAGAATCTTTTTCTCCAGTACAGTCAACGCTGGAAGAACGAATTCAGCTGCAAAAAAAAGGAGCAGGGGAAAGGAAACGACGATACCGGCATAAAAGGCGAGGTGAAACGAAATCACGATCGAGTCGGTGATGCCGAGGGCGCGCAGCACGCCGACATTCGGATCTACCTCCTGCAGCGGCGTCTGCAGAATGCGCACCAGCGTGCCGCGAAAAGCGAAACATAAGATCATGGCGGCCATCAGCGTGATCGCCATTTTCACAATGGTCCAGCGCAGGTCCTCGAGATGTTCGAGAAATGGCTTGGAGGTTTCGCTCTCCGGCAGCTCGCGAAATTTGAAGATGTCGCGCAGCGCCATGTTACCGGGCCGGCAACTGGATGATTCCTTTCGCGATCAGACGCGCCCACATGCTGAGGGTGTTGGCATCGCGAATAGTGTCGTCCGCAACCATGGCAGTGATTTGCGCCGGCGAAAATTCGCGGCATTCCAAAATCATTTCGGCATCGACATAAGTATGCGTTTGCGCGACACGCTGCACCGGACGGGCAAGAAATAGGAACTCCCGTTCGTCAGTGAAACCCGGCGAGGAAAAGAAATCACCGAGGAAAATGGTTTCGCCATCGGGCGCCAACTCGTAGCCGGTTTCCTCGCGCAACTCACGCAGCGCCACATCGCGAAATGATCCGAAGTCGCATAGCTGATCGACCTGTCCGGCGGGCATTTCCCAAATCGCTTTGCGAATAGGGATACGCTCCTGCTGAATAAGCACAAAATTTCCTTCCGCGGTCATCGCCGCGACCACGACGGCGGATTTACGCCGCACAATTGTCCAGGCATGGGCATCGGTCCGGTGCGGCGTGCGCACGCGCTCCGTCACGACCGATAAATGATCGTCAGCGAAATGGGCATCGCTCGAGATGGTTGTCCAGTTTTCGCGTTCCTCCATGCGGGAAATAAATAACGTCGCCGCGCGAAAAGCGAATCGTTCTTATATTTACTGGACCGGCGGTCCGTCCGAAGGGGATGAAAATCGTTCCGTCCTCATGATCGTGTCGATCGGATTATTGCTCGCGAATCGCGGTCACGGAAACATGGTCCGCGTCAGGCAGAACGAACTTACGCACTTCGACTGCGACCTTGCGCAGGGGAAAACGCGCAAGCAAATGCCCCGCCATCTCTTCGGCCAGCGTTTCGATCAATCGATAATCCCGTTGAGCGACGAATTCTTTGAGCGACGTGGCGACTTCGGAGTAATTCACCGTATCAGCGATATGATCCCGTGGCCCGGACTTTTTCGGCCAGAAGGTCACATTCAAGGCTAACCGCTGCGGCTGCGCGCGCTCAGAATGCTGCACACCGACACACGCCAGAATCTCCAATTGTTCAATGTGAATGCGATCGATCACGCTCGGGCGAGATTACCAGCAGGCCGTGGAGATGCGAGTCTTTGAGGCGGCGGGCGAAATAGTAAATGACAGATACCGATCAACTCATTCGGAACCGCAAATCGCGAATGGTTTTGCCGCCAAAACGTTGCTTAAGCTTGCGCAAAACTTGCGTCTTCACGACGCGTTCGAGTTCGTAATGCAGCGACGGCTGGAGGACGCGGACATAGAGGACGCCTTCGCGTAACGCTACCGGCGCGGAATGGGCGGCGATGAATTCACCGACGATCGATGACCAGGCGTCGATCACTTCGCTTTCGCGCAGTCGCTCTTTCAGTCCGAGCTTTTGCATCAGCTTTGGCAGCAAGACACCCGGCGTTTCCCACTGATCCGGTCGCACTTTTTTCTCAGGCAGGCCACGCCATTCCTGAATGACGGCGGCGCGGAGAGTAGCATTCATGAAAAGTGTTGAAAAGTTAAAGAGTTGAAGCATCGGAAAAAATCGAGCGCCGTCAACGCTGAGCGCTTTAACTCTTTATCGCTTTGACGCTTCAACGCGGGGCGAAGCCTCAGTATTTCCGCCGCATGTTGCTCGGCAAAATATTGAGCTCGGTCCGATATTTTGCGACGGTGCGGCGCGCGATCGGAATGCCGCGGTTGCTCAGGATCTCGACGATCTCCTTGTCACTTAGCGGCGCGCTGCCGTCTTCATTTTTCACCAGATCCAGAATGGCTTCCTTGACGCTGGTGTTGCTCATCGATTCACCAGTCGCGGTCTGGTAGCCGGGCGTGAAAAAATATTTCATCTCGTAAACACCTTGCGGCGTGGCCATGTATTTGCCGCTGATGGCGCGGCTGACGGTGGTCTCGTGCACCCCGACCGCGTCTGCGATTTGCACCATCGTCATCGGTTTTAACTGCGATGAGCCTTTGTCAAAAAAATCGCGCTGCCGCGAAACAATCTGGTGCGCAATGTTGGAAATTGTCTGCTGACGCTGGTGAATCGATTTGATCAGGAACTTTCCGCTCCGGATTTTGTCGCGGATGTAATCCTTTACTTCACTTCCATTTCCATCCTGTGCCATGATGTCCTTGTAAGTGTTGCTGATGCGCAGATGCGGAATCTGGTCGCCGTTGAGGATGACCTGGTATTCGCCGTTCACTTTTTCAACGGTCACATCTGGCACCACGTAATTTTTTGGGGCCTCGGCAAAGATCGCCCCTGGTCGGGGTTCCAATTGCGCAATATTATTGGCGCATTTTTGCACCTGCTCGACGCTAATGCCTATGCGCCGCGCGATTTCAGGGAACCGGCGCTTGCCCAAATCCTGCATATGTTCGGCAATGATTTTGTATTCCAGACTGTTGCCTTTGCCGTCGCGTTTTAACTGAATGAGGAGGCATTCGCACAAATCGCGCGCGCCCACGCCCGGTGGATAGAAACTCTGGATGAGCGTGAGCATGTGTTCGAAATCGTCCCTGGCGATGCCGGTATTGAGCGCCATTTCCTCCGGGGTGGTCTGGAGAAACCCATTGTCGTCGATGTTGCCAATGATGAGCTCAGCGGTTTTGCGGTCGTTCGCATTCAGCACCTGCTGATTAAGTTGTGACATCAGGTGCTGTTGCAGGGTCTCAGTGGTGGCAATGGAATCGAAAAAGAACTGGCGTTTTTCTTCGTCTTCGTGGGCCCGGGCGCTGTAGCTGCCAGATTGCGCCATGTAATCGCGCCATTCTTCGTCCAGTTTGGCCAGCTTATCGAATTCCTCCTTGAACTCTTGATCGTTCGCCGCCGATTCGGTCGTTGAAGGATTATCGGGATCGGTCGGGAGCTCTTCCAACACCGGGTTGGTTTCCATTTCCTGCTGCACCAGGTTGCGCAGTTCGAGCAATGGCGCCTGAAGAATGAGGAGACTTTGCTGAAGCTGTGGCGCGAGAACCTGTTGCAGAGAAAGATTCTGCGATTGATGCATCCCCTGCGCGGCCATCGTGACAAGGATATTGTTCTTGTGAGGCACTCGCAAGCAGTTTCCACGCCGTGTATAGAGGGGAAGTTCAAATAACGGAACGCGAATTGCTCTGGAAGAGAAATACTGTCTATGAAACCAACGCTTCTGTTTGCGTTTTGCGCAATCATAACACTTGTTTCTTTCGCGCCGGCGCAGGCTCCGCAGCAGGCTCCCGCCCAGCTGGAACTGGCTGCCCTAATCAAGGAAGTTCGGGCGCAGCAAGCCGCGATGGCGGCCAATCAGGTCAAGATCGATGAGAAACTTGCCACTCTGGCCGAAAGTATTCGGGTGGCGCGAATTTATTCAAGCCGCGGAGGCCGATGAAATGCACCTTTTGCGAATTTTCATAATCGGCGCGGCGATGGTTGGTTGTGCTATCATCGGCGTTGCTCAAACTTCCGAGCCAACAGTCATCGGTGTTCCCCAACCTTCTGAACCAACACCGGCTACGACGCCAACAGCGCCCACTACCGCTGCTGTCGCTGCTCCCGCTGAGGCCGCAAAGGAACAGGTGGAAACCGCAGCAAACATTAAGGAGCTTCAGGAATTAAAGGTGCAAAACGACGAGATTCTAAAGCAGCAGCAGGCTGCGCTCGATCAACTTGATCAACTTCAAAAGGAAGCCGAGCAACTCCGCGTCTTCAGCAAGCGCGGCTAGATGCTGGTTTAGCTGGTAAGTCAGCGGCCGAGCTGCCGCATTATAAGGTCGGCAGTTTGGGAACAGCCGCCCCTTGGCGTTCGTCGGTGAATGCGCCTTTTACTTCTTCTTCGGTTCGACCTTGCGGTAAAGGGTCGCCATGCTGATCCCGAGCATGGTCGCGGCCTTCTCGCGTGAGCCGCCGCAATGTGCCAGCGTTGCGTCGATGTAACCGCGCTCCTGTTGCTGAATAAAATCCTCTAATGGTTCGCCGACTGGCATCGAGGCACGCGCCTGTTCCGCCTTTTCGCCGAGTGCCGTCGACACGATGTTTGGGGGCAAATCCGCTGGCAGAATTATCTCGTTCTCGCACAAGGCGCAGGCGCGCTCGATCGCATTCTCCAATTCGCGGACATTTCCGGGATAATCGTAGTGGCAAAGAATATCGACGGCTTTCGGATCAATTTTCTTCGTATCGCCTCCGGCGGCTGCAGCCTGCTTTTGCAAAAAGTGGTTCACTAGCAACGGCACGTCTTCCAACCGTTCGCGTAACGGTGGAATCTCAATGGGAATGACCGCCAGCCGGTAGTACAAATCCTCGCGGAAAGTGCCGTCTTTCAACTTTGGCAGCAGCGCCTCATTAGTCGCGCCGACAACTCGCACATTTACCGGCGAACTCTTGTTATCGCCCACACGACGCACTTCGCGCTCCTGCAAGACGCGCAACAGTTTTGTCTGCAGCTGCGGCGCCATAGAGTTGACCTCGTCGAGAAAGATCGTGCCCAGATTCGCTTCTTCGAACAGTCCACGTTTGTCCGCCACCGCCCCGGTAAAAGCGCCTTTCTTGTGACCGAATAATTCCGACTCCAGCAAATTTTCCGGAAGCGCACTGCAATTGATGGCGACGAATGGGTGATGCTGCCGGTTGCTGTTGAAATGCAGACCGCGCGCGACCAATTCCTTGCCGGTCCCGCTTTCGCCCTGGATCAAAACGGTGCTGTCGGTGTCGGCGACCTTATTAATAAGGCTGTAAACCAGCTGCATTTTGCGGCTGGTACCGATGATGTTTTCAAATTTGTATTTGTTCTTGAGTTCCTTCCGCAGGTAGACGTTCTCGCGCAGCGCTGCCTGGTAATCGAGCGCGCGCTGCACCGTCATCTGCAGCTCGTCGATCTTGAAGGGTTTGGTAACATAATCATACGCGCCCATCTTCATCGCTTCGACTGCGGTCTCAACCGAGGCGTAGGCGGTGATTAAAATGACGGCAGTTTGCCGAAGATGTTCGCGGACGTGCCGGAGGACATCGAATCCCGTCATGGTTTCCATTCGGATGTCGGCGATGACGACATGAGGTTGAATGGAATCCATTTGTTCGACGGCTTTCGGTGCAGAGTTGAAGGGGAAAACTTGGTGACCTTTTTCTCGACAAAGGGTAACGATGACTTCGACCATCGCGGGCTCGTCATCGATGATTACGATTTTGGCCATTCGCAGCGCGGAGAATATTTCAGTTTTGAGAAAAGGAAAAGAGGAAACGTGGAAAAAGTTAAGAGCTAATTCTGCCATGGAGCATGATCCATGGAACTTTGCCGACAAAATTGAGAATTGTCTCAAAAATGTATGGTGACTTTGTAAATGGTAGAGCAATGATATTTGCCATAAAACTCGGGCGAATTTTTCCGAGTTGATCGCGTTGTTTCAGAGCTCTCGCTGGATTTATTGTTACCATTTCCAGGACTTTTTGCGGTTCAAAATGAAATCGTTCCTGAAATTTTCGCATTTCTGCGAATAAACTTAGGTCATCATTGCTCGCAAGACTGTCCGTGCCCAGGCAAACGTTGAAATCGAGCTCGCGCAGCCTCTCGAATTGGAAATCGGTGTGCCCGAAATAGGCATGGCTGCGGGGGCAATGCACGATTGAGAATTTCCTTTTTCGTAGCAAATCAAAATCCGTTTCACTCACCTCGTTCAGATGCGCGACAATCCAGCCTTGTGCAGCCGAAGCGTCGGTCAGATCTGCAAAGCGCGAAAGCGGCGTCGTCCCGCCGCAGTCGCTCATGTCGCGACCGATCTCTTTTAAAAAATCGTAGAGAGGTCCGTTCGCTTCGCGGAACATTTGCATCTCTTCGCGCGATTCAGCCAGGTGCGTAGTTAGAAAGATCTTTTCACGTTGCGCAATTTCCTCGCAGCATCGATAGAGATTCGCTGAGGCGGTAAACGGTGCATGCGGCGCAAACCCTCTTTGATTTGCGGCGCTCAATTGTTCCAGGGCTCGATTAACGATTCCATTTACTCCTGAAACTTGACGGCTTAAAGCCGTCAAGTTTTGAGCTCGGTTTCGGACGTCAATCAACTCCGCAAACCACCACGCCCAGATTGGTTCATCTGTTTTCGCAATTAGCTCCGGAAATGCGGTCAGATTCGCGATTGCGGTTGTTCCAAATTGTTTTGCTTCTGCCAAGCCTTGGTTGATCGAAACGACGTAGTCTTCGGCCGAAAGCTTGGCCTTTTCCGCATTGATAGCGCGAATCCAATCGGCGAACGATTGCGGCGGAGCAATCTTGCCGCGCAAGCAGGTGTAATCGAGATGGCAGTGAGCGTTGATTAATCCCGGTAAGAGAATGTGCTCACCGAGGTCGACGATTTCATCATTACTCGACGCGAGTTGGGACGATTCGCCGACTTCAAGGATGCGATCGCCGCGCACGCGAACCGCGCCATTTTCGATCGGCGGGCCGTCCATTGTGACCACGGTGCGCGCACGAAGAATCATTTTCTGCTGTAGCGGCAGTCTACAACTGTCGCAAATCAGGCGCTGTGACGCTGCTCTATGAGCGCCGTTTTCTCGGGATTTCGGCGGTCATAGACCCCGCTACAGATAAAAAAATATCTCTAGCTTGGGCGACGCCGCTAAGTCCTATTCGTTGACTGGAAGGATACACGCTGCCTGCCACGCCGTAGCCAGGCGCAGGCGGGTCGTGCCCCAAAATTTAGGGCGCCGACGGCGCGGCGCCCTCGTTCACTTTCTCGCGGCACGCGGCCACTAAGAGATTGCATGCTTCCTGACACAGAAGCGGAATGCACTTTTCATTTCTTCCCGTCTGATCGTGGGCAGGATCGAATTTCTCTGACGGTAATTGGGTCGACGGGACCGTCCCCTTGTCATCCCGCTTCCACAAGATCGTGCGCAAACATCCGCCATCAGAACGGCAAAAGTTGCCTACGAGGTCGTCCAGCTGTTGGTCCGAAATTCTAGCAGCGACACGGTACATGCCACTTTGGCGACTTAATGTCTCACGCAACGACGTCGTGACGAGTTTGCCCGATTCGAACGCGTGTAGAACGGCAAGCCTGCCGGGATAAATCGCATTAACCGCCTGTTGAAGCTCCGCGGAATTGTTGGCAAAAATTTTCCAGCCATGCCGCAGATTCGGCGCCGTCTTTAGCGGCCGGTAATTTCCGGAATTGTCAAACTTCGCGATCTCGAATACGTCCTCGATCTCGCGGGGTGTCACATCATCCCGCCCAACATCATCACGATGACATACCACAAAGCCTCCAGCAGACGCCGAGATCTCCAACTGCCCAATCCGGGAGCTTTTTTCCGCCAGCAATGACTCGAGCAGCTGCCCGAATTCCTTCACCGAAGAGCGCGCCAGATAATCCGCGCGACACCTTCGAGAAAATCGCGGTCCGATTTGCCGAAGGCGTTGGCCTTCGCGCTTTCCACGTTGATCACGCCCAGAACCCGATCGTGTTCATCATCGATGATCGGGACGATGATCTCCGATTTTGTGGACCAGAAATTTGGCAGAAAACACGGTTCTTTGTGGACATCGGGTACAGTTACCGTGCGCCGTTCTTCTGCCGCTTTTGCACTCAGGCCTTGTCTTACCGGAAAGCGTGGGCAGGCCGGTTTCATTTTATTGGTGGCAGCTTCAATCACAAAATCGTCCCGCTTAATTTTGTAAACGCCGACCCAGCGATATTTGCAGGTGCGTTGCACCAGTTCGGCAATTTCCTCGACAACGGTTGGTCCTTTGCCGCCGGCAATAATAGTGGCGCCGATTTCCTGGAGCGCGCGGCTTCTGCGATCAGGCCGGCCCGCCTTTGTGGCCGGCACCCGACGGGGCTTGGCTGTTCTCGTAGCCGGCATGGCTCATGTTACCCGCATTTAGCGTCTGCTCAACGATGATATCGGCAAATCTCGGGTCCGTCCCAATCGACCTGGCGTAATACAGGGAGCGGCCTCGTAAGCGGTAGGGATTTTTGCCGAAGACATCAGATTTATTGCCGTCGATTCCGAGCAATTTCGGGATGTCCTCATAGCTGTGCAAGCCGTCGGAGATAAAAAACGGGACCACGATGACATTGATCGCGGTCGTCAGCCGGTCCCAGTCCGCGATCAGCGGCGGTTCTTCCATATAGGCATTGCCGACGCTGGCGAATTCACCGCGGGCGCGGATTCGCTCGGCCTCGCGTTTGGCTGCAATCGCGCTGTTTTCGTTCAACTCAGTTCCGTGCGCAACGATGAGAAGCGCGGTCTCCGTTGGCTCTACGCCGGGTGCAATTTCGTGAGCGCGCGCCAGCAGCAATTCGGTCACAATCGGGTTGTTGCCCACTGGTTCGCAATAA
>Ga0209577_10003217_pt1 | contig 15375 bp, 13 predicted proteins | sample GraSoiAngelo_109_FD_185874 | JGI IMG/M metagenome (GOLD analysis project Ga0209577, IMG submission 185874) | Grasslands soil microbial communities from the Angelo Coastal Reserve, California, USA - 14_0903_12_20cm (SPAdes) (version 2) | ecosystem: Environmental > Terrestrial > Soil > Grasslands...
GGGTGACGGGGTCGGCGTCGGGGACGGCGTCGGCGTCGGCGACGGAGCCGGCGCGCCGGTCGAGTCGGTGAAGCCGGTGATGTAAGCGTTGCCGGAGGAGTCCACGGCCAGGCCCATCGCGATGTCGTCCGACGTGCCGCCGACGAAGGTCGAATAGACGCGGAACTGCCCGCCCGGCTCGATCTTGGTCAGGAAGGCGTCGCTCGTCAGTTCGCAGCTACAGCCATCCCCGCGGCTCGCCTGAAGACTCCGCGCGCCGTTGATGAAGGGCTGGATGGGATTCGTCGTCGGGAAGTTGTACGACAGCGTGAAGCCCGTCACGTAGGCGTTGCCGTCGGGGTCAACCGCGACGGCGCGCGCAATGTCGGGGGCGCTGCCGCCGAGGTACGTGGAATAGACGAGCTGGTTGCCGGCGGCGTTCAGCTTCGTGACGAACGCGTCGGCCTCGTCGCACTGGAACGGGCTGCTGAAGCCGCTGTCCCCGGTTGAGCCGCAGTTCTGCTGCATGGCGTTCTTACGTGGGAAGTCCGCCGAGTTCGTCGCGCCGGTTAGATAGACGTTCCGCTGGGAGTCTATGGCGACGCCGTAGGCCGCCTCGTCGAACTGCCCGCCGAGGTAAGTCGAGAAGATGAGCTGCGAGCCGGCGGGGTTGAACTTCGTGACGAAGGCGTCGCCGCCGTTTTCGTTGTCGGGCACGCCCTGCGACTGGAAAGGGTTCTGAGTGGGGAAGGCGTCGCCGAAGGTCTGGCCCACGACGTAGGCGTCGCCGTCCGCGTCCACCGCGATGTCGAACCCGTTGTCGTCGTTGTCCTCGTCTCCGAGGAAGGTCGAGTAGGCGAGCACGGGGTCAATGACCAGCTCGGCGGTCTCGTCGTAGCGGCCCACGTTGAAGCCGACCAGCCCGCCCTTCAGGGTGAAGCCGCTGGGAATTTCCTTCCGCTTGCCGTCTATCATCTGATAGACGTGCGGCGGCTGCTGGCGCATCACCTTGCCCTTCGCGCTGATCACCAGCTCGCCGTCCTGACCGACGTTGACGCCGTCGGCCCCGTCGAAGCTGATGCCGATGGCGTTCGGGTCTGCGCCGGGCGCGACGACGAAGTCGTACTCCATCTGCCGCTGGCCGCCGTGGTAGAGCAGGTCAACGCCCGGATAGACCGACTCGTACTTGACCTGCGCGTAGAGCGGAACGTCGGTCGCCCACTTCTTCGGGTTGTTCGTCCTGAAGTAGTTGACCTTGCCGGGCATCTCCTGCAACCCGGACACTGCCGCCTGGTCGTTTGCGCCGACCAGCTTCATGCGGACGACGGCCCTGGACTCGGCCTCCTGCTGGCGGCGCTCGATCTCCTGCCGCCGTTGCTCGTCCACCTGCTTCTGCATGTCCGCGAAGCTCGCGAAGTGCTCCGGCTTCCCAGCCTTATGCGCAGCGGCCTGCCTCGCACGGCGCGGGCCGTGCAGGACGAAGACGGCCTCGGTCGCGGTCAGGAACGTCGTGTAGCCGCCGCCGCGCGCCGTGAAGAGGACGCTGCGGTCAACCTGGCCGCGGTTAGGCTCGAAGCTCAGGGGCAGTTGGGCGTAAGCTTGACGCGCCTGCGCCTTCGTCGGCTGCGTCTTCGTCGGCGCACCGGCGGGCGCGGAAGTTTTCGCGCCGGGCGAGGAGCCGCGCGTTGCGGGCGTCGCGGCGGAACCCTTCGCCGTGAGGTAACTCGACGGCGGGAGGCAGCTAAACAACATCGCCAGCGCCAATGTCGTGCAGATGCGACGCCTGCTTCTCGTCGAAAACTTCATGGCTTCCTCCTGGTTGCTGGTTACACCGGATTGGGACAAGCGTGTTTCACTTCAGAATTTCATGCTCCCGGCTCGCCGGTCGTATAAACGGGACGGGATGACGACGAGCCGTTTGCGGCCTTACCGAACGGGCCACACCGTTTGATCTCGGAGATGCAAAGGGCTGAGCGTCGGAGCGCAGAGCGCGGCGCCGGGGCCTGCCCGCGGTTGACACATAAATCGAGGGCCGCTTCTTTATGGAGATAAGTCCTGGCTCGCGGACGGCATATCAAGAGACGGAATTGCTTTCAGTGAGATACCGGCGTTGGCAGCTTGATGGCAGTCGCTCGCAAATTAAGTCTAGTCACCAAAATCTGTTGATATGGCAAAGGAATTTTCTTGGTTCATCTTTTGTGAAAACCACGTGTGAAAACCGCGGAGCCTTCGGTCGCGGCCAGTGGCGATTTTTTTTATGAGCCGCAATGCTAACACCAAATCCGCCCGTGTCAAGGTGTATATTTCCGCTCGAAGCGAGACACACGGTCGCGATTTGAACTCGCCGGACGCCACGGTAAGTACGACTGCGTAGCGGCGTCAGAATATGTTGAAAACCAACTCTCGTATGGACTGTAATCGGGTTTATAAAGGGCGATGACCGAGGCGCGGACAAAGAAGAAGGGGAGGGGACGCGTGCGGCTGAGGGCCTTCACGCGACGCCTACTGGCCGAATGGGAGCGCCGCGGCTGGCCGCTCGACGGCGGGCGCGTGCTCGTCGCCGTATCGGGCGGCGCAGACTCGACCGCGCTCCTGTTGGCGCTCGGCGAACTCCTGGAGGCCGGACGGCTCGGTTTGAAAGTGACTGCGGCGCACCTGGATCACGGGCTGCGCGGGCGTCGGGGCGGCGAGGACGCGCGGTGGGTCGAGGCGCTGGCGCGCGCGCAAGGCTTCGAGATAGTCGTCGGCAGCGCCGCGGTCGGCGAGCGCGCGCGGGCGGGCCGCGACAACCTTGAGCAGGCCGCGCGCCGCGCACGCTACGAGTTCCTGGCCGCGGTCGCGCGCGAACGCGGCGCGGGAGCGGTGCTTGCGGCGCACACGCTCGACGATCAGGCGGAGACGATCCTGCTCCGTCTGCTGCGCGGGAGCGGTGCCGAGGGGCTGTGCGGGATGAGCGCCGAGCGCGCGCTTGAAGAGGGTGGGGAGGTCGTCTTGCGCCGACCGCTTCTCGGTTGGGCGCGGCGCGCGGACACGGAAGGGTACTGCCGCGGGCGCGGCGTCGAGTTCCGCTCCGACGAGATGAACCAGGACGAGCGCTTCGCGCGTGTGCGCGTGCGCCAACGCCTCCTGCCGCTGCTCGAATCTTTCAACCCGCGCGCCGTCGAAGCGCTCGCACGCGCAGCCGAACTCCTGCGCGAAGACGCGTCGGCGCTCGAACGCCTCGCGTCGGGACTGCTCGAAGAGGCGCGTGAAGAAGGGCGTGCCGCGGGCGACGAAGATTCGACGGCGGTTGAGGAACCCCGCGGGGCCTGGCCGCTGCGCGTCCAAGCGCTCAACGCTGCGCCGCTGGCGCTCAGGCGTCGAGCGCTGCGGCAGTGGGTCGGGCGCGGGCGCGGCGGCCTGCGGCGTCTGACGCTCGCGCACCTGCTCGGCGTCGAGCGGCTGCTTGAGGGCGCGCGCGGCGGTCGCGTCGCGGAGCTGCCGGGCGGCTGCCGCGTCGTGCGTCGGCGCGGCCTTCTCCACTTCCTCCGCAAAAAGTGATGTGTAGGGAAAATGGTTGAAAAAGGCCGGCCCGAAACCTACAATCGAAGCGGCGCTGCAAGCCCCGCGCGCGGTTCCGGGTGCACAACGGGCGGCGGCTGGCAGGCATCCAAACGAAGCCTTGCTGCCGTATGGTTTGTGAAGCGCTCTCCGGCGGGAGCGGCGGCGGGGGCGAAGCGAGAGGTGTTTCGGGGGGAGCGACAAAAGACGCCGGGTTGGGTTATCATCGGCGTCGGAGGCGTAGAAGATTTTGAGTTCCACGGCTAGACAACTGATTTTCTGGGTGCTCATCCTGGTCGGCGCGGTGATGCTCTACCAGTTCGTCGTCAACAAGCAGGATCGCGGCGTGAAGCCCCTGCCCTACGGCCAGCTCGTCAAGATGGTGCAGGACGGCAAGATTGCCGAACTCACGATCAAGGCGTCGGAGGTCGTCTCGGTTGACAACAACAAGGAGAAGCAGGAGTACCACACCCCCATCGAGGGCGACGCGATCAAAAACAGCCTGATGACCGAGGCCACCAAGACCGACGAGCACGGCAACCCGCGCGTCGCGAAGGCGCAGATCGAGCCGGCCACGAGCGGGGCCTTCTGGTCAATCCTGATGTGGTGGGGGCCTGTGCTTTTGCTCGTGGGCTTCTGGATTTTCATGCTCCGGCAGATGCAGTCGGGCGGCAACAAGGCGCTCTCGTTCGGCAAGTCGCGCGCCAAGCTTCTGAACAACCAGCAGAAGCGCGTCACCTTCAAGGACGTGGCCGGCGTTGACGAGGCGAAGGAGGAGCTTCAGGAGATCATCGAGTTTTTGAAGGAGCCGCAGAAGTTCCAGAAGCTCGGCGGGCGCATTCCGAAGGGCGTTCTTCTGGTCGGCCCTCCGGGCACGGGGAAGACCTTGCTGGCGCGCGCCGTCGCGGGCGAGGCCAACGTGCCGTTCTTTTCCATCTCCGGGTCGGATTTCGTCGAGATGTTCGTCGGCGTCGGCGCGTCGCGCGTCCGCGACCTCTTCGAGCAGGGCAAGAAGAACGCGCCGTGCATTATCTTCATTGACGAGATTGACGCCGTGGGTCGACACCGCGGCGCAGGCTTAGGCGGCGGCCACGACGAGCGCGAGCAGACTTTGAATCAACTGCTCGTCGAGATGGACGGCTTCGAGTCGAACGACGGCGTCATCATCATGGCCTCGACGAACCGGCCCGACGTGCTCGACCCGGCGCTGCTGCGACCCGGAAGATTCGACCGCCGCGTCGTCGTGCCGCGTCCAGACGTGCGCGGGCGCGAAGGGATTCTGAAAGTTCACACGCGCAAGATTCCGCTCGGCGAGGACGTGGACATCCAGGTCATCGCGCGCGGGACGCCCGGTTTTACCGGCGCAGACCTCGCCAACCTCGTCAACGAGGCCGCGCTGAACGCGGCGCGCTACAACAAGAAGCTCGTCTCGATGCCGGACTTCGAGCTGGCGAAGGACAAGGTCTTGATGGGCGCGGAGCGCAAAAGCATGGTCATCACCAACGAGGAGAAGCGCACGACGGCCTACCACGAGGCCGGCCACACGCTCGTCGGCCTCAAAGTCCCGAACGCAGACCCCGTGCACAAGGTGACGATCATCCCGCGCGGCATGGCGCTCGGCGTCACGCAGCAGTTGCCCGAAGGCGACCGCCACAACTACACGAAGGAATACCTGCTCGGCCAGATCGCGATTCTGATGGGCGGGCGTCTCGCCGAAGAGACCTTCCTCGGCAGCATCACGACGGGCGCGTCCAACGACATCGAGCGCGCGACCGAGCTGGTCTGCGAGTACGGCATGAGCGACCTCGGCCCGCTCACCTTCGGCAAGAAGGAGGAGCAGATTTTCCTCGGGCGAGAGATCGCGCAGCACCGCGACTTCTCCGAGGACACGGCCATCAAGATTGACCAGCAGGTCAAGTACATCGTCAGCGAGCAGTACGAGCGCGCGCGCGGCATCATCGAGGAGAACCGCGACGTGATGGTGCGCCTCGCCGAGACCTTGCTCGACCGCGAGACTCTGGACGCCGTGCAGATTCGCCGCATCATCGCCGGCCTCTCCATTGACGACGAGCCGACGCAGAGCAAGGACGAGGGCGGTCGCCCGCAGCTCAAGGAGCCGGCGGCGAACCCCTTGAAGCCGATACTGCCGCCCATCACGGGCAGCAACCCGGCGACGGCCTGAGCGCGACGGCCAAGGGGAACGGTTGAAGGGGAAGGGGATCAACCTCTTCCCCTTTCGTTTTCGCGGGCGGAGTAAAATCTCGGCGCGCAACTTGCCCTGCGGATGTTGACAGGCGCGGCGCATGGCATTTACTTTTGGCGCGCCGCAGACCGCTGTTTCGAGAGCTTTCGACTTCGTACCACCACACAGGACTCGCGGGTAGTCTCGCCACTCGCTGCCTGGTCTCCGGCACGTTTTCCTTTCTGATATTCAGCCGTGAGAATTAAACCGATCCTCCCGCTGCTCGTCGCCATCGCGCTTCTCGCGTCCGTTCTCTTGCCCCGGCCAGCGCGCACGCAGCAACGCGGGGTGGGCGTTGCTCAAACGCCGCCCGCGGGCGCGGGCCGCTACTACGCGCTCGTGATCGGCAATAACGACTACATCTCTCTGCCGAAGCTCAAGACCGCCGCCTCAGACGCGCGCGAGGTCGAACGCGTGCTGCGCGAGTCTTACGGCTTCCAGACACGCTTGCTCGTCAACGCCACGCGCTCTCAGATCGTCGCGGCACTCTCGGCCTACCGGCGCGAGTTGGACGCCAACGCGAACCTCGTTATCTACTACGCCAGGCACGGCTACAACGACCGTGACGCCGATAAGGCTTACTGGCTGCCGGTGGACGCCACGCTCGACGACGTGTCGAACTGGATCATCGCCGACGAGATCACGACGGGCATCCGCGTCATACCCGCCAAGCACGTCATCGTCATCTCGGACAGTTGCTATTCGGGCACGCTCACGCGCGGCCTGAATCTGTCATTGCCACGCCCCGACGAGCGCGAGCAGTTCTTGCGGAAGATGGCGGCGGGGCACTCGCGGACGCTGATGGCCTCGGGCGGCGACGAACCCGGGACGGATAAATCCTCATCTATCTCAGGCTAGTGTAAGCTCGTGCCGCCGCCGCCGATCTCACAGCGCGCACGTTGCTCCGGCGTCGCAGCAATTAACAAAGGAAACCAGATGAGCGGCACGCTAATGATGCGCCCGTCGGTGAGCGACACGCGCATCATCTCGTCGTCAAACTCGACCGCCTTGGCGAGGGAAGAGGTCGGCACATAAGCACGCGCCGCGTTACGGCTGTTCTTCGCCAATGTGCTCATTCCAAGCCTCTATGCGTCACGCCTGCACTGAAGCTGTCGGTCGAAGATGCGGACTCCGCTTTCGCCTTTCCTATTTTTCTGCTAAGAAGCTTATATGATCGTCGCCCTGACGAGAGAACCAGCGCGCTCGCTCGACGCGTGCGAGCTGACGTACCGCGAGCGGGAGCCGATTGACGGGAGGATCGCCGCCGAGCAGCACCGCGGCTATCGCGAGGCACTCAGGGAGTGCGGCGCTGAAGTCGTCATGATGCCGCGGATTGACGAGCTGCCGGACAGCGTCTTCGTTGAGGACGCAGCGGTCGTGCTGGACGAATTGGCCGTCCTCACGCGGCCCGGCGTCGAGTCGAGGCGCGCGGAGGTGCGGGCCGTCGAGCCGGAGGTCGCGCGCCTGCGCCCCGTCGCCAGGGTCGAGCCGCCCGCGACGCTCGAAGGCGGCGACGTGATGCGCGCCGGACGCAAGCTCTACGTCGGCCTGTCGCCGCGGACGAACGCCGCGGGCGCGGCGGCGCTCGGCGAGCTGAGTGCGCCGCACGGCTACGAGGTCGTGCCCGTCGAGTTGCGGGGCTGCCTGCACTTGAAGAGCGGCTGCTCGGCGCTCGACGACGAGACGATACTCGTCAACCCGGACTGGGTTGACACGGGCGTCTTCCGCGGCCTCCGGGTCGTCGCCGTGGACGCCGACGAGCCTTGGGCCGCGAACGTCCTGCGCGTGGGGAACACGCTATGCGTCGGCACGGCCTTCCCGCGCACGGCCCGCAGACTTGCGGCGCGCGGCTACGAGGTGCGCGCCGTTGACTGCTCCGAGTTCGCGAAGGCCGAGGGCGGGCTGACCTGCATGAGCCTGATCTTCCGCCAGCCTTGAGCGCGGTCGCGCGCCGCCGTCGTCAGAGATGAAGAAACGCTTCTGGAAACTTCCGCGCCACTCCCTCCCACTCGCCGAGCGCACGCTCGTCATGGGCGTCCTGAACATAACGCCGGACAGCTTTAGCGACGGCGGGGAGTTTTTCACTCCGGCGCGCGCCTTCGAGCACGCCGGGCGGATGGTGGCCGACGGCGCGGACATCCTGGACATCGGCGGCGAATCAACGCGGCCCGGCAGCGCGCACGTCGGCGCGGCGGAGGAGATTCGGCGCGTCATGCCCGTCGTCGAAGCCCTGGCCGGTCGCGTCGCCGTGCCCGTCTCGGTTGACACCACGAAGGCGCGTGTGGCGCGCGCGGCGCTCGCCGCCGGGGCGGAGATCGTCAACGACATCTCCGGCCTGCGCTTCGACCCCGCGCTCGCCGATGAGGCGGCGCGGGCCGGGGCCGGGTTAGTCCTCATGCACTCGCGCGGCAGTCGTGAGACGTTGCACACGCTCCCGCCCGTCGCGGACATCATCGCCGAAGTCGTCGAATCCCTGGGCCGCAGCGTCGCCGAGGCGTTGCGGCGGGGCGTCGCCCGCGAGGCAATCGCCATAGACCCCGGCGTCGGCTTCGGCAAGAGCCAGGAGCAGAACGTCGAGCTGGTCGCGAAGCTGGACGAGTTGGCGCGCGCGTTCCCCGATCTCCCCCTGCTCGTCGGAACCTCTCGCAAGTCCTTCATCGGCCACCTGCTCGGCGGCGCGCCCGCCAACCAGCGCGTCCACGGCACGATGGCCTCGGTCGCGGCGGCGGTGCTCGGCGGCGCTTCAATCGTCCGCGTCCACGACGTTCGCGCCGCGGTCGAGACGGTGCGCGTGGCAGACGCTATAAAAAAAGTGCACAATACCGTGGCTTAGTCGAAAGGAGCGAAGCGCGTGCAAACGATGAGCAATGCCTTGCCGGGAATGATCGGCGGAGTCTTCACCATCCTCCTCGGCGTCCTCTGTTTCGTCTTCAACAGAAAAGTCGGCGGGTGGCTCAGGCGATTCCCGCTCGTGGTATTCGGATTGAAAGAGGGAGAGGCGGCGGACGAAATAATTTTCAGCGGTCTCGCGTGCGTGCTGGGTTTGCTTTACGTGGGTGTCGGCCTCATGTTGTTGATTCAATCGCTCAAGTGAAATGCGTTCGACGCGGCGTGCGGGGCGGTCGCATCGTGCCCCGTCCCACCGTCGAAAGTCTAAAGGGTGAATATCGGAAATGATTTCGAGCCGCAAAATCATGCGCGCGTTTGTGCTCCTCGGTCTGTTCGTTTTCGCTTCCGGCTTCCGCGGCTGCTACAAGCCCGTGACGAAGTCGGGGCTGCCCGAACACGTCCGCACGGTCGCCGTGCCGGCGTTCCAGAACCAGGCGCTGCGCTACAAGGTCGAGTCGCGGTTCACCGAGGCCGTGATGAACGAGATCATCCGGCGCGGCAAGGGCCTCAGCGTGCGCAGCGACCCGAAGGGCGCAGACGCCGTCGTTGACGGCACGATCAAGAACTTCGCCTTCTACGGCGTGCTGCTCGACAGCCGTGGCCGCGCGCGCATCTTCGAGGTGACGATCACCGCCGCCGTCACCGTCCGCGACCAGGTCACGAACCGCGTGCTCTACGACAATCAGGACTACGTCTTCCGCGGCGAGTTCGAGTTCACCGACGACCCGCGCACCTTCTTCAACGAGGAAGACCCCGCCGTCCAGCGACTCGCACGCAGCTTCGCCGAGAGCCTCGTCTCCACGCTCATCAACGGCTTCGGCGTCAACGACGAGCCGTGAAGGGACAAGGATGCAGGAGGCAGGTGCAGGAGGCAGTCAGAACATTTAAAGGGCAGACAATTCTTACATGACCGGCTGCCTTATCGCTTTACCTGCCGTCTGCCTCCTGCTCCTGCCTCCTGATTAAACAAATGGGCACAATCACACGCGAAGAACTTTGGCGCAGGCTGAAGGGCGGGCGGATCGAGCCGCTGTACCTGCTCTTCGGCCCCGAAGGTTACTTGCGCGACGCGGCGGCGCGCGCCGTCGCCGAAGCGGCGCTGAAGGGCGCGGCGCTGCGCGAGTTCAACGAGTCGGCCTTCAGCCTGGCGTCGGCGGACGTGCAGCAGGCGATTGCCGCCGCCGAACAGTTGCCGATGATGGCCGCGCGCCGCGTCGTGCGCGTCTCGGACTTCGCGCGTCTGCGCGAGGCGGACGAGGAGGCGCTCGTGCGCTACGTCACGCGGCCAGCCGAGACCTCGGTCGTCATCTTCGTCGCCGACGAACTGGACAAGCGGCGCAGGCTCAGCAAGACGCTCCTGGAAGTCTGCGCCGCGGTTGATTTCGCCGCGCTCCCGGACGCGGAACTCGCCGGCTGGGCGAGGGAACGCCTGAAGCACCTCGGCGCGAGCGCCGACGAGAGGACTCTACGGCAGATCGTCGCGTTGACGGGCGCGAGCCTGCGGCAGTTGGCGACGGAGCTTGAGAAGCTGGCAACCTCGGCGCTGCCCGGCGGCCACATCTCGATGGAGATGGTTGACGCGCTCGTGGGCCGCTCGCGCGAGCTTTCCAACTTCGAACTGACCGACCACCTCATCGCGCGCGACCGACGGCGCGCGCTCGCGACCCTCGCGAAGCTGCTCGACGACGGCGCGGAGCCTGTGATGCTCATCGGCCTGCTCGCCAGCAGCTACCACCGCCTCGCGCTCGCCAAAGACCTGATGTCGCGCGGCGCTCCGAACGAAGAAGTCTTCCGAATCGTCCCCATGCCGCTGGGCAAGCGCAAAGAGTTCCTTGCCACCGCGCGCCGCGCCGACGCACGCGAACTCGAACGCCGCATCCGCCGCATCGCCGACGCAGACCTCGCCATCAAGACCTCGCAGGCCACGCCCCGAATCCAACTCGAAATGCTCGTCTGCGAATTGTCAGGCTGACGATTCAAGCGACGACTCGCGCGGAAGCCGCTTCAGAAGTCGAGCGGCCTCAAGTCGGAGTCGAGCCAGTACGCGCGCGCCTTGTCCGAGTCCAGGCGCTCCTTGCTGTAATAGTCGAAGACGAGCCGCGGGTCGCCGCACGCGTCAAACATCTCGTTCGCCAGCTCCGCGAGGTCGCGGGTTCTGTCCGCCTGCTCGACGAAGGCGAGGACGCGCCGCATCCAGAAGACGGTCAGCGTCTCGTGATAGACGACGGGTTCGATGCCGCGCGCCTGTATGAAGCGGCGGAGGCTCTGCCGCATGCGCTCAAGCGCCTCGGCGTAAGTCGAATCGAGAAGGTAGGAGAGGGCGACCGTCAGGTGCAGCCGATGCTTGAACTCCGAAGGCTGAAATTCGCAGGACTCGAATTTTCTGACGACTTCCCTGACTTCCCCGTCACTCCGGTATCGTGCGTCGGTTTCTCTCATCGCTCCCTCCTGCTTTCCTGCACACCGATTCGCAAGACAAAAAGCGAGGCGGATCGAACTCGCTCGATCCGCCTCGCCCGCGTCGAAATATGTTGTGGTCTCTACTTGGCTGGCTGGTTGGCGCGCGCCGTCAGGCGCGACTTATAGCGCGCGGCGGCGTTGCGGTGGAGCGCGCCCTTCTGCACGGCCTTGTCTATGAGCGAAATGGTCTCAGGCAAAAGCGCCTGCGCGTCACCCGCGCCGCCCCCGTCGAACGCCGCGCGAAGTTTCTTGATACCCGTGCGAAGTTTCCCGCGGTGGCCGCGGTTGATGTCGCGCCGCTTCTCGTTCTGGCGCACGCGCTTCTCTGCTGATTTGTGATTCGGCATCTCTTTCTTTAACCCCGTCGAAACAAACTCGGTGTCTGATAAGTGCTCCGGGCGTCCACGGCGAAGGATTTCCCCTTGAGCGCAAAGCCCAAAGTATAGGGAGCGGTCGCGGGAGTGTCAAGGCGCGAAAAGCTAACCTGGCGGGCCGAGGCGACGGGTTCAAGCCCGGCCTTATAGCGAACTCAACTGTGGACGCGCGCCCTCTTCGTTGACACCCCGGCGCGCGTTGTTGTAGCGTCAGCCCTGAATGTCGGAGACGGTTACACATTCCCTCAAAGACCCCCGGTGCGGCCCCGCCGAGCCTTCCACGCGACAAGGAGAAGAGAGCGCCTTTTGAAGAAGATCGAGCTTCCGCCGAGAGCCGTCGAGACGCTGTTCGGCGTCCACGACCAGAACATCAAGTACCTCGAATCACTCCTCGACGTGCGCGTGGACGCGCGCGGCCAGGACTTGAGTATAGACGGCGACCCGCAGGACGTTTCAACCGCCGAGCGCATCATCGAGGACTTCGCCGCCCTCTTCAGCGAGGGCAAGAGCTTCACCGACCGGGAGCTGCGCGAGGCCTTCGCGCAGATCGCCGAAGACCGCGCCTACTCTCTGCGCGACTACTTCACCAAAGCGCGCTTCAACCCCGCTGGCAAGAAGCAGGTCGCGCCCAAGTCCGCCAACCAGCGCCGCTACATCGAGGCCATACAGAACAACGATGTCGTCTTCGGCATCGGCGTCGCCGGCACGGGCAAGTGCCTCAAGGAGGACTCGCTCGTGCTCACCGGCGGCGGGATGGTGGAGATCGGTGTTCTGGGCGAGGGCGTCGGGCCGGACGATTACCGCCGCCGCGATGTTTTGATTCACGGCCTCGACGGACGCGACACCGCCTCACACGTATACAACGGCGGGGAGACGGACACCCTGCGAATCACAACGCGCTTCGGGTATTCGATTGAAGCGACGCCGGAGCACCCTCTGCTGCTTCTGGACGCGGGCGGCGCGCTCGTCTGGCGACGCGCCGACGCACTGCGCGCTGGCGATGTCGTGGCCTTGCAGCGTGGGCAGCGTATGTTCGGCGAAGAAACACGTGTTGACTTCACGTACAAGCCGAACGGGCCGTCTGACCACTCGTCGAAGACGTTTCAGATCAAACGGCTGGACGAAGAGTTCGCATACGTGTTGGGCGTCCTCACGGGCGACGGCTGCCTGACTTTCCGCAACCGCGTCATCCTCTCTTCGGCGGACGAGCCGGTCGTCGCGGCCTTTCATAGAGTGGTCTCGCGCTTCGGTCTGCACGCCTTTCGCAACGGCGCGGGGCGACCTTATGACCATATCGTCTCCAGTTCACAACTCTACCAGTTGCTCTCACACCTGGGCATGTCCACCGGCAAAGCCGCGACGAAGCGCGTCCCGCGCGCGATCTTGGCCGCGCCGGGGCCGATTGTCGCCGCATTCTTGCGGGGACTGTTCGACGCCGACGGAACGGTGGAAAAGCGCGACGGCTTGGTCTCACTCTCGTCCGTCTCCGAGAAGCTGATTAGCGAGACGCAAGTCGTCCTGCTCAACTTCGGAATCGTCGCCTCGCACTCTCTCAAACGCGGGCGCTACGACGGCAAGTTACACGTCTCGCACCTGCTGACGATGGCCGGGCCGGAGGCAGAGCGATTCCACGAGTTAATCGGCTTCGGGCTTGAGCGCAAACGCGCGCGGCGGATGTTCAAGTCGCCAAACCCTAACGTGGATGTCGTGCCGCACGTGGGCGACCTGCTTCGCGCCGCGCTGCGTGGCGGAACGTTCACGCGTGCCGAGCACCAACTCTTTGCCGACTACAGACGCGGGCGACGACAACCGAGCTACGCCAAGCTCGCGACGCTGTTGGAAGTTTTACAAGCGCACGACGTGGCGGGCGAGGCGTCGGCACGCCTGCGCGACATACACGACCGCCGCTTGTTGTTCCTCGAAGTCGCCTCGGTCGAAGAGTCACGCGCGCAAGTCTTCGACCTGACGGTGCCGGGCAGTCACTCGTTCGTCGCCAACGGCTTCGTTAATCACAACACCTACCTCGCGGTGGCGATGGCGGTGCAGGCGCTCGTGCAGAAGCAGGTGAGCCGCATCGTGCTCGCCCGCCCCGCGGTCGAGGCGGGCGAGCGCCTGGGCTTTTTGCCCGGCGACCTCCAGGAGAAGGTTGACCCCTACCTGCGCCCGCTCTACGACGCGCTGTTTGATTTGATGGACGCCGAGCGCGTCTCGAAGATGCTTGAGAAGCGCATCATCGAGGTCGCGCCGCTCGCCTTCATGCGCGGCAGAACCTTGCAGGACGCCTTCATCATTCTCGACGAGGCGCAGAACACGACGAGCGAGCAGATGAAGATGGCCCTGACGCGCATCGGCTTCGGCTCGAAGGCGGTCATCACGGGCGACGTGACGCAGATAGACCTGCCGGCGGGCAAGCGCAGCGGCCTCATCGAAGCCGAGCGCATCCTGTCCAAAGTCGAGGGCATCGAGTTCGTCTACTTCACCGAGAAGGACGTTGTGCGCCACCGCCTCGTGCAGCTCATCATCAAGGCATACGAGGCGCACACGAACAAGAGCCAGATTTGATATGCCGATATCTCCGCTCGCCATCACTGCTGCCGGCGCATGGCTTTGGGATAAGTACGGCAAGACCGTGGTGGATAAGACTGCGGGCGCGGTTAAAGGCGGCTGGGATAAGTTCAAGTGGAACGACGCGGCGGAAAAGTACCGCGCGAAAATCAAAAAGCTCTACGGCACGATGCAAATCATGGGCATGGCCGAGCCTGTGCCGCTCGACGACATCTTCACCGACGCCTACATGCTCGACAAGCCCACCGCCTTCGGTCGCTTCGACATCGAGCGCCTGAAACAGTTGTCCGCAGACCCCGAAGCGCCACCGCCGCAGGCGGAACGTGTCAACGGCCTGCGACTCGTCGTGGAAAAAGGCAACCTCTTCATCCTCGGCAAGCCGGGCGCGGGCAAAACGACCTTCCTCAAATATATCGCCGTCAAAGCCGCCGAGCAGACGATTGATAAAGTCCCTGTCTTCGTCTCCCTCAAAGAATGGGCCGACTCCGAAAAGGAGTTGATGCCCTTCATCGCGGAGCGTTTCGACATCTGCGACTTCCCCGACGCACAGCCGTTCGTCGAGGAACTGTTGAAATCGAGCAGCGCGGTCGTGCTCTTCGACGGCCTTGACGAAGTAAATCAGGAGAGCGGGCAGAGGGACAGGCAGACGCGCGCGATGAACAACTTCGTCGAGAAGTACGACCGGACGCAATGCCTCATCACCTGTCGCCTCGCCGCCTGTGCAGACGGCTCGTTAGGCTGTGCAGACGATTCACCGGGCGGTGAAGTTAGCTCGTTGGGCTGTGCAGACGACTCGTTGGGCTGTAAAGATGTAATATTTGAGCGTTGAGGCGGCGGGTTTGGCTGTGAAGATGCGTTGTCAGGCTGTGAAAATGCCTCATCAGCTTGTGAAAGTAGCTGGTCGGACTGTTTAGACAGCCCGTTAAGCCGTACACACGACCCGTCAGGCTGTAAAGGTGGCCCGTCGGACTGTTGAGGCGTCCTGTTAGGCTTTGGAGACGCTTTGCGCGGTTGAAATGATTGAAGTCGTTAACCGCCAGCGAGGGCTGCCGATGGATTGCGAGCGTTGGCAGGCGTTCGTCGCAGAGGCTTTGAAGGTTGTGCCTGCTGGCGGCGCGGGCGTGACGGTCGCTTTCGTGTCAGACCGCGCGATGCGGGAGTTGAATCGGCGCTGGCGGGGCAAGCGCGGGACGACGGACGTGCTGTCGTTTCCGTGGGAGCAGGACGAGTTTGAGAAGGTGGAGGGCTTGAGCCTGGGCGACGTAGTTGTCTCGGTCGAGCAGGCGGCGCGGCAGGCCGAGGAGCACGGACTCGACTTCGAGGGCG
>Ga0209577_10003219_pt1 | contig 15371 bp, 16 predicted proteins | sample GraSoiAngelo_109_FD_185874 | JGI IMG/M metagenome (GOLD analysis project Ga0209577, IMG submission 185874) | Grasslands soil microbial communities from the Angelo Coastal Reserve, California, USA - 14_0903_12_20cm (SPAdes) (version 2) | ecosystem: Environmental > Terrestrial > Soil > Grasslands...
GAGGCAGTGCGCGATGGTGATGTGCTGGTGATGGGCGCAGCGGTTTCGGATTACAAACCGGCACGGGTAGCCAAAACGAAAATCAAAAAATGCGACGAAAATTTTTCGCTCGATCTGATCCCGACGCGCGACGTTCTGAAATCACTTCCGCGTTCCCGAAATTTTTTTGTCGTTGGGTTCGCAGCGGAAACAAATGACGTCGAAGAGCATGCTCGCGCGAAACTTGCTACAAAGAACTGCGACATGATGGTGGCGAACGATGTGAGCGATCCGACGATCGGAATGGAAAGCGATGAAAATGCAGTCACGATTTTTTCGCGGAACGGCGAAATCGAAAAAATTTCGCGCGCATCCAAGAAAATTATCGCGCGCACGCTCGTGAAAAAAATTTGCGCAAACGCGAAAAAAGTTTTGACAAAAAATTTCTGAGGATGAATGAAAGCGTCAGTGAAGTTGCACAAACTCTTCACAGACCCACCGCAATTGCGGATTGAAGGGGGGGAATAGTCGATGCCAGCAAAAAGAAGGAAAGCGGCCAAGAAAAAATCAGCGAAGAAAAAGAAGCACTAACGCATTAGTGCGCTTCACGGCTCCGAAAACTTTTTGGAGCCATAACCCAAACTTCAACCCGGGAGGAGAATTCCGTTCTCCTCCCGTTTTTTTTCGGGACACATTACTGGAGCGCGGAGCTCCGCGACGCCGGCGGGCTCGCAAGGCTCGCCCTCCAATTTACGGCCGAACACTGAAGTCGTTTTCGGCTGTGCACTTTGTCTTCTTTGTGCGAGCTAATCTCCTGATGAAGCATTATCTCGATGCCGCTGTGAACGCGGCGCGCGCTGCCGGCGAAATGTTGCGGCAGAATTTCGAGAAACCGAAACAGGTGAATCAAACCACCAAGCACGACATCAAGCTCGAAATCGACGTGCGGCTCCAGGAATTGATCACCCAATCACTGCTCAAAGATTTTCCGCAGCATGCGCTTTACGGCGAAGAAGGAATTGTGGGCGATCAAGCGAGTGAATTTCAATGGGTGGTCGACCCGCTCGATGGAACTGTGAATTATTATTACGGTATCCCGCACTTTTGCGTTTCAATTGCGCTACGCCGCAAAGCCGAAATCATCGTCGGCACAATTTACGATCCGATCCGTGACGAACTTTGGATCGGCCAGAAAGGAACCGCACCGAAATTGAATGGGCGCGAATTTCGCGTGAGCGAGCGAGCGGATTTGGCGGAGGCGGTCGTTTCGGTCGGTCTGTCGAAAACAGGCGTCACTATCGAAGCCGGTATTCCGTTGCTGCAAACGATGGTGCATCGCGCGCGCAAATGCCGGCTGCTCGGCAGCGCCGCGCTCGACATGGCCTATGTCGCGTGCGGCCGTCTCGACGCCTACATCGAGCAGGGAATTAGTCTGTGGGATATAGCGGCCGGCTGGATACTGGTAGAAACGGCCGGTGGTTCGGTAGAAATGAAACCGCGCATGGACATGCCCGAACGTTACAGCATCATCGCATCGAACGGCGTCATCGATTTGAAATTGTGAGTGCGTTTCGTTGCGGCATCGGTTACGACGCGCATCGCCTCATCAGCGGGCGCAAACTTATTCTCGGCGGCGTCGAGATTTCGCACCACTGCGGACTTGAAGGACATTCCGATGCTGACGTCCTTTCCCACGCCATCGCCGACGCCGTCCTCGGCGCACTCGGCGCCGGCGACATTGGAAAGCATTTTCCAAACACGGACGAAGCGATCCGCGGGATCAGCAGCATCGAAATTTTGCGACACGTCGCGACCATCGCGGCGCAAAAGAATGCGAGGGTTGTTAATGTTGATGCGACTCTGCTGGCGGAAGCGCCGAAAATTTCGCCGCACATTCCCGCCATACAGAAAAAAATCGCCGCCGCGCTCGGCGCCCAAGTGGACGCGATTAGCATCAAGGCGACAACGAACGAAGGACTTGGGGCCATCGGGCGTGGCGAAGGGATGAGCGCAATTGCGGTGGCGAGCGTGGTGGTGGAATGATGGCTCTCGGTTTCTTCAACACTTATTCTCGCGCTCTGGAGGAATTCTCTCCGCGCGATCCGCCGAACGTCTCGATCTACACCTGCGGACCGACGGTTTACAGCAACGCCCACATTGGAAATTTTCGCGCCTACATTTTCGAAGACCTTCTGCAGCGACATCTCGAAACCCGCGGGTTCAAAGTGCATCGGGTGATGAACATCACCGATGTCGATGACAAAACCATTCGCGGAGCGCGGGAAGCGAAGATTTCGCTGACCGATTTCACCGAACCATTCAAACGAAGATTTTTTGAAGACCTCGAGACTCTGCGGATCAAACCCGCGAATGAATACCCGGGGGCAACCGAACCCCGCTATCTCGTGCGTATGATCGAGATGATCGCGGAATTGATTAAACGCGATCTTGCCTATCAGGCGGAAGACAAATCGGTTTACTTTCGAATCAACAAATTTCCGAATTATGGAAAGCTGGCGCATTTGAATTTGGAAGAATTGCGGCCGACGGGGCGTGTCCGGAGCGACGAGTACGAGAAAGAAAACATCGGCGACTTTGCGCTTTGGAAAGCTTGGGATGAGGCGGACGGTGAGGTGGCGTGGGATTCGCCCTGGGGGCGTGGGCGTCCCGGATGGCACATCGAGTGCAGCGCGATGGCGACGACATTACTCGGCGATCAACTCGACATTCATTGCGGCGGCGTCGATAACATTTTTCCACATCACGAAGCGGAGATCGCGCAAAGCGAAGGCGTGACCGGCAAAAAATTTGTACGCTACTGGATGCATTGCGCGCACCTGCTGGTCGACAACCAGAAGATGTCGAAATCGCTCGGCAATTTTTACACTCTGCGTGATGTCATTGCCAAAGGATACAGCGGCCGCGAAGTGCGGTACGCGCTGTTGCGCGTCCATTATCGCGCACCATTGAATTTCACTTTCGAAGGAATGGAAGAATCGCGACAGGCATTGGCACGGATTGACGAATGGCTGGAGCGGTTGCGCGAAACCAGTGGGGCTGCTTCACCGGAAGAGCAGAGAGCACCCGTGCCCAATAATGACTTTCAGCAGGCACTCGATGATGATCTCAACATTTCCGGAGCGCTGGGGGTTTTATTCGAATCCATTCGCGAAACCAATCGGGCGATGGACGCAAACGAACTCGGCCCGGCTGCAGCGAAGGCCTGGTTGCAATGGTGGGACGGGATCAATCAGGTGCTCGCCCTCGACGCAGCAGAAACGCTCGCGTTGCCGCCGGAGATTGAAGCGCTGGCGGAAGCAAGACGACTTGCCAGACTTGCCAAAAACTGGCAGAAAAGTGATGAATTACGGAAGGACTTAAACGCCCGCGGCTGGGAAGTGCGGGATACCAAAGACGGACAAAAAATCACCCGACGTGTCGGCCCCGAGCCTTGAAGAGAAATTCGCGCCTGCCGAGTTCATAGCACTCGAGCACACCATCCACGCGAAGCTGTTTGAAAATCAGCGTTTCATTTGGGACGCGCTCAAACAAATCGCGAGTTATTTGCAATTTCGTCTGAAGCCCGCCGTGCTCGGTCAGTTGATGGGAAAACCGTTCATCAGCAGCACTGTCTTCATCGGCAGCGGCACCATCGTTGAACAAGGCGCAGTCATAAAAGGACCGGCTTGGATTGGCGAAAAGTGTCATATCCGGAGTGGCTGTTACGTGCGCGAGAACGTCATCGTCGGCAACGGCGTGGTAATGGGGAACTCGTGCGAATTCAAGAATTGCATCGTGTGCGACGAAGCGCAGGTGCCGCATTTCAATTATGTCGGCGATTCCATTCTCGGATTTCGCGCGCATCTCGGCGCCGGTGTGATCTTATCGAATGTGAAACTCGATCACCGCGAAATTTCGGTGGTTACCGACGATGGCATAGTTGCGACCGGTTTGACAAAATTTGGCGCGATCGTTGGCGATCGAACCGAAATCGGTTGCAATACAGTAGTAAATCCGGGCACCGTCATCGGCCGCGACTGCATCATCTATCCCTGTGCAAATATCCGCGGCGTCATTCCGCGCGCACACATCGTAAAAGTGCGGCAGGAATTGCAGACGATAAGCCGGCGCGATCTGCGCTGACGGCAAAAACTTCCAACCGCGGATCCGCCTTTATTCGGGGGGCGGATGGGAGGGGATTCGAACCCCTGGTGCCTTGCGGCACACACGCTTTCCAGGCGTGCACAATCGACCGCTCTGTCACCCATCCATCAATCTCATACTCATCCTCCTGCTCGTACTCGGCGTTCGAGCATGAGCATGATTACAAGCAAGAGCAGGAGCTACAACTGCAACCGCCGGAACAATTCATCGAGCGGAAGCTGAATGCCGACGAAGAATTCTCCGAAGTCCGCGTAGTCGGCGCTGACTTTATCGAAGCGCATTTCGTAGACGATTTTTTTAATCTGAAAGGTATCGCGCGCAAAAAGTGTGACGCCCCACTCGGCATCATCAAGGCCGGTCGAGCCGGTGATGAGCTGTTTCACTTTGCCGGCAAATTCGCGGCCGACCTTGGCATGGCCGCCCATTAAGCTGCGGCGTTCCTCAAACGGCAGCGCGTACCAGTTTCGTTCTTCGCCACGCCGTTTGCTCATGTTGTAAAAGCAGACTGCCGGCCAGTCCGGCAGCGTCGGATAAACGCGTTCCTGTCGATAATGCGCCATGCGTTCCGCGAAACTTTTCATTGCGGCTTCGAACTCCGGTGTTCCCGTTTTCAAATTCTGTTCGCGCGCGAGCGTTTCGGCGTATTGCTCAGGCGTGGTGGTATATTCGCTTTCTTCTGTGAGTGAGAGATAACTGTAGACCGGCTCGAGTATGCCCGCGCCGAGGGAAAGGCCCAGGCGTTTTTCAAAAAAATTCGCCGCCTGCAAATCGGGAGTGACGAGCATGAAAGCAATGTCCGCTTTCGGCGTGACGACACTTAGCGTGAGCAACTGTGTTTTCTCCGTCGCGCGAATTTCCTGCACCAGCTCGGAGAGCGCGGTCTTGGCCGCACGCTGCTCTTCAGCGCTGAGCAATTGCCATTGCGCGAAATCGATGCGGTAAAACAGATGCAGACAATGCCAACCTTCTTCCGGAGTAAGCGGAGCGTTCTTGTCGGCCATCGCGCTAGCTTCCGCTGTGAAAGAACCCGGTCAAGGTGCACGTCATGTCCTAATATGATGTAGCTGCCGCTGTCCTCAGCGGCAGCTACAAAAGCCTAGATCGCTTTCGCCTGACTCAGATGAGGCACGCAATATTCCTCGCCGTTGCGCGCCACCCGGAATTCGAGATTCGGGTCGCTCACTTCGGTCGCTCCACAGATTGCGCACCGATGTAATGCCTCCGATTCTGTTTCGCGCGTTTGTATCTCAAACCGGCGCCGGCGCTCCGTTACGTCACGACGATGACGCGCGTCGCGGATGATACTTGGTCCGAAAAAGATCAAATAATTTCCCATCGCGCAAATGGCAGCGGCGCGGAATTGCATGGAACCAACAATGATTTGCAGGAGCAAAATCGCGGCCGAAATCCAGGCAATCCATTTTACTTTTAGCGGCAGGATGTAGGCGAAATAGATTACGAGATCGGGATAGAACTGAGCGAAAGCAAAGAAAAGCGAAGTCGTCAGCATGAAATTAGAAAAAGCCGCGCCAAAGAAAAAAGCGGCGACGGTTGTCCCGATCATGCCAATTAGATAGAAAATCGTAAGCTTGAAAGCGCCCCAGGCTGATTCGAGTCCATTGCCCATCCACCAAAGGAAAAGGACGTAAAAGGCGACGTTCACCCAGTCGGGCAATGGAAGCATGCTGGCCATTTGCGGAATAAAAATGTAAGTGACCAGGCGCCATACTTCGCCGTGCATAACAGCAACGGCGTCGAGATCGAGCAGGTTAAGATAACCGGGATTCACTTTCTCGAGCACGAAGACAAGCGCGGTAAGAAAACCGACGTAGCGGAGCAATCCGGGAATTGCGAGAAAACCGATGCGACGTTCGAGTTTATCGAGCCAGGTCATGTGTGGCCAGGGTAATAGGCGGGCTTTGCATTTTCAAGGTAGGGGCGGTTCAACGAACCGCCCGCCACGCCTGTACTGCTCGGACGATTGACTCAATCGTCTGTACCTGTGCTAACCTTTCGCGCATGAGCAGTTCCGCCGAGAAGAAAACGCCGCTTTACGACGAACATGTGCGGCTGGGAGCGCGAATAATCCCGTTCGGCGGCTGGCTCATGCCAGTCCAATACACCGCCATCGTGGATGAACACCAGGCCGTGCGAAACGCGGTCGGGATGTTTGATATTTCCCACATGGGACAGTTCGTGGTCTTGGGAAATGGCGCGCGCGACTGGCTCAACGCCATGCTAACCAATAACGTCTTGAAGTTGGACGTCGGTCAGGGGCAATACACTTTTCTGCTCAATGATAACGGCGGTGTAATTGATGACTTGCTCGTCTACCGAACCGGCGAGGCCGAATTTTTGCTCGTCGTCAATGCTGCGAAAGTGGAAGAAGATTTCGTTTGGCTGGAAGGTCATCGCCAGTATGCCGATGTCACTACGCTAAAGAATCGCAGCGCGGACTTTGGCGGCGTCGCTATTCAAGGACCGCGCGTGGTGAATCTCTTTGACGAATTGCTGGGCCGGGATGTCGAGCTGCCAGCCCGAAATTGCATACGCGATTTCGTCATTGAAGACATGCCGATTTCGATCGCGCGCACCGGGTACACCGGCGAAGATGGCGTGGAAGTTTTCTTTCGTGCGCAGGATGCGGCAAAGTTGTGGAACCTCGTTCTGGAGCGCGGAAAGGAATTCGGCGCGAAGCCTTGTGGTTTGGGCGCGCGCGACACCTTGCGCTTGGAAATGTGCTATCCGCTCAACGGCTCCGACCTTTCGGCCGAACGCAATCCGATCGAAGCCGGTCTCGGATTTTTCGTCGATCTTGAGAAACGCGAGTTCACCGGACGCGATAAATTGCTGGAAACGAAAACCAACGGCGCGCGGGAAAGGCTGGTGGCATTCAAAATGAACGGGAAAGGTCCGCCACCACGACCACATTACGCGCTCTTCAGCAACGGAAACCGAGTCGGTGAAATTACCAGTGGCACTCTTTCGCCGAGCTTGAACATCGGCATCGGAATGGGGTATGTCTCGGCCGCGTCCGCAAAAATCGGGACGCCGCTGGAAGTGGAAATCCGCGGACAAAAATTTCCGGCGACGATTCAGAAAAAGCCGCTTTATAAAAAACAATCATGAACGTTCCCGACAATCTTCTTTACACAAAAACTCACGAATGGATCCGCCGCGAAGGCGAAAACATCCGGATCGGCATTACCGATCATGCCCAGGCGGAACTGACTGATGTCGTATTTGTCGAATTGCCCAAAGTAGGCACACAGGTGGAGGCCCAGGCACCGACCGCGGTGGTGGAATCGGTAAAGGCCGCCAGCGATATTTACGCGCCGGTCAAAGGCACAGTTGTAGAAGCAAACGATGCGCTGACGAACAATCCGGCCCTGATTAATAGTGATCCATTCGGTCAAGGCTGGATCTTCGCGCTAAAAATCGACAACGCAGATGATCTCAAAAACCTGCAGACTGCCCAAGCGTACAAAGATCAGATCGGATAGTCTTTACTCTTTGCCAAAGACAGCTGGTCCACCGCGCGCAAAAGCTGGTCGATCTTTACCGGGACCGCCAGGAAACTGTAACCGCGCAAGATACCGGCGGAGGTAAAGTGACGGCCCGAAACAACGGCTGCTCAGGCAAAGGAGCGGGACGTCCGCTAGGCCACCGTCTCTTTGCAGTTGATTAGCGATGATTTTTCCATCGCTCGCAGAAGTTGTGAGATTAATCATGACCAGGGGGAACCAAACCAACGCGCGGCGTGAATGGCGAAGGCGGCATCGTATTCCTCGCGGATGGAATATTTACCCGCAGTTTCAAGAGCACGTCCCACGATGCGCGTGACTCGCGTGTCATGATCGATGAGAAGAATCTTTTTCAGGACCCTCACAAGCTGCCTTTGCTTCGAGCATCGGTTATGCCAGTGGAGGACGGCGCTGCTGCGACGCCGTGAACTGCAACTGCACGCTTGCAGAGTGCGAGCGGCACATTTGGACTAAGCCGGGCCAATATCAAACCTTGCGCAATGTTGAGGAATCTTCTAAACCTCAACCCCAAAACAAAAATGAAAATCAACGTTTGCTTAGTAAATGTCGCATTAGCCACTTTATTACCTACAGGCTTTGTTCAGGCGCAAAGTTCGGCCGCTCCAAAAGCATCACCGGCCCCTTCTTCTCCGCCCCGAACCGACGTCTATCACGTCCTCTTCGACAAAGCTGCTCCCGGCAAAGAGGCCCAGTTGGCCGAGCTGCTGAAAACACCAGATCCGAAAAACCCGATGCCAGGTCATTTTATTCTGTTGCGGCATCAAGAAGGCGATGCCTGGGATTACTGCCTTATTACCCATCTCGGCACCAAAGCCACCGTCGAAGCCACGCCGTTTCAGGTCCCGTCCGCGATGCGTGATGTTAGCGACTGGCACACCGATACATTTGTTAACGGACCGTCATGGGATGAATTCAGCAAAGCGATGGCAATTTCCGATGATGCCAGAAGTAAAAGTGCGGGGTCTGTTTATGTGGTCTCGGTCTTTCGGCCGACCCCAGGGCACCGGGATGAGTTGGAGAAGCTTTTGGGGGCACCGCCCAATCGTCCGAGCGACACCTCAGCCGGAACAGTATTGATGCAGCACCTCGAAGGCGGGCCATGGACTTTCCTTACGGTTGTTCGTTACAATTCGTGGCAGGATTTCGCCACTAACGATATGAACAACGTCACCCAATCTAACAAGAATGAGGGCGGTTGGTTCGACTTTCGGCAGTACAGCGCTTATCACACCGATACAGTGACAAATCGCATCGCGCCGTAATGTTGGGGCTAGCCCGGAAGACAGCTGCGCTGCTTATCTTAATCTGCCTCCTGTTGACTGGCTGCGGGCGCGACCCCGGGCCGGACGACACCATCCGCAATGCCTATGCCTGGTATGTGCGTGAGCTAAAGAGCGGCATTAATCCACTGGAACAAAAGCGAACCGAGCTGCAGCAATTCGTTACCGATGGTTTTCTGACCAGCATCGACAACATGCGGTCGGAACTGGAGGCTAGTCCGTTTATCGACGCGCGGAGCTTCGATGCCAAGCTATCCATTGAAAAAATAACTAAAGATAACCGCGCCGCGACGGTGCGAATCGGGCTAAGCGGGCGCATTTCTGGGCAGCACAAGCTTAACGTTTACCTGGTCAAAATAGAAGGCCAGTGGAAGATCGACGACGTGAAGCTGGTTGAAGAATTCTCGTTAGCTGAGCGGCCGGAACGGAGCGGTTAAGGTGGCTACACAGAGTTAGCCCGTACGCAACAATACACTAACGTGTCGATGTTGAAATCGTAGAGCGTTTCTCGCTTGCCGGCATCGGTTGTTCTTGGGTAAGGCCGGACTTTTTTTTCGCCGCAAACTTGGTGCGGGCAATCTCGGCGTATCTCGTATTTTCCACCCACGGATAAAAATGATCGGCCGGGACCGGCGCCCAGAACAAGTGGCCAGCTTGGCGCCAGCAGTCGAGGACGATTCCTTCCTGGAACGGCTGACCTTTAGCCGTGACAACGATGCAATTGTTTTCGCGCAAAGTTCTCGCTCGAGCTTCCGCCCAATGCAGTTCCAACGTCGTGGCTTTCAACGCGTCGAGCTGCGCCAGTAAATCCTCCGCCCATTGAAAACACAGCCCGCGTTTTCGAATGCCGACGTGAACCAGAAAATTGTGAAAAAGAGCCGGACCGACTACCCCGTAATCGCGTCGGAGCTTCGCAGTGGTAGCGTAAGCACACTCGGCCAGTTGTCGCGCCTGGTCGCGACGCACCTTCGGCCCAAGCGCAGCAATGTTGTCCCCCAAATTACGCGCGCGCAGAACGTCAGCGGCCGGAAGTTCTGCCAACTGCTCGCTGCCAAAGCTCGCCGTGACGGTAAGCCAAACAAGCGGGAAGACCCGACGAAACGACATCACCGAGCTTATCGGTTACCATCCCGAAGTCACTTCGTGTCCACTCAAAGAGTAATCCGCCAGTAAAAAGACCGGAAGAAATTCAATCTGCGAAATCTGTAGATGAACCAGGACAGCTCTTTCGCGGCGGCACGGCATGATAATCGCATTAGATTGATGCGTGACGGGAGTGCAAAAACGCAGGTGTGGAATTTGGTCGCAGGTTCATTTTTAGGATGGAGTCAGGTTGCTCTACGCCCGTTCCCGGGCAATTTTGAAACTTTATGCCGGATCGATTTCTCACCGACACAATTGACGCGGAATTGGCTCCCGGCGCGCGCAACGCCATCCGGGTCTGTCTCCGACTGCAACCCAATGAGCGCATCACCATTATAACCGACGAAGCGACGGCCGAGATCGCAGCCGCGTTGCAGGCGGAGGTGGAAGAGGTAGGCGCCCCTCATGCCGTCTTCGTTTTGGAAAACTATGCCGAGCGCCCGCTCACTCGAATGCCCAAAATCATTCTGGAGGACCTCGCTCAGTCACAGGTCTCGATTTTTGCTGCTACAACTTTGACCGGCGAACTCGGGCCGCGCATCGAAATGACCGCGGTAATAAACAAAAACCGCATCCGCCATGGTCACATGGTCAACATCAACCGGCAGATCATGGTGGAAGGAATGCGCGCCGATTTTCTTGCAGTCGATGCATTGAGCCAGCGCCTGATTGAGCGTGCGCGCAGGACGGAACGCATCCGCTGCCAGACGCCACAGGGGACTGAATTCGAAGCCGAGTTTTCCCCGAAATTGAAATGGCTAAAGACGAGCGGGCTGATCACACCCGAAAAATGGGGCAACCTGCCCGGAGGCGAAATTTTCACTTCGCCGAAGGATTGTAACGGGATTTTCGTGGTCGATGGCGTGGTCGGCGACTACCTGTGTGCGAAATATGGGGACCTGGCAGCGGCTCCGCTCACGGTCGAGGTAGAAAATAGCCGAATCCGCTCGCTGCGATCGGAAAACAAGAAATTGCTGGAAGAATTTCGCGCCTACACCAGCATTGACGAGAACAGCAATCGGGTGGGTGAATTTGCCATCGGAACCAACACTGCGTGCACCCACGTCATTGGTAATATTTTACAGGATGAAAAGATTCCCGGAATCCATATCGCCTTTGGTCATCCGTATGCGGAACATACCGGCGCCGATTGGATTTCGAAAACCCACATCGACTGTGTAGGTCGCGATTTCGACATCTGGTTTGACGGTGCACGGGTGATGCGCGGCGGGAAGTTCTTAGTTTAATCGATGCTGATTGGCGCGATCGTTGTTTCGATTTTCGCTGTAATTTGGATCGCTGCCGGCACACACAATCTCGGTCGACGCTGGTTTTCCTGGCTTCTCTCGATTTCGATATTGATTTCGTTGGGTGTCATTGTCGCTGCAGGAAAGATTTCGCCCGCGCATCCAGCGACGTTTAACGGAAAAGCCTACGGCCTTTCGGTTGCCTTTGAAGCCATCTTAATCTTTCTGGCTGTCCTCTTGTTGAGCAGCGGCGACCGCAAACGATTCCTCCTCCCCATTATCTCGATCATTGTAGGCTTGCATTTCTTCGGATTGGTTTGGGCGTTCGGGTCGAATGAATACTGGTTTGTTGGCAGTGCGATGTGCTTGTTGTCGATCCTGACGATGTCGATCTTACCGCGAAATCTTTGGGATTCACTGCCGGCCTTGGCTGCGCCGTGATTTTGTGGTTCTCCGTCATCTGTGCATTCTTCTGAAGTGCACTCCGAGCTTCGAAAAAAGTTCAACGCTGATTTCACCCAGGAAAAGTACGCGGCATTGCTGCGTTGCGTGAACGAAACCGAGAAATGGCCGGCGGATTTTCGGATTTCGGAGACGCCGATCTTTCTTACGCGCGAGTTTCACGACGAATTGGTAGCGGCGGCCAAGGAAATCGTGGGAAAGACACGCACTCCGGAATTCGCGCGGCATGCGGCGACTGCGATTCCACCTGGCCTGGAGGTGCCAAATGAAACGACACATCCGTCATTTCTGGTCGTGGACTTCGGGATTTGCGCCGCAGAAAATCGGCTCGTCCCTCGCCTGATCGAGTTGCAAGCCTTTCCCAGCCTCTATGGATTTCAACTGCTCGCGCTTGGTTGCATGCGCAAAGCCTATCCCGCTATCCCGCGCCACTGGACTTCGGCGTTCGGTGACATGCAGGACGACGATTATTTAAAGCTATTACGCAAAACCATTGTTGCTGATTCCGATGCGCAGAACGTGATCTTGCTGGAAATTGAACCCGCCAAACAGAAAACTCGGATCGATTTTGCCTGCACTGAATCGATTCTGGGCATTTCGCCTGTTTCCGTAACGGACATTAGCAAACGGGGGCGTCAATTATTTTACCGACACGACGGACGAGAAGTGCCCATCGAACGGATCTACAATCGCGTGATCTTCGATGAACTGCTTAGACGACCGGAGTTGAACCTACCCTTTAGCTTTCAGGAAGAACTCGAGATCGTTTGGGTCGGCCACCCAAACTGGTATTTCCGAATCAGCAAACATTCGTTGCCATTTCTTAAAAGTCCCTACTCCTCGAGAGCTTTTTTTGCCGATGAATTTCCGACTGGTGAGTCGCTCGGAAGTTTTGTTCTTAAGCCCCTTTATTCTTTTGCCGGGCTGGGCGTCGATATGGAGCCCACCCGCGAGAAGCTGGCAACCTTGTCCAAACCCCGCGAGTGGATCCTGCAAGAGAAGGTCCAGTATGCCGAATTTGTCCCGACGCCAGACGGACCGAAATCAAAAGCCGAAATTCGGATGATGTTTATCTGGCCTGATGACGGGCCTGATCCAATTCTGGTTAATAATCTGGTGCGAATGAGCCAGGGCAAAATGATGGGCGTCGATTTTAATAAAGACAAAACCTGGGTAGGATCGAGTATCGCGTTACACGAACGCGAGAGCTAAAAATTATGAAACAAGAAAATCCGTGGATTGAGATTTGTCCCGGCATCAAGCGCCGCACTCACGCGCATGGCCGTACCATGTATCAAATGATTGCGGAGTTGGATGCCGGCAGTCGGATGCCTGAGCACACGCACTCACAAGAGCAGCTGGTGCACATTCTATCGGGACGAATGAAGCTGATCGTGGAGGGCGTCCCTCACGAGCTGAAACCGGGCGACTCTTACTATTTAGCGAGTAACATCCCGCACGGAGTGGAAACGCTCGAGCAAACGCGCGTTCTCGACACTTTTAGTCCCCCGCGCGACGAATATCTCGCGATCGACGAAAAAGTGCGGGGCACGAAGAATGTTAAATAGTTAAATGAGTTAAATCGTTAAAGTGGAACTGATCTTTCTAACGTGGTAACCCTTCTAACGTTTTAACTCTTCCACCATCGCGGCTGTCTCCGCCGATGTCCGTACCGGGATGATTTCGAATTCCATTAAATCGTCCCAGTTCTCGGTCCAGCGTGCGAAGAGTGCGCCGTCCTCGGTTTCCATGAGCTGATAGCAGACTTTCAGTTCGATATCGATCCAGCTGGAGACGTATTTTAGACCATCCGGCATCAGTCGCCCTTTCTCACGAAAGCGGCGATAGACTTCTTGAACGGCGCCCTCTTTGAAATGTTCGATGACCATATAGAGCATGGAAAAGAAGGTTAAAAGAGTTACAAAGGTTACATTGTTAAAACGGGCGGCGCTAATACCAGTGATAACCTTATAACCTTGTAACCTTTGTAACGTTGTAACTTTTTTAACTGTCTTTCAGCTCTTCGTTTGTCTCCGCGAAAGCGTTGACCGCAAATTCCAGGTCTTCCCACGAATGCGCGGCACTGACCTGAGTGCGAACGCGGGCGGTGCCATGCGGCACCACCGGATAAAAGAAGCCGATGACGTAGACACCTTTCTCCAGCATGCGGGCGGCGAACTTTTGCGACCTGGCGGCATCGCCGATCATGATTGGCACGATTGGATGAACTCCAGGTTTAATTGTGAGTCCACGTTCCGTTAGAGCGGCACGGAAATATTTGGTATTCTCTTCCAGCTTATCGCGCAGCTCGGTTGAGCTGCTCAAAAGTTCGAGCGCCTTCAAGGTCGCAGCCACGATGTGGGGCGCGACACTATTGGAAAATAAATAAGGACGCGATCGTTGCCGAAGCAGCTCGACAATATGCTGGCGAGCACTGGTGAATCCACCGCTGGCACCACCCAGCGCCTTTCCCAGCGTGCCAGTGATAATGTCGATTCGTCCCATCACTTCGCGATACTCATGCGTGCCCCGTCCTCTTTTGCCGAGAAAACCGGTGGCGTGCGCGTCGTCAATCATGACCAGTGCGCCATATTTGTCGGCTAGATCACAAATCGATTTCAGATCGGCGATGGTTCCGTCCATCGAGAAACAACCATCCGTGGCGATCAATTTTACCCCGGCGCTGCCTGCCTCGCGCAGTTTTGCTTCGAGATCGGCCATGTCGTTGTGCTTGTAACGGAAGCGTTGTGCCTTGCACAGCCGAATGCCGTCAATGATCGACGCATGATTTAACTCGTCGGAAATCACCGCGTCTTTATCGGTCAACAGCGTTTCGAATAAACCGCCGTTAGCGTCAAATGCGCTTGGGTAAAGGATGGTCTCTTCTGTGGCGAGAAATTTGGTCAGCGCACTTTCCAGGTCTTTGTGAAGGTCCTGCGTCCCGCAAATGAAACGCACACTCGCCATGCCGAAGCCGTGGGTATCGAGCGCTTCTTTGGCTGCGGCGATGAGTGCGGGATGATCGGCCAGGCCGAGATAGTTATTGGCGCATAAATTCAGGACGCGCTTGCCGCCGGCGACGGCGATGTGGGCGTCCTGGGGCGTGGTGATAATGCGCTCGGTCTTGTAGAGACCCTGCGCCTTGATTTCATCGAGCGTTTTGGTGAGTTGCTGATCAAATTCTGCGAGCATCCGGCAATCTTGCCCGAACCGAGCCCAGTGCAAAGAAGCTCATCAGGTGTCGGCGGTCATAGACACGCCGCTACAGAATTCCGACGGAAATTTTGGTTGCGAACTCTGTCAATAAGCTGTTAATAACTCTCTGCCTGACCTTGAAACAGCTCCGCGATCTTTGCCTCATCGCGCTCGGCGCAATCAGCGCGATCTTGTTATCTTCCTGCGGCACTACCAGTAGTCGCGCTCTCCCTGCTTACGAATCCCCGATTGCGAAATTGGATTTCCAAACCGTTCGCACCACCGCGTACACGCATACCGAATCGGATCATCTGCAATTTACCAATCACAATGCCCTTGGCGGCGTGTTACAAGCA
>Ga0209577_10003221_pt1 | contig 15370 bp, 14 predicted proteins | sample GraSoiAngelo_109_FD_185874 | JGI IMG/M metagenome (GOLD analysis project Ga0209577, IMG submission 185874) | Grasslands soil microbial communities from the Angelo Coastal Reserve, California, USA - 14_0903_12_20cm (SPAdes) (version 2) | ecosystem: Environmental > Terrestrial > Soil > Grasslands...
CTTTGGCGGAAGCGAGATTTCGGCTGAAGTCAGGGCTTCCAGTGGCATTCGGGAAAGCCTAGGCGCACGTGACCGCGCCGCGTCCACCGACACTGCCGCCTTGGACGAAATCCAGCGGCGGCCGACGCCCCGCGCTGCGGCCTAGCGGCCGAGCGTGCGAACGAACTCGCGCGCACGGGCGCGCACGTCGCCCAGGAGCTCACGCACATCAGCCAACCCCGCACGGAGCTCGGCATCGCCTACCTCGACCGGCATCATCGAGTCTTGGAGCTCGGCGAGCACGGCATCAGCTTCGGCAACCGAAACGACGGCGCTGTCGACGAACCCTCTAATCCCGGTCGATGGGAGGCCCGGATTCGCAGGAGTAAACCTTCGGCCCGGTAGCGCCTGCCGCTGCGCGAAGCCAACGTGGGTCCGCTTCGCACGTCCGTAGGCCGCCTGGACTGGGCGGAAGAGCTGCTCCTCGAGCCTGTCCGCGGGGAGCGTTCCGAGCTGTTCGTAGGCCTCGCCGAGCGCCGCGAGCGCCGCGGCGATCTCGTCGATCGCCTCGCCAAGCGTGTCGAGCATCTCCTGCCTGGCTTCCTCGGCGACATAGGCCACTGAGGCGAGGTTAGCTTCCACGTATCGAGGGCCTCCCTTGTGGACGGCCCGCTTGGCTCCGCTGCCGCTTCGCGCGAAAAGCAGCAACGCGGCTTGAGGCCCGGCTACTGGCCATGGCTCTTCTGACAAGGGCGCAATAAGGGCGCGATCACTACCGCACTCGCTCAGGCCGAGCTGGAACTGGTCGTTTTGCTGCGCTTTGTAACGCGCCCGAGAGGATTCGAACCTCTGACCTTCGGTTCCGTAGCGCTCCGGCCGTCATGGCAGTGAGGCCGTGCGCCCCTTACGCCCTTGACGCGAGCGCGACGAGAAGACCCCCAACGCGCTCGGCCCGAGACGCCGAAACCCCGGCCCTTCTTCGAGAACCGGGGTTTCGACCTTTCGAAGTTTGGTGGAGTTAGCCGGACGACTCTCGAACCCCGGGTTCCTGAGATTGCTCCGCGGCTTCCGGCGCGGCGATCGGTGAGGCGCGGCGGCAGGTTCCGGACTTCCGCTCCTCTTCCTGGACCAGCGTGGTCCCGTCGCTGGTCGAAGATGGAACTCACCACGAGGGTTGAACTCGCCGGACTGGCGCCATAGGATCGCGATCACACGGCGCTCGCTGCCGAGCCGAGGTCTAGGAGGTCAGGTGAGACGACCCACTGTTCTCGCGGGAGTTGGGGGCATTGCCTTCAGCGTTCTGACTGTGGTTGCGTTCTCCGTGGCAAATCCGCCAGGAGGAACCTACACGGCGTCGGACTCCGTGGACTACGTTGCGAAGGGGCACCGCGCGGCCGTTTTCGTTTCGACCTACCTGGCTCTGCTGGCAGTTCTGGGCCTGATTTGCCTGCTTAGGTACCTCCGCGACGCGATCAGCGTTGCGGCCAACAACCACCGCGCGACGCGGACCTTCTGGGGCATCGGGTTGGCCGCCGCCGTGACGTTCGCGGTCGGCTGGGGCATCCTTCTTGGTGACGCGCTCGCCCACGCTTACGGCGGCCGCCACGTTGTGATTGCGCCCGCCGTGACCTACCTGATCTCCGAAGTGGGGGTGGTCATGATCTTTGGTCCGGGCGCGATCCTGTTGGGCGTTGCCCTGGTCGCTCTGATGTTGGGCTCCCGTACCGTGCTTCCAACGTGGTTGCGTTGGCTGACCCTGGTCGCCGGCGTGGCCGGAGTCGCCTCGCCGGCCTACTTCCCCTTCTTCATCGTTGAGATTTGGGGGATCGTCATCGGCGTCTGGCTACTCGCGGCTGGTGGCGGTTTCAAATCGGCAGTGGCGGCGCAACCGAGCGCCTGACCGCTGCGCCGCTCGTTACAAGCAGTTTCGTAACCAACCAACTACCGCGATGGAGCTAGGGGGACTCGAACCCCCGACCTCCTGGGTGCGATCCAGGCGCTCTTCCAGCTGAGCTATAGCCCCGCTCGCGACGATGGTAGCGGCAGTGCAGGGGGGCGCCGAGGGCGGGAGAAGCTCGGCGATCGGCGAATAGACGAGCTTGGCCGGGTGCTTCCACCGGGCACAATTGAAGGTGCCCAGGGAAGGAGAAGCTTGAGTTTCCGCGGCAGGCTGCTGCTGTTCTTCACGATCATCGTCGTCATCCCGATGTTCGCTGTCGGGCTCGTGCTCTTCAACCTCACCGCCGACAGCGAGACCGGTAAGGCTGACGCCGAGATCGCCCAGGGAATGCGCGCCGCGTTCGCCATCTACGACGCGGACCGCGACCGTGCGAAGAAGCCGCTCCAGGCGATCGCGGGCGACGCGAAGCTGGGCGCCGCGCTCGCCCATCCCAACGAGCGGCGCGCCATCGAGAGTCGCCTGGCGGCGCTCGTCCGCCTGCACAAGGACGTCCGGCAGATCGTGGTGTACGACCTCGCGCGGCGGCCGATCGCGACGTACGGCGGCTCGTCCGCGGTGGCGGCGGCCGTGGCGACGCCGTCGACCGGGAAGGGCCGGCGGCTCGGGTTCGTCGCGGTCGCCCTCACGCGCTCGCGCGACTACGTCAAGGATGTCGAGCGGATCACACAGCTCCATGTCCGTGTCCTGAGCGGCGGACGAGTTCTGGCGTCGAGCTTGCCCGAGGTCGGTACGGCACGGGCGAAGTCCGGCGACGTGAGGATCGCGGGCCACAAGTACCGCGGGCGCTTCGCGACGCTGTCTCAGGCGGCCGGTCCCCCGACCAAGGTGGGGGTCTTCGAGGAGGGCTCGAACCTGGCGAGCGCGATCCACGACCGCTGGCTCCTGATCGGAGCGATCCTCGTCGCCTTCCTCGTGCTCGCGCTGCTGTCGTCGCTCGTCGTCGTCCGCGCGCTACAGGGCCAGATAGAGCAGTTCCTCGAAGCCGCTCGACGACTCGCCCGCGGCGACTTCACCGAGCCGGTCCCGGTCGAGGGCGCCGACGAGTTCGCGGCCCTCGGAACCGAGTTCAACGCGATGTCGGGCCAGCTCGCGTCCAAGATCGACGAGGTCGAGCGCAAGCGCGGTGAGCTGGAGGAGACGATCCGCCGGGTGGGCGAGGCCTTCGCGACCGGGCTCGATCGCGAGGGGATCGTGAACCTGACCCTGCGCACGGCGGTCGACGCGTGCGAGGCGGAGACCGGACGCGCGCTGCCGATCGACGCTCGCCGGATGCGGAGCGCCCGCGTCGGGGACTCGACCCCCGAGCTGGAGGAGGCGCTCGAGCGCGCGGAGCGCGCCGCCTTCGAGGTCGACCCCGACACCGCCCCGAACTGGCTCGCATCGCTCGAGGGCGAGGCCGCCGAGGACCGCACCGAGCACCACCGCCCCGAGCGCGCTGAGCTCGGCGGCTACCACGCGCTCGCGGCGCCGCTCCTGGCCCGCCTCGGGTCCGGGAGCAGCGTCGAGCAGATCGGGGTGATCTCGATCGCACGCCCGGGGCGTGCCTTCGACGACCAGGAGTACGAGCTCTTCGCCTACCTCACGGGCCAGGCCGCCGTCTCGATCGAGAACGTGGACCTGCACGAGACAGTCCGGCTCCAGGCAGTCACCGACGAGCTCACCGGCCTCTACAACCGCAACCACTTCCAGGGCACGCTGGACTCGGAGATCGAGCGAAGCCGCCGCTTCGGCACGGACGTCGGTCTCGTGATGCTCGATATCGACGACTTCAAGCTGGTGAACGACAGCTTCGGCCACCCCCAGGGGGACGTGGTCCTGGTCGAGGTGGGGCGCGCGCTCAGGGAGCTCTCACGCGACATCGACGAGCCGGCCCGCTACGGAGGCGAGGAGCTCGCGGTGATCCTGCCCCAGACCAACCTGAACGGCGCCGAGCTGCTGGCCGAGCGCATGCGGTCGGCGATCGAGGATCTCACCATCGCGCGCACTGACGGCGAGGGCAGCCTGCACGTCACCGCCAGCTTCGGCGTGGCGTCGCTCCCCGCGTGCGCGCGGGACCGGGAAACCCTCATCGCGGAGGCCGATGCCGCGCTCTACCGCGCCAAACGAGCCGGGAAGAACCGCGTCATGCGCGGCGAACCGGTAGCAGCCGAGAGCTGAACGCGGCAGACGCCGCCCACGCCTGTTGATCTAACCTTCGCCGCGATGGGCGTCCTTGACGAGGCCATCCGCGAGCACCTGGATCTCAAGCGCCGGCGTGGGATCTCAGAGGCGGAGATCGCCCGCGCGGAGGAGGAGGCGCTCGGTCCCGCGCGCCGCGCGGCGGCGCCGTCGTTTCACGACGAGGAGCAGGGCTCGGACCTCTATAGCGAGGAGACCCGCGTTGTCTCCCCGATGGACGACGTCGCTCCACCGCCGCTCAGCAGCGACTTCGAGGAGCCCACGCGGATCGATCCCCGGGCCCTTCCCGAGCCGACCCGGGCGGTCCACGACATCGACGAGGATCCGCTGGCGCCGCCCCCGCCGGTAGCTCGGGACGAGGTGGATGACGAGCCTGCGCGGCCGCCCGAGGTGGAGGACGAGCCACCGGTCGACGAGCCACCGGTCGACGAGCCACGAGTCGACGAGGCGAGCGACGAGCCCTCCGGGGACCGCCCGTCCGACGAGGAACCGGGCGGCCAGGGCCGCCTCTGACGGACCTTTCCGCGCGTTCCCCCTGGACGGGTGTCCTATCCGCGGGGGCCGCGCGTGGGCTACGCGGCAGCCCGCGCCGATAGACCGCGCACGACGGCATGGAGGGTTCCGTCGTGTCGTGCGGCACGGAAGGCCGCTTGCAAAGGGGGGCGCGGCGCTTACGCCGGCCCCCCTTCGCCTTTCTCAGCCGTTGTGGACGTAGCCGCGCGTGAGCGCGGCCTCGAGGACGCGCTCGATCCCCAGCTCGTACGCGGCAGCGCGTAGCGGGAGCTTCCTCTCCTCCGCCTTCTCGCTTACCTCGCGGTACGCGCGCTGGATGATCTTGCGGAGCCGCTCGTTTACCTCGTCCTCGTCCCAGCGGAAGTGCTGGAGGTTCTGGACCCACTCGAAGTAGGACACGATCACGCCCCCGGCGTTGGCCATCACGTCGGGGATCACGTGGACGCCACTGTCCGCGAGGATCTGGTCGGCCGCCGGGGTGGTGGGGCTGTTGGCGCCCTCGATCACCAGCTTCGCGCGGAGCCGGTCGGCGTTGCTCTTGTGGATCATGCCGCCGAGCGCCGCCGGGATGAACAGCTCGCACTCCACGCCGAGCAGGTCGTCGGGCGGGATCTGCTCGGAGCCCTCGAAGCCCACCACTCCCCGGGCCTCGAGCACGTGCTCGACCAGCTTGTGCGCGTCGATTCCCGCGTCCGACCGGATCGCCCCGGTCACGTCCGACACCGCCACCAGCTTGCAGCCCATGTCCTGCAGGATCCGCGCGGCCCACGAGCCGACGTTCCCGTAGCCCTGCACCGCCACGCGCGTGTTCTCCGGCTTCAGCCCGAGCTCGTCCGCGACGTGCTCGTAGAGGTAGACGAGCCCGCGCCCGGTGGCTGCCTCGCGACCGAACGAGCCCTCGAGCGCGATCGGCTTGCCGGTGACGCACGCCGGCGTGTGGCCGTGGAGCTTGCCGTACTCGTCCATCATCCAGGCCATCGTCTGGGCGTTGGTGCCCACGTCGGGCGCGGGGATGTCGCGGTTCGGCCCGAGCAGCTTCTCGACCTTGTCGATGAACGAGCGGGCGACCCGCTCCAGCTCGTCCGTGTTGCATACGTCCGTCGGGACGTTGACGCCACCCTTCGCGCCGCCGAAGGGGACCCCGGCGATGGCCGTCTTCCAGGTCATCAGCGAGGCCAGCGCGCGGACCTCGTCGAGGTCGACCTCCGGATGGAACCGGACTCCGCCCTTGTAGGGGCCTCGCGCCCCGTTGTGCTGGACCCGGTAGCCGGAGAAGACGTGGATCTTCCCGTCGCCCAGCCGGATCGGGATCTGGACCTGGACCTCCCGGTAGGAGGTCTTGATCACGGCCGCGAGGTCGTCGGCGATACCGAGCCGGTCAACGGCCTCGTCGAAGTAGTGGGTGACGATCTCGTAGTTAGAGACCTCGGCGCGACTCGCGCCACCGCGGTCTGACATGGCCTCCCCCTCCTTCCCGGGGCAGGGTCATGCTTGCACTCCGGCGCTCTCCGGTGCGGAGCCGCGCCTACCATTGACCTGGCTCGGGGGCGTGGTGCTAACGGAAACACGCGGCGTTTGCAACGCCGAGTTGGGGGTTCGATTCCCCCCGCCTCCATCGGCCGGGAGGTTTCGCTCGAAGAGTGAACCCTGGCTGAGGTATGCCCCGGGCAGGTAGCCGCCCTCTCACCGGCGAAGACCTAGGCGTGGCCTACGTTTACCTCCTCCGCTGCGCAGATGACAGCCTCTATTGCGGCTGGACGACCGACATCCAGCAGCGCCTCGCAGCGCACCGTTCTGGCACTGGGAGCCGCTACACGCGCAGCCGCCGCCCGGTTGAGCTCGCGGTTGCGTTCTCCGTCGCCGATCGATCCACCGCGCTGCGCGAGGAAGCTCGGATCAAGCGGCTCCCCCGTGCAGCCAAGCTTCGGCTAGTCGAAGCTCATGCGGCCCACCCGAGTCTCGCTCTCCCGTAAAGCAGCAGTGACCTTGCGGCTCGAGAGCGTGGCCGCCGAGTGCCGCTCTGATCGAAAGGAGCAGCGATCGCTGCCGCGGGCGTTTTCGTCCTGAGCGGCCGAGTAGAGAACGGACTCGCACCTGCGAATACGAAGCACGCGCAACGAACCGGTCACCAGAACAGCAGCTCCGCCAGCTCCTGAGGCTGCCGCCACGCCCAGACGGGCGTTTGGTTATCCGGCCGCTTCCTCGGTCATGGGGTCATCACAACCCGCCCGAATGCGTTGCGGCCCTCCAGGTACTCGTGAGCGTCAGCCGCCTGCGCGAGCGGGAATGACCTGTCGATCTCGACGTGCAGCTCGCCGCTGGCGACGCGGTCGAGCAGGTCCGAGATCATCCGATGCACGCGCGGGTACTCGGAGAGCAGGGCACCGCCCAGGTAGACCCCCCGCAGCGCGTTGTTCTTCGTCCACAGCGACCCGGCCTCGACTCCCGAGCCGCCACGGCCCGCCACGCCGACGCTGACGAGCGTTCCCCGGTAGGCAAGCGCGTCGATGCTGTCCACGAGGTTCTTGCCGCCGACGGAGTCCAGTACCACGTCGACGCCGCGGCCATCCGTCAACTCGCGCACCCGGTCGACGAAGCTCTCGTTCGCGTAGTTGATGCCGTGGTCGAGCCCGAGCGGCTTGAGCCGCTCGAGCTTCCGGTCGCTCGAGGCGGTCGAGATCACGGTGGCCCCGGCCCGCTTGGCGAGCTGGATCGCGGCCATCCCCACGCCGCCGGCGCCGGCATGGATGAGCACCGTCTGTCCCTGCTCGAGGTTGGCGGCGGTGAAGAGGCACTCGTGGGCCGTGCCCATCGCAACGGGCACGCACGCGGCCGCCGCAGGGTCGAGACCGTCGGGGACGGGCCAGGTCGTCGCGGCTGGCACTGCGCGCGTCTCCGCGTGAGAGCCGTCGGCGTTCAGCGCCACCACCTTGTCGCCTACGGCAGGGGTGTCCAGCCCGGGGCCGGTCTCGACGACCGTGCCGGCACAGAGGTAGCCGACGATGTGCGGCGTGGCCGGCGGAGGCGACCCCGCGCGGGCGAGGAGATCGCCGCCCTCGATGCTGATGGCCTCGACGTCGACGAGCACGAAGCCTTCCGGGCAGTCCGGATCGGGGACGTCCTCGTAGCGCAGCACGTCGGGGCCGCCGTTCTCGAATATCACCGCTGCCTTCATGGCGCGATCCTATTGGTGCTAACCGGAGCTGTACGGTTAGGCGGTGGAACAGCGGATCAGCCTCGTGACCCTCGGTGTCTCGGACTACGCTCGGGCAAAGGCTTTCTATGAGGCACTCGGCTGGTCGGTCGCGCTGGACATCGAGGAGACGGCCTTCTTTCACGCCAACGGCGCGATCCTCGTGTTATGGGCTCGCGGCAAGCTGGCGGAGGACAGCGGTATCGCGGATGACGGCGCGCGTTGGGGTGGCATCGCGCTCGCGCACAATGTCCGCACTCGCGAGGAAGTGGACGCGGTCATCGACCAGGCGCGCTCGAACGGCGCCGAAATCACACGCGAACCGTCGGAGACCTTCTACGGCGGATATGCGGGCGTCTTCCGCGACCTCGACGGCCATCCCTGGGAAGTCGCCCACAATCCTGGCTTTGGCCTCGACGATGATGGCCACGTCGTCCTTCCGGAGACCTAGCAGCGCGGAATCCAGCGGCTGATCGGGAGCGCCCAGCGCCCTACCAGGTGTTCAACGCGTCGCGGATCGCGCCCCGGAACGTCTCCGAGTACATCGTGCCGAACGCGTTGTCCGCGGCCGCGAGCGTGCTGCACTGCGGCTTCGTATCGCTGCACGGAATCGGCAGGGCGTTCACGAAGTACCCGAACACGAAGCTGCGCAGCACGATTGCCGTCCGGCCGAACATCTTCTGCTTGTACGGCAGCGTGATGCGTCCCGCGGCGCTCCTGTAGTAGCCGAACACGCACGAGGCCGGAGCCCCGGCGGGACAGGCCACGTCGTAGCTGCCGCCCTTCACGCTGATCACCACGCGGGACTCGAAGTCGCTGGCGTCACCGCCCTTCGACTGGGCGTTGGCCTCCTGCTGGACGACCGAGTTGACGGCGGCGTTCGTGCCGCCGGTGATCATCAGGTTGAAGAACGTGTCGCGGTTGGCGCTCTGCTGGATCAGGGAGCCGTTGAGCACGCCCTCGTAGAGCTTGCCGGCATCGGTGAGGGTCCAGTCGTTTCGCAGGTTGTTTTTGAAGCCGCAGCCGAACACCTGCCTGATCTGGGTATGAGCACCGATCCCGTGCTGATCGGCGTAGGTGTTGATCGTGGTTCGACCGAAGTGGTCGACCACCGCGCCCGTCTCGCGGTTGTCCGAGTTCTGCATCATTCGCTGGAGCGCCACGCGGAGCGTGGACTGGTACGTCGCCGTGGCGTTGCTGTTGGTCGGGCAGATGTCCTTGGCGTTGGTCTGGCCCGCGCACTGGCCGGAGTCGAAGGGAGCAGGTGAGCCCGGACACGAGTTGTAGGTGACGTTCGTGCTGTCCAGGTTCGTGTTCGACGGGTCGACCTCCGCCTCGTGGATGGCATACAGGTGCGGTAGCGCCTTGAGGGCGCTAGCCGGCTCGAAGATCCGGTCCTGGTTGATCCCCGTGAAGACGGCCCCGCCGACCTTCTTGAGGTACGCGCCGAACAGGCCTCCGTCCCAGCCGGAGCGCAGGACGCCGCGGAGCCGGGCGGCGTCCGGGTCGGCGTCGTCGATCGCGACCGCCGCGAAGCGCTTCTTCCCGCCCGCGGTGTAGGACTGGACGTCGACGATGCGGGCGACGTTCTCCGTGACGAGGTCGGTGATCTGCGTCTCGCTCCCGAAGCCGTAGACCCAGAACCGGCCCGCGCTTCCGGTGTTCCGCACCAGCACGACGTTGAAGCGCCCGGGCGTGTCGGTGTCGAGGACGATGAGGCGCGCGTTGTGCTGCGACAGCTTCGACGCGATGAAGCTCGGCGTGGCGTGGTAGTACCACCACCACTTGGTCGTGTCGACGCCGGCGTTCTTGATCATCGCCACGGCGAAGCGGCGCGAGGATCCCTTGCCGTAGGAATCGAGGGAGATGATGCGCGCGTACTGCGGCGGCTTGCCCTTGGCCACCCTGAGCTTCAGCCTGGCATTGACCTGCTTGGCCGTCAGGCCGTAGTACCACCACCAGGACTTGGCGGCCGCGCCCGTGTTCTTCACGAGGACGGCGGCGAAGCGACCCTTGCCGCCGGCCGTGTACCGCTCGAGGTGGATGATTCGCGCGTTCAGCGAGCCGATCTTCGACTTCAGTTTCTTTGCGCTGAGGTTGTAGAACCAGTACCAGCCTCGCGCGTAGGGGCCGCTGTTGTGGACGAGCGCGACGGTGAACCGGTACGGCGAGGTGGACTCGACGTGCAGCGAGACGATGCGCTCGCCGTTCGCGTTGATCTTGTTCGTGATGAAGGACTCGCTGACGCCGTGGTACCACTCCCAGCCTGTGAGCGCGTTCGAGTTGCGCTCCGGATCGGGGACGGCAGCCGAGGCGGATCCAGCGACCACGGCGCTCAGGATCGCCATGCAAACGAGCAGCTTCGCGAGTCTCATGAGTCCACTGCTGACCAGTTCGCTGCGCCAGGCTTCGGCGCGGTTGGCACGCTAGCACTCCTCACGGCTCTGCGCCAGTGCAGCCCCGGAGCCTTGCGTTTGCCAGTCCGCGCGGGTTAGACTCGCTCGGCCCCCGGACCTGAGAGGACGGCAGCGTTTGAACGGCAGAATCGCAATCCAGTGGGCCATCTTCCTCGTCGTCGCGGCGGGGCTCGGATATGCCGTCGTCAAGGTGGCGAAGGGATGGGCCGGCTGGGTGGTCTTCGCCGTGATCGTGTGCGCGGCGATCGGCGGCGCGATCGCGGTCTGGAACCGCCAGTACCCGCACGTCTCCAAGAAGCGGACCTTCACCCGCGACTCCGAGAGCAAGTGGTGATGGCCGCCGAGGTCAAGACGATCGGCGTCGGCACCGACGGTACGGAGACCGCCCAGAGGGCCGTGGACTTCGCCATGGACATGGCGGAGCGCTATCAGGCGAAGCTGGTGATAGCCAGCGCCTACAAACCGGTCGGCGAGGATCGGCTCCGCAAGGAGCAGACCGACGCCCCGCAGGAGATCCAGTGGTCGATCAATCCGAGCGAGGAGGTCGACGCCGCTCTGCGGGCCGCGGAGGAGCAGGCCGGTGAGCGCGGGCTCGACTACGTGAGCGAGGCCCGGAACGGCGATCCGGCCGACGTGCTGTGCGACATCGCCGCCGACCACGGCGTGGACATCATGGTCGTCGGCAACAAGGGGATGGAGCGCCGCATCCTCGGCAGCGTGCCGAACTCGGTGTCGCACAAGGCACCGTGCTCGGTGATGATCGTCAAGACCGCATAGCGCGCTCGACCACCGGCATCCGATAATCCGGGCGTGTCGGTGCTCCTCGAGCGACTCGGCGTGCAGGTGCCGGTCGTCCAGGCCGGCATGGGCGGCGGGCTGGCGACGCACGAGCTCGCCGCGGCCGTCTCCGAGGCGGGCGGCCTGGGGACCATCGGGATCCTGCCCCCGGAGGATCTACGAACGGAGCTCGACGCGGCGCGCGGGCTGACCGCCCAGCCGATCGCGGTCAACCTGCTGCTGCCGTTCGCGCGGCGGACCCACTTCGAGGTCGCCTCGGAGGCCGACGTGCTGGTCACCTTCTGGGGCAGCCCCAGGCGGCGCACCTCGAACACCTGGATCCACCAGTGCGGGTCGGTCGAGGAGGCTCTCGCGGCGCAAGCGGCGGGCGCCGACGCGGTGATCGCCCAGGGTGTGGAGGCCGGGGGTCATGTGCGCGGGAGCCTCCCGGCGCTGGAGCTGCTCGAGCGCGTCCGTGCCGCGGTGGCGGAGGGCTTGCCGGTCCTCTCGGCGGGAGGGATCGTCACCGCGGCGGATGTGCGCGCTCGCCTGGGCGCGGGCGCCGACGCCGTTGTGAGCGGCACCCGCTTCCTGCTGACCGACGAGAGCGGTGCGCATCCGCTCTACAAGGCGCGCCTTCTCGAGGCCCGCGAGACCGTCCTCACCGAGCTGTTCGGGATGGGCTGGCCGGCGCCGCACCGCGTGGTGCCGAACGAGGCGACCTCCCGCTGGGCGGAGCGCGACCCCCGCGGCCCCGCCCTCGTGCGGGCGCTGCACCACTCCACCGCCCCGCTCCTGTCCCGCGTCCCGATCCGGCTGCAATCCCGGCTCGCGGCCGCCCAGGTCCCCGGACGGCCGCTGTTCGGTCCGGCGGCCGCCACGGCCGGCCGGCCGCCGAACCTGGTCGAGGCGGGGCCCCTGTACGCCGGGGAGTCCGTGGCGCGGATCCACGACGTCCGCCCGGCCGGCGAGCTTGTCCGCGAGCTGGCGAGCGACCTCTAGCGGAAGGTCAGAATCGTCCGGTAGATCAGCGTCGGGCCGTGCAGGAGCGCGGTGCCCCACGGCTCGTCCGGGTAGTTCAGCGGCGACGTGTAGTTGTAAACCAGGTAGCGGTCGGGGCTGAGCGGGATGACTGCCGGGTAGCACGTGTCCCCGTGGCCCGGGATGTCGATCACCGGCTCGAACTTACGCGAGCGCGGGTCGATCCTCCACACCGCGCAGCGCTTGGGCGTCCCGGCGTACGAGGCGTCGTAGAGGGCGAACTTCGCGTCGCGGTTTGGCAGCCAGTCGTAGTGCAGGTCGTAGTCGCCATTGAAGAACGGCTGCCTCCTGGCGATCACGTACACCGCGCCGCGATGCTGGAAGAGGAACGGCGAGTCGAGGCGGCGGGTGTCCCCGCGGCACGTCCACCGGGAGCTGTGCCCGGGCGGCGCGGTACAGACCTTCGCGCCCCAGCCCAGGCGGTCGTTGTTCTCGGTCTGGCAGGCCGTGACCAGGCTGCCGTCGGCCCGGAAGAGGAAGTCGGTCTCGCCGCACTGTCCCTTGTAGACCACGGGCCGAGCGGGGTCAACGGGTCGCCAGTGGAAGCCGTCCGAGGTGGTGAGCCAGAAGACCTTCTTGTCCGGGGGCTTCGGGGTGAAGGTGCCTCCCCCGCCCGTGTAGCCGAGCATGTACGGCGCGCCACGGTGGAGCTTCACCGCCCAGGGGATGAAGTCGTCGAACAGGATCCGCCTGGGCGGGGTCCAGCGGCCCGGCGCCAGCTCGCGCGTGGCCATCGTCCCGCCGGGCTCGAACGCGGCCGGGTTCGCCCCCAGCAGCGCGAAGTACAGGTAGAGGCGCCCGCGCCACCACATCAGGCGCGCCTCGCGCAGGTCGCGGCCGTACTGGAATGCGCCCTCGAAGCGCCAGTGGACCTGATCGCGGCTGCTCACGACGTAGAGCCGCGCGTCCTCGCTCGCGATGTGCCACTTCGCCGTGCGGAAGACCATGTAGATCCGCCCGGCGTGGCGGATCACGTGCACGTTGTTGTTGGAGCGGTTGTCGACGACCTGCGGGGGCAGGCCGTCCGAGGGCACGACGGTGATGGGCGGCGCGACGACCGGCTTTGGCTGCCCGGCGACCGCCGCGCCGGGCGCGATCAGGAACATCGCGACCAAGACCCCCACCAGCCGGCGCATTGACGTCCCCGATTATTCCCCGAACCGCCAAACTCAGCGCCGTGTCGCCCCTCGCGGTGCACGTGCACTTCCACCTCCACCACCACTTCCACGGGCTCGCCGGCGGCTACATCGGGCTGGCCGCCGCGGCGCTGGCGAGCTGGACCGGGCTGATCGGCGCGGGCGAGGCCGCGCTCGTGACCGCGGGGGTGATCGCGGCGCACGGCCACCTCGACGTGCTCGAGGTGGTGCTGTTCGCGTGGTTCGGCGCGGTGATCGGGGGGAACCTCGGCTGGTTCCTGGGGCTCACGGGCGGCCGCGGCCTGGTGACGAGGCGAGGCCCCTTCCACCGGGCGCGGAGCAACGCGCTCGCGCGCGGCGAGCGCTTCTACGAGCGCTACGGCATGGTCGCCGTTTTCTTCACGCCGTCATGGGTGGCAGGGATCGCGGAGATGCGCTGGAGCCGCTTCTTCCCCGCGAACCTCCTGGCTGCCCTCGTGTGGGCCCTCGGGTTCGGCCTCGGCGCGTACTTCGCCGGGCCGCCGATCCTGGAGGTGGCGGAGGACATCGGCTTGGCCGGGACGCTGATCCTGATCGGCCTGGTCGTGGCCGCGCTCACCGCCGAGCTCCTCCGCCGGCGCCGCCTGAGGCAGCGCGTCTAGCGCCCTAGCGCGCGAACGAGGCGCCGCGCGAACCGAAACGCCGCCGCCGCGGTCCGCGGCCCATCCGCTCCAGGGCGTCGAACTCTTCCAGCGAGCGGCCCGCGCCGAGCGCCACGCAGGTGAGCGGCGACTCGGCGAGGTGCACCGGGAGCTGGGTCTCGTCGGAGATCAGGCCGGTGAAGGCGCGCAGCAGCGCGCCGCCGCCGGCGAGGACGATGCCGCGGTCGGCGATGTCCGCCGCCAGCTCGGGCGGCGTGCGCTCCAGCGTGGCCTTGATGGTCTCGACGATCGCCTGGAGCGGCTCGGCGTAGGCGGCCCGGATCTCCTCGCTCGTGAGGCGGACGGTCTTGGGCAGCCCCGACACCAGGTCGCGGCCCCGGACCTCGCCCTCCAGCTCGGGCTCGATCGCCATCGCCGAGCCGATCTCGAGCTTGATGTCCTCCGCCGTCTGCTGACCGATCGCCATCGTATGGGTGCGCTTCATGTAGTTGGTGATGGCGTCGTCGAAGTCGTAGCCGCCGATGCGCAGGGACTCGGAGACGACGATGCCGCCGAGCGCCAGCACGGCGACCTCGCTGGTGCCGCCGCCGATGTCCACGATCATGCTCCCGCTCGGCTCAGCGATCGGCAGCTCCGCCCCGATCGCGGCCGCGATCGGCTCCTCGATCAGGTTGACCTGGCCGGCGCCGGCGGCGATGCAGGCCTCCTCCACGGCCCGCTTCTCCACGTCCGTCACCCCCGACGGGACGCACATCACGACCCGCGCACGGGTCAGGCGGCGGCTGTGAACCCGCCCGATGAAGTAGTGGAGCATCCGCTCGGTCACCTCGAAGTCGGCGATCACCCCGTGCCGCAGGGGCCGGATCGCCGAGATCGCGGCCGGCGTGCGGCCGATCATGCGCCGGGCCTGGTCGCCCACCGCGTGCACCTCTCCCGTCTGTGAGTCGATCGCGACGACCGACGGTTCGGACAGGGCGATGCCGCGGCCGCGCTCGTACACGAGGGTGTTCGCGGTTCCCAGGTCGATGGCGAGATCCCGCCCGCTTCCCCCGGCTGTGATGAACGCCATCAGGGGGAGCATACGAGGGAGCGGCGGACCGAGGGAAGTGCTGAGCGGTTTCGCCCAGCCGGCGAGGCCCTCAGAGCGTGGGGTCGGCGTGGCAGGCCGTCGTCCCGCACACGTCGAACACCTTGCCGCCCGGGCTCATGAAGAGCGACTTCTGCTGCCGCGCCGCCGGCTGCCGCCGCGGGTACTCGTGGGGGTCCTGGTAGGTCGCGGACGGAGGAATGTTCTCGTTCGGCGGCGGCGGGGTGCCCACATCCTTCCCGTTGATCTTCCTGGGCGGCCCGATGTCCCATTCGACGATCGCGGAACCGTCGAACGGGAAGGCAGGGATCGGCGGCACCCCGTAGATCGGGTTCCCCCTGTCGAGGTCGCGGCCGGGGTCGGCGTACGGGAACCGCGCGTAGGCGCCGATCGTCCGCGCCTCGGTCTCGGCGGCGACCTGGGCCACCTGGTGGTCCCCGATCCCACC
>Ga0209577_10003222_pt1 | contig 15363 bp, 10 predicted proteins | sample GraSoiAngelo_109_FD_185874 | JGI IMG/M metagenome (GOLD analysis project Ga0209577, IMG submission 185874) | Grasslands soil microbial communities from the Angelo Coastal Reserve, California, USA - 14_0903_12_20cm (SPAdes) (version 2) | ecosystem: Environmental > Terrestrial > Soil > Grasslands...
AGAAGTAAGGAGCGCAGCCAACGTTAACCCCCGATGCACGTACCATCACAAATGCCTGAACAACATTGAGTGGGGGTACTACACGTTGACCCAGCGTGAAGGCAGCTTGCAGCCTGAGCGGGGGTCGGCGCGACAATCGATGTCACCATAGGCACGGAAACAACGGCGGCAAGACCGAGAGCGCGCACCATTGCGCGACGATTCATTCCCTGTATTTCCTGAGGAGGAACAGGTAGTCGTTCAAGCAAGTGATTGCGTGCTAGCCGATCAAGCGCCAGCCAAACGATCTTCTCATCGACTGAGCAATCAAATTGTTGCCCGAGTTTCCGCGCGATCTGCTCTGTTGTGTTCCGCCCATCGCAATGCTGCCAGACGAACGCGGCGGTTTGATTGAGACAATGCGCACGATCGCTATCGAGATCGTAAACCAGAACTTCGTCAGGCAATTCCTGAATCACGAGACCGTCTTTGCGAGCGAGGGGCTTTCTTTGACGATCTTTGTCCTTCACGTTTGCCTCCGGCGAAAACCGTCGCAAGGGATCAGTGCTGCTTGCGGAATCTTAATAAGTTAGAGAATGGCAAAGTACCACGGCAGGCCCAGGGCGTCAACGGTTTTCAAGTTAGGCGCACAGCTACCGCCCTGTCGACAGTGAGAACGAATCAAGCCACAGCGTGCCGAACGCAGGACATGGATCACTGGCGCAACTCTGTCGGGCGACCGTTATGAAAATCGCTTGAGTCTGGGCGCTCGTGTTGAAGTCGATCGCGAAGTCACGCCAGCCGGCTACATCTGGGCGAAGAGGCATTGACTCAGCCAGAACAGCGTTCTTTTGGTCGGAAGCATCGGTGATCGTTACGGTCGGGGCCGCGGCGGAAACGAAATCTTTCGCGAGCGCGGCAAAGCTGAGACGGTAATGTATCTGTGGCTTAACCAGCACCAATTGAGTGAGCAAAGGAGACGTTGGGCTCGAGTTACCGCGAAAGTCGATGCGTAGACTTCTCGATTCATCGTGGCGTTCATTCGTCTCGACAGACATCGTCACGTTCGCAACGTTCGGCGTGATTTGCCAACCGAATCCTGACTGTCCTACCGTAATCGGCTCTTCGAATCCACCATCGCGAATCCCGGCAGAGGTGTCAGAAACCCGACCGTCAGGAACGGTGCGCAAAGGAAGACCGTGAATCCTTCCCCAAACTTCATACGCTTCGTTGAAGGCTCGCGCTTTTAAGAGTTCGTCCAGCAAGCTTTCGTTCTTCGCACTATCAGTAAGCGCGCTCAGACGAAACTGCCTGAGAGCGGCGGCTGACTGATTGTGCCGGGCCAGAAAAAGCGCCAGCGACAAACGCGCTTCCTGGGATTGCGGCTGAATGACCTTAAGAACAGCGTCAACGTCACCACCGTAAACACCCCAAGCTAAGTCGATGACGTTGGGCCAAAGTTTAGGATTTCCGATCGCTGCCCGCCGCAATTCGGCAAACGCCTCGTCGTACTGGCCCATTCGCAAAAGCAGGTTGCCGAGTTGCCATCGCGGCGCCGCATAAGACGGCGCCAGGACCGCCGCTTGTCGCAAAGCGCGCAACGCGACCTCCTGATCTTGATTCGCGTCACGAGTGACCCCCAGCATGAGCCAGAGAAAATAATCGCGCGGGCGCAACTGCACGGCGCGCTCGAACTCGACCGATGCTTCTGCATAATCCTCGCTGCTTTGCAGCACTTCCCCACGAGCGAAATGAGCTTCAGCGTCATTGGGCGCAAACTTTATTGCTCGATCGGCCGAGTTGATGTCATCGGTTAACTCGGCTCGCTCAGCCAAAGTGCGCGCGATGCCTGTCCGTGCTGCTTCCCAAATGGCCCAGCAGCATAGAACGATGGCCAGCGTGGCAATGACGATACGCTTCACCGCAAAGAAATCGACTTCCACAGATTACGCAGATTACACAGAAGACTTTTTGGCAAGTGACAAAGGCTTAAGAGAAGCTCGCCGGAACCGCGTTTTCATGCGCCTGCATCTCTTGGGGCCTTGGCCAGCTTTCGGGAAGAGTCTGCTTTCGACGCAGGCTGCGGATTCTCGCAAAGTAAAAACCAGCGCTCCTTGAAAGAGTGCTGGCTCCATGAAACCGAAAGTTGCCGGCAAGCATTAACGCATAGTCGATGTGGTGCCTCCGCGACTTAAGCCGACACCAATCGCGATTCCACCACCAATTCCGGCGATGATTCCCGCCGTGGCTGCGGTACTCAGACCAGCGCTGATTGAAGACAATTGGCCATTCGGCAGAAGGCAAAACCCCATGTGCCGCCGCTTCTTGTCAGTTTTCTCAGAAGCGGAGTCAGTGTAGATCTCCATCTCACCTGGAAGCACGTTGGTCTTCTTTCTGACCACCGCGCACCCGCGAATCACCTTCACCCGGACGTTTCCATTTATGTCGTAATCTAATTGAATTTTCGAGTTCGGCTGGAGTTCCAGGGTTCCAGCATCGCCGAGATCAATCGTCGCGCTCACCTGGTCTGGTGTTTCAATGGTCGCCCCAGTCAAAATCGTGCTGCCGGTGCCGGTGCTGTTTCCGTTTACCGTAATTGGCTGATTGTTCTTAGTGGTCAGCCGCGCGGTGATTACGCGTTGCGGCGAGCCCGCGTGCAAGTAAGAGACCTGCGTAAACAAAACAGCTAGCACCGCGGCAACGGTTGTCAGAGCCTTCCAGGTTCGAACATTCATCGCAGTCAACTCCTTTGACTTCGCTGACGGATGCAGACGTTTGCGGGGTAATCCGCGGGCAAGTCTACTTCCGCGGAATGAGTGTGTCAATGACTTTATGGGGCGTAGGGCGCCATGGAAAAGTGGGTAAGGCAAATCTCAGCGTCGTCAATGCCTCTCATTCACACCCGGTTTCAACCGAGTGGCTAGGCAAACCGTCATCACATCTCTGAACCGTTTCAACGGTTTCCATTCTGGCGGCGGGGAAAACCGTTGAAACGGTTGGGAAGGACAAATGCGAACGACGGGACCACCCGGTTGAAACCGGGTGAGGATGAGAGCGTCACCTCTTAGTCTTTCTTGCCGCGGGCGCGAAGCTTTAGACTACTTCTTCACGGCGTTATAAAACTGATCCGCGAGTTTCGGATCGAGTCTCTTAAGAATCGCAAACTCTCGCGTCACGCCATCTTTGTCGTTGAGGCCGGCATAAACCAGGCCGAGACTATAGTGGGCCTGTGCATAGTTCGGCTTGACTCTAAGAACTTCTTTCAGGGCTGCCAGCGCTTCCTTATATTTCCCGGCTTTGTAACTGGCGTTTCCCAATCCGTAAAACGCTTCCGTGTCAGAGGGGTTCAGCGTAGTCGCCTTGCGGAAAGCATCCGCTGCTTCACTGAATTGCCCGGCGCGAAAACTCGCGGTTCCCAAACTTACATACGCCGGTTCGTAGTCAGGACTTAGTTGTGTGGCCCGTCTGAATGATTCGATCGCCTCCGCGGGATGCCCTGAATCAAAATAAGCCTTGCCCAAATTGAAGTGCGCCGCGACGTAGTCGGGCTTTGCTTCGACCGCCCTTTTCAGCAGATCGACGGCGTCATTCGGCTTGCCGATCTTGTCGTAAACGTAACCGAGTCCGTTCAGCGCCTTAGGGTATTTCGGATCAAGTCTGATCGCCGTCTGATAGGCGGCAATCGCTTCCGGTTCGTGGCCCAACTTGTCTTCGGCGAACGCGAGGTTGTTGAAGACCACAGCTAAATCAGGTTTCAGCCGTGCAGCCTCTTTGAAAGCAGCAACGGCTTCGGCGTAGCGAGCGAGGTTGGTCAACGCGATGCCGAGATTGTTCTGCGCTTCGCCATAATTTGGCCAGTTCCTAATCGCCCGATCGTATGCATTGGCCGCTTCATTGAACTTTGCCGACATCAAATAAGCATTGCCCAGATTGTATTGCGCATCGGCAAAGTTCGGCCGCAGTTTAATCGCCTGCTGAAATGAAAGCGTGGCATCGCCGTACCTTTCGAGTGCATACTGCGCAGCGCCCAGATTGTTCAAAGTCTCGGCATCGTCAGGCCTGAGACGCAGCGATTGGGTAAAGGCGTCAACCGCATCTTTGTACTTGCCGGCTTTATAGGACGCTGCGCCGAGATTGTTGTAGGCGAAGGCGTCTTTCGGATTCAGTTGAATAACTCTCTTCAGGGCGGCGATTGAATCTTCATGGCGCGACAACTGATCGTAAGCAAAGGCCAGATTGTTATAGGCACTCGTGTTGTCGGGCTGAAGTTTCAGCAGCGCCTGGTAGGTGCGCGCCGCTTCATCATATCGGCTGAGACTCAGATACGTGTCTCCCAGTGCAATTAATGCCTCAGGCCAATCAGCCTTATACTTGATGGCCTGGTTCAGAGCGGTGGCGGCCTGCTCATATTGCTCCGTCGTGTTGTAAGCGATGCCGAGATTAAAATAGCTTTCGGCGTCATCCGGCTTCGCCTTAACCGCTTTCTGGAAAGCATCGATGGCCTCCTTAGTCTGGCCCTGCGCGAAGTAGGCGGCGCCGAGATTGTTGTAGGTCAGCGCGTCATTTGGTTTGAAGCTCAGTGCTTGTTTGTAGGCTTCGACGGCTTTGGCATATTGGCCCGTATCATAGAGCGTATTGCCCTGTTCGTTGAAGACTTCGGCCTTCTCTTCATTCGAAGGTTCTTTCGGCGTGGTCTCTGGCGTTGGGGTCGGGCCCGGCTGCGGCGGTCTCGGTGGCTTATTGCGCGATATCTCGGTTGGCTCGGGAGGCTTGCGCGCGACGCGACGTTTGGCGAGCAAGGTGCTGGCCCCGCCCGCAATGTCGCGCACGCGCGGAGGTCGTTTGAAAGCGACGTTGGCGCCCCCGATGATGTCCTGCCCCAACAGCGCGCTGGCGCCACCAGCGATGTCCTGCGGTAAACCAAAAAGCGTCGCGCCTGTGAGCGCGAGCAACAGGAATAAAACCAAAGGGCCTTTATTAAGTCTGGGCTTGTTCAACTTCAGCCATTCAGGTCTGTTGGATCATCGAATGAACGCGCTTGCACGGAAGAGACTGACATTGCAAAATGAAAATTGAAAAATGAAAATTGCAAATTGGAGGAAGCTCGAGAATACCACCGCCCCGCGACGTGCCGGGCAATTTGCAATTTGCATTTTTCAATTTTCAATTCTCAATTCTCAATTCTCAATTCTCAATTCTCAATTCTTAACTCTTCGAGCGGCTCCAAACTCAAGATTGCCAGCAGGGCCATCAACACCAGCGCACTTACGGTAACATGCAAACCAAAATCGACGACGCTATGGACGGCGACGCCGGCCACTCCGACTATTGCTCCCAGCGACACCGCCCGCTGAAATCCTTCACTCGCTCGAATGCTTCGCCGGGTCTGCTTAACGAGCACAATGGCAAACCAGATTAGAATCGCGGCCCCGATTAGACCACCGCTGGCCAGGACTTCAAGATAATCGTTGTGCGCTTGCTGTGGCGTCAACACTCCCGAACCTTCATGAAAACTCGGCATCTCGGCCCAATAACCTCCGAGACCAGCACCAACAATTGGATGCCGCACGAACATTCGCCAACTCGCACGCCAGATGTCGCGGCGCCGCGCGGCTTCATGCAATTCACTCGTGTCCGTCCGGGCCATCTCGATCGAGGCCGTCTCGACTCCGGTGGCTAACTGATCTCCGCCCAGCCAGGCCACGCCGGCCACGATGGTTATTAGGAGTACTCCGATCATAATTGCTTTTGCGATCGTCGAACGAAACCACGTCAGCCGGTGATCTTCGTTCGCAGTCACGCGCTCGCCAGTGTTAGAACCGCGAGCGGACCGGGGTCCCCAAGCGGGCAGCCCGCTTGGGGTGGTGGATGCGACCGGATCAACGCTTCGCCTTGGATTTCTCGAATTCAGAAACAAGAATCCAGCAAAGATCATCTGAATGCTCATTGCCAGCAATCCCCCGCGAGACAACGAGAGCACCAGAGCCGCCCATATCACCACCAATCCCGAGAGATATAACGGAATTCGTTCTGGCCGCCCAGAGCGCATAAACGCGACGCCCACTGTCAATCCAAAGGCCATCTCCATCAAGTAAGAGAAATGATCCTTATTGATGAACTGAGCATAACCACTCCCCTGTTTGAGTCGTGCCAGGAGAAAACCTTCACCATGCTGAAGCGCCTGGCGCGCAATTCCGAACAGTGCGCAGGCGATGGCCAGCGTGATGATCGCGTGCACCATGAAGTTCAATCTCTGTTTGCTTATCGTAAAGCGGATGAAGAGTACGCAGGCCAGAATCAACGCGGCAGCCCTCAACGCAAATACTCGGCTCTCGAAAGGGTCGGCGCTGAGGGACCAGAGGACTTTAGTTCCGGCTTGATCTGTTTGCGGCCAGGCGAAGCTCTGTAAGATAGCGAGACCAACCAGCGTAACTATGGGAATTACCAGCCGCAGATTCCCAACGCGCCATGAACCCTCGAGCAATCCATGTATGACCCAGAGCAAGCCGAGTAAGAAGACTGCGCACTCGAAAACAGCCTGCGACCATGGATCGACCGTCCCGTAAGGAATCGCGGTGAAAATGATCGCTGCAATCAAACCATGAAAGATTGCGCCTTCAAGCAGCCCCACCGCGCGGCTGCGCTGCTTCGCCTGTGTCTGGTTTTTGGCAGACCCGGATTGAATGAATGAAGCTTCCAAAGTTCGGCGGGAAGACGTGAGGCTTGGCCGCAGCGCGCTATTTGGCCGTGGCGGCGAGATGTCTCGGCGTTGATGCTGCAGCGTTTTCGAAGATGCGTTCTGCGGACCGAGTTACTGCTGGTTGGAAGACGGTGGTCAGATAGTTCACATCGAATTGCAGCGGGCCGGCATCGAAAGAGCGAAATAAGTCCAGGTAGCCAAGCTGATTCTCCCGGTTTCCCAGCGGCAATCGCATAGTCCAGAAGCGGGACGATCCGGCGACGTCGACGTGCTTGTAGTCGTCGCATTTCCACCACCAGCTAATTCGGCCTTGATCGAGGGTAACGTTGTGCATCGAGCCGTTGCCCGCGGCCAGGACTCGCTCACTCAATGCTGTTTGGCCGTTGCAACTGAATTGAACGGTCGCGGAGCCGAATTCACCCAATTCCAGAATTTCGAGCACGCCTGTAAACAATTCATCGATCGTCGTGGCCGCCGCCACAGATTGACACGCCCGGCGCAGACGCAAGTTGTTGGTCGCGCGCGCGCGCCGCTCACCAACATTTCGCTTGAAGCTGGCGCGCAACTCGTCGACTTCGTGATAACGCAGATGGCCAATGGCCAGCACCACGGCAACCCCGATGACGAAAAGAACTACGGCCGTGAGGCCGCTGCCGCTATTGACGAACAGCATCGCGGACAAACCAAACAACGCACTCACGCCATACAAGACCAACGCGACTCGACGCTGCGACCATCCCCGCGCCAGCAGCATATGGTGAATGTGCTCGCGATCACCCTGGAAGATGGGCTTCCCACTAACGAACCGGCGGGCAATGGTGACTCCGGCATCTACGACTGGCAGTCCACAGGCGAGGATAGGAATGGCAACGGCCACCGCAGTCGAAGCCTTCTGCGATCCCTGAATCGAGAGCGCCGCCAGTGCAAAGCCAATAAATAACGATCCCGAGTCGCCCAGAAAGATCGATGCCGGATTGAAGTTGTAACGAAGAAAGCCGGCTAGCGCTCCAGTCAACGCCAGCGCGACTACGGTGACCATCGTTTTACCCTGAACAAGTGAAACCGTCAGCAGCACTAACGAAGAGAACAGGGCTGAACCGGCTGCCAGACCATCGATGCCATCGATCAAATTGAAGGCATTAGCGATTCCAACCACCCAGATCATCGTCAAGACGAATCCGAGAATCGGATGAAAAGTAACGCCGCCGATAAAAGGAATAGAAAGCCCCTCGATGCGCCCGCCCAACGCATAGAACAGAGCCGTCACGGCCGCGAGCGCAGCAAACTTCACCGTCGCATTGGCCCCACGCAAGTCGTCGTAAATCCCGAGCAACAACACCAACAGACCGCAGCCAAGCAAGACAGCAATTCCTCTCAAGTCGGAATGCACCGCCCGGGTCAATACGTTGTTAACCAGCGCCAGCACCGATAAAGCAATCAGCATCGATAAGAAGATTGCCACGCCGCCGAGTCGCGGCACGGCTTTCTGGTGAACGCGCCGGCTGTCCTTCGGTTCATCAACCAGGCGATAACGCTCGCAGAAACGCCGCAATAGAGGCGTCAGGATCAAAGACGCGCTGGCCGCAATTAGAAACAGTGCGAAATAAGTCTTCATCTGGTTAGCAGCACAGACCTCAGGAAGCCTTGATCGGTACTCTCGACGCGTAGCGTCGTCATGACTTTAGCCCGGCGTTTCAACGCCGGTGGTTCATTTGCGTCGCGTTTGCGACGACTGACTCTCCGATATTCTCAAAACTGTCTTCAGGCGTCGCGACGCGACGCTAATGTTTCGTTTGATTCTACCCGGCGTTAAAACGCCGGGCTAAAGTCATGACAACGCTGCGCCTCATCGTGCCTGATCAGACGTACTTTCAGTCTGCGATCGTTGACGCCTGATCACCAACTGACGTATCAATGCGGACCGGGACACACAGGTTGAAGTCGGTGCTACTTTCCCATCCCGCGGCCTCGATCTCACCAATCAATCTAGGCAGCAGCGTGCTTCTGGAAAAGTCCTCAGCCAAGATTGTCCGCTCGGGCGCTGCTTCAGACCTCACTTTGTCGGCGGAATTAAGAATCTGTCGAACCACCGACGCAACGTCGCCCTTGGTTGCGTGCATCGCCAAACCGTTATTGCCAATCCTTCCGATAATATCACCCATATGGCTTTCATTCGGCCCAATGTAAAGAAAGGGCAACCCGATCGCCAGGATGTTATAAATTTTCGAAGGATGAACGATACCTCGAAAGGCTTCGCCCATCACGACAACGTGCAGGTCGGCTGCTGAGAGCAACCCCGCCAATCTTTCCTGTGGCTCATACGGCAGGCAGTAAATGTTTTTCAGGTGCTGGGCGCGGGCATAGTCTCTTACTTTACACAACTCGCTCCCGCCTCCGACAAAGCAAAAGACGACGTCGGCGCGCTCCTTCAGTTGGGTGGCGCTCTCCAGCAAGGTGTCGAGCGAATGACAGGGACTGTGATTACCGGCGTGCATCACCACGAATTTTCCGGAGAGATTATGCAGCGCTCTGAATTCTTCCCTTCCCTGCTTGTCGTAGCGCACTGAATCGTCGCTAAACGGCGGTATGACTACAATCTTGTCTTCGGGAACTCCCTTTGCCACGATACGATCCTTCATGAACCGATCGAGCACAACGATTCGATCCGCGCGCGCCATGCTGCTCTTAAGAAGCGTCCCGAGCAACTTTGCCGCCAATGAACCGGCTTTAAGCCAACCAGCCGCGATGGCTTCATCCGGATTCAAATCCATCACCCAGAAAATTAGCCGGCCGCCTTTGAGCCGCGTGAATATCGATGCCAGCCACGAAATCAATGGCGGCGAGGTCAGCGCGACCACGGCATCGTGTCGACGATTAACTGCCAAACGAAACGCACAAGCCACTGAGAAGCTTGCAAAGTTCAGCGTCCTTCTCCAGGCTTTTGTCTTTCCGAGACTGATCGATTGCAGGCGAATGATTTCGATCCCCTTCCAGCGTTCACGCGCTGAAAAACGCAATTGCGAATCGTCATAACCGTGCCGGCTCGAAATTACCGTAACCTCGTGGCCGCGTTCCGCCAGACCGCGCGCGGCGGCGCTCAGTTGCTGCGCCGTCGCTACCACGTCCGGGTAAAAACACTGGTTGAGGAGGAGGATCTTCATTCAAAGGTTATGGAATTGGAATTAATAGCACTTCACTCAACCTGCTAACATTGAAAAATGCAAATTGCAAATTGATGTGGCAGCGTCGCGTGACAAACCGGTTCACTGTCCGGTAATGGGGATTATTAATCTGGCAATTTGCATTTTTCAATTTGCATTTTTCAATTTGCAATTCTTGGGTTTTCCCTGCGCACAACCTGATTCCCAATATACAGCACATCCATTCGCGTTTTTAGAAAACAATCGATCGCATCGCGCGGCGTGCAGACAATCGGCTCGTTTTCGTTGAATGAGGTATTCAACACTACCGGCACGCCGGTAAGTTTGTAAAACTCCTCGATCAATTGATAGAAGCGCTTATTCACGTCTCGCGAAACCGTCTGCAAGCGGCCCGAGCCATCGACATGAGTTACCGCGGGTATCTCCGGTCGCCGCTCGGGCTTGATCTGATAGACCATTAACATCGTCGGCGCGGGATGCGTCTGCTCAAAATACGCGCCGACGTGTTCCACCAAAATCGATGGGGCAAACGGCCGAAAGGGCTCGCGCTTCTTGATGCGCTCGTTAAGGATGTCTTTCATCTCCGCGCGGCGCGGATCCACTACAATCGATCGATTGCCGAGCGCGCGTGGTCCGAATTCCATTCTTCCTTGAAACCAACCTACGATAAGACCATTGGCAATATCACGCGCCGCGCGCTTCGTGATTTCGTAATCTGAACACTTCACAAATGTCGCATCTTGACTCTGAGATGTGCGATCTGACTTGTGAGATCTGAGACTTGAGCTCTGAGATTCGAGATCTGAAATATGAAATCTGAGATTCGACATCTGCAATTCCTTCAATATCTCTTCATTCGTAAATTCCGGTCCAATGAATGGCAAACAGCAAAGAGCCAAGCGCGAAGTGTCATCGGACCTTTGCCCAAAGCTGTCTGCACTTTCCTCTTCGCCCTTTGCCCTTCGCCCTTGGCCCTTGGCCCTTTGCTCTTGGCCCTTCGCCCTTAGCCCTTCCACCTCGCTAAGAATCTGATAGCAGACACCCAAGGCCGTGCCGCTGTCGCCCGCCGCCGGTTGAACGAAGACTCTTCGGAATGGCGTATGTAGAAGGATCTTGCCATTCATCACCGAGTTGTAAGCAACTCCGCCAGACAGCCCCAGATCAGAGAGACCGGTTTCATCGTGCAAATGATTCAGAACATGGAAGGCAACTTCTTCCAGCCTCAACTGCAAGCTCGCTGCCAAATCGCTTTCTCGATCGGTCAACTGTGTATTCGGCTCGCGTGCCGCACCAAACTGGCGCGGATACTCATCGGAAAAGACTCTTCCAATCTTTGGCGAGCCTTCATTCCAGATCATATCGACGCCTTCCATGGCGTGGCGAAAATAATCGAGATTAAGCCGAAACTGACCTTTCTTTTCAGTCCGAATGATGTCGCGAAACTGTCCAATGAACCGCGGCCGCCCATAAGGAGCCAGCCCCATCACCTTTCCTTCATCGCCATAATGCGGAAAACCGAGAAACTGCGTCGTCGCCGTGTAGACGATCCCGAGCGAGTGCGGATATTCAACTTGACCCAGGACTTTGATCGAGTTCCCGCCTCCGATCCCCCACATCGTCGAAATGAAATCGCCAAAGCCGTCGAGCGAGAGCAGCGCCGCGCGTTCGAAAGGCGAAACGAAGAACGAACTAGCCAAATGCGCCCGGTGATGCTCAATGTTATGGAAGCGCGCGCGTAGTGTCGAGGTCGGAATTCCAAGCACCCTCGCCAAATCTCCCTTCAAATCGCGCACCTTTGCCGCATTGCGCAAGCGATCGATAACCTGACGCGTCAGCCCATGTCCATTGCCGTTCGGAGAGGGCGAAGGGCGAAGGGCAAAGGGCGAAGGGGAAAGAGCAAAGCGCGAAGCCTGGTCGGCAATGTGCCCTACTCTCATTGACCTTCCCCTTTCGCTCTTAACCCTTCGCCCTTCGCTCTCCGCCCTTTGCCCTTTGTCCCCTGCCTCCTGCCTCCTGACTCCTGCTTCCTGACTCTTGCCTTCTGCCCTCCGTGCCTCTGTGCCTCTGAGGCTAAGTCTTCTCGCCGCAAATAGAATCTTCTTGTGCAGATGTGCCGAAGGATCGCGCGAGATGCCGATGTGATCGACTTCTTCAATCCTAACTCCCGCGGCGCGCAGGCAATACTGGATCGACTGTGTGGGGAACCCAGCACAGTGCTTGATCCGATTGAACCGCTCTTCTTCAACCGCGGCAATCAACTCACCGTCGCGGACGATCGCCGCCGCCGCATCACCGTGATAAGCGTTTATGCCGAGGATGGTCGTCAATAAATTTGAAGAGCGAGTGAACGCTGGTTCAATACTTACTACCTATAGCAACGTTAGCGAACAGACCCACCCGCTAACGCAGGTGGTACTGACTCCTTATCCGACCGGTCAGTCTCTTCCGCCGACGCTCCGTGACTCTGTGGCTCTGTGGCAACCAACTTTCGTTTTCCGATCCCGTTCAGATCGTGTTCGAGTAAGTAAAGCGATAACAGCAGTTCCGCCAGCATCCGCTGAAACGCGTAATAGAATCCGGCCCATCCATCCAGCACGCCGCGGCGAACAACCAGACAATAGAAAAGCACCGTCAGCGGAGCAATCACCCTCAACCTTCGAACTCGATCAGCAATCCCTAATGTCTCCGCGTCAGATGAAACGATCTTCTTCGCTTCCAGCGCCATGTATCGCTGCTGTGACTGAAACCAGCGACTCAACGGTTTGCGATCGTCGTGAAGAATTCGCGAACCCAACGTTTCGATCTTGCCATCAACAATCAATCGCTGCGTATGGCCATCCTGTTCATACCTTGCGAATTCCCGCCGATACAGCACGGTCACCGAGGGATAGACGCCGCTGCGCAAAACCCGCCCATTCATGCAATAACGAAACTTCCCCTGATAACCGTTCGTCTCGGCGGCGGCCGGCAACGCTCTCACTTCATCAACAAACTCCGGTGTCAACACATAGTCCGCATCCAGCGCCAGAATCCACTCCGACGAAATCTCTGTATTCCTCAATCCAAAATTCCACTGCGCAGCATGGTTATCAAACGCGCGCTGAAACACTCTAACCCGGGGAAAGCCGGAAATGATTTCAAGAGTGTCGTCGGTGCTAAAGCTGTCAACTATGACGATGTCGGGCGCCCATCGCAATCGTTCCAACGTGCGCCCAATGTTTGGCGCTTCGTTCCGGGTGAGAATCAAAGGGGTGATTATATCGAGCATGAAACCGGGAGAGCTTTATTTCCTTCCTGCGCAAATTGAATTGTACAAATCTGAGAGCATCTCGGCCATTATCTCCAAATCAAACTTCCGCGCGAGAGCCCGACCAGCGTCGCCACGACGACCTCGCTCGCGGCTATCGGAGAGGGCTTGTCTTAATGTGTTACTCAAGGCTTCAACGTTGACGGGGCTGATCCATCCGGCACCAGCGGCTTTGATCTCGTCTGCTAATCCAACTTCTGTCCCAGCCAACACCGGAACTCCTTGGGCAAAAGCCTCCAGCAAGCAGATTCCAAAGGGCTCATGATGGGAAGGCAGGGCCATTAACGAAGCCTGTGCCAGCGCCTCGGCCTTCCGCTCTCCCTCCAGCCATCCAGGAAACAGCACCGAGTCGCTCAGACCCGCAGAGTTCACAATTCGTCTTAGATCGGCCTTATATCCCGCCACTCCGTCTCCTGCAATCACCAATCTCCAGTCGGCGAATGCCCTGCCCTCTCGCAAAGAGAGAAATGCTTTGAGCAACACATCGATTCCCTTAGACGGATGTAGTCGTGAAAGCACGAGCACGTACGGCAGTTGTCCTGCTCCACTTGAAATTCGCTCCGGTGGTCTGATGCCGATGGGAATGATCACGCCGTGGTTCAGCTTGAGCGCCGTTTCCGAAAGTTCCTTCTCTCGAGCGCAAACGTAATGCAGCGCCGCCGCGCCCTTGAGCAAGCTGTGGCCGCCGAATCTGAGAAACAACTTTTTCTTAAATGCTTTTTGACTCAAACTCCATTGCTCGAGATTCCCCAGCGGGCGAATGACGTAAGGCACGCCCACCCGTGTGCAAGCCGTGGCCGCGGACCAGCAAGCGTGGGAAAAGAAACCGTGAATGTGAACCACATCGAAGGTCGCCACATGCTTATGAAGCCAACGAGCCAGCCCCGGTGAGTACTTGAATGACTCGCTCGCTTCTTTGCGAAAGAAAATCGCGGGTACTCCTTGAAACTCTGTCGGCTTGCCTAGCTCAAATGGAAGGTGGCCATGAGGCGTGGCATCCGTGCCGGCAATTTGCACTTCCACGCCACGCGCCCGCAATGATGTGCACATCGGCACGAGAGCATGACTCGGGCCGCCGTATTCAGGCGAGACCGCGGGAATGACATGCAGAACTTTCATTTGACGCGCGATCACATTTTGGCAACGCCTCGAACCAGAGGTTGAGAAGATTCGGCATGTTCAAATCCAAGTACTTGGCAACAAGCATGGAAGACATTGTCCACGCTGATCTCTTTCAAACACTTCATGCCCTCACGTTCGCAAACTCTGAGCAGGCATCCTTCGCACGGGACAGTCCGACGCAGCACGAGATGACCTTGCCCGTAAGGGCTCCAGTGGCCGGGCCAGTCGATCGCTGCCATGATCGCTACGCAGCGCGTACCTACGGCTGCGGCGAGATGCATTGTTCCCGTGTCGTTGCCGACGTAGGCGTCGCACTCTCTCAAAGCTATCGCAGCTTGCCGCACTGATAATGCGCCAGCTGCGTTTGCTCCTTGACCCCATGCACTTATCAGGCGATCACCCAGCGCTTGATCGTCCAATCCACCGAATACTATTGGAAAAATGTTCAGGTGCTGGACTAGTTGCCCGCCAAGATCAAGGAAGCGATCCTCAGGCCAAATCTTTGAAGGCCACTTGCTGCCAGGTCCAAAACCGATGATGTAGTTTACTTGAACGTTCGCGAATTCCTTTTCAAGCCAAAGGTTGGTTGTCTCTTCTTCTTCGGTGGTGAGATCAAGCTCAAACTTTGCCTTGCCCATGGGAGGCGACTCTATCCCGTCAAGAGAGAGGCGGTGTAGCAGAAGGTCCGTTTCGTGCGCGACCGCCGGCAACCGACCATTGGCTCGTGGAGGAAGTGCTTGGAAGCCTTTGGTGCCAATAACTTTCGAAATTCCGGCCCGACGAAAAAAGAAGAGATCCCGACGGACATCTCGTTTCGCGCGAATATGCGGCGCGAGATAGATCAAAAGATCATAGCGCTCGCGACGCAGCCTTTTGAGCAATGACAGTCGATCGGCAAGAGTGCTTCGGAAATCTTGAGACCTGTAAGAGACCCATTCGTCGATCACCCCTTTGGGTAAAATCTGGTTTGGGGTTATGTGCCGATTTTGGCGGTCGGTATTGCTAAGCAAAGAAATATGAGCGTCCGGAAACGTCTGTCTGATCGCGTTAAGCGCAGGAAGAGCGATAAGCGCATCGCCAAGTTCTCCAATTCT
>Ga0209577_10003223_pt1 | contig 15360 bp, 13 predicted proteins | sample GraSoiAngelo_109_FD_185874 | JGI IMG/M metagenome (GOLD analysis project Ga0209577, IMG submission 185874) | Grasslands soil microbial communities from the Angelo Coastal Reserve, California, USA - 14_0903_12_20cm (SPAdes) (version 2) | ecosystem: Environmental > Terrestrial > Soil > Grasslands...
TTGCGGTCCACAGCCGGATGGTCGTAGAGGTAATCGAGCCCGCGCCGCATTTCCAGCAGAAAAATTCCAAGCGCATTGGCACCGACCAGGTCCAGATGAGCCCCATACCAATGTTGATTTCCCTCGGCCCGCAGCTCGCCAAAGGCGAACCATTCCAAGTTGAGTGCCAGGATGCCGTGCTTGGCGAAATTGATACACCGCTTTTGTTTGTATTCGACCGCTTTCCCCGGCGGTCCGACGTGCCCGTTCACATTTAAAATTGCGGGCAGTTTGCCCTGTAACTTTTCCGGTTCGTAAAGGATCGCGACAGATTGAAAGCCGGGAACAACTTCATAGCGCAGTTTGCGAAGGCGGTATCCTTGATGCGTCTCCATCGTCCCAACCTCTTCGAAATTGGCTGGGGAGTTGACCCATTCCGGCGGCCAGCCGTGAAATACGACGTCTTGCAACAAGTGTCGGCGCAGGCGTTGGGACTCCTCGGTCCATTGCGCCGCGCTCGTCGCAATAGGCGGCCGAGGGACGCGGCTCAGGATGAACGCTTTCATCTGCAGCAAAGCGGCACTGGGAGCGAGTATATCCTCCCCCAAAACGGCCTGAAGCTCTTCAGGGGTGCTTTGCGCGAAAGTTTCAGCGGAAAACAGAATGCAAGCGAGGAGCGAAAGAACAATCACGTGGATGTGATGGCGTAAGAACCGCATCAGCGCCTCCTGCGAAAATTCTGTAGGCACGTAAATCCCAAAAAGGGCGCTTTCCGTCTGGCTAGAGCGCACGCAAGCGCAGTAGCATAGCGCGTGCGGCTGCGGTCGTCACGCTCTGCCGGACGTATTCCAGCGTCTGAATCTCATGTGGGCAAAACGCATAATGAGCCAACCGTTGCATGCGGAGGATTCATGGCTGAGGTGGGCCGAAGGCACTGCTTGCAAACTCGCAAAGGCGGAATCTTGGGCGGGCTTGGCTAAGCTCTAGAAATTTACGCTGATCGGCGCTGGCACCGCTGGCGCGCGTCTTTAATCCCCCGGCAGTCTGACAAGATTGGCGGGGTTGGACGGCTTTCGCCGAGGATAACTGCTTGGCCACAAGCCAAAGGGTAGGCTATAGCCGCCGACCCACCAACGCGCGTATGTATATAGACTCAAGAAACCCCCAGCCTTCTTCAGTGCGCTTTAAGAATGGGACGATACCGCGCGGCGGCAACGAGCTCGGCGTGGTCCACCGTTTCCGACTGTCAAGCGGCTGCTTTTATACGGGGCTATCTCCATGGAATCCTTGAGTAACTTCGTATCGCAACATATTCCTTGGTTCTGGGGTGTTCTGGCGTGGTCTCTAGCAATTCTTGGACTGATCGCCATTGCCGCAATTCCTGCTTATTTCCTCCTCTATCCGATAACCACAAATGTGCGGCGAGGAGTAGCATCCTACCTGTCTCGATTAGTCTTGAGGCAGTCGGCGGCGCGCGAACGCCGGCGGCGGGCAGTGGAAGCGCTGATTGAAGACTTTAAGGACAATGCGGGGATTACTTACGTGTCCGAACGCCTTACGCGCCTTGAGGCAGTGCTGGCCTCCTTTTCCAAGATCACCAAGAAGCTAAAACCCCAGCTCGCCCGGGTTTCTGATCTACAGCGGGCTTTTGAGCGAGTCAGCAGTAAGCTGACAGAATCTGCGTTGAAAGCAGCCCCTGGGTTTCCGAACCTGCCAACGGCCGATCAACTAGCTGCACAGCATGGAAGTCTCCGAACCGCAAAGGCCCGTTTGTTGGTATCGAGCATGATTCTGATCGCGTTGATTTCTGTCAATACAGGAATGCTGGGTCAGATTCTGCGAGATTTGGGATTCATTCCTCATGACCTTACCTATTTTGGTATTCCGCTGTACCTCGTTTTCGCCTTCATGCTTACGCTTGTCGAGGCTGGATTGGGATATGTGCACACGGCCGGCCGGCCGACGCCGGACGAGGCTTCACGCTTTGCGCTGTGGCCGCTGATTGCTTCGTGTTTCGCCGTGGTGATGGCCTGCGTGGAAGGCTTCTTCTATTCCCAGGTTGCTCCCAGCAGGAACTCCCTGGTGGACTTGCCGATTGGGCAACAAATCAAGCAGGGAACATTATTCTTTCTTTGGGGGGCGACTCTTGTACTTGTGCTTTTCGGCCTGGGAGCAATCTGGTCGGCATCGCTCGAGCGAATCGCGAAGTCTGCAGATCACTTACCCGCGCTCATACGACGCCTGTGGCGGTATCGCGAAAAATTTGATGCCGCCTGCGCGCGTGCAGGCAAAGGTGCAGGCCGCCTGGGAGATGAAGTTCAGGTTATCCGGCAGGACCTCCAAGACGCAGCCCAAGAAACAACGTCGCTCGTCGCTTCGGTGACGGAACTGAGAGAGGGAGCGACCTCGGATGACCCGGGGGATGCCGCGGCACCCAGACAGCTAACGACGGCCGAAGCCCATCACTTTGCGTCCTTGTCTGGGATGTGGTTCATGTTGACGCTCCTGAGTCTGCTCATCGTTATCGCGAGCGGACTTTATGCGTTCTTTCCTTACATTGGAATAAGGGCAGCGTGGCTTGTCTCGGTTGGCCTAGCTGCCTGCTTTTTGATCTTGGGATTGTTGCTACCGCGGGGCGAACTGCTTCTCGATGGAACGCGAACTCGGCGGCTCATTGTTTCGGGGTCGCCCTGGAGGGGAAAAACCGCTGTCACATTAGCCGTGCTTGTTCTCGCCGCGTTTGGCATACTCCTCTGGCGGGTTGGCGTGGCTCGCTACCAGGCTGCATTCTGCATTCTCATCCTTGTCCTTTGTGGTGCCCTGAGTGCTGCGGCGAGTCAGGCGAGTGCGACGGGCAAGGGTCTGCGCATATGGTTTCGTCTCTGCGTTGGCGTGCTCTTCGCTATCGTTGAGGAAGTCTTACGACTGAGTGTAAGAATTTTTCTTGCCGTCACCTTTTGTTTGGAGGTCGTGGCTCTCGCCCTTGCCGCGCCGGCATTCCGGCTGCGCGGCCGCGAAGTGCCGTCGCTCCATGCAGTTGATGAGAGCAAGCGTCAGACGTTTTCGGTCCTTAGCGCATCTTGATTTGTTCAATCTATTCATGTTCTTTGCCACGTCCAAATCGCGCGTTGTACTGCCGCTGGTGGTCGCATTCGCTTTGGGAGGCTGCTCGGTCAATAAATCGCTATCCGCCGGTACCTCCGTGGTTGTGCTGGTGGACTTCAGCAAGAGCTTTGCGCCCCTGGTGAGTGACGCGCGAGCACTGGAGGAACTGGCGGCAGCAACAGCAGAACTCGCCCAACGGGAATGGCAGCCACCAGTAGAAATTCTGTGGTCACGTATTCAGACAGCCAGTTTGATTTCAGGTCCGCTTTGTGGTCCTTTCCAATTCCAGCAATCCCTTATCAAACGCGACAACGATGACTCCCCTCAGATAGCGGACAAATTGCAGGCGTGCACGAAAGCCGTAGTGCGGGCCTCCACTGCTGGTTCCGAGCGGTCCGCCTATACGGATATTTCAGGAGCAGTAGCGCTGGCGGCAGACCAGGGGCAAAGCGTTCTCGGTCCGAAGTACATAGTCATCGTCTCCGATTTCATAGAGGAGTTGCCGCCGGGTAAGCGGCCGGTCCGATTACAACTGAACGGTCAACGAGTTCTTTTGCTCCACCGCCTGGGACGGGAAAGGACGCCGCTAACACTGACTGACCATCTTGCGCGAATCGAACGCTGGAGCGAAGCGCTGCGGGAAGCCGGAGCGGCATCGGTGGTGGCCCTTCCGTTAAGCTCCGTCACAGAGCAGCGCATCGTGCGCGCGCTGGGAAGTGGAACGAAAACAGGTACTGACGTCGTGGTGCTCCAAAACATGCCTGACACAGCGCGACCGGAGATGCTCAAAACCATTGCGGCCACGTTGAACAAGGCTGCACGCGATTGGCAGCCCCCCGTCACCGTGACTTGGGCCGACTTGCGGGACGAACCTGCTATTCCGTTACAGATGCCTTTGCTCGAATTTACTCCACGGTTGGTCAAGGCCGCGGATTCCTCAGCTCAGGATTTTCCCACGCTATTGAATGAATGTGCCGAGGGTATGCAGGGATTCTCGCCAGGAGCCAGGCTCGGAGATGTGGTGGGTGCGTTGAGCTTTTATTCTTCGGCCGGAGTGCTCGATGCGGACCACGTGTTCCTGATCGTCTCCAGCTTCCCGAATTTGCCCAAAGGCCGGCGCGACTTACCCTTGAACCTCAAAGGCGTAAGGGTCGCGATGCTGCCGGCCCCCAATCGCGCGGACGCTTCTGACGAAGACGCCTACTTGGCGCGAGTCGCTCGGTGGGAGACATGGCTTAAACAACAGCAGGCCAACGTCTGTCGTATTCCCTTCAATGGCGTAACCACTGATTCATTGATTGAATGCCTGCATGGATCCTAGAAGCTCGGCTTTGCACTCTGCAAGTGGGCGAATCTGAGTGCGAGCGCTGCTACTTGTACGGGAGCTTGTGCTCCTCCAGCCAGTCGCGCGCGATTTCTTCCAGCGCATGCTCACGGAACTTATACCAACTTTCTTCCATGCCCAGTCGTCGTATGGTGCTCCGAAACATCCGAAAGGCGCCTGCCCCATGAATGGCGTCCAGCAGCTCTTGTCGCTTCCGTTCGCTTGCCTGCGCTCGCGCGAATTCCTCCATAATGGACCATTCATGTATGTCGAAACGGTCCGGCAACTCCAGGCAGCGATCATTTGCCAATACGGCGCGGACCTTTGGCAGTAACTGGCGCTGCCATTCGGGAACATCCTCTAGAGAATCCTCCGTGTCTTCGGCCAGAAGGCGTTCTTCCTTGGTCACCATGAAAATCTCGCCGGTGTCCGGATCCAGGTAGGAAACGCAGTCGTCCCTCTGGATTTCCATTGCCTCAATGACTTCTCGAAGAGAAATGACAGCTCCCATGCCGTCGTACGCCTCAGCGTTCGACATACTCTTTATCATATCTTTCAGGCTGTCGGATGCTGCCGAGATGTTCAAGAAGGCGCCGGGGCGGTCTCCGAGTACAGGCACACGTCGTATCGGCCGCTGCAGACAAGGAAGCCGCCACGCCGGAAGTTGTCACCCGGGCCGAACCTCCGGCGATTCCTGTAATTGTCCTGGGGAACACCGCCAGCAATCAGCCTGCATCTACGCCGCACCTGGTGAGAATGGCTGGGTAGCCGTGCCTTCGCTTCGGCGAGCATTTGGTTGTAATTTGAACCAACCCGCCACGCGGTCCCAGTCAAGAAAAACGAGAAGCTGCGGCACGTTTAGGAAAACCAAGTTCATCGCCAACAGAATGCCCAAGTGGAAGACCGCCACAAGCGGGACAAGCACCCTTCGTGCCCACCTGGAGAATAGTGCCGTGAGGAGACCAAGCTCAAACAAGAGCGTCCCGATTCCCACGCTCCAGCACAGCAAAGGCCTATCGGCAATCCATGTTCCCAAGGTATGGAAGACCCGGATCTGCTCCTCTTCCGTGCACCACAGCATCCAGTTTCGAATGTTTGACGCGGAAGCCCACTTCCAACCCACGCCCATGAGCTTAGCGTAGCCGGAAAAGAAGTAGACCTCGACAAGATACAGCTGGAGCAGGCGAACCGGCCAAGTGTAGTCGCCTCTCTCCGCCGGTAGCCTGTTCCGCCCCGACCGCACCACCGTCCAGCAGTCCCCGCAAGGGGAAAAAGAAAGCGTCAGCAGGGCGATCACCGAAATCGTCAAACCCCGTGCGTAGGGATGGGGAATCCAGATGAGCGATTCGAGCGGGGCGAGGTGGTAAAGCAGCAGGCCTGACAGAAAGCAAGAAAATCTCGGCAGCACTCCCACAATCGCGGCCAGCAAAGCCATCGCAGTGATCCACAGCAGCACGCGCTCCAGATCAGGATGCCCGGGGAAATCGAGGTAACGCCAGCGAGCGCTCGCTCCCACTTGACTCCAGAAGACGGAAGGCAAGCCGGACATTTCCGCGAGGTTTCGCGAAAGCAGCACCCAAACCGAGTAGGCGGCAAATGTGATTCTCGCGGCGGCCAGGTTTCGGGGCGAACCCGGCGCAAACCAGAATCGGTTCCAAGCGTCAATCCACCAGGAAGGATCAAGGGGTTTCATCGTTGCCCATAGTCGAAAACCAGGACGCGTGTGACGTTTTTCGGATCGCGACGGCGCTCTTCGAGGTCCCACGTTTCTCCGTAGATTTTCAACTCCACGAAGGGATGGCGCGGAACATTCTCCTGGTGCGACCAGATCGCAGGATGCAACATGTGCGTCGGAGCGGTCAGTGGACCGAACCATCGATTCGCGTACGGCAACCCGGTTGGGCTGAGGGCTTGCTCCCGTGCGCGGTTGGCGCGGGCCAATAGGTAGGCTCCCACACGCTCGCGCGCCACCGGGTCAAGTCGCGCGAAGTCGAGCCTTATCCAGGACTCCAGTTCTTCAAGCCCCAGCGGCCGCCATGCCCGGTAATCTATATCGTATTCCTTGCCGCCACTGTCCACTCCCACGATGCGAGGCAAGGGGGGATAGTTCGAGCCCGTAGGCACGGCGTATGCCAGCACAGGCCACGAGGAGAACGGCCATAGGTTGTGTTGCGTTAAGCCCGCCCCGAAGCTGATAAACAGGACCACCCAAAGAAAGACGTTTGTCCGCCGGCGCCCGGCCGTCGCGGAGCGAAGCCCTCCGGAAAGGGCAACCCGCAGACCAAATGTCAGGAACATTAAGAAGCAAAAGGTGCTGGCAATGTTTGTTTTCACAGTTTTGATCACCGATTGGGTTGGCGCCATTTTCCCAATTGTACAGACCCGCCCCGGCAATGCACGTTCCAACCAAACGAAGTCCGCTCCACCAGGCCGGGTGCTTTGGCACTATCGTGCTCCGTGTAGCCGAGAACCGATTTGTACCGAACTTGCCGCTCGGAACCATCCCACAGAGGTTCCCGCCGCCGGGGGCACAGCCCTCGAAGGAAATGCCATACCCGCTCGGCACCCCACTCCGAGAAATTAACAAGTTTAGTCCCATCCGGGACGCGGGGGGCATAGGTCGCCCGTGTTTCTTCTTGTGGCGTGGATCTAGCCTCTCCGGACTCAAGCTGGTTTGAAACCCGCAGCAACAGCTCTCCTCCGAGAAGGGCCTTTCTGGCGTACAAACTATCCACTGGGAATCCGCGGGGCAAATCGAACTCTTCCTGCGCGAAAATGGCGCCGGCGTCGGCCCGTTCGTTCATGCCGTGCACGGTCACGCCTGTCCGTCGATCGTCATGGTAGTAGATCCACAACAAGGGGTTCGGGCCGCGATGACGCGGAAGCAACGACGAGTGGACGTTCAATGCGGCTCGGCCGGCTGTTTGGAGAATTTCACGATCGAGGAGCCAAGGGAATGCCGAGACACAGATGATGTCCGGTCGAAGCCGTTTCAGTTGGTTGGCGAGTTTGGCATCGCATCCGGAGGTCGCCTGAACCAGGGGCACATCGTGAGTTCTGGCCCACCGGGCCATAGCCGCCGACGTCCCGACCCCGGTGCGCCACAGGATCGAGCGAGCAGTTCGTCCGAACCAGGATTGCCGTCGGGAAGGCTTCACCAAGGCGATGACCCGATGCGCGCGGGAGACCGTCTCGAGCGGAACCATGCTGCCTTCGCCGCCGCTGCCGAAAAAGACCATCCTCAGCACGATGCAACTTCCCTGCCAAGCGGATGAATTACCATCGATTGCGATCGGCAACCGTACGATCGGCAACCTTGACAAAAACCTTTTCCGCTGTTAGATTACACCGGTCCAGCCAAAAATTCGGGGTCTTCGAAGTGACTCCAGCCTACTCCTCGGGGCCCGGCGATCGAAACGGCACCGGTGCCGCAATAGACGCTCCAATTTGATCGGCAGAACAATAAGCTCTGTCCGCTCGATCGCACTCGAGCGACCGGCGCGAAGATGTGCGAGAGTCTTCCGGCGGGGGCGTGCGAAAACCTCGTTCGCAATACTTCTCGAGACTTGGTGGTCGCAGAACCACTTCCAGGAGACAAACGTGAGCGAGAAAAACAACAAAACCGGTGCCCCGCCAGAGAAAAACGACCGACAGGTTTCCGCATTGCCGGCCTATGAGCCGCCTCGCCTAACGGTAATGGACGAGAACCAGGTCATGAGCGTGTTCCAGGTTCCCGTCGTCGCCGGCTCATGGTGGGGCTAGTGCACGGTGCCCGATCCGAACTAGGCCCCAGCTCTCCTTTGGTCGACGTGCCACCCGTTTGTTCCTCCTCTTGGTGGCTAGAGCCATGCAAACTACTGGCCCAGTTTCCGGACGCAGCGGAAAATTCCCGTGCCTGCGATTGGTATCGCATCGTGGATGGTCTTTTGGGAGTCGACTCGGAAGACCTGCCCTTGCGGCAGAGGTTTAGAACGCTCTATGCGGAACTTCGCTCGGAGCCCCCTTCGCGCCCCGGGGCAACCCCGGGGCTCCGGTGCCACATCGAGGTGCAAGCTGGGTTGCCCGCCCACCTGGTCACCTTCTCGGCTCCTTGCGAGATTCCGATCATCGATTTCCTGCTTGCGCTTTTCCCCGGGCGAGGTTATGTCGAAATGGATCGCGCTCGTGGCGGTTGGCGGTCCATCGCCTTCGCGGGCCGGAGCTCGCCAATGCTGACGGCCAAAGGCGCGCAGGTGCTTGTGGACCGAGGGGAGCCCTGGCAGCCGCTGGTCGCGAATTGCGCGGTCAATTGGGTCATGCAAATGCAGCCTGAGCTGCTGTTCTTCCACGCGGCCACGGTGGCCATCGGAGGGGAAGGCGTGCTGATTGCCGGCGAAAAGGCGGCCGGCAAATCGACGCTGTCGATGGCGCTCGCCTCACGGGGCCACGACTTTTTCGGAGATGAGATCGCCGCCGTGCGCACGGAAACGTTCGAATTGGCGCCCTTTCGCCGGGCCGTATCGCTTCGAGCGGGGCCGCAAGCGCCCCTTGTCGACGAGAGGCTCGCCGACAAATGCTGCTTCATGGAGACGTTTCCCGACGGCACGTTGCGCTCTCGCGCACGAGCCAGTGAACTTTTCCCCGCCGCCGAACCGCGCCCGCAACCGCTTCGGTGGGTTTTTTTTCTGCGTGGATTCGAAGGGCGACCGCGCGCGGAACCGTTCCGGCCACGTTCCCAGGACCTGCGTTTGCTGATGCCTCTCGCTTGCAGTTTTTGGGGGAGATCCCCAGCGACGCGAATCGCCCAGGTTGCCAGATTGCTGTCGAATGTAAATTGCCTTTTCCTCTACCCGGGGATGCCGGAAGATACGGCTGAGCTGGTCGAGAGAATTGTGAGGTCAGAATGAGCCTTTCGGTGCAGGACAGAGCGGAGTACATCGCTACGTTTCGGTTCATCCAGGTTTTTCTCATGGAAGCACTTGCCCGCTGGGTGCCCCAGACTCCGGAGTCGGAGGTCAAGGTCCTGTTCGGGCGCCACATCTGGGACCTTGCCCAGCAGGCGGATGGGCTTGGAAAGCGGGGCTACGAGCTGCGCTCGCCGTCCCAGTTCAGCCTTCGACCCGTCGACAGCTACGTCGAACTCCTCGAGGAGTTTGCCCGGACCGAGACTACCCCTCAAAAGATTCACGGCTTTTATGATGTGATGCTGCCGGGCCTCGCGGCACGATACCAGAATTACCTGGAGCGTACGGACCGTTTGCTGGATGAACCTAGCGTGCGAGTGGTGGAAAGAATTCTCGGCGAATTTAAGAGGATGATCGGGGAGAGTGAAGCGCTGAGGAAGGAACTCCCCGAGCTGCGGCTCGCCGATAAGAACTGGCCGGCCAAGCTTGCAAAGCGCGAAGCGAGTGAACCCAATATCGTCGTGCGCCGGTCTTCTGCGGCAGTCGCATGAAGGAGGGCCTATGGCCGGACTGAAGCCTGAAGAAACCAAGCAAATAAAAGGGATGACCTTGCGACGCGATCCAGCCCGGGAGGCCTGCTTTAAGGTCGTCGGGAGCGACGCGGAGCTCGAAGAGTGGCCGGGGATGACGGAGATCTCCCGGCGTCAACGCATCCACCGCCACATGAACAACGAAACAGGAGCGGTTGAGATCGCCGCACAATGTCTTGTGGATTTCCCCGAGGCGCCCTGGGAACTGCGCATGCACTTAGCGCGCCAGTGCTGGGACGAAAGCCGGCACGTGGCAGGGCTCTATCGACGCTTGCGCGAGATCGGCGGCCATAAGGGAGAGTTTCCGATTTCCAATTTTGAGTGGTGTGTGACCTGTTCGCTCGACACGCTGGCGGCGCGGCTGGCGCTGCAAAACCGCACCTTCGAAGCGGGCGAGCTGGACCTGCTCGGCCAGCTCCCGGCCAAGTGGCGGGAAGCGGGCGATGAGAGGACGGCCGAGGTCCTCGAGTCCATCCTTGCCGATGAAATCACCCATGTTCGCTTTGCCAATCAATGGCTGAGACTCTTGGTGCGGGAGGATCGCCGGCTTGCGCTCAAGATTGCCATGGCCGTTCGCTTCCTCTCCTCCGTCACCGCCGCACTGGCGCCGCAAGAAGGGCAATTAAGCCCCGTCGGGCTGGCCTACGAAGAGCCCCAAAATAGAATTACCCAGGTCAACGTTGCCGATCGCCGACAAGCCGACTTCACGGACAGTGAAATCGACGAGTACCTGCGGCAGTCGGGGTTTCAACCGATCATGACCAGCAATGCCGAAGGATGATCGACATTCCGTGAGCGCTACCGACAATTTTGATCCGGCGCTGTTTGGACCCGCTCCGGCCCGCGATGAACGCTTTACCGAAAAGCGCCGGTGGATCGACTGTACCAATTTTCCCAATGATCACGCCCTCCGGATCATCGAATTCTTTCATCGCCAAATGAACGAGGAATTGAACGGGGTAGAGAATGCCGCGCAGTCTCTTGCCGATTTTCCGGACGCGGACTGGAACGTGCGCATGTCGATCGCTCGCCAGTGCGCCGACGAAGCCCGCCATGTGCAAATGTTCCGGCGTATCTTCGAGAGCCGGGGCGGCAAACTCGGGGAATACCCGATCCTGAATTTCCAGTTCCGCATCATCGCCAAACTCGGCGACCTCTTGAGCCGCCTGGTGGTGCAGAACCGCAGCTTTGAAGCGGGCGGAATCGATGCGGTGAGTTTTGCCATCGAGGAAGCCCGCAAGAGAGGCGATCAGGAACTGGTGGATCTATTCGAGATGCAACAAGCCGACGAAATCACCCACGTGCGCTTCGCCAATGAGTTTATTTCAGAGAGCATCCGCAAGGATCCTCGTGCCGCATTGCGGGTGGCCAAGGCGCTCACCCTTGCTTCGACCGCCTTCATACAGGTCATGGGCAGGGAGGCCATCGAAAAGGTCGAATATCTCACGGACGAAAAGGGCCGGCTGGAAGCCGGTTTTGGACTCGAGGAAGTAAAGGCCGCTACCGCGCAGGCAGTAAAACGGCGTGCGTCGTATGAAAGCCACTGATCTCATGGGAATCGAAAATCCTTTGTCGGCAGGCGCGTCTTTCCTCCGACAGGACCGCAATCTCACCACCGATCAGGCTCTCGCTCCGGGCCAAAACAAGCGCGGCTGGGTCGAATCCCCGCTGTTCGATCTGAGCCTGTTCACCTTGTCGCCGCTCGCGGGTCTACTCGTGATAGTGCCGGTGCTCGCGTGGCCCAGGGGCATGCGCGTCTTCATTGCCGCCACCTATCTGATTGCCATTCCACACTATGTCTCGAGCTTCAGCTTTTACCTGGGTGATGAGAACCTGGCGTACTACCGTACGCGGCGCTTGGCTTTTTTTGTCGGTCCGGTCCTGATCTTCATCGGGGTGATGGCGCTGCGACTCACGAAGATGGACGCCGCCGTGCAGTCTGGGCTCTATGTGTGGAATGTCTTTCATGTGTCCATGCAAAGCGCCGGCATCCTTTCCATCTATCGGCGCCTCCATGCGGGTTCGCTCTCCGAGAGCCGCTTTGCACGTGCTTCCCTTCTCGGCGTGAACGGGAGCCTGGCATTCCTGCATATTGACCGCTTCCCTCCGATTTATCAGAACCTGCTCAGGATCCATTTCCCGGTGTGGGCCATGGAAGCCGGCTTTCTGGCTGTTGCTGTCTTCGGGCTGGTCTTCTACCTGGACACTCTTCGGCGCCGCGCGAAGCCGATGCGGGCCCCCGAGCTTGCCTTTCTTGTATCCAGCTTGCTGCTTTTCCACCCCTACCTGTGGGTCCGCGATCTGGATCTTGCGACCTTTGGCATGCTCATCGGCCATTTTCTGCAGTATTTGGGCATCGTCTGGTTGCTCAATCGCAGGAAGTACGCGACCCTGGAAGGCTCGGAACACCAGAGGCTGCTCTCCTCGATCAGCACGAAGACTCCGCTTCTCCTGTTCACCTTGGTTTCTGTCGGAGCAGTGTTTTATCTTGCGCAAAAGAGCAGTGCCTGGCTGGGCGTTCCTATTTCTTACGTCATCCTTTGGAACTCGCTGGCACTGGTTCACTTCTACCTGGACGGGCTCGTCTGGGCGTTCAAGAATCCGTTCGTCCGCAAGTCCATTGGACCGTACCTCACTCCGCAATCGCACATGGCCGTGTAGTGGAAGGAAAGCAATCGAGGTACCCGAGTCGAGTGTTCGCGGGGAAGTGGTTACTGACTTTTTAGAGCTTGCTCCAGCAACAGTTCGCGTGAAATCCACTTGTCTTTCCTCGCACCTCCCCATAGCCGCCCGTCGAGTTTTTGTGTTCGATGGGAGTCTCTGTCCCTTGGGAGCGTCCAGGGCCCGTTAAGACCCGTGCGGCCGGATTTCAATTGCGGCAGGCAGAACTTGCAGTTTGTTAGCGAATGGAAGGCCCGCAGCCGGGAGGCTCAATATGGAAAATCAGGAACAGCCAGCGCATTGGTCGCGGGCCGAGCTTTTGGCGTTTCGCTTCGTCTTTGTTTACCTTATTTTGTACTACCTGCCGTTCCCCTTCGGGGCCTTTCCTCGCACTGGCCGAGTCGCGCAAGAATACGAGTCACTCTGGCAGAAGCTGGTGCCTTGGTTTGGCAGGCATGTCCTTCACTTGAACTACGAGATTTTGACGAACACAAACTGCAGCGGTGATACCACGTACGAATATGCGCGAGTCCTTTGTTTTTTCGGCGTGGCCTTCGCTGCCTCTCTTCTTTGGTCCCTCCTCGACCGATCGAGCTCAAACCACCAACGGATGCACGAGTGGCTCCGGTCGTATGTCCGGCTTTCGGTTGGGGCTGCGATGCTCATGTACGGAGCCGCCAAGATCTTCCTGCAGCATTTCCCCTCGCCAAATCTGTATAAACTGCTTGAGCCCCTCGGCAATTACTCACAGATGAGCTTGCTGTGGACCTTTATGGGTGCTTCTCGGGGTTACAGCGTATTTGCCGGCTGTTTGCAGATGCTTGCCGGCATCCTGCTATTCATACCGCGGCTGACAACTCTGGGAGCTCTGGTCGCCATTGCCGTCTTTACGAACATCTTCGCTCTGAACTTGGGCTATGACTTGCCGGTTAAGCTCTATTCCTTGCACATTCTTCTGGTCTGCTTCTTTCTTTTTCTGCCGGACGGGCGGCGGTTGGTTCGCTTCTTCTTGCTCAATCAAACCGTGCCATCTTCGCCCGAGACCGCGCTCTTCCATCGCCGGCGTCTAAACACGGCCGCCTTGGTCGCGCAATTGACGCTGGGCGCGGTCCTGGTCTTCTCTAACCTTCACCGAGCGCACGATTTCGAAAAACGACACTTCGGCATGTCTTCCAGGCCGCCGTTCTACGGCATCTGGAACGTCGAGGAATTCGTGCTCAGTGGGAAGAAGCTGCCTCCGCTGGCAACGGAGGGGACCCGCTGGCAGCGGGTGGTCTTTCAGTTTCCCAAAGAGGTTGGCATTCAGTCCATGAACGGCTCGTGGATGGGATACTGGCTGCGTGCGAACACGGCCAAGCACACCTTTGCTATGGGCAAAGCCAATGATTCCAAGAAAGAGTTCGAATTTGCCTTTTCAAACCCCGATTCGTGGTCGCTGACCTTGGAAGGGGGCGACGCGACAAACGAGATTCGGGTGAAACTCCGCCGAGTCGACGAAAAACAATTTGCGGTCCTCGCCCGGGGATTGCACTGGATCGACGAGGACGCCGCTTTGGTGCAGGACCAAGAGGGCGTTTGCGATCGTGTCCGGCAGACAGGTGGTCCTCTTATAGTGCGCTGAAAACTCTGGTGCGCGCCATGGCCCAATCCGTTCCGGAGAGAGCCCTCATCGTGCGGCAGGAAAAGCCGCATACGCGAGCAAATGTTTGTCGTCGCTCCCCCGAGAGGCCGAATCCCGCTCTCGCTTAAGGGGAGGGACTGGGAAGAGTAGCCGGCGCACCCTCAAGCAGGAGTGGTTTTTCGCTGATGGTCACCGAAGCGGAGAAGGTTGTCGTTCCGCCGGCGAGGTCGTGATACTGGTTCAGAGTTCCTCCCGGTGTGTAGCTCTCGGTAGATGCGGATTGGAAAGCATCCAACCACACCGCTTGCCCGAGATGGCCATCAGCCAGAATAAGTCCGCAGGTCCAGACCCCGCCGGTTGCGGTGCAGGGGTTGGTCATCGTGGCTCCCACCATCCAGTCGTGAACCTGTTGGTAGGCGAGACCTGCCGAATTGAGGCTCGTGCCGTTGAATATTGTGCCCCAGGTGTCGTTGTTGTATGCGTACCAATAGGACCGTGCTACTCCCTGCGACCAGTGATAAAGGTAGGCGCGGGCCACGTAGGCAGCTTGGTCATCGGCGTTAGGCAAGGCGGTGTTTAGGCCCCAGCTGAATTCCGTGTTCCATATGGGTGCCGTCCCGATACCATGGCTGTTCAGCGCGCACGTGAGATTAGCGAGACGGATACCAGAGGTTTCCGGCGCGGATCCTGCGGTATGGGGATACATATGCACATCCACAACGTCAAAATTGGACGTTCCGTCGGCCGCCAAAAAGTCGTGGACATTGTAAGAACCGGCTGCGGTGTTGTGGCAATCGTTGGGCGTATCCGAAATTCCGACCACCGGAGTGTGCACGGTAGCCGTCCCATCGACCGCTTTGACCGCATTGTATACGTCATTCTGCAGCCCAACCAATTGGCTCATCGTGCCGCACCAGAAATCGGTGAAATAAGGCTCGTTCCAGGTCTCCCAGTGCCTGAGCTTGCCCTTCGCATGGGTAGCGATAGCGGTAACAAAATCGATCATGTCCTGGTTGTTCGCAGGCGGCAGGCAGCCATCGACGGCGGCCCAAGAAGGCGTGTGCCCAAAAGTGTAAAGGATGTCGGTGACGCCTTGCGAATTGAGGGCCTGGATGTACGCATCGAGCGGCGCCCAGTTGTAGATGCCGCGCGACGGTTCAAGATCGGCCCAACCGATCTGGTATGCATCCCAGCTGC
>Ga0209577_10003224_pt1 | contig 15356 bp, 12 predicted proteins | sample GraSoiAngelo_109_FD_185874 | JGI IMG/M metagenome (GOLD analysis project Ga0209577, IMG submission 185874) | Grasslands soil microbial communities from the Angelo Coastal Reserve, California, USA - 14_0903_12_20cm (SPAdes) (version 2) | ecosystem: Environmental > Terrestrial > Soil > Grasslands...
AGGCTTCGCGCACCAGGTGAAACTCGTATTGCTCGAGGTAGCGCAGGCCGCCGTGAATCAGCCGCGACGAATGCGACGACGTGCCGCTCGCGAAGTCGCCCTTCTCCACCACGGCCGTGCGAAAGCCGCGCAGCGCCGCATCGCGCGCGATCCCCGCGCCGGTGATCCCGCCGCCGACGACGAGCACGTCCACGGGCTCGGCCGCCATTGCGGCGAGGGCCTGGGCGCGCGTGCGGTGTGAGAACTCTGTTTCGGTCGTCGGCGTTCCTCCGGCTTGGCCCGCGCGCCGGCACGGTGGTAGGTTTCGATTCCTGAGCGCGGAGGAGAATGTAATGCCAGCTGGAAACGGGCGGCGTGTCGCGGTTGTGGCGGGATGTCGGACGCCCTTCTGCCGCTCCGGCACCGCGCTCAAGGATGTCCGGGCCGTGGAGCTCGCCCGCTTCGTCGCGCGCGAGCTGCTGGAGCGCACCAACCTGGCCGGCGCCGAGGTGGACGCGGTCATCTTCGGGCAAGTGGTGCCGTCGGCGCTCGTGCCGAATGTGGCCCGCGAAGTGAGCCTCCTGCCCCAGTTTCCCAAGGAGATCCCCGCCTATTCGTTGAACCGGGCCTGCGCCTCGTCCGGCCAGGCCGTCGCCAACGCGCACGACGAAATCGTCTCCGGTCACGCCGATGTCGTGCTCGCGGGCGGGGTCGAGTCGCTCTCCGACATTCCGATCCTCGCCTCCCGCCGCCTCGCCGACATTCTGGTCGAGGCGAGCAAGGCCAAGTCGCTCGGCGCCAGGGTGCGCGCCTTCAGCCGCATCCGGCCGCGCGACCTGGTCCCCGTGTCGCCCGCGATCGCCGAGCCGTCCACCGGCGAATCGATGGGGCAATCGGCCGAGAAAATGGCCAAGGAGAACCGCATCTCGCGCGAGGCGCAGGACCGCTGGGCGCTGCGCAGCCATCAGCTCGCCGCCCGGGCGGCGGACGACGGCCGCCTCACCGCCGAAATCACGCCCTGGTTCCCGCCGCGCGCGGGAGACCCGGTGGTCACGACGGACAACGGCATCCGCCGCGACACCTCGCTCGAGCAGATGGCGAAGCTCAAGCCGGTGTTCGACCGCCGCTACGGCAGCGTCACCGCCGCGAACTCGTCGCCCCTCACCGACGGGGCGTCGGCGGTGCTGCTCATGAGCGACGCCGCGGCACGCGCGCTCGGCTACTCGCCGCTGGCCTACATCCGCTCCTACGCCGTCGCGGCCGTCGACCCCGGCTGGCAGCTGCTGCAGGCGCCGATCTTCGCTGTCCCCCAGGCGCTCGACCGCGCCAGCATCGGGTGGCGCGATCTGGGCGTGATCGAGGTGCACGAGGCGTTCGCGGCACAGGTGCTCTCGAACATCCAGGGGTGGGCCGCCAAGGGGTGGGAGATCAACGAGGACGTGATCAACGTGATGGGTGGCTCGATCGCCATCGGCCACCCGTTCGGCGCGACGGGCGGTCGCATCGTCACGACACTCGCCAACGAGATGGCCCGCCGCGACGCGCAGTTCGGCCTGCTGTCGATCTGCGCGCAGGGCGGCATGGGCTTCGCGATGGTCCTGGAGCGGCGCTGATGCCGCCGGAGGGGCGCGGCGGCGCGGCGCTCACCTGGGAGCTCGCCGACGGAGCGGTGGCCGTCGTCACCTTCGACTTGAAGGGCGAGCCCGTCAACAAGATCTCCCACGTCGTGAAGGACGACCTGCTCGCGACCCTCGCGGCGCTCGAAGGCGACCGCGCCGTCCAGGCGGTCGCGTTTTTCTCCGGCAAGCGCGACAATTTCATCGCCGGCGCGGACATCGAAGAGTTCGTCGGGCTCACCACGGCGGCCGAAGCCGAGCGCCTCTCCGCCGACGGGCAGGAGCTGCTCGACCGTGTGGCCCGCTTCCCCAAGCCGATCGCCGTGGGCATTCACGGCGCGTGCCTCGGCGGCGGCCTCGAGTTCGCGTTGGCGTGCCACTACCGCGTCGCGTCGGACCATGCCAAGACCCAGCTCGGCCTCCCGGAGGTGCAGCTCGGCATTCTGCCCGGCGCGGGCGGCTGCCAACGACTCCCCCGGCTGATCGGCGCGCGCGCGGCGCTCGATATGATCCTCGCCGGCAAAGTCGAACCCGCCCAGAAGGCGTTCCGGCTGGGCATCGTGGACGAGCTCGTCCACCCGGCCATCATGCGGGACATCACGCTGGACGCCGCGCGGCGGCTGGCGGGTGGGTGGCGGCCCAGACGCAAGCGGCGCGGCGGTCTCGGGGCGTGGCTGTTGGACGGCAACCCGCTCGGGCGTCGGGTGGTGTTCCGCGCGGCGCGCAAGCAGGTGGTGCGTCAGACGCGAGGGGCTTATCCCGCTCCCCTCGCCGCGCTCGAGGCGGTGGAGCACGGGTTGCGCCACGGGCTGCGCGCCGGTCTGAAGCGGGAGGCGCAGTTGTTCGCCCAGCTCGCCGTGTCGGACGTGTCCCGCAAGCTCGTCCAGATCTTCTTCGCGACCACCGCGCTCAAGAAGGACTTCGGCGTCCCGAATCCGCCGGCGCCGGCCGAGGTGCGACATCTCGCAGTCGTGGGCGCCGGGTTCATGGGATCGGGCATCGCGGGCACGGCGATCGCGCAGGCCGCGGTCGACGTCCGGATGAAGGACGCCGACCTGCCGCGCGTCGCCAAAGGACTCGCCGCGGCGCGCGAGATCCTGGACGACCGGCTGAAACGACGCCGCATCACGAAATACGAACACGCGCGGCTCATCGCCCTGCTGTCGGGCGGCGTTGACTCCGCGGGATTCGGGCGCGCCGAGCTCGTGATCGAGGCGGTGTTCGAAGACCTGGCGGTGAAGCAGCAGGTGCTGCGGGAGGTCGAGGCCGGGACGCTCGCCGAGGCGGTGTTCGCGTCCAATACCTCGACCATTCCCATCCACCGGATCGCCGAGGTCGCCTCCCGGCCGGAGCGCGTGATCGGGATGCATTTCTTCTCTCCCGTCGCCCGCATGCCCCTGCTCGAGGTGATCCCGTCGGCGCGGACCAGTCCGGGTGTCGTGAGCACGGCCGTAGCGTTCGGCCGCCGCATGGGCAAGACGGCGATCGTCGTCAAGGACAGCCCCGGGTTCTGGATCAACCGGATTCTCACGCCCTACATGAACGAGGCCGGTTATCTGCTCGCGGAGGGTGTCGCGATCGAGGAGCTGGACGGGCTGATGGCGGACTGGGGCTTCCCCGTCGGACCGATCACGCTGCTCGACGAGGTCGGGATGGATGTGGCCGAGAAGGTGGCCGGCGTGATGTACGCGGCGTTTGGCGAGCGCCTGGCCCCGGCGCCGGCGTTCGCCGCGATGGTGAAGAGCGGTCGCCTGGGGCGCAAGGCGGGGAAGGGATTCTACAAGTACGCCGGCGGCAAGAAGGGCGCGGTGGACGCGGCCGTGTACGAGCTGATCGGGGTGCATCCCAACGGCGGCCCCCGGCCGGCGGAGATCATCCAGCGCCTCGTGCTCATGATGCTGAACGAAGCGGCGCGGGCGGTGGCGGAGGGCATCGTCCGCACGCCCCGCGACGGCGACATCGGGGCCATCTTCGGTTTCGGGTTTCCGCCGTTTCGCGGCGGGCCGCTGCGGCACGCCGACGACCTCGGCGCGACGCGCATCGTCGGGGAGCTCGAGCGCCTCGCCGAGCGCTACGGCCCCCGCTTCGCACCGAGCGAGGCCCTGCGCGACCAGGCGGCCCAGGGCGGCAAGTTCTATCCCTGATGCTGCGGACCGGTCTCCTGTGGCTCAGCGAGCAGCCCCGCATCTTCCGCTTTATCCGAGGCAACGGCCTGGCGCGCCGCTTCGCGTCGCGTTTCGTCGCCGGCGAGACCGTGGACTCGGGCGTCGCCGCCCTCAAGAACCTGAACGCGGCGGGCATCACCGCGAGCCTCGACGTGCTGGGCGAATCGGTGCACAACGCCGCCGAGGCGCACGCCGCCCGCGACACCTATCTCGAGACGCTCGACCGCATCCGGGGCGCCCGCGCGGACGCCAACGTCTCGCTGAAGCTCACGCAGATGGGGCTCGACATCGACGAACGGCTGTGCGTCGAAAACCTGCGCGCCATCATCGCGCGGGCCCAGGCGCACAGCTCGTTCGTGCGCATCGACATGGAGCAGTCCGAGTACGCCGAGCGCACCCTGCAGCTGTTCAAGCGGACGTTCCACGCGGAGTTCGGGAACACGGTGGGGGTGGTGCTGCAATCCTACCTGCGCCGCACCGAGGGGGACGTGGAGCAAATGATCGCGCTCGGCGCGCGCGTGCGGCTGTGCAAGGGCGCCTACCAGGAGCCCGCGACGGTCGCGTTCCCCGACAAACGCGACGTGGATACGACCTACGTGGGCTGCATGGAGCGGCTGCTGCTGCGGGGTACGTATCCCGGCATCGCCACGCACGACGCGCGCATCATCGAGCACGCCAAGACCTTCGCGCGCGACAAGGGTATCGCCCCCGCCCGGTTCGAGTTTCAGATGCTGTATGGCGTGCGGCGCGACCTACAACTCGCGCTGCGACGCCAGGGCTACAACGTCCGTGTGTACGTGCCGTTCGGCACCCAGTGGTATCCCTATCTCATGCGCCGCCTCGCCGAGCGGCCCGCCAACGTGGCGTTCTTGCTCGGCAACGTGCTGCGGGAGTCTCTACGGCGGAGCTGACGGACGATACGCTCGGCGGCTACTGGCGCGTGCACGAGCGCGCCCCCGCGTTCGGCGGCGCCGACGGGCGAGCCTACTCGGTGGGGACGTTCGTGGACGAGACGCCGGATGCGCAGGGCCGCTACGGCGCCGCCCTGCTGTTCGTGCAGTGGTCCGACGCGGGCGACCGGCCGGTCGGGCATCTCGAGACCGAGTACCTCGGCTCCGGCGCCACGCCGGCGGCAGCACTCGCGCCGCTGCTCGCGCTCACGCTGCACGAGCTGAAGCATCATCTGGACCGCTGCATCGAGCGCCAGGGACGGGCGTGACCAGCGGCGTGGTACTGGCCCGCACCGGTGCGAGCTACCGCGTGCACACCGACCAGGGCGAAGTCACCGCCACGCTGCGCGGCAAGCTCAAACACAAAGACGACGACCGCGTCGTCGCCGGCGACGTCGTGGAGCTGGAGGTGCGCGCCGACCGCACCGCGACCATCTCCCGCGTGCGGCCCCGCCGCTCGGTGCTGGCGCGCCGCGCCGCCGCGGGAGACCGCGTCGGGCGGCGCGCGCAGCCGATCGCGGCCAACGTGGATCAGGTCGTCGTCGTGGCGGCGACGCGCGACCCGGAGCTCAATCCACGCATGCTCGACCGGTTTCTCGTGATCGCGGAGGCGAATCGCCTGCCGGCCGTGATCGTCCTGAACAAGATCGAGCTCGACCGCGCCGCGCTCGCGCCCCTGGTCGCGCGCTATGCGCCGGCCGGCTACCAGGTCCTGGCCACTTCCGTCACCCAGACCGTCGGCCTGCCCGCGCTGCGCGACCTGCTGCGGGGCCGCGAGTCGGTCCTCGCCGGCCAGTCGGGCGTCGGCAAGTCGAGCCTGCTGAACGCGCTCTACCCCGGATTGGACCTCCGCATCGGCGAGATCAGCGAGAAATGGGGCACCGGCAGGCACACGACCCGCGCGGCCCTGCTGGTGCCGCTGGCGGGGGGCGGCTACGTGGTCGACACGCCCGGGCTGCGCGAGGTGGGAACCTGGGGGATCGACCCGGAGCTGCTGGCGCTCTGCTTCCCCGAGTTCCGCCGCTTCCTGGATCACTGTCGCTTCGACGACTGCCGCCACCTCGCCGAGCCGGGATGCGCGGTGCGTCAGGCCGCGGCGCACCACGTCGTGGAGCCCGACCGCCTGGAGTCCTACCAGCGGGTCTACGAGGAGATCAACGTTCCTTCCTGGTCCAGCGGTCGGCGTCGCGCGAGGTGACCTTCGCCATCATCCGGGCGAACGCGTCGTCCAGGTCGATGTGCTGGGAGTTGGCGATGCAGATCACGACGAACAGAATGTCGGCGAGCTCCATGGCCAAGGACCCCTCGGCTTCCCCCTGTTTCTTGGTCTTTTCGCCGAACCGGTGGTTGATCTCGCGAGCCAGCTCGCCCACCTCTTCGGTGAGCCGGGCCAGGTTGGTGAGCGGAGAGAAGTAGCCCTCCTTATATTGACCGATCCAGCGGTCGACCATCTGCTGGGCTTCGCGCAAGGACACGAGAGACTCCGGGGAATCGTGAACGCCGAACTGCCGCCGCTCGTCGCGCCGTTTCGCGGTGAACGGTTTGCCTCCCGCGACCGCCTCAGCGCGTTGGTGGCGCCCCCCTACGACGTGATCTCCAAAGAGGAGCGCGCGCGCTACGCGGCGCTGGACCCCCACAATATCGTCCACCTCATCCTGCCGGAAGCGCCGGCCGGGGGAGAGGACCGCTATGCGCACGCCGCGACTCAGCTCGCGGCGTGGCGCGACGGCGGCGTGCTGCGCGCCGACCCCGCGGACTCGGTCTACGTCGTCGCGCAGGACTACACGCTTCCCTCGGGAGAGCGGCGCACCCGCACCGGGATGTTCGCCGCGGTGCGGGCCGAGCCGTTTTCCACTCGCCGCGTGCGCCCGCACGAGCAGACGCATTCGGCGCCCAAAGCGGACCGGCTCGCGTTGCTCCGCGCCACCCGGACCAACCTGGAATCCATCTTTCTACTCGCCCCCGATCCGGATCGCGCCCTGGCGCGCGCGCTGGTGCAGGCCGCGTCCGGCGCGCCCGCGGCCCGGGCCGAGCTCGACGGCGTGGGGATGCGCCTGTGGGTGGTGTCCGGGGACAAAGCCGCGGAGCTGTCCCGCGTCGCGGGAGGCGCCCAGCTGTATATCGCCGACGGCCATCACCGCTACGAGACGGCGGTCGCCTACGCGCAGGAGACGCCCGGCGCCGACCGCCTACTCGCCTTCGTCGTGTCGGCGGGAGATCCCGGCCTCGCGATCCTCCCCACTCATCGGATCATCTTTGGCTCCGGGCGGGACGCCACCAAGCTGCTCGAGGGGTGGCGCCGCTGGTTCGACGTGGGACGGGTCGCGCCCTGCATGGACCGGGTCGAACGGCTCGCCGAGCTGGGACAGCAGGGGACGGCCTGCATCGTCGCGTTCCCCGGGGCCTACGACGTTACCCTGGTCTTGAAGCGCGGGGTGTCGCTCGATGGCGCGCCGGGTCTCGGAAATTCACCCACTATCCGCGCGCTCGACGTCGCCCGCATCGAAGCGCTCGTGGTCCAGTACATCCTCGGCGCGGATCCGGCGACGCCGTCGCTCGGCTACACGGCCGATCCCCGGGCGGCGTTCGACGCGGTGCGCAACGGCAAAGCCGCTGCGGCCGTCCTCCTCAATCCTACCAAAGTGGAAGACGTGTTCGCGGCCGCCGACGCCGGCCAGGTCATGCCGCCCAAGTCGACCTACTTCGTGCCCAAGGTGCCGAGCGGGCTGGTCCTGCGGTCCTTGAGGTAGCGCACCATGCCGCGACCCCGTGACCGCGTCCTGCAGAATCTCGAAGCGATCTACCGCGAAGCCTACGATCGCGCCAAGACCGCGGGCGACCAGGCCCGTATGGCGGATCTCGACGCCGCCTACCAGCGCGAGCAGCTGCTGCTCGAAGTGCTGCTGGACATCCGCGACGCCCTCACGACCGGAGCCGCGCCCCGCGGCGAAGGCCGCGGCGACCAGGCAGCGGGGTCGGATCCGATCGCCGCGCTCGAGACCATTCATCGCATCACCAAACTGCGCTGAGGATACGCACATGATCCGAAGCCCGGCCGCGGCCGTGCTGTGCCTTTTCCTCGCCGCCTGCGGCGGCAAGGCCGACCTCGTGGTCACGGGCGGAGTCCTCTGGACCGGGCTCTCGCACGGCGCGCCGCGACCGGGCGCGGTCGCGATCGCCCGCGGGAAGATCGTCGCCGTGGGGGACTCCGGCGCGGTGGCGCGGTACCTCGGTCCCCGGACGACCCTCGTGCGCGCCCGCGGCGGGCTCGTCATACCCGGCTTTACCGACGGCCACACCCACTTCATCGACGGCGGGTTCCAGCTCGCCTCCGTGGACCTGCGGGACGCGGCGACGCCCGCGGAGCTCATCCGTCGCATCCAGGCGTACGCCAAGACGCTCAAGCCGGGCGAGTGGATCCTGGGCGGCGACTGGGATCACACCCGCTGGCCTGGACAGCGGCTGCCGCAGCACCAGTGGATCGATTCGGTGACGCCGGATAACCCTGTCTTCGTGAGTCGGCTGGACGGGCACGAGGCGCTCGCCAACGCCGCCGCGATGCGCGCGGCGGGCGTCACGAAGGCAACGCTTACGCCCCCGGGCGGCGAGATCCTGCACGACGCGCGGACGGGGGAGCCGACGGGCATCTTCAAGGACGGGGCGCTCGACGTCATCGGGCGGGCCGTCCCCGAGCCGTCGCCGGAGCGGCGCGACTCGGCGCTGGCGCGCGCCCTGGCCCATGCCGCTCGCCTGGGGGTGACCGCCACCGCCCACATGTCCGCCTCGTGGGCGGACCTCGCCAGCTACCGCAGGCTCGAGCGGGCCGGCCGGCTCACACTGCGCGTGGCGCTCTACTTACCGCTCGATGCCTGGCGTGCGGTGGCCGATACCGTGCGGCGCGCGGGGAGCGCCGGCGACGCCTGGGTGAAGATCGGCGGGGTGAAGGGCTTCATGGACGGGTCGGCGGGCTCGCGGACCGCGTACTTCTTCGACTCCTACAGCGACTCCGCCGGATACTACGGACTGCTGCAGCACCCCGAGGCCGACATGCGCAGCTGGATCGGCAACGCGGACTCCGCCGGGCTTCAGGTCGCGGTCCATGCGATCGGGGATCGCGCCAATGCCATCCTCTTGTCGATCTACGACAGCGTCGCGCGGGCGCACGGTCGGCGCGACCGCCGCTTTCGCGTCGAGCACGCCCAACACCTCCGTCCGCAGGACATCCCGCGGTTCGGGAACTTGGGCGTGATCGCGTCGATGCAGCCGTACCACGCCATCGACGACGGCCGTTGGGTGGAGCAGCGCATCGGCCCGGTGCGGATCAGGACGACGTACGCGTTCCGCACCCTGCTCGCCACCGGTGCCATCTTGGCCTTCGGCTCCGACTGGACCGTCGCCCCGCTCGACCCCGTGCTCGGCGTGTACGGGGCGGTGTCGCGGCGCACGCTCGATGGCAAGAATCCCAACGGCTGGATCCCGGAGCAGAAGATCGGTGTGGACGAGGCGCTGCGCGCCTATACGTGGGGGAACGCCTTCGCAACCTTCGACGAGCGCACGCGCGGCGTTCTCGCCTCCGGCTACGACGCCGACGTCGTCGTGCTCGACCGCAATCTCTTCACGCTGCCCGCCGATTCGCTCGATCAGGCGCGCGTGCGGTGCACGATTGTCGGCGGCAAGGTCGTCTACGCGCAACCGTGACGCGCCACCCGAGCCCCCGTCCCGAGCCCCTATTCCCCATATTCCAGCCCCGCCTCCTGCGTCGTGAGCGGCTGGGCCCCTGCGTGCTCGACCCCTGCTTCGAGCACCTCGCCCAACACCAGCGTGTGATCCCCGCTCGGGAGCGTGGCCACGACGCGGCACTCGACCCATCCGAGCGCGTCGGCCAGCACCGGGACGCCCGACGTGGGCGCGGGTTTGGTCTTGATGCCCTTGAGCTTGTGGGGGGCGCCGGTCGACGCACGACCCAGCTTCTCGGCCACGTCGCGCTGACCGGCGCGCAGCACGCTGATCGCGAAATGATGCGCGTCGCGGATCATGCCGATCGTCTTGGAGCGGTTCTCCACCGCCGCGACGACCATCGGCGGCTGGAACGAGGCCTGGCTGACCCAGCTGGCCGTCATCCCGTGCTCCTCGCCGCCGTGCTTCACGGTCAACGCGTGCAGGCCGCAGGCAAAGCGCTCGAGCACGTCGTGCATCGCCGCTTGGTTCATGTCGGCAAATATTGCACGCCCGACTATCTTTGAGCCATGGCGACGCGCACGCAACTCGGGCCCCGGGCCGCCAAGGCGCTGTCCAAGGCCGACCTGCTCGACATGTACCGGTTGATGCTCTTGTCGCGGCGCATCGACGACAAGGAGATCCAGCTCAAGCGGCAGAACAAGATCTACTTCCAGATTTCCGGCGCCGGACACGAAGCCGTGCTCGTCGCCGCCGCCCGGGCACTCCGTCCCGCCTACGATTGGTTCTACCCGTATTATCGCGACCGCGCCCTCTGCCTCGGGCTGGGCATGACCCCCACCGAGATGCTGCTGTCTGCCGTCGGCGCCGCCGACGATCCCAACTCCGGCGGCCGGCAGATGCCGTCCCACTGGGGTCACAAGGCGCTGCACATCGTGAGCCAGTCGAGCCCGACCGGGACCCAGTTCCTGCAGGCGGTAGGCTGTGCCGAAGCGTGGCTCCGGTACGCGCACCTCGATGCCCTCCCTGACAAGCCCACCCGGAGCGACGAGCTCGTGTACGTCTCGGCGGGCGACGGCACGACGAGCGAAGGGGAGTTCTGGGAAGCCCTGAACAGCGCCAGCAACCTGAAGCTGCCGATCCTCTTCCTCATTGAGGACAACGGCTACGCGATTTCGGTGCCCGTCGAGGTCCAGACGCCCGGCGGTTCCGTGTCGCGGCTCGTCAAGCCGTTCCCCGGCCTCCTGGTCGAGGAAGTCGACGGCTGCGATCCGGTGGCGTCGTACGACGTGCTGCTGCGCGCCTCGGAATACGTGCGCCAGCGCAAAGGTCCCGCCCTGGTGCACGCCCACGTCATCCGGCCGTACTCGCATTCCCTCTCGGACGACGAGGTGCTGTACCGCCCGCCCAAAGAGCGCGACGAAGACGCGCGCCGCGACGGCGTGCAGGCGTTCCCGAAGCGCCTGATCGCCGACGGCGTCGCCACCGAGGCGGAGATCGAGGCCATCAAGCGGCAGGTCGACGAGGAGATCGCCGTCGCCGCCGAGATGGCGCTGGCGTCGCCTCAACCCAAGCCCGAGAGTGCGCTGTCGTACGTCTACTCGCCCGACGCGGATCCGACCTCGGAGCAGTTCGACACCGAGGACGATCCCCAGTTCGGCCGCGATCCGACCACGATGGTGGATCTCCTCAACACCTGCCTCAAGGACGAGATGGCGCGCGATCCCCGCATTCTCGTGTTCGGCGAAGACGTCGCCGACGCCAGCCGCGAGCAGTACCTCGCGCAGGTGAAGGGCAAGGGTGGCGTCTTCAAGGTCACGTGGGGGCTGCAGCGCCAGTTCGGCAGCGACCGGGTGTACAACTCGCCACTCGCCGAGGCGAATATCGTGGGCCGGGCCATCGGTCTCGCGACCCGCGGCTTAAAGCCCGTCGTGGAGATCCAGTTTTTCGATTACATCTGGCCCGCCTACCATCAGCTGCGTAACGAGCTGGCGACCCTGCGCTGGCGCTCGAACAACGCGTTCAGCTGTCCCGCCGTCGTCCGCGTGACTTACGGTGGCTACTTGAAGGGCGGTTCGATCTATCACTCGCAGACAGGCGCCGTGGTCTTCACCGCCGTGCCGGGGCTGCGCGTGGTCTGCCCCAGCTCCGCACTCGATGCGAACGGCCTGCTCCGGACCGCCATCCGGTGCGACGACCCCGTGCTGTTCCTCGAGCACAAGCACCTCTACCGCCAGACGTACAATAAGGCGCCCAACCCCGGCCCCAACTTCATGATCCCGTTCGGCAAGGCGAAGCGCGTGCGCGAGGGTCGGCACCTGACCGTGGTGACGTACGGCGCCGTGGTGCAGCGCTCGCTCGTCGCGGCCAAGCAGCTCGAGGAGCAGGACGGCGTGAGCGTCGAAGTGCTCGATCTGCGGAGTCTCTCCCCAGTCGACTGGGAAGCGATCGCGACGTCCGTCCGCAAGACCAACAAGGTGCTGGTGGCGTACGAGGACTCGCTCTCGTGGGGCTACGGCGCGGAGATCGCCGCGCGCATCGCCGACGACTGCTTTCCCTGGCTCGACGCCCCCGTGAAGCGCGTGGCGTCGACCGACACGTTCGTGGGCTACGCCCCCGATCTCGAGGATTTCATCCTGCCGCAGGTAGAAGATCTCGCTCAAGCGATGCGCCTGCTGCATGCGTTCTAACGCGGCGCGCGCGTACAGCCTGCTGTTTTTCTTCTCCGGGGCCACGGGTCTCGTGTACGAGCTCCTGTGGGTTCGGATCCTGTACCAGGCCTTCGGGTCCACCATCCAGTCCATCACGACCGTCGTCGCGGCCTACATGGGCGGCCTCGGCCTCGGCGCCTGGCTGCTCGGGCGGAAAGCGGACCGCCATGCAAGGCCCGCCGCGCTCTATGGCTGGCTCGAGATCGCGATCGGCGCGTTCGGGCTCGCGTCGCCGTTCGTCCTGTCGCTGGCGCACCGGGTCTATATCGGCGCCGCCGGAGCGCTCGCCCTGGGGGGCGCCGCGAGCGTCGCGCTGCGCTTCGGTCTCGCGGCGCTCGTGTTGCTCGTGCCGACCACGCTCATGGGAGGAACGCTGCCGGCCCTGACGAAGGGATTCATGGGCGTGGAGCGGGATCGGCTGCAGACCTCGTTGGGGCGACTGTACGCGCTCAATACGCTCGGCGCCGTCGTCGGCACGGCCCTCGCCGGATTCTTCCTGATCGAACGGGTGGGGATTCGCCCCTCACTCTACGGGACGGCCGCGCTGAACCTGGCCCTCGGGGCAGCGGCACTCGCGCTGGCGCGACCGCTCGAGCCGAGCCCTGCGGCGCCGTCATCCACCGCGCGCCCGTTGGATCTCACCCGACGCGTGGCCCTCGCCCTCCTCGCGGTGACGGCGTTTGCGTCGTTGCTCGACGAGATCGCCTGGACCCGCGTCCTCGTGATGGTAGTCGGGGGCTCGACCTACGCCTTCACGCTCGTGCTGCTCGTGTTCCTGCTCGGCATCGGCCTGGGCAGCGCGTTCGTCGCCCGGCGGAGCCCCGGCCGGCCGCCGCCGGTGGCCGACGCGGCGCTCGCCCAGGGGATTACCGGAGCGGGCGCGGCGCTGTTGCTCGCGTTCTTCGGCGCGCTCCCCCTCTACGTCATCCGGGTGTTCGGGCATCCCGGCTTCGGCGCGACCGAACGCCTTGCCCTGCTGGGCCTCGCGGTCGGTGCCGTGGTGCTGATTCCCGCGGTCGGGATGGGGTTGAGCTTCCCGCTCATCGCGGACCTCGCCGCGCCGCGGGACGCGGCCCGCGGCGCCGACGTCGGCGTCGCCTACGCCCTCAACACGCTCGGCAGCATCGTGGGCGCGGTGCTCACGGGCTTCGTGCTCGTCGTCACCTTCGGCACCGAGACCACCCTGCGGCTGGGTCTCGTCATCAACGGCCTGGCTGCCCTGGTGCTCGCGGCGCTCGCGGCGCGCGGAGTGGCGGAAGGCTCGGCGGAGCACCGCGCCTTGCGGCTCCGCGTGCTCGTGGCAGGAGGACTCGGGAGCATTGCGCTCGGCGCCGCCTTCGGCGCCCCGGGCTGGGGCTCCCGCTTGATCGATCTCGGCCCCACCATCTATGCGCGCGACCCCATGGGCCCCGCCGCGCGCCAGGCCTTCCTCGCCCACCGCGGAGCGCGCCAGCTCGCATTCCGCGAAGGCTGGAACGCGACCGTCAGCGTCTGGGAGGGCGTCAGCGGCCGCACGCTCCGCGTCAACGGCAAGGTCGACGCCTCGGACCAGGGTGACATGGACACCCAGATCATGCTCGCGTTGGCTCCGGCGGCGGCACGCCCGGAGGCCACCTCGGCGCTGGTCATCGGGTTCGGAAGCGGTGTCACGACGCGCGTGTTGGCCGATGTCCCGGGCATGCGGCGTGTGCGCGTGGTGGAGATCGAGCCTGCCGTTCTGTCCGTGCGCGGGCTGTTCGCCCGTGTGAACGACTCGGTGTTGGCGCGGCCGATCGTGTCGGCGGTGACGGACGACGCGCGCAGCGCGCTCCAATTGCGCCGCGATCAGTTCGACCTCATCGTCTCCGAGCCGTCCAATCCATGGGTCGCTGGCGTCGCGACGCTCTATACGCCGGAGTTCTTCCAAATCGTGCGCTCGCGTCTCGCCGACGGAGGTGTGTTCAGCCAGTGGGTGCAGCTCTACCAGCTGCCCCTCCCCGTGGTCGCCGGGATCGTGCACAACGTGCGCGCCGTGTTCCCTCACGTGGAGGTGTGGTTTTCCTCGAGCCTCGACCTCATGATCCTCGCTTCCGACCGCCCCCTCCGGTACGATCGAGCCTGGATCGGACGGCTGTTGGCCCCGGACACGCCGTTAGGAGGCCTGAGCCGGGAATGGCTGGGGATCGACTCCGTGGGCGATCACTTCGGCCGCCGCCTGCTGGACGAAGCCGGCGTCGCGCAGCTCGCCGAGCGAGGGACACTCACCCACCGGGACGACCGTCCCGAGCTCGAGTTCGTGGCGGCCCGCCGGTTCCTCGACCCCGTGTGGGACTCGCACGTCTTCGACTCCCTCATGGACCTGGAGGTCCGCGTCGGCGGCCACCCGGGCACCACCCCGGTGCTGCTGGCGCGCGCCATGACCTCGCCGCGCATCCCGTCCACCCAGGGCCCGATCCTCGAGGCCGCGCACCGCGCCCAACCCGACAATCCGGTCTGGTTGGTGCGCGTCGCGCGCATGCGCTTCGCAGCGGGCGACAGCGCGTTCGCGGACAGCGTCCTGCCGGGCCTGGTCCGCGCGCGCAACCCTGAGGCATTGCTGTTCGCTGCGGGTCTCGCGGCGCGACGGGGGGACCAGCGGCGGCGCGCCGCCCTGCTGCGGGAGGCCCTCGCCCGCGGCGGCGATACGGCGGAAGCCGAAGCAGGCCTGGCCGCGGTCGCCGCGCGCGACGCGGATTGGCCGGGCACCGCCGCGGCGTTGCGACGCTCGCTCGCGATCGGCCGAGCCACCTATCGCCACCCGTTCCCCGCGGGCATGCTGCACGATCCGCTCGCCGCCCTCGCTCTCACGGGACCAACCCGGCTCGCGGACAGCGTACTGGCCGCTGCGGGGCTGGCGCATCCCGGGTGGACCACGCCGTACGAGCTCCGCGCCGCGGTCGCCCTCCGGGACGGCCGCTGCGAGGACGCCGCCTCTCAGTTCCTGGCGTTGGCGGAGTTTGGGATCGAGGTGACGGATGCGCCGGACCGCCTTATGCGCTGCCGGGGACGCGAGACGCGCTAAGCCCCGGGCTGCTCGCCCAGCGCCTGCTTGATCTCTCCGGCGGCGGCGATCACGTGGTCCACGTCGCGCGACAGGGCGCGCGCCTGTTGCGTGGCGCGCGTGAGGTCGTCCAGCGCCACCGCCACGCCGGCCGAGCGCAGGCGCAGCAGGTCGAACCGCACGTTCTGCATCGCCAGCACGCACGACTCCAGCTGGTCCGCCACCAGCTGGCGCCGGGT
>Ga0209577_10003225_pt1 | contig 15350 bp, 20 predicted proteins | sample GraSoiAngelo_109_FD_185874 | JGI IMG/M metagenome (GOLD analysis project Ga0209577, IMG submission 185874) | Grasslands soil microbial communities from the Angelo Coastal Reserve, California, USA - 14_0903_12_20cm (SPAdes) (version 2) | ecosystem: Environmental > Terrestrial > Soil > Grasslands...
AGCCTCGTGTACGGAGTTTCGGCGAACGATGGGGCGACGCTCTTGGCCGTTGCTGCAATTCTCACAGCTACCGCGATGCTTGCCGTGTACATCCCGGCGCGGCGGGCCATGCGCGTCGATCCGATGGTCGCTCTGAGGTATGAGTGAAGGAGGGCCGGAGCATGCGACCGGAGCATTGGCTGTTCACGATTCCCCTGCGGCTGCGGTCGTTGTTTCGCTGGGCGCGGGCGGACCAGCAATTGGACGACGAGCTGCGCGATCACCTCGAACGAAAAACCGAGGAATTCGTGGCGCAAGGGATGACGCAAGAAGTGGCGCACCGCCGTGCGCGACTGGACCTGGGCGGTATCGAGCAAACCAAAGAGAAATGCCGCGACGCGCGCAAACTAAACTGGATTCAGGACTTCGTACAGGATTTGCGCTATGGGACGCGTACGCTGCGCAAATCCCCCGGCTTCACCGCCGTTGCCGTCCTCACCCTCGGCCTCGGCATCGGCGCCAACACTGCCATCTTCAGCGTCATCGAAAATTCGTTGCTCCATCCGGTGCCTTGGAAGGACCCCGACCGAATCGTGGATTTATTGGAGATCGATGCAGCTACGAAAGAGGCGCGACAAGTCGTTTCCCCGGCCAACTTCCTTGATTGGAGGGCGCAGGCGCTCCAATCCACATTCGACTCCGTCGCCGCCTGGCATTTCACCTACCTGAACGTGGCGGGCCGGGATCAGCCCGAACAGGTCGAGGCTCTCGCCGTCACCGCCGACTATTTTCGTTTACTTGGTTTCCAGGCGGCGCTGGGCAGAACGTTCCTTCCCGGCGACGATCAGCCCGGAGGCGCGCATACCGTCGTCCTGAGTCACGCTTTTTGGCAGCGAAGATTTGCCTCCGACCCAACTCTGATCGGGCGGACGATAGAGCTCAACGGCGAATCCTGCACAGTGATAGGGGTCTTGCCGTCTGACTTTCATATCTTTCGAGTTCTCAATCGGGAACTCGATCTATATGTTCCGCTGACGCTGGACCCCGTACATCTGAACCGGGCGGATAATTCCGTCTTTGTCTACGCGCGGCTCAAGCAGGGCGTGTCTCTCGGGCAAGCGGAATCGGAGATTGAAGCCGCCTACCGCGGGCTCGCGCAGGAATATCCCGCCACCAACGCGCGCCTCGGCGCGAAACTCATTCCTCTCCCGCAGCAATGGACCACTGGAGTCCGCCCGATTCTTCTCCTGCTCGTGACCGCCGTCGGTATCGTCTTGCTGATTGGCTGCTCCAACGTCGCCGGCCTCCTGTTCGCCCGTGGTGCAGCAAGGCATCGTGAGATGGCGGTCCGCGTCGCGCTCGGCGCGGGCCGCCTTCGTTTGATCCGCCAATCGCAGACGGAAAGCCTCTTGCTTGCGCTCGGAGGCGGAGCCGCCGGCTTGGGGGTGGCCTACGCCAGCATCGACCTGCTGAACCACTACAGATTCGTCAGTAGCGCCGAGGATTTTCGGTTGGACGTTCCCGTACTGACTTTTGCGCTGGCAATCGCGGTTCTAACAAGCGTAATTTTCGGTCTGCTGCCCGCGCTGCAATCCTCCCAGGCGAGTTTGGCCGGCTCGCTCAGCGACTCGGCCAGAAGCTTGAGCGGGAGCGTCCGCAGCCGGCGCTTGCGGGACTTGCAGGTCGTGGTCGAAGTCGCATTGGCGGCGATCCTTCTCGTTGCAGGCTCTTTGGTGCTCCAGAGTGCCTTGCGCCTCGAACTCATGAACCGCGGCATCAACATCAAAAACGTTCTCACCATGCAGATTTGGCTTCCCCAGAAGCAATACCCGGACGGCCGCGCCGTGGGCCGTTTCTATCAGGAGCTCCTCGCGCGCATTCGGGTCCTGCCGGGCGTGCAGTCCGCGAGTGCGGCGAATTTCCCCCCACTTGCGGTGGAGTCGGCGGGCGTCCACTTTACGACCAAGCCATATCCGCCGTCCGCGGCCCTGCCGTCGGAGGCGCAATGGGCCAACGTCTCGGTCATCTCTACGGATTATTTCAAGACAATGGGCATTCCCCTGCTCGCGGGACGCGATTTCACCGAGCAGGATGCGGACGAAGCTCGCGGCGTCGTGATCGTGAGCGAAGCTACGGCGCACCGTTTCTGGCCGGGCCGCAATCCGATCGGCAGCGAGGTCTGGCCGATCTTCCCAAAGGTGCAGAATTTCTACGACATCGAATCCCAAAACCGCCCGCTGGCCGTCGTAGGCGTCGCTGGAGATCTCCGCCAGGACGGAACGACGGCTTCCGCCGGTTTGCCGCAGATTTACGTGCCCTATCGGCAGAATCCCTCCGCCATCATGAGCTTGCTCGTTCGCACCGGGCACGATCCGTTGGGCTGGGCGTCTACCGTGCGAAGCCAAGTCTGGTCGGTGGACAAGGATCAGCCCGTCTGGAACATTCGCACCATGGAAGATGTCGTTGCCGAGAACTTCTCCCGGTCGTCCTCGATCGCGGGGCTGCTCGATGTCTTTGCCGCCGTTGCTTTGATTCTTGCTGCGATCGGCATTTACGGCGTGATGTCCTATTCCGTCGGCCAGCGCACCCACGAAATTGGCATTCGAATGGCGCTTGGCGCCCAGCCGCGTGCTGTGTTGGGGCTTGTCATGCGAGAGGGGCTGGGCTTGGTTGCGGCCGGCGTCGTGGTCGGATTGCTGGGCGCTCTCGGCGCTGCCCGCCTGCTCTCCAACCTGCTCTATGGCATTAGTTCCTCCGACCCTCTCACGTATGCCGGCGTCGCACTATTGCTCACACTGGTCGCGATCGCGGCTTGCTACATCCCCGTGCGCCGCGCCACGCGCGTCGATCCCATGGTCGCTTTGAGATACGAATAATTCACGCAACGTTCTAATCCCACAATCCTTTTCGACACACAACCGCTGACAACTGGAACGGTCCAGCGTTCCAGGTAGCCGCCACACTACCACATCCCTTCCTCCCACGGTCTCGGTTTTCAATCCACAACTCAGGAGCAACACCCATGCGAACGAATACGCAGGAGGCACTTTTGTCTGCCTACATCGCGTCCATCGGAAAGCGCACGCCGCGCGAAGCTGCTCAGAACGCCGCAGAACTTTGCAGGCTTGCGAACTCGCTCAGTCACCTGAACGAGATCGCCTGCAACTGCGGCCTCACGGAGCGGCAAGAGCGGCGCAAGCAAGACCTACAAACCCGGATCAAGACCGTGCTGGAAGGCGCAGGCTTGGTCCTCAACCACTTCAACAATGACCCGCGAGGCTATGCCGTGTACCTCGATCTGCCCGATGGCTCCTATAACAGCTTCGGCGGACGGGAATGCGGCTACGGCATCGGGAGGTGAAACCATGTACGACCGCGTAGTGACCATCAACAACACGCATTGGCCGGCGTATCGGAAACCAGGAGGGACTTTGGTTGACCTGCGGATGTTCGATCCAAACGACCGCAGTCCCAATCCGCGACTGATCTTCCGGCCCGAGAAGCTGCGCGAACTGGGAATACCGGACGCGCTCATCGAGGCCGCTGCAAAATCTGATCCGCAGGGATTCCTGCTGTTCGACGACTTGCCGGATCAGACGGAGCCAGCAACCGGCCATGCCAAGGAATCCACAAGCGAACAATCCATATAGCCGAGTCAGAGAGACGAAAGCCTCTCTGACTCAGCTTCTTCCTCGGCAAAACCACCCCTAACGCTATCTCCCAACTTCCCAATCCAGAAATAGCAATTCGCTGACCTGCGCTCAAGCACATGTCTGCGGATTCTGGCGAATCTCGTGGAACGAATCTGCACGCGTGCCACGTCTGACCTCGCCATTTTATCCACCTTGCGCGCGTGCTCCTGGAGCCATCAATGAATCCACAAGACATAGCCACATCGCTTTTGATCGCTACGGACTACATACGTGCCATGAGAGGAGGAGCGCAATCGCACATGCTCACTGCCAATGATGGTCACGCTTATGTGGTCAAATTCGCAAACAATCCACAGTCTCTCCGCGTGCTGGTCAACGAATGGCTTGGCTGCTCGATTGGTCGCGCTCTCGGATTGACGATTCCAGAACCGGCAATTCTTTACGTGCCGGCCACACTCGTCGAGAGTTCACCGTCACTGGTGATACAGGTTTCCAATTCGACGCTGAAATGTTCATACGGGCTGGCGTTTGGCTCGCGTTTCATTTCGGAAGGGCAGCTCTTTGACTACCTGCCCGACTCGGCTCTCTCACAGGTTGAAAACGTGCGAGAGTTTTCCGGCGTTTTCGCGTTGGACCGATGGCTGTGCAACTGTGACGGTCGGCAGGTCGTGTTCTGCGAAAGTGAACGAGGACGCGGATTCCGCGCTCATTTCATCGACTTCGGTTTTTGCTTTAACGCCGGAGAATGGAATTTTCCCGATACCGCTTTACGAGGGATTTACGCGCACAAAGTCGTCTATCAGAACGTGGGCGGATGGCAGTCGTTCGAACCGTGGTTGAGTCGAATTGAATCCTTTCCGCTTACGACTCTGTGGGCGATTGCGGGTGATGTACCGCCTGAGTGGGTCGAGCGAGACACGCTCTTTCAGTTAGTTGAGCGCATAGACGCCCGGCGAAGTCGCGTTCGGGAATTGATCGCGGCGGCTCGGCAATCCCAACGAAATCCATTCGGCGCGTGGACTGAGGACAAGCCATGACGCCGATCCTTTCCAAACCTTACTACCGGTCGGAGCTCGATTTGTTACCGACCAAGTCCACAAACCCTGAAACCACAAACTGGAGGTGCCTCATGGCAAGTGAAGGAAACGGCTTCACGCATTACCTCGTATCGAAGGGAGTCGTTCTCGGCGAGGCCTGCATCATCGAGCAATGCAACGAGTGGATCTCGCTTGCATTCATCAAGCTCGGAATCGACAGGCCGGAAGCTGTAATCCCTCGCGCCTTCGTTGAGAACCACGCCCTCGTTCCCAAAACCGCGAACTAACCCCCGATTCCCCACCCACAAGCAGCAAAAACCCACGAACGTAAATCCTTCCACCTCTGCACGGCGGGCGGCGTGTGTTCACGCCGCCCGCCGTGCAGCCCACCCACTGCCGAGTTAGCCACAGAAAATAACAAAACTAACAATCCAAACGGAGGTCTGTGAGGTTCGTTAGGAAGGAGATTCAGGTGCTTCCAGAGCCGAATTACCCCGTCAGCCCGGATCAGTTCGTAGGGAGAAAGTCCCACAGCGACGCATTTACTCTGGCTCTGCGGCAGGGCCTTGCGGCTGGCCGAATTAGCTCTTTTGCGGTGCTGGGCGACTGGGGGATCGGCAAGAGCAGCCTACTTCTGAAATTCGCCGCCATCTGCTCAGATCCGAAATACGGCATCCTGCCTGTGCTGGTGCCGGTTTCGAAAGACTATGGTGATTATCGCCGCTTTGCAGAAAGCCTGCTCGACGGACTGGCAGAAGCCCTAGCCACGACATCTTCCCTAACAACGCGCCTGCGTACTGAAGTCCGGAATTGGAAGCTCAAGCGCGTCAGCATGGGTGGATTTACTCTGGACCGTGAAGCTCAAAGATTCTTCTTAAGTTCTGGCAGTACTCTTCTTCGACACGCCTTGGGCGAAGCTTGGAAGCGTTTCTTCCTTCCCGCGCAGATTAACGGAGCGACGTTCTTCCTTGACGACCTCGATAATTTCGCAACCCCGGTTGCCCACGATGTTGCTCTGACTCTGAGAGATCAATTCCAGTGGCTCGGCATCAACCGCATGAACTACAGCGTGTGTTTCTCCGCTCGCTCCAACTATTTTTCTGCCATCCGAAGCTTTGCCGAACCTGCCGTTCGCTTCTACACCAAGTTCTATCTTGAGTCTTTCTCAGAGGAAGAAACCACCGAATACACAAAAGCAGCATTCAGCACACACTCCGAAAAGCTACACGGTCTTTCACGCTGGCTTTACGAGAAAACTCTGGGACATCCCTATTTCCTCGCATTCATCTGTCGAGAGCTATTGGCCTCCACTCAGGGTTCTGTGCCCGAAGGTCCTGATCACCTCTGGCCTCAAGTCTTCCAGCAGTTGGAAAGAAACAAATTCCGCTTAGATTTGGCACAGGTTCCTGAAAGAGAGCTTGAGCTGTTACGAACGCTAGCTGGACCGCAACAGGACGAAATCAACCCGCGCCATTTCATTCCAGCTTTCCAGTACGCACATTTCGGCAGACTCACTGAAAAAGGACTGCTCATTCGCACTGGCCGGGGACGATACAAGCTCTACCACCCGCTGTTCCGCGAGTTCCTGAGACAAACAAAATGAACCCGAGCAACTGCAAACACGGGAGCCATCAGCGCGCCGAGTTGCGGCGGCAAGCTTGCCGCCGCAACTCGGCGGTTCCTTTTCCCTTTCGATAACCACAGGGCGGAATCCATTCCCTTGCCCTTTCCGCCTCTTAGCCATTTCCCGTTAGCCATTTCCTTTATCCATTCCTGATTGGCCACGCTTTCCATTCCGCTTTTCCACAAACACAAATCAAATCGAGGAGTGCTATGTGGACCGCGAAATGCAGCTGTCGCCTGCAAGCGTTCGCGCACTTGCAAGCGAGCCAAGGAAAATATTACGAGGCTGACGCAACCTATGGGCCTCTTCCCAACAACCCGGATTGCCCCGGACCAACTACTCCTAGGGCCGTTCCATTGCCCCCTAGCACGAATCACGTTACCATTTGCCCTGCGACACCAGATAGTCCGGCACGGATTGGAAGAAAATCCATGGCAAGACGGTCTGGGCAGTCAGGCAGTATTCAGAAGGAAGGAAACTGGTACGTGGTTCGATACTGGAAGGATGTCGCGGGCGAAGAGAAGCGGCAGCGGGTGTATGCAAAAATCTGCCCCATTTCTGGCCCTGGCAAACTTTCAGCATCGGAACGGGAACGTAACGCCAAGGAGATCATCGCGGCCAGCGGAGTGGATACGCAGGAGTATTTCGACAAGGTGGTGAAGCAGTCGGCTCCCGGCGTGACATTCCGCCAGCAGGCGGAAACTTGGCTCGAAGGCATGCGCAATCGCAAGCGCAAGCCATTGGCACCGTCCACGATAGCAGGTTGGTCGTGTGGATTGGACATCTGGATTAACCCGAACATCGGCGACCTGCCGCTTGCTTCCGTCAACAACGCGGCCATGAAAAAATTGGTCGGCAAGATGGACGAAGGCGGTCTGTCTCCGAAGTCCATTTCTAACAACGTGCAGATCGTGAAGATGGTGGTAGCCTCGGCGGTCAATGAGCAAGGCGACGAGCTGTATCCCCGGAAATGGAACAACGAGTTCATTGACATGCCGGTGGTGAACAACCAAAGGCAGCCGAGCTTCACGGGCGACGTGGTCACGGCCATTATCCGCGAAACGGAAGAGCAGAAATACCGCGTGCTGTTCGCGCTCTGCGCTTCATCCGGTCTGCGGTTTGGAGAAGCCTTGGGAATCGACATCAAGAATATTTCCCCGGATGGCTCCAACATCAAGATCGTCGAGAAGGCGTGGCGCTCCGAACGGCACAACTTCCTAAAAACGGAAAACGGGAAACGGGAAATTGACCTGCATCCTTCGGTGGCGACCATGCTGCGGGAATACATGGAAAAGCGGACGGACGAAAAGTGGGCGAGCAAGACTGACTTGTTGTTTGCCTCACGTAACGGCAAGCCGCTCCACCAGTCGAATATCCTGCGGCGCGTGCTGCACCCGATCTTGGAAAAGTTGGGGCAGCCAAAGTGCGGCGTCCATGCGTTCCGGCGTTTTCGCAACACGTACCTGCGGAACTTCACGTCCACTCCGCCAGGAATCTACAAGTTCTGGATGGGACACGCGAGCGCGGAGACTGAAGCCAATGGCTCCGTGCGCGCGGGCGAAACCATGTCAGATCGATACGACAAGGTGGCAGCTGAGCGTGGACTCCGCAAAGAATGGGCAGAAAGAGCAGGACTCGGTTTCGAGATTCCGGCCAAAATCCTCGTTATTGGACGGAATGGACGGAAACCCGAAAATGCTCCGTTGGATGCAGTAGCTGTAAGTGCATGATGTAAGGCAGGATAAACAGTGAGTTTGGCTCCCCGGGCTAGATTCGAACTAGCAACCCTTCGGTTAACAGCCGAACGACCAACTTCATCAGAACTTGCCGGAGTTGGCCATAATCGAAGGAAATCAGCAAGTTGCGACTAAACCCGATGAATCCTTTTCTCCTTCTTTGTTCACCTTTCGTTCGCATTTTGCCGCCATTCACCACCATTAGTATTACGTTTTTATGACAGCGCGTACCGTTACTGACTCTCGTCGATCTTGTACGGAGTAGAAGTTCCTGGTCTACGGTTCCGGTGATGTAAGCAAGCATGCGAGCCCAAATCATTCCAGAGCCTCCCTAGACTTGATCGTCGAACCCGGATTGTACATGCTCTGGAGGTTTCAGAAACCGGCTGTGCCAGAAAATTGTGAGACCGGAAACCAAGCCTTTTCAATGCGTGCGGGATTTTTGACCGTACGGGTTGAGACCGAGCACTTATTGGCCTCCACAGATCGAAAACGCCAGACAGGGTCTGGCAAATCTAGTGCGGCCGAGGCACAATCATCGCCGCGATTTCCCCTTCCCTGGTCGCATTACGTTCGGCTGCTTTCTGCTTCCGTTCAACCGACGGAGTCGGCGAGCCAAGAGCCGTGCGCGCAAGACCACGAAGCTTGGGTGACACATGCCTTGGAGAAAATGGAGACCATTAAACCAGGCATGACGCGAGCGGACCTCCTTAAAGTTTTCAGGGCGGAAGGCCGACTTTGCTGGTGTCGCCTACACGAGAAACCATCGAAATTCACGCACTCTAAATGTCCCGAAGTTGTCCCGAACGTTCCGCGCGCGTGGCTGAGTCCGATCGCGGACTGGGGGATCGGCCTCCCCCTCGCAACTGACCGGGATCACACAAGTTGAACGAGCTGGTCTCTTTTAGGCTCGGGATGATTTTGTGTGGCTTCGACAACTTCGTGAATCGCACGGATCACGACTTCGGGACAGGATCATCAGGAAGATATCTGCTCGGAATACGTGTTCTATTCTGTGCCACCCACAGGCAGTCGTCGCACGCGAATGCGGCTTACTTCGATTACGATGATGCTACCCAACTGTATGGGCTCTTCAATGACAGTGAGGTTGGAGACCAGGAGCTGAAGCTGCTCCGTGGGCTTCCTCGGGCCTCGCCGAAACAGGATGACCGAGGGCTTCTTTTCATCGCGCAATGCCAAGATGCTGCCGAAATCGGTGTCGGTGGAAATCACCGTACGGTCTTCGCTCGCTGCCCGAACGAAAATTTCGTGGTCGGGTGCCCTTTGCATGCCATAATCACGCACGTGAACCGCATCGTGGCCCGCGGCCCTAAGGCCCTCGGCGACTGCGGGCGACAAAGCATTGTCCACAAGAAATCTCAAGAACCACCGGCAACGGGGAGTTCCCGTTCGCGGACTGCTTCTGCGGCGTAGCGCAGCGCTTCACGGATGTCTTCAAGTTCGAGATCAGGATACGCTTTCAGAATCTCGGCCTCTGCCATCCCTTCACTCACCATCCCGACGACGGTGGCAACAGGAATGCGCAATCCGCGGATGCATGGAATGCCGCTCATTTGTTCGGGTCTCACCGTAATTCGCTTGAACACTGTCACCTTTACCTCCCGTGCCACGACCACCGCAAAAGTAGCAAAGACGGACTCTGTCCCTCAACGATAACATGCCGAGTAGGCCCCATTCGTGCACAGTTCGTGCACAGTCACCATTTTGTGGCGATTACGCACTCTTTCCAGGCGAGCGCTTGGGGACATGGTTTCCTTGGGGCAAGTCAAACAGTCAAACGCAAAATGAATCGATTCAGCGACGGCACTGCGCCAAGTCAAATTTTGGCCTCAAAACTCAGGGCTAGGCTGCAATCTCTTCCCCTGGGTTGTCTGATTCATGCCGATCCAGTTTCTCAGATTCTCTTCTCTCGAACCGCGGACTGCATCTGACTCTGAGACACAACCCAGGACCGCCAGGTTAACCATCCTTTGCGCCAGGCTGGTCAGGTGGTGCACGGCGGCCGAAGAGGCGGTCGTCCCACTGGATTCGATGTGACCACGCCCGCTGAGAGCGGATGGCTACGGTTGTCAAATCAAGCCCAACTAGGGGAATTCGGAGGGCCACTCATTCTGCTTTGCTGCGCTCAGGTTTCCCTTTTCCTCATGGCCTAGCCAGCTTTGGCACTATTTTGGGGAAAGGGCGCGGAACAGTTCCTGTACCCTCCTTCACCGCAATGATTCGGTCGATGGGCACATTCGTCAACCGATCCACTTGCCCGCTTGGCCAAGTAATTTCGAGAGATTCGATCTTGGTGCGCTTGCCGAGACCAAACAGAATGCGCGAGTCGCTCGCCGACATATAACTCATGCCACCTTTGGCCTGCTCGACGTGTACAAAATTTTCTGAAGTTAGCTTAAGCGCACTGCCGATGCCGTCACGATTCGAGCGTGTTCCGATCAATTGGAGTTCCAGCCAGTGATTAGCGTTTCCCCCGTCGTTGCGCAACAGTTCTGGATAGTCGCCCCGGTTGTTGATGGCGATATCGATGTCACCATCATTGTCGAAGTCAGCCGTGGCGAGCCCGCGCCCGGCGACAGGGCGCAAGAAATCAGGCCCCAGGGAGTCGGAAGTCTTGTCGAACAGACCTGTGCCTACCGAAAACTCCGCACGAGCTTTCAACGCAATGTAACATTGTGACATCCTGAGTTGTGCAAGGGAGGTCTAGGTTTCACTTTCTTGGATGTCGCTGATTTCAAAGGCGTTCGCGCCGGACGGCATTTTCGGTAGGGACAAGGATATGGACAACGAACAAAAGCGACCCACATCAAAACCGCAAAAGCAATCGCCCGCAATTTGAACTCCCCGCGCTCGACTTTGATTTCGCCTTTGAGCACCGCGATTTGTGGGCCAGCCTGCGCGACTCATGTACGGCGCAAGCTGCGAGGTTGTACGAATGACCGACAACTTCTTCGCCAGCATCCTCAACGAGCACGGCATCGATCCGCTAGTCGCCGAAACGGAGACACCGAAGAGATTAAGCCCGCTGTGCCCCGCAAAAACCTGATGGTTCTGAGTTTTCGCCGGCTTTTCATGCTGCCATTGTTTCCAGTCGATACTCGTGATGCAGACCACTCAGGACAGAGCTCCCTACAACTCGTTGGCCACACCGAATTCGGTGACGTGAAATTTCCAGCACCGGAACTTCACGGCCACCCCTCTGGGACTTTTGCAATACTGGATGGGCCATGCTGGAGAGCGCATGCCCGACCTCTACGACCAAGATCAAAGGCGACGTGCGGTTTCGCAAAGAAGTGGCAGAAAAAGGGGGTTTCCACTGCTTCAGGCGCTTCCGCGAATCCGTGCTTCAGATGTCCGACGCCCGGAATCTTTTGGTGGATTACTGGATGGGCCATGAGAATCGGGAGATGGGCACGCGATACGCGAAGCAACTGATTGAGAACATCCAGTGGCGCAAGGAATGGGCTGAAAAGATTGGTCTCGGATTCAAGTTGCCGACTCTGGAAAGCTCAGTTGGGCTACTTGGGCTACCAATCGAGCAAAAATCGAAGCTGGAGAAAGTCGCTTAACTGATTGAGGGATTGAAAATTAGATTGGCTCCCCGGGCTAGATTCGAACTAGCAACCCTTCGGTTAACAGCCAGCAGAGTAGTTTAATCACGTTTTGCCGGAGCTAAGCTAAACCGAGGAAAGCTAGTGAATTGCAACAAAATCCGAAGCGCCACTTCCTCAGTTTTCATTCACCCTTTATTCGCTTTTTGCCGCCATTCGCCACAACTCGTACTACGTCTGTACTACGTTTTTCATCAAGGCTATCAATCGTGGGCGATACCTCCAGGACGGAGCCGACTTCGCCGCGCATTGGTCAGTTTGCTAGATTGCCGTTTCGGGATCACTTCCGGGAGAGCCGACCAACTGAGAACCCACATTCGTGGACACAAGCGCGTTTGACGGTACGAATCCCGAAAACGCAGCCAACTTCTGTATTGCCCGTCGCTTGGGAAGAATCTCAGCGATTGTCAGGCAGACTTCCCACAACCGGACTTGGACGAAGCCGCTTCGTGGTATTGATATCTACGTTTAGCCTGTTTCAGAGGAAGTGGCATCCTGTTCAAGCCGCCTGGGGAAACCTATCGCGCCCGATCGGCGTCTATTCAGCCAGAGTGGTGTTTTATGTTCCTTCGCAAGATCCGCCTTCTCGCCCTCGGAACTGTCTGTCTGTCAATTGCCGCATGCGCGCATCGCCCCTCCAACTCTACCTATGTCGTCCTTTCTTACTATGAGAGCCCGGGCAATTGCGAAGATTGCCCCGTGTTCCAAGTTGATTTTCACAGCAGCGGACAAGTCGATTTCCACGGCTTGCGCGCTTGCGCGGTCCCCGGCGTGCAGCACTACCGCATCCCCGAAGCGAAGTTCCTAGAGCTTGTTCGAAGGTTTCAAGACGCGCATTTCTTCGAGATTCCTCGCCTCGGCACTGCTTGGATGGATGTTAGCACTATCAAGTTGACCTACAAGGACGAACGCCGCATTCACGAAACTGTGGACGCTAACCGCGGACTTCCTCGCCTGACCCGATTGGAAAAACAAGTCCGCGAAGCGGCTGAGGTTGACCGATTCCTGAAACCCTCAGTTGCCTTGTATCAAGAGCTACTCGGCTCCGGCTGGGACGTCAATACCTTGGGCGAGGACCATGAAAATGCCCTTATTTCCGCGGTAGCTTCCGGAGATCTCGAGTCTGTCCGCTTCTTACTGGAACACGGAGCCAGTGTAAGCAAGAAAGCGCTCTTTGATTCTGCTTTTACGGATAACGTTGGCATCGTCAAGCTTCTGCTTGCTGCAAGAAAGCCGGACCTGAAATCTCCCGAAGGCAGGCGGCTCTTGGTGACGGCGGCCCGCAGCGCCGATATTACTCGCTTCCTTTTAGGGAAAGGCGCTGATGTCAATTCTCGCGACCCAGATACCGGTGAGACGCCTCTCCTCATCGCCGTCTCAAACGGGTCCCTGACCGACGTCAAATTTCTGCTATCGAGAGGCGGCGATGTCGATGCCACCGACAATTCGGGCCGTGGCGCCCTTTGGTTCGCCATCCTCATGCAGACGAACAGCGGGATGATTACCCTCCTTGCTGAGCACGGCGCAAACGTCAACGCGCAGGATCCCTCTGGGCGTACGGCACTGATGTACGCCTCCGATCTCTGCCGGTATTGGCACATCAAGCCTCTTTTGGCTGGCGGTGCTGATCCAAGCATCGCGGACAAGAGAGGTCGCACGGCGCTTCAACCTGAGTTGGCCACTTCGCCCGATGGTGCCGACTGCAAGAGGAGTCGCGACCTTCTTGAATCGGCAATCCGCGAGCGGATGGCCCACAGATAAGACTCGGTCTTTCCGTCTAAGGCCGAGTCATTTCCTTGGGGGGACTCAATGAAAATTCGCACCGTAATCCGATTTGACTTCTCTGGCCTGGCTGCGCTGTCAGTGTGCCTCAGCTCTGCTGCACAAAATAAACCAGACGCGCAAAATAAAACTGTGGTAGTTTCCACGTTGCGCGAAGAAGCAGCGAAGAAGCAGCGAAGAATGGATATGCTCGCAAAGCGCCCATCATCGATTACTTCGGCTGTTGCAAGGACCTCGACGACTTGCTGCAAAAGAGCGAGCTTATCGTCCGCGGCCGCGCCGTATATGAAAATCCAAGATTATCGGACGACGAGTGTCCGTCTGGACGGACTACACAATCGAGGTTCTCGAGGTCTATAAGCAATCGGGGGACAATCTGGCCCCGGGCGCCAAATTAGTGGTGTCCAAATTGGGTGGCCATCTACTCGTCGATGGCCACCCAGTGCAAGAAGACATACGCCAGTCTCCCGCTCTCCCTCTCAACAGCACTCAGCTTCTCTTCATTGATAAATGCATCCCTTCGGGCCTTTGTCCCACCCTCTATCTTTTCGGAGATAACGCTGCGGTTTCTCTTGAGAATGCGAAAATCACTTGCAATAAAGGCGAGACGATCAGCGGAACCCTTCACGGATACTGTGGAATGCCTATCGGTGACTTCCTTGCCGTTGTGAAACAAAAAATAGCTGGTATAAGCAGCGGGGAGCATCCAAGTAAGGTACAGGCTTTTGGTAGTGCGCTCCCGCAAACCGGAGACTTCGACCCCTATTCCGGTTGATGAGTCCATGATCTTCTGTGAGAGGTATGGGGTGTGGTTCGGGCCGAGGCGCAACGCTTGTGGTGGTGCACGCCATCGTAGCTGTCAGCAACATGACTTCGGCGGAAGGATGGCCACCAAGCTGATATCTAGGAGGTGACTCCGATGCGTCGATTGCTGATCTTGATTCTTGGTCTGTTGTGCTGCAAGGCGGCATCCGCGCAAACCGCCGGACCCGTTCGGGTGGAGTTATCGCTCGAAGGAGGCAAGACTACCTACCGCATCGGTGAGCCCATTCTGCTCGGCCTCGCATTTACGGCAACCGAGCCGGGCTTCTCCTTGAATACGACAACGACCGAACCTGCCTCGCCAGTGGATACGCTGATCTTGTCACCCCCGACGGGCGTGTTTCCCTGGCTGGATGATCAGGCCCACGGGAGCCGATACAGTCCTGATTATGCTGGCATATCTTCTCTTGAAGTAAATAAACCTGAAACGGTTTTTTTGTCTCTGAACTCGGTCTATCGCTTCGACTCGCTGGGTCACTACAAAGTTCACGTTGTGACGCATCGTGTGGGCGCGAGAGATCTGCGCAATCGGCAGCCGCTCGGGGCTCTGACGAGCAACGAAGTCGAGTTCAATGTGGAGACAATGAGTGATGCCGAGGACGCTGCCCGCGCGGCCATCCTCGAAGAGCAAATTCGCCAGGCAGGTGACCGCCGGCAAGCACAATCGCTGGCCGACGAACTCGATTGGCTGACGGGAGACGCTTCGACACGGGTAAAGCTCTCACTCTTTCTTCATCCGAAAACGTTTTATCCGTTTGCCGTGAATGTTACGCGCGGGCTTTGGGTGGCGCGCAACCGGGCATTGGTTGTGGCCGAACTCGAACGCGCGCTAAGCGATCCTGCGCAACCCCTTTCCCCCAGTTCCCAACTGTTCTCAACTGCTGTCGCACTTAAGGCACGGCTGGAAGTCCCCTATGATCCGGCCGCGCCTGGCAAACCCCTGCCGACAGAACAAATCGCTCTCTGCGGTTGAGGATGGACTCGCGGCGTATGAGGAGTTACTGGCAAAACTGGCTGATGTGCCAACGCCAGCTGGACCTACGCCGCGCCAACTTCGCGGTGCACCACTCGTCCAGATCGAGTTT
>Ga0209577_10003226_pt1 | contig 15349 bp, 12 predicted proteins | sample GraSoiAngelo_109_FD_185874 | JGI IMG/M metagenome (GOLD analysis project Ga0209577, IMG submission 185874) | Grasslands soil microbial communities from the Angelo Coastal Reserve, California, USA - 14_0903_12_20cm (SPAdes) (version 2) | ecosystem: Environmental > Terrestrial > Soil > Grasslands...
GAACAGCGTATCGGCCGGTATCGGCCCGCTCGCCTCGATGCCCGCCGCGCGGGCCGCGGCGATCGCCGGCGCGATGACATCGGCGTCCTCATGGCCGAGGTGGCCCGACTCGCCGCTATGGGGATTGAGGCCGGCGACCAGGATGCGCGGGCGGGCGATGCGAAAGCGCCGGCGCAGATCGGCGTCGAGCACACGCAGCGTCCTGCCCAGTGATTCGCCGGTGATCGCACGCGGTACGTCCGCCAGCGGCAGGTGCGTGGTCGCCAGGGCCACGCGCAGGCCGCCGCCCACCAGCATCATCACAACGTGCTCGGCGCCCGCCGCCTGGGCCAGGTATTCGGTGTGGCCGATGAACGCAATGCCGGCGTCGTTGATCACGCTCTTTTGCACCGGCGCAGTGACCATCGCTGCGTACTCGCCGGCGAGGCACCCGCGGATCGCACGGTCGAGGACAGCGAGCACGTACCGGGCATTGCCCGCATCCAGCTTGCCCGGCGTTGCCGGGCGGGTAAGCGGCACGTGCTCGATGCGCGGGCCACCGCCGAGGAGCCCACGATCGCCAATGACAACCAGCTGCGCGCCGCGCGCCTCGCGTGCGACGCGCACGCAGAGCTCGGGACCGACGCCGGCGGGCTCGCCGGAAGCAAGCGCGATGAGCGGCTTAGCGTTCGTCAAGCCGCAGCTCGACGTAGGTCTGGTCGCGCAGCTGCCGCAGCCATTCCTGGTACGCCTCGTCGGCCTTGCGCTCGCGCAGCGCCTGCCGGGCTTGCAAGCGCTTGCGCTCGGGGGAGAGATCGCTCGAGCGCCGCTCGAGCACCTGGATCAGGTGGTAGCCGAAGGGCGTGCGCACGGGCTGGCTGACCTCCGCCAGTTTCAGCTCCTGGTAGGCGCGTTCGAACTCCGGCACCGTGTCGCCGGGATAGACCCAGTCGAGCTCGCCGCCGCGCGCCGCGGTGCCATCGTCGGAGTTGGCGCGCGCGAGCTCGGCAAAATCGGCGCCGCCGCTCACAATGCGTTCGCGCAGGTCGAGAAGCTTGCGGCGAGCCTCGGCCTCGGAGACCGCCTCGTTCGTACGGATGAGGATGTGCCGCAGCCGCGTCTGCACTACCGGCGCTTGGGCGTCCGTGCCGCGGCGCTCGACGAGCTGCACGATGTGGAAGCCCGCAGGGCTGCGCAGCGGCTCGCTGATGTCGCCGGGCTTCATCTTCGCGAGCGCGTCGGCGAAGAGCTCGGGCAGCCGCTCGTGGTTGCGCCAGCCGAGCGCGCCACCCTGCAGCGCATCAGGGGCGTCGGAGTACGCCGCGGCGACGCGCGCGAACGGCGCGCCGCTGCGCACCTCGGCCACCGCCTGCTCGGCTCGGCTGCGCGCCTGGCGGATGCGCTCGGGGCTCGCGCCCTCGGGCACGCGCACGAGGATATGGGCGAGGTTGTACTCCGCGCCCTCGTCGGGGCGGTTCTTCAGCTGCTCGAGGAAGAGATCCACCTCGGTGTCGCTCACCTGCACGCGGTTCTCCACCTCGCGCTCGCGCAGCCGCGTCAGGATCATCTGCTGGCGCACCTCGTTGCGCCAGGCGTCGAAAGCGACACCGTCGCCTTCCAGCGCCCGCCGGAAGTCGGCGAGCGTCATGTTGTTCGACTGCGCGATGCGCTCGACCGCGCGGTCGAGCTGCAGCTCGTCGATGCGGATGCCGGTCTCGCGCGCGAGCTGCAATTGGGCCTTGTCGAGGATCAGCCGCTCGAGCATCTGCCGCTCGAGCACCGCGCGCTCGGGCGCGGGCGTGCCCTGCCGGCGCAGTTGCCGCTCGGCCATGCCCACCGCCTCGTTCAGCTCCGAGTACGTGACGACGTCCTTGTTCACCACCGCGACGATGCGGTCGACGAGGGTGACGGCAGGCGCGGCGCCGGCGAACAGCGCCGCAGCGGCGGCGACGATGAGGATGAGCTTTCGCATCTAGAAGACCTGTTCGAACGGCAGCTGCGAGCGGGCGCTCGGCGGCGCGAGCGCCGGATCGACGCGGTTGATCACGGAATAGCCCGGTACATCCCTTCTCAATAGCTGCACCGCTTCGGCGGTGCCGATCTGTCCCACGCCGGTGAACTCGAGCTGGAAGATGAGCGCCGTCGAGGTCACCTGCGATGCCGCCTGCAGCCGTTGCACCACGAAGCGGAACACCCAGCAGCCCGCGTTGTATTCGGCGCCGGCCAGGCCTTCGAGCAGCCGCCGGTCGAAGAACGAGTAATTGTAGCGTCCGACGGCGTACCAGCCGGCCGCCACCGGCCACTGTCCCGAGAGATCGAGCTGGCGCAGGAGATCGCGCTGGAAGCGATAGCTGGCATTGAAGACCTTGGCGACCTGCGGCGCGTAGCGCATGCCGATGCTGTAGCGCTCGACGCGGTGGTCGTAGGGATTGTATTGGGTGGTGGCGTCGAAGGTGAGGCGCTGCTGCAGCCGGCCGCCAATCGAGGCCAGCACGTCCGATTCCCTCGCCACCCTTAAGGTCGAGCCCTCGGCGAGCGCCACCCGCTCGTTGCGGAAATAGAAGCGCTGCCCGAGCGTGCCGCGCAGGAGCTCCTGGCCGTCGGCCTGCAGAAAGCGGGTGGTGACCGCGAGCGTCGCCTGGTTCGCATCGCCGAAGCGATCACCGCCGACGAAGCGGTTCTCGGTGAAGAGCTGCGGGTAGTTGAAGTCGGCGAGCGCAGTATCGAAAACCGGGATGTGGTCCTGGTTGTGGTAGGGCGCGTACACGTAGAACAGGCGCGGCTCGAGCGTCTGGGTGAGCGAGCGGCCGGAGAGGCTCGTGCTTCGCTCGAACACGAGCCCGCTGTCCAGGCTCGCCCATGGCACGGCCACCGCAGGATTGTTCGGCTCACCGGCGGTGGACTGGTCGAGCTGGTAGCCCGCATAGCGCAAGCCCGTCTTCGGCGTCACGAACCAGCCGGGCGCGATGCGCGGCATGCTGAGGACCGGATTGAAGCTCGAGCGCGAGCCCTCGACCATCGTCGGATGGACGAAGCGCACGTATTCGCCGGGGAGCGACGTGTCGAAGCGCCCCGCGAGGTCGTTGTAGGAGGCGGTGGCATTGAGTTGCGGCACTCGGTGATACGGCGGCACGATCGGCGCGAGCGGGTCCTGTAACGTCTGGAATTTCTGCACGCGAACTTGCGTGCTGTAGGTCCCGGCGGCCGGCAAGCTGCCCGTACGGGTGACGTAAGCGTCCTGCGGCAGGTTGCCGACCGAAACCTGCTTCACCTGGCTCGCGAGGTCGACGAAATAGCGGTCGTCCGAGACCTTGTTGTAATCGACGTTGGCAGTCAGACCGGGCCGGAAGGTCTGTAAGTGCTGCCACGAAAGGCCGGTGCGCGTGGCGCCGAACACCGGGTCGTGCGGCAGATACTCGTAGCGCAGCTCGCCCGCGTACGGGCGCTCGAGATAGCGGAAGTGATTCTTGAGCTGGAAGCCGCGGCGCACCATGTAGACCGGCGTGAAGGTGGCGTCGCGCTCCGGCGCGATGTTCCAGTAATACGGGATGCCGAATTCCAGCCCGCGCGTGCTCGTCTGCGAGTAGTACGGCGTGAGCAGGCCGCTGCGGCGGCGGTTCTCGAGCGGAAATGTCGCATACGGAGCCGCGATGATCGTGTGGTCGAAGAAGCGCAGCCGCGGGTGGTTAGCCTTGCCCTCGTCGACCTCGTAGTCGAGCTCGAGCTGCGTTGCCTCGAGAAACCAGTCGTCCTGCCCGGGTTGGCAGGTGGTGAAGCGCGCGTTGAACAAGCGGTAATGGTTCGGGCCGAGAAACTCCATGCGCTCGGCCGCGCCGCGCGCCGGCCGCTCGCGCTGCAGCAGAAAGCCGGGACTGTCGAACGTGCCGGTATCCTCGAGCGTGTTGTACTCGAGGGTGGGCCCGAAGAAACGGTCGACGCCGCTTTGCAGCCGCACGCCGCCGGTGCCCTCGAGCTCGCCGAACTCGCGGTTGTAGCGCAGGAACTCGCCAAACACCGACACCTCGCCGCGGCGGATCTCGGCCGCGCCGCGCGCGCTCACCTCGAGGTCGCTCACGCCCTCGATCTTCTGCGCATCGATGGTGGTCGATTCCGACTGCTGCCCGAGCGCGCTTCCCGCGGCGGCCAGCGCGATCGCCAGCGTCGCGAGGCGGGATGACATCGGCGGCTAGAGCGCTCTTAGTCGGATGTTAGAATTTTCAATCATACACGCCGACGATCGTCGCTCGCGCCTCGAGCGCTGGCTATACGAGGTACTGCGCGCCGAGCTGCGCGGCGCGCGCTTCACGCTCACGCCGGCATCCGAAGACGCGAGCTTCCGCCGCTACTTCCGCGCCACGCTCGACGATGGCCGCAGCTACGTGATCATGGATGCGCCTCCGCAGCAGGAGGACTGCCGGCCGTTCGTGCACGTCGCGCGGCTGCTGCAGGAGGCGGGCGTGCATGCGCCGCAGGTGCATGCCGCGGACCTTGCAGCCGGCTTTCTCCTGCTGTCCGATCTTGGAACGCGTACCTACCTCGGTGAGCTCAATGCCGCGAACGCGGACGCGCTGATGCATGATGCGACCGATGCGCTCGTGCGCTGGCAGCTCGCGACGCGGCAAGGCGAGCTGCCGCCTTATGACGAAGCGCTCCTGCGGCGCGAAATGAACCTCTTTCCCGAGTGGTACGTCGCATGCCACCGCGGCAAGACCTTGGCCGGCGCGCAGGCACAGGCGCTGGAAGGCATCTTCGCGACGCTGGTGAAGAGCGCGCTCGCGCAGCCTGCGGTATACGTGCATCGCGACTATATGCCGCGCAATCTCATGCTGACAGAGCCCAATCCAGGCGTGCTCGACTTCCAGGACGCGGTGATCGGGCCGATCAGCTACGACATGGTCTCGCTCGTGCGCGATGCGTTCATCAGCTGGGATGAGGAGCGCGTGCTCGACTGGAGCGTGCGCTATTGGGAAAAGGCGCGCGCCGCGCGCCTGCCGGTGCCCGGCGATTTCGCCGAGTTCTGGCGTGCGTTCGAGTGGATGGGGCTGCAGCGGCACCTGAAGGTGCTCGGCATTTTCGCGCGCATCAATTACCGTGACGGCAAGCCCAAGTATCTGGAGGACACGCCGCGCTTTCTCGGCTATGCGCGGGCGGTCGCCGAGCGCTATCGCGAGCTCGCGCCGCTTGCGCGCTTGCTGGACGAAGTCGCGGCATGAAAGCGATGCTGCTTGCCGCCGGGCGCGGCGAGCGGCTGCGGCCGCTCACCGAGCACACGCCGAAGGCGCTGGTCGCAGTCGGCGGCAAGCCGCTGATGGGCTGGCACCTCGAGCGCCTGGCGGCGGCGGGTTGCCGGGAGGCGGTGATCAACGTCTCGCACCTCGCCCAGCAAATCATCGACTATGTCGCCGACGGCCAGCGTTTCGGGCTCAGCGTGCGCTATTCGCGCGAAGCCGAGCCGCTCGAGACCGCGGGCGGCATCGCGACCGCGCTGCCGCTCCTTGGCAGCGCGCCATTTCTCCTCGTTAACGCCGACATCTATTGCGAGGTGCCCTTCCGGCCGCTGCTCGCGCACGGGCTCGGCAACATGCTCGGCCACCTGGTGCTCATACCCAATCCCGCGCACCGGCCGCTGGGCGACTTTTCGCTCGCCGCCGGGCGCATCGGCAACGCTGGCTCGCCGCGCTACACTTACGCCGGCGTCGCGGTGATGTCACCGCAACTCGTCGCAGCGGTAACGCGCGGCGAAAAGGCGCCGCTTGCGCCGCTGCTACGCAACGCGGCGAGCGACGAGCGGCTCTCCGGCCAGGTGTTCACGGGACTCTGGCAGGACGTGGGCACCGCCGAGCGCCTCGCCGAGCTCGCAGCACAACTTGCATCGCGAACATGAAAGCCGCCGACCATCTTGCTCTTTACGCCACGCGCCGCGAACGCCTCGCGGCGCTGATGGGTGAAGGTGTCGCGCTCATCGCCACCGCTCCCGAGCGCGTGCGCAATCGCGACAGCCATTACCCCTATCGCTTCGACAGCTACTTTTACTACCTCACCGGCTTCGTCGAGCCCGAGGCGGTGCTGGTGGTCGTCGCCGGCAAATCACCCAAGGCGCTCCTTTTCTGCCGCAACCGCGACCCCGAGCGCGAGACCTGGGAGGGCTTTCGCTACGGGCCTGAAGGCGCGCGCGAGCGCTTTGGCTTCGACGAGGCTCATCCGGTGGGCGAGCTCGACGAGGCGCTGCCGAAGCTCCTCGAAGACCAGCCGGTGCTCTATTACCCCGTTGGCGCGGAGGCCGACTGGGACGCGCGCGTGATGCGCTGGCTCAACATCGTGCGCGCGAAGTCGCGCGCCGGGATCGCGGCGCCCGAGCGGCTGCACGACGTGCGCGCGCTCCTCGACGACATGCGCCTCGTCAAAGACGAGCAGGAGCTCGCCACCATGCGACGCGCGGCGCGCATCGCCGCCGCGGCGCACCGCCGCGCCATGCAGGCCGCGCGCCCCGGCCGCATGGAGTACGAGATCGAGGCGGAGCTGCTGCACGAATTCCGGCGCAATGGCGCGCAGTTTCCGGCGTACTCGCCGATCGTGGCGGCCGGCGCGAACGCCTGTGTGCTGCATTACGTGGCGAACAACGCCCGCCTGCGCGACGGCGACCTGCTGCTGATCGATGCGGGCTGCGAGCTCGATGGCTACGCCTCCGACATCACGCGCACGTTCCCGGTGAATGGACGCTTCAGCGGCGCGCAGCGCGAAGTTTATGAGCTGGTGCTTGCTGCGCAGCGCGCGGCGATGGCGAAGGTGCGCAGCGGCAACGCCTGGAACGAGCCGCACGACGCGGCGGTGCGCGTGCTCGCGCAGGGCATGCTCGACCTCAAGCTTCTCTCCGGTTCGCTCGACGAGGTGCTGGAGAAGGAAACCTATAAGCGCTTCTACATGCACCGCACCGGCCATTGGCTCGGGCTCGACGTGCACGACGCCGGCGAATACAAGCGGCAGGGCAACTGGCGCCGGCTTGCGCCGAGCATGGCGCTGACCGTCGAGCCGGGGCTTTACATCCGCGCGGCCGACGACGTGCCCGCGCGGCTGCGCGACATCGGCGTGCGCATCGAAGATGACGTCGTGGTGACCGCAGGCGAGTGCGAGGTGATTACCGCCGAGGCGCCGAAGCTCGTCGACGACATCGAGGCGCTGATGCGCGATGGCCGCTCCGCCGGTTGACGTCGTGCCTTTGCGGGTTGACGTCCTTATTCGCGGCGCGGGCCCGGTTGGCTGCGCTGCCGCCCTCGCCCTGCGGCTCGCGGGTCTCAGCGTCGCCATCGTCAATGGGCGTTCGCCGCCGCCCGCGTTTCGCCCGCTCGCCCTCTCCTATGCCAGCCGCCTGATCCTCGAGCGGCTCGGCGTCTGGCAACGCGTCGCCGTGACGCCGATCGAGCGCATCGTCGTATCCCTGGCGGGCCGCTACGGCCGCACGCGGCTCGATGCTGCTGATGCGGGCGTGCCAGCGCTCGGCTATCAGACCGAATACGCGGCGCTTGTCGGCGCTCTGAGATCAGCGCTGGGCGATGTGCTCACGGCCGAGGCGCCGGCGGCGAAGTGCATCGTGCATGCCGAAGGCACGCCGAGTGACGAGCCGGGCAAGCGCTACCGGCACGATGTGCTGGTCGCGCTCCTCGAGACCGATCCACCGGCGCTCGGCACCGCCTACGAGCGCTTCACGCCAGCGGGGCCGCTCGCCCTGCTGCCGCTTGCAGGCCACTACGCCCTGATATGGAGTCTCGAGCCGGCTCGGGCCCAGCACCTCGCCGACGCGCCGCAGCCGGAGTTCATCGAGCAGCTGGCGCAAGTCGCGCCATCCGGCGCCGGGCGCGTCCTGAGCGTTCAGTCGCGGAGCGTGCAGGTGCCGACGCTGAAAGTGCGCCGCGTGCGCGCGAGCGCAAACGAGGTCTACATCGGCAACGCGGCGCAGACGCTGCATCCGGTTGCGGGGCAAGGGCTGAATCTCGGCCTGCGCGACGCCTGGGACCTCGTACGCGCGCTCGCCGCGGCGCCGGATCCAGGCGACGCCGCTTTGCTAGCACGCTTCGCCGCAGCGCGGCGGCTCGATGCGCGTGCAGCGATCGGCGTCACCGATTTTCTTGCCTCCGGCTTCGCCGCTTCGAGCGCGCTGATGAGCGCAGCGTTGATGACGCTCGATTTTTTTCCGCCGGCGCGCCGCTTTTTCGCGCGACGCATGATTTACGGCGCGTCAGCGCTTCCCTGAAAAAAGATTTGCGGTAAAATCCGCTTCCCTTCGCAATTCTTCGGCCCTGGCAATGAAAATCGGCGCCCACGCGCTGCCTTCCGCAGTGTTTGTCGCGCCAATGGCTGGGATCACCGATCGCCCCTTCCGCCGCCTCGCCAGGCGCTACGGCGCCGGGCTCGCCACTTCAGAGATGGTGTCAGCGCGGCCCGAGCTGCGCGCGACGCGCAAGTCGCTGCTGCGGCTCGATCATGCCGGCGAGCCGCAGCCGGTGTCGGTGCAGATCGCGGGCGCCGACCCGGCGATGCTCGCCGACGCCGCGCGCTATAACGTCGAGCGCGGCGCCCAGATCATCGACATCAACATGGGCTGCCCGGCGAAGAAGGTGTGCAATGTCGCGGCCGGCTCGGCGCTCCTCTCGGACGAGAGCCTGCTCGGGCGCATCGTCGAGGCGGTCGTCGCTGCGGTCGACGTGCCGGTGACGGTGAAGCTGCGCACCGGACCGAGCCCCGAGCGGCGCAACGCGGTGCGCATTGCACGCATCGTGGCGGCCGCGGGCGCCCGGATGCTTGCCATCCATGGGCGCACGCGCGCCTGCATGTTCGAAGGCCAGGCGGAGTACGAGACCATCGCTGAAGTGAAGTCGCGCAGCGGCATCCCGGTGATCGCCAACGGCGACATCGCGACGCCGCAAGATGCGAAGCGCGTGCTCGAGCTGACCGGAGCCGACGGCATCATGATCGGCCGCGCGGCGCAGGGTCGGCCGTGGCTCTTTCGCCAGATCACGCACTACCTCGCGACCGGCGAGCTGCTCTCCGCACCGGGGCCGCGAGAGATGGGCAAGGTGCTGGTTGAGCACCTGGACGGCTTGTACGATCTCTACGGCGACGAGCAAGGCACGCGCGTCGCGCGCAAGCACATCGGCTGGACGGTAAGGGAACTGCCGGGAGGAGAGGGCCTGCGTAACCGCGTCAACGGCATGGCCGTGGCGCAGGCGCAGCGTGCTGCAGTGAACGACTATTTCGAGAGACTTGCCGCATGAACCGCGCGAACGAGCTGCACGAAGCCGTCAAGCGCTCCCTCGAGCGCTACTTCAAGGACATGGACGGGGAGACGCCCACCGCGATCTACGACATGGTGCTGAAGAACATCGAGCGGCCGATGATCGAGACCGTGCTCGGCCACGCCGAGGGCAACCAGTCGCTTGCCGCGCAGATGCTCGGCATCAACCGCAACACGCTGCGCAAGAAAATGCAGCAGCTGCGGATCAAAGGGTAGTGCAGCGCGTCCGCCGGGCGCTCGTCAGCGTCTCGGACAAGGCGGGCGTCGTTGAATTCGCGCGCGGGCTTGCCGCGTGCGGCTACCGCATCCTCTCCACGGGCGGCACTGCCGCGCTCCTTGCGCGCGAAGGCATCGCCGTCACCGAAGTCTCGGCGTACACCGGCTTCCCGGAGATGCTCGATGGGCGGGTGAAGACGCTGCACCCGCGCATCCACGCCGGGCTTCTCGCGCGGCGCGAAGATCCGAAACACATGGCGGCGCTCGCGCACGCGGGCATCGAGACGATCGAGCTCCTCGTCGTCAACCTCTATCCGTTCCAGGCGACGGTAGCGCGCGAGGACTGCACGCTCGAAGAGGCCGTGGAAAACATCGATATCGGCGGGCCCGCGATGCTGCGCGCGGCGGCCAAGAACTACGGCTCGGTCGCGGCGATCGTCGATCCGGCGGACTACCCGCAGGTGCTGGAAGAGCTGCGCACGCAAGGCGCCGTATCGGCCGAGACGCGCCTGGCGCTCGCGCGCAAGGCATTCGCGCATACCGCGGCCTACGACGGCGCGGTCGCCAATTACCTCACTGCGCCGCGGGGCGCGGAGTACCCGGCGGTGCTGACGCTGCAGTTCCACAAGCTCCAGGACCTGCGCTACGGCGAGAACCCGCACCAGAGCGCCGCGTTCTACCGCGATGCGCGGCCGGTGGCGGGCGCGCTCGCCAGCTATCGTCAGGTGCAGGGCAAGGAACTCTCGTACAACAACATCGCCGACGCAGACGCGGCGTGGGAATGCGTCAAGCAGTTCGAGGAGCCGGCGTGCGTCATCGTCAAGCATGCGAACCCGTGCGGTGTCGCCGTCGGCGCCACGCTGCAGGCGGCGTATGAGCGCGCGTTCGCCACCGATCCGGTCTCGGCGTTCGGCGGCATCCTCGGTTTCAATCGCGCGCTCGATGCCGGCGCGGCGCAGGCGCTCAGCCAGCAGTTCGCCGAGGTCATCATCGCGCCGCGCGTGGCGCCCGATGCCTTGGAAGTACTGAAAGGGAAGGCCAACCTGCGCCTGCTCGAAGTGCCGCTCGCGCGTGAGCACCAGGCGCACGACTACAAGCGCATCGGCGGCGGGCTGCTCGTGCAAGCTGCGGATAGCCGCATGGTGGAGCGCCGCGAGCTGCGCGTGGTGACGCGAAAAGCACCGAGCGAAGCGCAATGGGGCGATCTCGCGTTCGCCTGGCGCGTCGCCAAATTCGTAAAGTCCAATGCGATCGTCTTCGCCAGCGACCGTGCCACGCTCGGCATCGGTGCTGGCCAGATGAGCCGCGTCGACAGCGTGCGCATCGCCGCGCTGAAGGCGCAAAGCGCGAAGCTCTCGCTCGCCGGAGCCGCCGTAGCGTCGGACGCGTTCTTTCCGTTCCGCGACGGCGTGGACGTGCTCGCCCAGGCGGGCGCCGCGGCGCTGATCCAGCCCGGCGGCAGCGTGCGCGACGAGGAGGTGATCGCCGCGGCCGACGAGCACGGCATCGCCATGGTGTTTAGCGGCGTGCGCCACTTCCGGCATTAATGAAGCTCCTCGTCGTCGGCGGCGGCGGACGCGAGCACGCGCTCGCCTGGAAACTCGCGCAGAGCCCACGCGTGCAGAAGGTGTTCGTCGCGCCGGGGAACGGCGGCACCGCATCTGAGCCCGGGGTCCAGAACGTCGCGCCCACCGAGACGGCGGCGCTGATCGATCTCTGCCGGCGCGAGCAGATTCAGCTCACGCTGGTGGGGCCGGAGGCGCCGCTTGCCGCAGGCATCGTCGATGCGTTTCGCGACGCGGGTTTGCGCATCTTTGGGCCGACGCGCGCAGCGGCGCAGCTCGAGTCCTCCAAGGACTTCGCCAAGAGCTTCATGGTGCGCCACGGTCTGCCGACCGCGCGGCACCGCAGCTTCGACAACGCGCGCGACGCGAGAGCGTACATCGCCGCCGAGCGCACGCCGATCGTCGTCAAGGCCGACGGCCTCGCCGCCGGCAAAGGCGTGGTGGTCGCCGCCACGCGCGAGGAGGCGAACGCCGCCCTCGACGCCATGCTGGTCCAGCGGCGCTATGGCGCCGCGGGCGGCCGCGTGGTGGTGGAGGAGTTCCTGGAAGGCGAGGAGGCGAGCTTCATCGTGATGTGCGACGGCACGCACGTGCTGCCGCTCGCCACGAGCCAGGATCACAAGCGGCTGCGCGATGGCGACCAGGGTCCGAACACCGGCGGCATGGGCGCCTATTCGCCGGCACCGATCGTCACGCCCAAGGTCCACGCGCGCGTGATGCGCGAAATCATCCAGCCGGCGGTACAAGGCATGGCGCAGGAAGGCCATCCCTACGTCGGGTTTCTCTACGCCGGGCTGATGATCGACAGCGCCGGCAACCCGCGCGCGCTGGAATTCAACTGCCGGCTGGGCGACCCGGAGACCGAGCCCATCCTCATGCGCCTGAAGTCCGACCTGCTCGAGCTCGTCGAGCACGCGCTCGCCGGTACGCTCGAGCGCGCCGAGGCCGAATGGGACCGGCGCTGCGCGCTCGGCGTGGTGCTCGCCGCCGCCGGCTATCCGGACGAGCCGCGCAAGGGCGATCGCATTCAAGGTCTGCCCGCGCCGGCGCCCGATTGCCGCGTGTTCCATGCCGGCACGCGGCTCGATAGCGGCACGCTCGTCACGAACGGCGGACGCGTGCTCTGCGTCACCGCGCTCGGCGATTCATTGCGCATCGCGCGCAGCCGCGCGTACGAGGCGATCGAGCGCATCCGCTACGACGGCATGCAGTATCGGCGCGATATCGGCCATCGCGCGCTCAAGAAAAGCCGCTAGGCGTGCGCGAGCAGGCGGTCTACGATCTCCTCGCCCGGCTGCAGGACCGCATCGTCGCGGCGCTGGAAGCGCTCGATGGCGGCCGCTTCAGCACCGATCGCTGGCAGCGCGCCGAAGGCGGCGGCGGCGTCACGCGCATGCTGGAGGATGGCGCGGTGTACGAGCGCGCCGGCGTGAACGTCTCGCGCGTGCACGGCGCATCACTCCCCGCCTCGGCGACAGCCTCGCGCCCGCAGCTCGCCGGGCGGGCGTACGAGGCAATGGGCCTCTCGCTCGTGCTGCACCCACGCAACCCGTACTGCCCGACGGTGCATATGAACACACGCTTTTTCAGCGCCGGCGAGACGTGGTGGTTCGGCGGCGGCATGGATCTCACGCCCTACTACGCCTTTGTAGAGGATGCGCGTCATTTCCACGCTACCTGCCGCGATGCGCTGGCGCCCTACGGCGCTGACTATTACCCGCGGTACAAGCGCTGGTGCGACGAGTACTTCAGGCTGCGCCACCGCGGCGAGCCGCGCGGAGTGGGTGGCATCTTCTACGATGACCTCGCGGATCGCGACTTCGACTTCAGCTTCGCGCTCGCCCGCTCCGTCGCGGAGCACTTCCTGCCAGCGTATATGCCGATCCTGGAGCGCCGTCGCGGCGCACCGTACGGCGAGCGCGAGCGCGACTTCCAGGCGTATCGCCGCGGCCGCTACGTCGAGTTCAACCTGGTCTACGACCGGGGCACGCTTTTTGGGCTGCAGTCAGGCGGGCGCACCGAGTCGATCCTGATGTCGCTGCCGCCGCGCGCGGCATGGCGCTACGACTGGCAGCCCGCGCCGGGATCGCCGGAGGAGGCGCTGTACAAGGAGTTTCTCGTTCCCCGCGACTGGGTCTAAGGCAGCTCGGCCGCGCGGCGAAAGTGGCGCTGCGCTTCGCCCGTGTCGGCCAAGCGCTCGGCGAGCCGCGCGAGCTCGAGGTGCACGGCGCGCGCGTCCTCGAACGACAGGCTCGCCTCGAGGAAGCTCCGCGCCTTCCCCCAGAGCTCGGCCTGCGCGCACAGGCGCCCGAGCGCGGCAAGCAGCTCCGGATCGCGGCTATGCGCGGCGAGCCAGCGCTCGGCGCGCTCGATGCGAAGCCGTGCCTCCTCCTCACGCTCGGCAGGCGCCAGGGTCGTCGGCAGCTGCGCGTATAGCCCAATCAGGCGCGAGCTCCATTCGGCGGCGAGCGCCTTCTCCAGGATCTCGCGCGCGAGCGCCGCAAGCCCGAGCGCGGTGGCGTGGCGCGCCGCCGCCGCGGCGACGCGCGGGTGCAGCTGGTCGCGCTCACTGATCGCACGCCAGCGCCGCTCGAAGGCGCCGGTATCGTCCGCTGAGCGGCCGAGGAGCTCGACGTTGGCCTGCACCTTGTACTCCTCGGCGAGCGCGGGCGCGATGGCGTCGCGCTTGACGAGCTGCCCGGCAAGGCGCAGCACCTCGTCCCAGGCGCCCGCGCCGCGCTCGGCCCGAAGCAAGAGGCGCGCGGTGGCGATGTGGCGCGGCCCCGAGCTCTGCACGCGGCGCAGTGCATCGCGCGCCGCAGCGAAGTCGCGCTCTTCCAGCGCGAGCTCGGCCCGGCTCACGAGCCGCGCCGTCTGCAGTTCGTCGCCCGCGGCGTCGGCGCGCTCGAGCCAGCGGTCGCGGTCTTCGAAGTTGCGCATCTGGTGCGCCGCGCGCGCGGCGAGCAGCGCGGCGAGCCCGGGCGCCGGCCCGATCTCGAAGGCGAGCGCGGCCTGGCGCTCGGCGCGCCGGTAACGGCCTTCGTAGTAGGCCTGCAGCGCCGCGGCGAGCGCGCCATGGGCGCGCTCGCGCCGCCGACGGGCGCGGTAGGCGCGCACGGTGGCCGGCAGCGCGAGGATCTGGCCGAGGAGCCGCACGCCCGCGTAGAGGATGGCGAAGCTCGCCGCCGCCGCCAACGCAAAGAAAAACATGGTCACTTCGACGCGGTAGGGCGGATAGACGAACAGCACGTAGCCCGCGTCGACGCGCCCGAGGATGACGAGCGCCACCGCCGTGGCGAACACGGCGAGCAGCCACGCGAGCGACCTCATCCCGCGCAGTTCATCCCGGCGCGCGCTCGCGCCGCGACTTGTAGCCGCGCACCGCGTCGAGGCTTTCCGAGATCGTGGGCATATCGAAAGTGATGGAGATGCCGGAGAGCTGCTTCAACTGCGCCACGGCGTCGCCGGTCGACTTGGAGCGCGGGTCGAAATAGCGCTGCACCCAGGCGGCGGTGGCGCGCAAGTCCTCACGGTAGCCCGCTTCGTCGCGCGCGAGAAGCGATGCGCGCGCGTTGAGGAGCCTCAGGCGCAGGTTCTCGCGCACGAAATAGGCCTGCGAGGGCGGCAGCAGCGGCGGCTCGGCTGCGCCCATGCGCCGCACGACGATGAGCTGCGAGAGCTCGTTCCACACCTCGGCGGCGAGCCGCGCGAACAGGCCGCGATCCGCGGCGCTCGCTCTGGCGGGCATCTCGCGCTCCGTGCGCTCCTCGAAGGCGAGCGGCAGCGAATCGATCGAAGCGATCAGATTGTCCAGGCGCATCGCCATCGCCGGGAAGTCCACCACCGGTGCTGCCTTGAGGCGCTCGATGTCGCGCGCGAGCGCGCGGCGGATCGGCGCGAATTGCGGGCGGTCGGCGCGCGCCAGGCGCGCCTCGGCGAGCTGCAGCGCAAGGAGCGCCGCGCGCACGTTGCGCGCGAGCTGCAGCTGCTGCGACGCGATGGCCAGCACCTGCTCGATCTCGGCGAGCTGCCACTCGTCGCGGTTGCGCGAGAGATCCTGGTAGAGCGCCTCGAGCGCGAGCTGCTGGCTCTGCGACTCGGCAAGGCGCCCTTCGAGCTGGCCGAGTCTCACCTGCGCCTCGCGCACGGCTTCCTGCGCCGTCCGCGCCACCGAGCGCGCGTCGCGTGCATCGGATTCGATCTCGCGCAGCCGCCGTGCAAGCTCATCCTGCGTGGCGGCGATACGGCCGCGCGTGTCGTACCACGCCAGCGCGGCGAGCCCGGCGGCGAGCAGCACGGC
>Ga0209577_10003228_pt1 | contig 15331 bp, 18 predicted proteins | sample GraSoiAngelo_109_FD_185874 | JGI IMG/M metagenome (GOLD analysis project Ga0209577, IMG submission 185874) | Grasslands soil microbial communities from the Angelo Coastal Reserve, California, USA - 14_0903_12_20cm (SPAdes) (version 2) | ecosystem: Environmental > Terrestrial > Soil > Grasslands...
CGGCGGAAATAGTCCAGCCCACGCGGATCGATCCAAGAGTAAAATTTTTCAAAGGCCGCAAGTCGTGCCCCCATCAGATCAGGAGCGAAAAGCTCGGTGAGGGATGAAGCGATCGCGACCGGCCACGGCTGAGTGCGGGCGAAATTCACGTACGCGTCCACAGCGAAACGCACTCCGGGTTGCAGGTGCCGATCCCCCACGAGCTCGGAGCGCGACAGCCCACACGCTTCACCGAGTCGCAGCCATGCTTCGATGCCGCCTTCGTTTTCAGAGTTGCCGTCGTGATCGAGAATGCGATGGATCCAGACTCGGCGCACCTCGCGCACTGGGCAGTTGGAAAGAACAGCCGCGTCTTTGATAGGAATGTTTCGCTGGTAATAGAAGCGATTGGCCACCCAGCCGCGCAATGCTTCCGGCGAAAGCCGCCCTTCGTTCATGGCGATGTGGAATGGATGTTTGTCGTGATATGCGCGCGCGCCGATTGCGCGCAGATTTTCCATGAACGTTTCGCCGTCCCAAATCCCGGTGGTCATAAGATGATTTCTACAAGCCATCTCATAATGTCATTCTGATCCCGCAGCCGCGGGAGAAGACTCTCGGATTAATTTTGGACCGCGTTCCACCGGAAATAGACCAGAGATGTTTCGCTTCGCTCAACATTACAGAATTACTATAGGAGGATTTCTAATCCGTCGCGCGCGATCTCGATTCCAGCTTGCTCGACTTTTGCGCGTTCTCGAGTGCCAGGCATCAGAATCGGGTTCGTGTTATTTATGTGCGTGTAAATCTTCCGGCGCGCCAGAGATTGGTGCAACAAATCAAGACTGCCGTCGTTGATGGGCAAATGATTCATCTCACGCGCAGTGCGGGCTCCTGGCCGAACGCCGCGCAGTTCTCCGTCACTCCAGAATGTGCCGTCGAACACAACAACGTCGGATACGTGAACTGCATTCCGCAATTCCTCGCTTATTTTCCCGGCGCTCGGTGCAAAAAGCGCGGTTGCTCCTGAGCTGTCGTCTCGGAATTGAAACGCAACGCTGCTCGACAATTCAATCGCACGAAAGGCGAGGGGGCCACCTAACGATTGAAAGTCAGCGCCAAGCTTTCGCCATTCAATTCCGCAGAACCGCGCCAGCATGTTGTCAAGCCATGCAAGCGCTGTTCGCGTTTCATCGGCTGCGTAAACGACCAGCGGCATTTCCTGTTGCCGCAAGAGCAATAGCCCCAAAGCATGATCGATGTCGGCGTTTGTCAAAAGAACGCCTGCGACAGGAGTGTTACGCGGCGAGTCGCCTCGCGGTTGCAAGGGCGGCGTCCTTTCGATTTGCCGCGGCAAATCAGGTGACGCGTTGATCAGGAACCACTCCGAAGAAGTCTCGGAGCTGATCGCGATACTCGATTGCGTTTGCAGCGCAATTTTCCCGTTGCGTGCAGCGACGCAGTTGGCGCATGCACAGTCCCATTGTGGCAAGCCGCCGCCCGCCGCGCTGCCCAGAATATGGATGCGAATCAACCGGAGTTTTCGAAATCGTTAATCTCGTTCGATCAAACTGCACCCGCGTAACAGGTGCACTCGAAAAAGATCGGCACGGTCTTCAGCATCGGTTTGATCCACTGCTTTTTGGTCCGTCTCATGAGTTCGATGTTTTTGATAGGTGAGATGAGTAGTATGGGTCAAATTATTTTTTAATAAAACTGATGTCACCGCTGCGTTCGACGCGGGCAACTCGAATCTTCGAAAGGTCGTCGGTATGTGCGCTGAGACGCATGTCTTCTTCCAAATCATGGATTGAGACATGGTTTCGGCGCATCATCTCAAAATCGCATTCGCCGTCGCGCACAATGGTATCAGGTTCGCCTTTGACCAAAATCCCAAACTTGTGCGAATAGAACGCCAGATATGCGAACAGGCGGTGGAGGAGCACTAAAACCAGGCCTCCGCCGAGTGTGGCAAAAAATGCCGACGAACCGTTGATGGCGCGCGCAAGCACCGACGCGAGGATGACCAGTAGAATTGCATCGAACGGAGTCTTCTGCGCGAGCGGGCGTTTGTGGCCGAGCCGTACTATGATCAATGTTGCAAGGAAAACAATGATCCCGCGCACCGAGATTTGGACAAACGTCAAGTCTTTTGGTTGCACGCCCAAGCCGAGGAAAATTTCGAGAGAGTTCCAGAATGCATTCATAGGTAAGATTGTATCGCCGTGAGAAGCTTTGTCGCGCGCATACCTGTTTTCGAAGCCGCGCTTGCGCGAGAAACCGTCGCATGGCATAAAACGACCGCTCGCAGTGTTTGAACCAGTCTAGCGCACGAAATTTATGCCGATAGCTCCACCTGCTTCTCGTGACGTTCCACTGGAAACGCGCTTCTTTTGGGAACGCTTCAAAAAACCAATCACCGCAGCGCTTTTAATCGTGCTGATCGCCGTGATCGCATTTACTGGTTATCGCTTTTATTCCGATCGGCGCACCCTGGTCGCGTCGGCCTTGTTAGCCAGCGCGAAAAGCGCGCAAGAATACCAACAGGTGATAGACAGTTACCCGAGCACGCCCGCCGCCGCTGACGCGTATCTTTTGCTCGCTGAAGCGCAGCGGAACGAAAAAAAATTCGCGGAAGCGAACACGACGCTGCAAGCCTTCATTAGCAAATATCCACAGCACGAACTTGTGAGCACGGCGCGAATGGCAATGGCAGCCAATCTGGAATCGATGGGAAAAGCAGATGAGGCGTTGACGATATATCAGCAGGTCGCGTCGGTTTACCCCAACGGTTTCAATGCACCGATGGCTTTGCTTTCCCAGGTGTACATCCTGAAGGCGAAAAATCGAAACGAAGATGCGCGCAAGATCTGTGAAACCGTGCTGACGCAGTACCGAACGAGCTTCTGGGCCGGCGAGGCGATGCAGCAATTGCGTATGCTGAAGCCGGTTACCTCATCGACAGCGGCTCCCCTAGCGGGGCCAACCGTTCCGCCAATGCTGGCGGTTCCCGCCGCGCCGGCGCCGCAAGCTCCGCCTGTACCAAAACAACCGCAGCCTGCGCCGGCTCCAAAGCGACCATAGGTGAAGAGCCCACAGTCACGTTATGTGCGCGCCGTCTGGGGCGGGCAGAGGACTGTCCGCCCTACCAAATTACCGTTTCGAGAACTGGAAACGCTTCCGCGCACCGGGTTGTCCGGATTTTTTGCGTTCTTTCATGCGCGGGTCGCGACGAAGCAGACCCTCGGACTTGAGCAGTCCTCGCAAATTGGCATCGACTTGAAGAAGCGCGCGGGCAATGGCGAGCTGGGCTGCCCCGGCCTGTCCCATGGCGCCACCGCCGCTGGTGTTAATCCACAAATCGTAAGCGTTTACTGCCTTGGCAGATTGAAGCGGTTGCAAAACAACATTTTGCAATGGCGCAGTTGGAAAATAATCTTCGAAGCTGCGCCCATTGATATCGATCTTTCCGCTACCGGGCGTCATGCGGATACGTGCGACCGATGTCTTGCGGCGGCCTGTAGCGACGAATTCTTCGGTTTCTGGCATGGGATTAGGATTTCTGGAGTTTGACAGGTTGCGGCTGCTGCGCGGCGTGCGGATGAGAATTGCCGCGATAAACTTTCAACTTCCGATAGACACTGCGGCCGAGCCGGTTATGCGGGATCATTCCGCGCACGGCACGCTCGACTAGCAGTTCGGGATGGCGAACACGGCGCGCCCGGACATTCTCAGATTTATGGCCGCCTACGTAACCTGAAAAACTCATGTAGCTCTTCTGTTCCTCTTTCTTCCCGGTGAGTCGCACTTTTTCCGCATTGATGACGATCACAAAGTCACCTGTATCCACATGCGGGGTGAAAACAGTCTTCTCTTTGCCGCGCAATAGGTTCGCCGCTTTTACTGCGACCTTTCCCAGAACCTGGCCTTGAGCGTCGATGACCCACCACTTGCGCCCGATTTCGCTCGCTTTCGCAGAAAATGTTTTCATTGGAAAAAGAGCACGGAAATTACAGGGAACGCAAGTCGGTGTCAACCCATGGAAACGTAGGGGGCCATTGAAGTCACATGTGACATATCTGTCCGATTAAAAAAAGCTTGCTGGCGATTTCTGTCTCGCGCGCTTAATTCTCCGCCATGTCGAACCCGAAAACGACAAAGACCGCGATCACACCGCGGCGGGACCAAGATTTTCCCGAATTGTATCAGCAGGTCATCCGCGCGGCGGAACTGGCCGAGCCGTCGGACGTGCGCGGTTGCATGGTGATTCGCCCGTGGGGCTATGGGATTTGGGAAAACATGCAGCGCCAACTCGACGCGCTGATTCGTGCCACAGGTCACCGCAACGCCTATTTTCCCTTATTCATTCCATTGAGTTATTTCGCGAAGGAAGCTGAGCACGTCGAAGGCTTTGCCAAAGAGTGTGCCGTGGTCACACATTACCGGCTCAAGATCGACGAGGATGGTGGGTTGGTGCCCGATCCGGAATCGAAATTGGCCGAACCGCTGATCGTTCGGCCGACGAGTGAGACGATCATCGGCGCAAGCTACGCGAAATGGGTGCAATCGTATCGTGATTTGCCGATCCTGATCAACCAGTGGTGCAACATCGTGCGATGGGAAATGCGGACGCGATTGTTCCTGCGGACAACCGAATTTCTGTGGCAGGAAGGCCACACTGTCCACGAAACGGAAGCAGAGGCGAGAGAGGAAACCAAGCGGATGCTCGGCGTGTACGAAACGTTTGTGCGCGAACATTGTGCGATTCCAGTATTCGCGGGTTTAAAGTCGGATAGCGAAAAGTTCCCTGGCGCGGTGGAAACTATGGCACTCGAAGCAATGGTGCAGGACCGCAAAGCGATCCAGGCCGGCACATCGCATTTTCTCGGGCAGAATTTTGCCCGTGCGAGCGGAATTCAGTTCCAAACACGTGAAGGCAAACAGGAATTTGGCTGGACCACGAGCTGGGGCATGACAACGCGCATGGTGGGCACAGTCGTTATGGCACACGGTGACGACGACGGCGTTGTTTTGCCGCCGCGCATCGCTCCGACGCACATCGTTATCCTGCCAATCACGACCAGGCAAGATACGAGCGCGAAAGTTTTGGAAACCTGTGACAGGCTCGCCGCGGAGTTACGTGCGAGAAAATATCTCGATGACGTTGCGATTGAGGTTGAAGTCGATCGGCGCAATCTCGGCGGCGGCGTGAAAAATTGGGAATGGATCAAGAAGGGCGTGCCATTGCGGGTGGAGATCGGCCCGCGCGATCTGGAAAAGAATTCGGTGGAAGTCAGCCGGCGTGATCAAGAGGTCAAGGCGAAAGAATCGATGCCGCTGGAAGAATTCGCCGCGCGCGCGCCGGAAATTCTCACGTCGATTCAGGACGGTCTATATGCGCGAGCGAAAAAGTTTCGCGACGCGAACACGCGAGTAATCGATTCGAAAAAAGATTTCTACGATTTCTTTACGCCGAAAAATGCCGCAAAACCGGAAATCCACGGTGGTTTCGCTTTAGCGCACTGGAATGGCTCCCGCGAAATCGAAGAACAAATTAAGAATGACCTCAAAGTAACCATACGCGCCATTCCGTTGGATGATTCCTCCGAGCCTGGCAAATGCATTTTCACAGGCGGACCAAGCGCGCGTCGCGTCATTTGGGCGAAATCGTACTGACGTTCGGTTGGATGCGACGTATGGGCCTATGCGACGGATTAAGTTGACGTCGCAGTCGGCTCTTGTTTATTTCCGCGCCGCCGATGGAATTAAAGCTGTACAGTCGCGAATGGTGCTCGTGGTGTATTGATGCGAAGGATTATCTCAACGAGAAAGGGTATCGGTTCCGGGAGATCGACGTCAGTAAGGATCGCGAAGCATACGAGCACATGAAAAACCTCTCCGCGCAAACGTATGTGCCGACGTTTGTGGCGGGCGATAAAGTCCTGGCCAATTTTGATACCGATCAGCTCGAAAAATTTCTCAACGAACACCAGATCAATCCTTAGGAACAGTTCCTCATGCTTTTCGGCATCTTTCTCACACTCGGCGTGGCCGCGCTGAGCGTTGGCTTGCGCAGTTTTCAAAATTCGTATTTACAAAAAGCGGGCGCGCTCGGTTTTCTCGTCGCCACTTTTCTAGCGTTTTATTTCATTACCGGCAGCTGGGTATGGGGTCTTGCCGGCGCAATGGGCTTGCTCTTTCTGCCGTGGCTGGAAATTCTCACCCGGATCCGCGCGCTCCGGCTTCCGAAGGAAAAACAGCTTCGGCCGAAAAGTCCGCCGTCTGCGGACACTTTCCCAACGCTGAGCGAGATTACGCGCGAGATCGAAGACGAAGGCTTCGTGCATGTAGGCGATGCCGGATGGGACTGGGAAGATTTCCGGCAATTTTTCCGGTTGTTTTATAGAGAAGAGGATCGCGCTCAGGCGGCGATCTGTCTGAACGAGCAGCATGATTTTTCGTTCTATTACCTGCGCATTTCGTCGCGCGCCAGAGACGGGAAAGTTTGGACGACATGGAATTATCCGCTTTCCTATGGCCTGAAACTCACTCCTCTATTCCGCATCAATCGGCAGCGGCCGGACCGATCGTTCTGGCAGCTTTATCAAAGTCATGGGGAGTTTCTCAGCCGAAACGGGGTTGCTCCCGCTGAAATCGATGCGCTCGATGAAGACCAAATTCAGGACGAGATGGAGAAGGACCTCCGCGACCAAATCGAGCACAACATTCATAAAGGCGTGCTCAAACAGACTGCGGCAGGGGAGGTTAAATATTCCTGGCGCGGGATGATCTATCTTTGGTGCCAGTTTTTGGTCGATTTGGTGCGGCTATAATTCTTTCTGTCATCCTAAACGGAGCGCAGCGAAGTCGAAGAATCTCGTTGGATTACTTGCAGGCCGTTCCGCGGGATTCCTCGACCTCGCTCGGAATGACAGCGAGTAGTGCCTGTTCATTTGAACTTGCTTCTTGTACGCGGTTGAGTGATCATTCCAACATGCTAACCGAGCGGCAGAGAAGCGTTCTTGATTTCATTCAGCGTGAGCAACGTGAGAAGGGGATCACGCCGAGCACGCGCGAAATCCAAAATCATTTCCGGTTCGCGAGTCAAACATCAGTGATGCAATACATCGCGACCCTGGAGCGAAAAGGTTTTCTCAATCGGCATGCGCGCAAAGCCCGTGCATTAATCACCCCAGCTATGAAGGTGCGGATTACGGACATTCCGATCTACGGCCAGATTCCAGCGGGTATGTCGACGTTGACGGAGCAGAGCATCGAAGGGCATGTCTCGCTTGATATGCGTTCGGCCAATGTGTTGAAGAATCGGGGCACATTTGCGTTGCGCGTCCGCGGCGACTCCATGATCGATGCGCACATTCTGGACGGCGATATTGTGATTTTAGAAGACACCAAAGAACTGCATAACGGCGATATCGTTGCGGCGTTGATCGACGGCGAAACGTCATTGAAGCGTTACGTGGTCGAGCACGGCCGGCCATATCTCAAAGCGGAAAACCCTCGCTACCCGGATCTGGTCCCGGCCCGCGAGCTCAAAATTCAGGGCGTGGTGGTATCGCTGATTCGCAAACAAGAGCGGCGGAGACGACAGTGAACGGGTTCCGTCATTCCGAGCGAAGTCGAGGAATCCCGTAGCAATACCGAAGGGATAATGTAACGGGATTCTCCGACTCCGCTTCGCTCAGGATGACAGTGATTATGTTCCTTTGAACATAATACTTCGATATGCTATGTTTATCTTCCAATGGCTGCAAGCGCCAAGATTATCGATCTCCGGAAACTGCTGGCGGAACGTTTTCCGCATCCCGCCGTCACGACGGCAACACATTTATTCACTGATTTACCTTTACTTGATCAACCCACTGGTGGCGGATTCCCGCGAGGCGGGATCACCGAATTAATCAGTCCACGAACGAGCGCGGGAAGCGCATCGCTGATTCACGCCATCATCCGCGGCGCATATCGCGATAATTATTTCGTGGCGCTGATTGATGGGCACGATTCATTTGATCCCTGCGGCTTCGATAATGTCTTATTGCAGCACCTGTTTTGGATCCGTTGTAGCAAAGCATCGGAAGCGATCAAAGCGGCTGATCTGCTCTTGCGAGATGGCAATTTTCCCCTGGTCATTGTCGATCTGGTGCTGAACGCTCCAGAGGAATTGCGCAAAATTCCGCAAACGACCTGGTATCGCTTGCAACGACTGGTCGAGTTAATCCCTGCGGCATGTCTGGTCCTCACCCGATATAAAATGGTCGGCAGCGCACAACTGAAACTTGTTCTCGAAAATTCCTGGAATCTGGAAACTTTGGAAAAACAACATGCGATTTCTCAGCTGCGAATTGTTGTGAAGCGATCGCATGTTCAGCCAGAGGCCGGAAGTCAGCGATCGGAGATTGGTTAACCAAATGTTCGCCACGATCTATTTGCCGAATTTTTTTTTGCAGGCTGCTATCCGTCATCAGCCGGAATTACACGCCAACCCGGTGGCATTGATTGAAGAACAGGAAAGAAAACCGGTCATCATTCAACTGAACGATACCGCGGAAAAAGCCGGCATTCGAAAAGGAATGACTCCGAGTCAGGCTCTGGCGCGATCGTTGCTGGTGGTAATTAAAGTTCGTGCACGCGCACAGGAAAAATCGATCCAGGAAATTTTACTTCACTACGCGTTTACTTTCAGTCCCTTTGTGGAAAGCACTGCGCCCGGTGTTTGCACCATCCAATTTATGGACTACCGCGATTTGAGCCCAAAACTTGAACGTGTTATCGACCAATTGGCCAAATGCGAAATCACCGCTCAAGCTGCGATTGCTCCCACGCCAGATACCAGTTTTCTCGCAGCGCATCTGGCACGGCCCGTTTTGCAGATTGAGAATGCAAAAGAATTTCTCGCTCCTTTGCCCATAGAAACTCTCGCAACATTTTCCCCGGGTCTTTGGTAGAACATTGCGGTGCGCTTCACCGGTTCTTCTTTGTTTTCCCGATTCCCTCTGCCTCTTTTACTACGAATGATTTCACGCGGGCATACTCATTTCGAACCCCCTTGGCGAAACCGCCTGGTCCGTACTCGAACAGCACGACGAAGCAAAAAGTAAAGACGATGAAGAGGGCGAACCAGAAAAGCCCGCGCAGCAATGCCATGAAAAAGAGTAGCCGCGGCAGATGGTGCGATCAATAGCCGCCCGCTGTACAAGGTCTTGAATGAGATAGTGAAGCTGCCAAGCTCGCCGATGGACGAGTCCGTCCGCATGGCGGAATATTTGGCCATGCGTGTGCCATTGCTTGATCTTGCCGAACAATACCATGTCCTAAGCGAACCGATTCGCGAGGCGATTGACGAGGTCCTGGGGAACCACCGTTTCATTCTCGGACCAAAAGTGCACGCGTTCGAAAAGGCAATCGCTGCGTATTGCAACGCGCCACACGCGGCCGGTGTTTCATCTGGAACAGATGCGTTGCTGGCGATTCTAATGGCGCTTGGAATTGGGCCAGGCGACGCGGTCATCACGACGCCTTACACATTTTTCGCCACCGCTGGCTGCATCGCGCGCGTTGGCGCCAGGCCCGTTTTCGCCGACATCGATCCCGAAACGTACAACATTAGCCCATCAGCGATCCGGGAATGCATAGAGAAGAATTGTCAGATGGATTCGGATGGCGCATGGAGAACAAAAAGCGGAGAGAAAATTCGCGCCATCATCGCAGTTCATTTGTTCGGGCTATGCTGTGACATGGCAGCGCTCCATGAAATTTCGAAACGCTTCCAGCTTGATCTGATCGAGGACGCGGCACAGGCGCTTGGGGCGGAGTCTCCGTTTAGAGGAAGAACCACCAAAGCCGGGACAATGAGCGAAGTCGGTTTCTTTAGCTTTTATCCTTCGAAAAATCTCGGAGCTGCTGGTGACGCAGGGATGATCCTCTGCCGCGATGAACCGATGGCGGACAAATTGCGGGCGATTCGCAACCACGGAATGTCTGCCCGCGGTAGCCTCGGCGCAGGCGGGGAGCTGCGCTATTTTCACCATGTCATCGGAGGCAATTTTCGCTTGGACGAAATCCAGGCTGCAATTCTGAGCGTTAAGCTTCCATTTTTGGAAAAGTGGGCGGCGGACCGGCGAGCAGCGGCGGATTTTTATCGCGCAGAATTCGTCCGCGCGGAATTGACAGCGAGAATCGTTCTACCGGCCGAGCCTTACCGCGATCGCGGCCTAATGAATCATCACGTCTATCACCAATATGTTATCCGCGCGCCAATGCGCGATGCGTTGCGTGAGCACCTGGGCAAACGCGAAATTGAGACCGCCGTTTATTATCCGCTGGGGCTCCATGAACAAGAATGTTTTGCGTATCTCGGCTATAACAAAGGCGATTTCCCCGAGACCGAGCGCGCCGCACGAGAAACGCTGGCGCTGCCTATTTATCCGGAGATTTCGCGCGAAGGACAACGTTATGTGGTTAGGGCAATCGCGGACTTCTACAGCTGAGGGTACATTTGTCATCTCCGGGGGGGTCGAGCAATTCCTCTAATCAATGACGAATGACCAATGACGAATGACGAAGGAATGATCAAATGACGAAGGCCGAAATAACGACACGCGAATGTACCTTCGTCATTCGTGATTGGTCATTCGTGAGTGTGTCGTCGCGTCCGCCAAACCAGTTGCGAGCCACACCGCGCGAGCCTATATCAATTGCTCGCACTAACGGGTAGGTACCGAAGTGGCCAAACGGGGCAGACTGTAAATCTGCTGGCTTTACGCCTTCGCTGGTTCGAATCCAGCCCTGCCCAAATTACCCTGCCGGAACCGTTATTCGCGAACTCGTCAGTGGCCTCTTCGCTGGCCGCCACCTTCCCGGCGACCACCGTATCCGCCGCCGCCGCCGCCGCCGTAGCCGCGTCCACCGCCTCCGGGCGGTCGCGCTTCTCGCGGACGAGCTTCATTCACGGTCAAGGATCGGCCTTCGATGGAGTGGCCATTGAGTTTCGAAATGGCGTTTTGCGCCTCTTCGTCCGAACCCATGGTGACGAAAGCAAAGCCGCGCGACTTGCCCGTGAATCTGTCCTGCATGAGAGTGACTTCCTGCACAGCGCCAGCCTGTGAGAAAAGCTCCTGCAGTTCGTTCTCTGTGGTGTTGAAGGGAAGATTGCCTACGTATAATTTAGTTCCCATTGAGTTTATTCCGGAAAACGTTACCAGGTCACTGTTCCCGCTTATCGGATTTCAAATCGTCACTGAATAAACTCAACTGACAATCCACCAACTCCCGGGCTTCGTTTTCGTTCGGGCTCACTTGTAAAATGCTTCGAATAGGAAAGCAATAGAAAATCGCGGGGCAATTTTTCCTTCCAACCATGGCCCAATCAAGCAACCCGAATGGAAAAAAGATCAGTGTTCGCGTCGCCGTTGTGGCTGCAGGCGTGGTGAGCCCCTTGGGAGTCGGACTGGCCGAAACAGTTGATTCCTTGTACAAGGCGCGGGATTGCGTGACGCCGGTGACGCGATTTTCGGTCTCGCAATGCCGATGCAAGACCGCTGGTCAAATCCCCGATGACCGCCTGCTTGCCGGCCAGAATGAGGGGCGTCGAAGCCACCGCCTGCATCGCGCGTCGCACATGATGATTCAGGCGCTAAAAGAAGTACTAACGCAGGAACCTCAATTTGAACCCGAATTGACGATAATCGGAACGACCAGCGGCGGCATGTCGTATGGCGAACATTACTACCGATCAATATGCCAAGCCGGAGAGCTGCGGCATGCGCCGACGTGGATCGCAAATTACCCCGCGCAAAAGCCCGTGATCGACGCCCAGGAAGCCTTTGGAATTTCCGCGCCGTGCCAAATAATCGCAAACGCGTGTGCCTCAGGCACAAATGCCATCGGTCATGCATTCGAATGCGTGCGATCGGGTCATTACCAGCGGGTGTTGGCAGGAGGCTATGATGCACTGTCGGAAATGGTTTTCGTAGGCTTCGATTCGCTCCAAGCTTCAACGCCAGAGAAGTGCCGGCCATTTGACCGACATCGCACTGGCATGGTGTTAGGAGAGGCTGCCGCGATTCTGGCGTTAGAAAATCTCGAGAGCGCTCAGCAGCGTCGCGCGCCTGTCCTGGCAGAGATTATCGGCTACGGCATTTCCACGGATAATTTTCACATCACACAGCCGGATCCTTCCGGTATTGGACCGCGACAGGCAATGGAGCGGGCTCTGCAGAGCGGGGGCATATCAGCGGCGGAAGTCGATTACATCAATGCGCACGGTACAGCCACCGTATTTAATGACGCAGCCGAGGGAAAGGCAATCAGCGCGGTTTTTAACGGCGTGCCGGTGAGCTCGACCAAAAGCATGATGGGTCATTCGCTGGGAGCAGCGGGTGCCGTCGAAGCGGTCTTCTGTTTGCTCGCGCTTCAGCACCAATTTCTCCCATCCAACATCAATTTCACCGCTTCAGACGACGATCTCGATCTAAACATCGTCGGGAACGAAACGCGACCGGCTGTTCTGCGCACCGCGCTTTCAAATTCCTTTGGCTTCGGCGGCACTAATGCTTCAATTCTGATGCGCAGCTTTAAAGAATGAGTCTGGCGATCGCCGGCATGGGGTGGGTCACACCTCTCGGAAGCGGCGTTGATTCAGTCTGGGAGCGATTACTTCACGGCGATGAGGCATCCACGACAACGATTTCCGAAGAGTTCGGTGATCGGTCTTACAACGTCTTCCGTGTACCGGAATTGGCATTGAGAGGCACCGCGCATCCGCGTCTCCGCCGTGCCAGTGCGATTTCGCGATTTGCCGCGGCGGCGGGTTTGGAGGCTTTGCGGGCTGCGAACGTGAAGCTTGATGCGCAGCATGCTGAACGCACTGTGCTTATCTTCGCCATCTCAAATGGCGGCGTGATCTACACGAAACGGTTTTATCGCGACATCGTGAATGAAGGCGCGCAATCGGCCAGTCCGCTTTTATTTCCAGAAACAGTGTTCAACGCGCCGGCCAGCCATCTCGCCGCCATTCTCGGTATCAGCGGCGCGACGTACACTCTGGTCGGCGATGGAGCGGTAGGCCTTTTGGCGATAAAAATGGCCGAAGACCTCATGGCGAACGAGGCGATTGACCATTGCCTGGTCGTTGGGACGGAAGAAATCGATTGGTTGTTATGCGACGCTTATCGGCGATGGCGGTTACTTCGTGCAGCGCCTCCAATTGAGCCTTTCAGCAGACAGAAGCTTGGAATGATTTTGAGCGAAGGCGCAGGCGCAATCGTTCTCGCACGAGACGGCCCGCTCACAATCGAATGCGCGCATCCCGGCGGATATTTCGCGAAGCGTGCTGAAGCGGTGGAAATTTTGAATCGGATTCTGTGCGACCTTGGTCAAAGCGAAATCGATTTTGTAGTCTCGAGCGCGAACGGCACGTTTGTCGATGAAGCAGAATGCCGAGCGCTTAAGGCGGGCGATCCAAATGCATTTGTTTACACGGCCAAACCCGCCTTGGGAGAAAGCGTTGGTGCCGCGGGATTGTGGCAAGTCATCCTGGCGGCCCAGGCCTTGCGTTCTGCAGAGCTTCCGCCTGTCCTTCACGCGGGCGCACCTGTTTCCTTGCGCCTTCCGCGTTCCCGCACGCCCATAGCAGGAGCGCGCTGCGCAATCGTTTTGAGCTGCGGGCTCAATCAGCAGGTAGCAGGCTTGCGCCTGGCAATTCGGTGATAATCGGTCCAGTTGCACAGGTTGACGAAACACGTCTCTACCGCGACGCTCGATTAGTCCCGCAGGCGCGGCATAGTTCTCACGCATGGCCATTGAAGTAAAAATTCCCGCTATTGGTGAATCCATCACCAGCGGTGTCGTCTCCGTCTGGCACAAGAAGTCCGGCGAGTTCGTGAATGAAGGCGAAACCCTCTTTACGCTCGAGACGGACAAGGTTTCCACAGAGATCGTCGCGGACAAAGCCGGCGTGCTCGAAACGAAAGTGCCCGAAGGCCAGGAGGTGAAGATCGGGGAAGTGGTTGCAACAATCGATGATTCAAAGCAGCGACCGGAAGAAAAGAAAGTTCCCGAGGAAAAGAAGGCTGAAAAGCCTCCGGAGAAAAAGAAAGCGCCTGAGGAAAAAGAGAAACAACCGGAGGCTGCGGAAAAAACTGTAGAACAAAGGGAAAAGGCACCGCCAGAAAAAGAAAAACCTCTCTCACCCGCCGTTCGCCGTCTTGTCCAAGAAGAAAGACTGGCACCGGCGAAAATTTCCGGTACCGGCCAAGACGGTCGTCTGACTAAGGCTGACGTGTTAGCCGCTGTGGAAGGACGCGGCAAAACGAGACCTGTAGGAGAAGCTGTTAGCAGGGCGGCAGCGCCGTCCGCTATAGACGTTCAACCGTCCGGAGATGGCCGGGTCATCCGGAAGAAAATGTCGCCGTTGCGCCGCAAAATTGCGCAGCAGCTGGTAATGTCGCAGCAAACTACCGCCACTCTCACCACATTCAACGAATGCGACATGAGCGCTGTGCAGGAATTACGCCGGAACAAGCAAGAGGAGTTCACGAAAAAGAACGGGATCAAACTCGGTCTGATGTCGTTCTTTGTGAAAGCGTGCGTAGAAGCGCTCAAAACAGTGCCAGTCGTCAATGGCCGCATCGAAGATAATGATTTCATTCAAAATAACTTTTACGATATCGGAGTGGCCGTCGGCACCGAGCGCGGACTGGTTGTGCCGGTGCTACATGGCGCAGACAAGAAAAGTTTTGGCGAACTAGAACAAGCCATCGCCGACTACGCGGCGAGAGCGCGTGACGGGAAATTGAAGATTGAAGATTTGCAGGGCGGCACGTTCACGATCACAAACGGCGGCGTGTACGGGTCGCTCTTCGCGACGCCAATTTTGAACCCGCCACAGAGCGGCATTCTCGGCATGCACAAAATCATGCCACGCCCGATTGCGGTGGACGGAAAAGTGGAAGTTCGCCCGATGATGTATCTCGCTCTGAGCTACGATCACCGCGCGATCGATGGCAAAGAAGCCGTCACATTCCTCATTAAAGTGAAGGAATGCATCGAGGATCCGAAAAAACTCCCGCTGGATTTTTAACTTCTGTCATGTCGAGCGAAGTCGAGACATCCCGAAGAGTTACCCTTGAGTGCTGCAACGGGATTCCTCGACTGCGCTCGGAATGACTGCGTAGCATATGGAAAAATTTGATGTTGTTATCATCGGCTCCGGTCCTGGCGGGTACATTGCCGCGATCCGTGCCGGCCAGCTCGGATTGAAGAGCGCGCTCATCGAAAAATGCAAGGAACTGGGTGGCACTTGTCTGAACGTGGGCTGCATCCCGAGCAAAGCGCT
>Ga0209577_10003229_pt1 | contig 15329 bp, 12 predicted proteins | sample GraSoiAngelo_109_FD_185874 | JGI IMG/M metagenome (GOLD analysis project Ga0209577, IMG submission 185874) | Grasslands soil microbial communities from the Angelo Coastal Reserve, California, USA - 14_0903_12_20cm (SPAdes) (version 2) | ecosystem: Environmental > Terrestrial > Soil > Grasslands...
AGTGGCGCGACCCCAGGGCGAGCGGCTCGGCCGGCTCTGCGCGGGCGAGCTTGACGCCGCCCGCCGACAGGTTGACCGCCCTGCGAACGACCGGCGCGCCACGCGTCCCGTCGGGCAGCAGCTCGGTGCAGGTGACGAGGATGTCCGTCTCCACCCGCAGGAAGGCGCGCCGCTCCCTCTCCATCGGCGCGAGTCTATTGCGCGATACTGCCGCCCATGTCCGCCACCTCGGTGCAACGGCCGGCGCCGGTCGCCGATCTCGACTGGGACTCTGCGCGGATGCGCTCGCTGGCCGAGCGAGCCGTCGACCTCTACGGCGAGTTCCTAGACGGCCTGGACGACATGCCGATCGCGCGGGACGTGCCCGCCGGCCAGGTGCGCGACGCCGTGGTACGCCCCGTGCCCGCCGAGGGGCTCGGCGACGACCAGCTGATCGACCACCTGCGCGACGTTCTGATCGAGTGGGGCGTCCAGTGCGGCCACCCCAGGTTCCTCGCCTACGTCACCGGCAGCGGCACGGTGCCCGGCGCCGTCGCGGACATGCTCGCCTCGGCCGTGAACATGAACGTCGGCGGGTGGCAGCTATCGCCCTCCGCGAGCGAGATCGAGCTGGCGCCGGGGGCGGTCGATCCGATCGCCGACATCGCGCGCGTGTGCGCGGATGAGGGCGTCTGGCTGCATGTGGACGCCGCGTACGGCGGGCCGGCCGTCCTCGCCCCCGACCTGCGGCCGCAGCTGGCCGGCATCGAGCGCGCGGACTCGATCGCGTTTGACCCGCACAAGTGGCTCTACATCGCGCAGTCCGCCGGGTGCGTCCTCATCCGCGACCTGCAGCACCTGGCGGACGCCTACCAGGTGCATGCGACCTACGTGTGGCAGGACCTCGAGCGCACGGGCGCCGGCCTCAGCCTGGCGGAGCTCGGGCCGCAGTACAGCCGTGGCTTCCAGGCGCTGAAGGTGTGGCTGTCGCTGCTCGCGCACGGATCCGACGCCTATGCCCGCCGCATCTCCCATGATGCGCAGCTCGCCCACTACATGGCGGCCCGCATCGAGGAGCGGCCCGACCTCGAGCTGGCGGTGCCCGTGGGGCTCTCGATCTGCTGCTTCGCCTACGTGCCGGAGCGGCCGTCGCCGCCGGAGTACGTGTCACGGCTGAACGAGCGGATCATGACGGAGCTGCAGCTGGACGGCCGCGTGTACATCTCGAACGCGGTGCTCGGCGACCGGTTCGTGCTACGAGCGTGCTTCGTCAATCACCGCACGGAGGCCGACGACGTCGATGCCGTGCTGGACGTGGTCACGGAGCTCGGCGCGCGGCTGGACGCCGAGATGCGTTCGCCCTCGACCGAGCCCTAGATCAGATCCAGGGCCGGCGGTCGCGCGTTTCGGTCACCCGTGAGTCGACGCCGTAGCGAAGCGCCAGCGGCCCGACCAGCAGGACGAAGATGATCATTGCGAGTTCCATACATGCATTGTCGGTCACAAGGTTCATTCGCTCAAATCGAGTATTGGCTGATCATGATAAGCTGGTCTAATGGATTCCGATCAGTGGCTGGGCGTGGAGCTCCGGCATCTGGCCGCGCTGCAGGCTGTCGCCGAGGAGGGCAGCTTCGGCCGCGCCGCCACCCGGCTCGGCTATACGCAGTCCGCGGTCAGCCAGCAGATCGCCACGCTCGAGCGCCTGGTCGGGGAGCGCCTGGTGGAGCGGCCGGGCGGGCCGCGGCCGGTGTCGCTCTCGGAGGCAGGGTCGGTGGTGCTCCGCCACGCCAAGGGCATCGTCGCCCGGCTCCGGGCGGCACAGGCGGACCTGCAGGCTCTGCAGGACGGCACGGCCGGCTCGCTGCGCGTCGGCACCTACCAGAGCGTCGGAGCACGGGTGCTGCCCGAGGTGATGCTCCGGTTCTCGGCTGCCCATCCGCAGGTTGACGTCCAGCTGTCCGAGAGCGAGGACGGCGCGCTGCTGCACCAGGTGGAGGCAGGCGATCTCGACCTCACCTTCATCCAGCTGCCGTTGCCGGACGGGCCGTTCGAGGCGATCGAGCTGCTCCGCGACCCTCACATGCTGGTCGTGCCGGCGTCGTCGCCGCTCGTCCACGGCCCGCCTCCCTCCCTGCGCGAGGTGGCCGAGATGCCGCTGATCAGCTACCGCACCTGCACGTCGGGGTCGCAGGTGGAGTCGCAGCTGCGCATGCGCGAGGCAGCCCCGGACGTCGTCTTCCGTTCCGATGACAACGGCACGATGCAGGGGATGGTGGCCGCCGGGGTCGGGGTGGCGCTGATGCCGCTGCTCGCCGTCGACATGGCCGACCCGCGCACGCGGGCGATCGACATGAGCGGGAAGCTGCCGCCGCGGCTGATCGGCATCGCATGGCACCGCGACCGCATTCAGTCCGTCGCCGCCCGGTCGTTCATGGATCTTGCCGCCGACGTCTGCGCGGAGATCGCCAGCAGGCCATGGCCGCCGCGTCGTGAAGATGATGGATTCCACGACTCCGCACGCCTGACCGCCTGACCGCCTGACCGCGGGCCGTTGCCGAACCCGTGGGAGAATCCACCTACTCGTAGATGATCACGTCCGGGCGCGGATGAAGCCGCAGCACGGCGCGCGGCGACATCATGTTCGTGTCCTCGTGATAGAAGAGCTTGAAGCCGTTGAACCACGGCGGGCGCCGCTTCGCGAACAGCCTGTACTTCGAGATCTTGTTCGGCGGGTTGCCGAAGCCGTCGATGTTGACCACCAGGGCAACCCCGGGATGCTCGGCCAGGCGCCGCTTGTGATGGATCATCCCGGTGGTGAACTCGTGGACGATCAGCAGCTTCTGGGGCAGGTCGTACCGCTGCACGATGCGCGACAGGTACGCGCCGGCGCGGTTGATCACGGCGGCGTCGGTCGAGCCGATCACGGTGCCGGGCACCTGGCCGGGCCGCATGCTCCACTCGGGATCGAGCGCCAGGCCAACGTCCGGTAGCCGCAGGTATGGCTCGAACGCGCGCACCTCGTCCATGAACGGCGAGCGGCCCGGCTGGATGTCGAGGATGAGCAGCGCCTTCGCGCGCCGTGCCGCCTCCAGGTAGCGGTTGATGACGGCGTCGCTCTGCCGGTAGCGGTAGCGGCCGTCGTCGCCCGGAGCGGCCGTGACCACCGTCGCGATCAGCTCGAACGCCGGCTGCAGCGGCCGCCCACCGCGCGCGTAGGGTGCGGCCTGTTCGAGCAGCTGTCGCGCCTCCGAGTCCGGGCTGCCGATGCCGAGCTGACCGAACTGGGCGTCCCCCGGGGCGCCGTAGTACGCGACGATCCGGTAGGTCGGAAGCAGCGTGCGGCCGCCGCGAGGCAGCTGCGGCGGCGACGGCTTCTTCGGCGCGGCAGCTGCAGAGCTCTCGGCGCTCGAGCCGCCGCGGCTGAAGGCGAACACGGCTCCGGCGAAGAGGACGATCCCGGCGGTGACTGCGACGGCGACCAGCCGCTCGCGCTGCACACGGCGCCGCGCGCGCTCGCGGGCGAGCTCCCGGCGCGTGCTCGACGTCATCACGCGGCGACCCCGCCGCGCGCCGCGTACCACGCACCCTCCGAGCTGTGCACGGAGCCGTCACGCACCTCCAGGATGCGGTCGGCGATCCGGTCGAGGAAGTACCGGTCGTGCGACACGAACACGACCGTGCCGTCGAACTCCTCGAGCGCGCTCTCGAGCACCTCGACGGCGTCGATGTCCAGGTGGTTGGTGGGCTCGTCGAGCACGAGGAAGTTGGCGCCGCCGCGCATCAGCAGCAGCAGCTCGAGCCGCGTCCGCTCGCCGCCGGAGAGCTTCTCGACCGGCTGTCGCACCTGCTCGTAGGTGAACAGGAAGCGCATCAGCGTGTGCACCGCCTCGCCCTCCGTGCACGGCTTCTGCAGCCGGACGGCGTCCAGCGGCGTGGCGGCGCCGAGCGCCGGATGCTGCTCCTGCGCCAGCGACCCGATCTCAATCGACGGGCCCACCCACCGCTCACCCGCGGCCGGCTCCAGCTCGCCGGTGATCAGCCGGGTGAGCACGCTCTTGCCCGAGCCGTTGGGGCCGATCACGCCCACGCGCTCGCCGCGCATGACGGTCAGCGACACGTCGATCAGCACCGGATCCTCCCCATAGGAGGCGTCCACGTCGCGAAGCTCGACCACGCGCTGGCCGCCGCGCCGGGCGCTGCGCAGCTGCAGCCCCATCCTGCGGCGTTCCAGCACCGGACGCTCGACCTTCTCCATCCGGTCGATCTGCCGCTGCTTGACCCGCGCCTGCCGGATATGCCGCTCGTTCTCGCCCTGCTGGAACCACTGGCGGAAGCGGCGAATCGCGTCCTCCAGGCGCGCGATCTCCTTCTGCTGCGCGACCCACTGCTCCTGCTGCCGCTTCAGCGCCAGCTCGCGCGCCAACGCGTAGGCGGAGTAGTTTCCCGGCCACAGGGTGGCCGTCCCCCCGTCGAGCTCGGCGATGGTGGTCACCGTCTCATCGAGCAGATACCGGTCGTGGCTCACCATGATCACGGCGCCGTCGAAACGACGCACGAGCCGCTCGAGGTCGCTGCGCCGCTCCGCGTCGAGGTGGGTCTCCGGCTCGTCGAGCAGCAGCACATCCGGCTCCTGCGCGAGGCACGCGGCAAGGGCGACCAGCTTGCGCTGGCCGCCCGACAGCGAGGCCGCCGTCTCGTCCATCTGCTCCGCCCGCAGGCCGAGGTCGGCGAGCAGCGACTCGATGCGCCCCTCGAATGCGTGGCCGCCCGCGCGCTCGTACTCGTCCAGCAGGCGCTCCTGCCGGCGCAGGACGCGGCCCATCAGGTCGAGATCGCCCACCACGTCGGGCTCGCCCAGGCGCATCGCGCAGTCGGTCAGCTCCCGCTCGATACGAGCGATCTCGGGCCGGGCGGCCCGCACGATCTGGCGCGGCGTCCGCGCCTCGGGGGCGACCTGCTGGGGCAGGTACGCGGTCACCAGCCCGCGGCGCCTCGCCGCCGTGCCGTCGTCCGGCTCCTCCAGGCCGGCGAGCAGGCGCAGCATGGTTGACTTGCCGCCGCCGTTGGGGCCGATCACGCCCACGCGTGCCCGCTCGGCCACCTCGAAATCGAGGCCGGCGAGGATGGTGCGCGCGCCGAAGGTCTTCGACACGCCGGTCAGGCTGATCAGGATGATGGCGCTCCTCCGGCAATCCCCTGCGGCGCCGACACGGTGCGCCGCGATGGATACTGTACGGTCCGTGAGCACCTCTGGCGAACTGCGGCTCGACTTTCGCGAATGCGTGGGGGCATTCGCGACCGGCGTGACGGTCGTGACGACGAACAGCCACGGACGCCCGGCGGGGATGACGCTGAACTCGTTCACCTCCGTGTCGCTCGACCCGCTGCTGGTGCTCGTCTCGCTCGCGCACGGCACGCGCACCTTGGAGGCGGTCACCGCGTCGCAGCGGTTCGCCGTCAACGTGCTTCACCGCAACCAGCGCGAGGTCGCGCTGGCCTTCGCAAACCCGGGCGCGCCCTTCCCGGAGGGCTACACCGTGATCGACCCGCACGGCTTCGTGGCCGTCCGCCACGCGCTCGCGATCCTGCGCTGTGAGGTGTATGGCGTCCATACCGCGGGCGACCACGATCTGGTGGTTGGCGAGGTGATCGACTTCGAGGGATCGGGGGGCCAGCCGCTGATCTTCCACCGCGGCGCCTTCGGTGGGCTCGATGCCGACGCGCTCGTGCCGCAGGGGCGTGTGATCGGCATCCATACCGCGTCCGGCTGGTAGACGGCGGGTGTCGGACGAGGCCCGTGTGTGGGAGCGTGCGCTGCGCATGCGGCAGCTGCTGCTCGCTCACGACGTCGCTGCCCTGCGCGAGCTGTGCGATGACGGCTTCTGGGAGCGGGTGGGCGATGCCGAGCTTGTGCCGCTGGCCCGCGACGCGGCGTCGGTGGAGATGCTCGGCGTGCTCGGCAGGCGGTCGCTGATGCTGGTGGAGACCCCGGGCGGCCCGGATCCCCGGTACGCGGTCGAGCAGCAGTGGACGGGCGACCGCTACGTGGTCGAGGATCAGCGGCTGTTCACGCTGGTCGACCGGGCGGAGGTGGAGGCGTCGGGCGATGCGGAGCGGCTGGCCCGGCTGGGGACGAAGCTGGCTGCCCAGGATGCCGCCGCCCGCTACGCCGGGCGCCTGGCGGCCGGCGATGTGGACGGCGCGGCGGCGATGTGGACGCCCGCCTTCCGCGAGGCGCACGGCGAGGAGGTGCTGCCGCGCATACCGTTAGTCCGTTCCGCCGAGCTGATCGCGGGCGTCGGCCCGCGGACGCTGATCCGCTGCCGGTTCGATCAGGGCGAGGAGACGGTCGAGGTGCTCTGGCGGGAGACGGAGGACGGGTGGCTGGTGCAGGGAGCGCGCACGTTCCGGCCGCCGGGCTGACGCACCGGCGGGCGACCGTCACGATCCGGTCGCATCCACGTCACGCCGGTCTGGGGGAGTGTTTGACACCGGGGTTGGGCGCGACGGCCGTTCACGACGGGCGCCCGGGGGTACAGTCCATACCATGAGCACCGTCGGTGATGCGCCCGAGCTGTCGCTCGACGCGCCCCGCGACGAGGTGCTCGCACGTGCGGCCGCGTTGATCGGCGAGGCGTGGAACAGCTTCGACCGCGCCCGGCCCGGCCAGCCGGTGGTCGACCAGGAGCTGCGCGCGATGCTCCGCGAGCCGCTCCCCGACGCGCCCGAGCCGGTCACCCAGGCGCTCGAGGAGGCGGCGCTGATCCTGGACGAGAGCATCGCCCAGCCGCGCCCACGCTACTTCGCCTTCGTCGGCTCCTCGGGGCTGCCCATCGGGGTGGTCGCCGATGCCCTCGCATCGTGCTTCGACGCGAACCTCGCGGTCTACGCCGGCGCCGCCAGCGACATCGAGGAGCAGGCCGTGCGGTGGGTGGGCGAGCTGATCGGCTACCCGGTGTCCGGCGGCGCATTCACCAGCGGCGGCACCGTCAGCAACCTGACCGCCCTCGCGGCGGCCCGCGAGCATGCGATGCCGGGCACGCGGTCACAGGGCATGCGCGATCGCCTGGCGGCGGTGTACTGCTCGCAGGAAGCCCACTACTCGGTGTTGCGGGCGGTGGAGCTGCTCGGCATCGGCGCCTCGAACGTGCGGGCGATCGGCCTCGACCAGCGCCGCCGGATGCGACCCGATGAGCTGGCGTCGGCGATCGACCGCGACCTCGCCGACGGCATCACGCCGGTTGCGGTGGTCGCGACCGCGGGCACCACGCTGACGGGAGCCATCGACCCGATCGCGGAGATCGGTGAGCTCTGCCGCGAGCGGGGCGTGTGGATGCACGTCGACGGCGCGTACGGTGCCGCCGCGGCCGCCCTGCCCGAGATGGCCGGCGTGTTCGCCGGCCTCGATCAGGCCGACTCGGTGTCGCTCGACGCCCACAAGTGGCTGTACCTGCCGAAGGCCTGCGGCGTCATCCTCGTACGCCGCCGCCGCGACCTGCACGACTCGTTTGCCCACGAGGAGAACTACCTGCCGCACGAGCAGGCGGAGCCGCACGCGGTTGACGTCACCCTCGAGTACTCGCGGCCCTTCCGGGCGCTCAAGCTGTGGCTCGCGTTCCGGGCGCACGGCGCCGAGGCGTTCCGCCGCGCGCTTCGCCGCAACATGCGCCAGGCGCAGCTGCTCTATGACGAGATCGGCCGCCACGACGATCTGGAGCGGCTCGCGCCGCCTGAGCTCTCGATCGTCCCCTTCCGCCACGTGCCCGCCGGCATCAGGGATCCGGATGCGCACAACCTCCGCCTCGCCCAGGAGCTGCAGCGCGACGCGCGGGTCTACGTGGCGCCGGCCGTCGTCGACGGCGCCGTGTACCTGCGGCCGTGCATCGTCAACTTCCGCACCAGCGACGCGGACGTCGTGGCGATGGTCGAGATCGCGCGAGAGGTGGGGAACCGCCTGGCGGGTGCCTCCTAGACGGGCGCCAGCTCGCGTGCGGGCGCCCCACCGACCGCGCCCTGCTCGCGAAGGGCGGCGATCTCCTCGGCGTCGTAGCCCAGGTCGCCCAGCACCTCGTCGGTGCAGGAGCCGGCCGCCAGCCCGGCATGGCGGATGCCCCCGGGCGTGCGCGACAGGCGCGGGTGCACGTCCAGCTGGAGGATCGGATCGTTGCCGACCGGGCTCTCGACCTCGACGAAGCACCGGCGCTCGACCACGTGCGGATCGTTGACGAGGGCCTCCGCGTCGTACACCGGCCCGACCGCCGCGCCCGCGGCCGAGAAGGTCTCGATCGCCTCGGCGACCGTATGCCCCTGCGTCCACGCCGTGATGATGCCGTCCAGCTCGTCCACGTTCCGGATGCGGGCGGCCCCGGTCGTGAACCGCGGGTCGTCGCGCAGGTCGCCGCGGACGATCGCGTCGAAGACGCGCAGCGCAACCTGGTTCGCCGACCCGGACAGCACGATGTAGCCGTCACGGCACTGGTAGATGTTCCGCGGCGCCGAGAAGCAGAGGCGCGAGCCGATCCGTCCGTCCGAGACGCCTGTGCGGGCATAGATGGCGGGCCCCGGGCCGACCATGTCCACCAGCGACTCGAGCAGGCTGATGTCGATCACCTGGCCCTCGCCGGTGCGGTCGCGGTGGCGCAGCGCGGCCAGCACGGCGAACGCGCCGCGCATCCCGGTTACCTCGTCTGCGAGCGCGATCGGCGGCAGGGTCGGCGGCCCGTCCGGCTGCCCGGTGGTGTGGGCGAGGGTGGACATCGCCTCCGCCATCGTGCCGAAGCCGGCGCGGTCGGCGTAGGGGCCGTCCTGGCCGTACCCGGTCACCCGCAGCACCACCAGCCCTGGGTTCTCGGCGAGCAGCACGGTCTCGGGATCGAGCCCCAGCCGCTCCATGGTGCCCGGCCGGAAGTTCTCGACCAGGACGTCCGCCGCGCGCACCAGGCGCAGCAGCACCTCGCGTCCCGCCGGTGCCTTGAGGTCGAGCTCGATCGGCCGCTTGTTCCGCCCCACCTGCCGCCAGTAGAAGCTGTCCTCGCCGTCGCACTCGCCGAGGTGGCGGGCGCCGTCGCCGGCACCGGGCCGCTCGACCTTGATCACGTCGGCGCCGAAGTCGGCGAGGTGCCGGCACGCGGACGGACCGGCAAAGATGGTGGCCAGATCGAGGACGAGGAGCCCCGTCAGGGGGCCGGATGGCTGGGCGCTCACGGACGCTTCCTTTGGTTGCTGACGGCCGCATCGTCGGCGATCAGGATGCACCTGTCCATGAAGAGTTGGCTGCGGGGATTAACCCTCAGCCGTGGTATCGATCCGCGCTGATGCTAGGCCGCCTCGGAGCTGGCGCCGGCCCGCGGGCCTGCGGCCGGGCGCGCCTCGGGTAGCCGCTCGGGCGCGGCGGGCGCCCGCTCCACGTTGCGCATCCCGGGCAGGAACAGCGCCGAGAGCGTCACCGCCGCACCGGCCGTCCCTGCGATCACGAGCGTGGTCTGCGCTCCGACGGCGGCGGCCGCCGGCCCGGTGATGGCGAATGACACGGGCAGCAGGCCGATCGAGATCAGCCAGTCCAGGCTGGATACGCGGCCCAGCATGGCCTGCGGCACCTCGCGCTGCTTCAGGGTCGCCCAGACGATCGTGCCGACCGTCTCCAGTGCGTTGAACACGAAGCTCGCCGCCATCAGCTGCCATGCCGCATTGGCCAGGCCGTAACCGGCCACGGCCAGCGTTGCGAGCGTCCAAGAGGCGTAGATGACCGTGATGCTGCGGCGCGGCTGGCCCCGTTCGCTCATGACGACCGCCGCGCCGACCGAGCCCAGGCCGCCCGCCGCGAACACCAGCCCCAGCTCGGCCGCACTGCCGTGCAGGCCGTTCTTGACGACATAGGGGAGCAGCACCTCGACCGGGCCGAGGAAGAGCAGGTATGCAACGGCGGCCGAGACCAGCGTGCCCCAGAGCCAGACATTGTCGCGCACGAACGCGAATCCCCGGCGTAGGTCGCCGGCCACCGAGGTGCCGACGGCGCCGGGCGACGTGCGGGTGGCGATCGCCGCGACCATCGCCGCCGACAGCGCGAACGATGCGGCGTCGAGCGCGAACGCCGTCCCCACCCCGAACACGGACACCAGCCATCCGCCCAGCGCCGGGCCCGCCAACCGGAATGCGATGGGGCGGACGAACTGGTCGAGCGAGTTCGCCTGGGGCAGCATCTGCTCGGGGAGCAGTCCGGGCACGATGGCATCGAACGCCGGGCCGAAGAACGCCGTGCCGGCGCCGTAGAGCGCGACCAGCCCGAACATGTGCCACAGCTGCAGCGTCCCGGTCAGCGAGAGCACCGCGAGCAGCCCGACCGCGAGGCCGCGGACGGTGTCGGCGGCGATCAGCACGTGACGCCGGTCGAACCGGTCGGTCACCACGCCGCCTGCGAGCAGCAGGACGATCGTGGGGATGGTCATCGCGATCCCGACCATCGAGAGCGCCGTCGGGGCGTTGGAGATGGCGTACACCTGCCACGCCATCGCGACGAGGAAGACCCCGTCGCCGATCAGCGATCCGGTCTGGCCTCCCCATAGCAGGGCGAAGTCGCGGTTCCGAAGCGGCGCCAGCAGATGCACGCGGCTGAACCCGCCAGGGCGGTCGAGCGAGTCGTAGCTATGCTGCATCGCTCCGCGCCTCGGTCTCGTCCTCGTCGTTCGCGGGGGAGGGGAGTCGGAGCACGGACGAGCCGGAGCGGGCCTCGCGCAGGAAATCGGCGACCGAGGCAAAGGACATCGGCCGCGCGAACAGGAAGCCCTGGCCGAGCTCGCATCCGAGCTGGCGCAGCGCGCTCATCTGCGTCGTCAGCTCGATGCCCTCGGCGACCACCTGCATGTCGAGCGTCGCGCCGAGCGCGACCACGGCGGCGGCGAGGCCGCTGTCGGCGTCGGACTCGGCTTCCAGGAACGACCGATCCATCTTGAGGATGTCCACGGGGAACTTGCTCAGGTAGCTGAGCGACGAGTACCCGGTGCCGAAGTCGTCCATCGCCAGACGCACGCCGAGCCCCTTCATCTCCTCCAGGCGCCGGATCGCCAGATCGGCGTCGGCCATCATCAGGCTCTCCGTGATCTCCAGCACCAGGGTGGATGGGTCGACGCCGCTGTCCCGGATCGCGCGGCGAACGTCGCCCACGATGTCGCCCTGGTTCAGCTGCCGCGGCGACAGGTTCACGGCCATCGTCAGCGGCGGGGATGCCGGGAAGTCCTCCTGCAGCTTCACCGCCTGGGCGAACGCCTCGCGCAGCACCCACTGGCCGATCGGCACGATCAGGCCCATGTCCTCGGCCGCGGGGATGAACTGGGCCGGGGCGATCACACCCTTGCTCGGGTGGCGCCACCGCAGCAGCGCCTCGACGCCCGAGACCGACATGTCACCGAGCCGGACGACGGGCTGGTAGACGAGCTCGAACTGGTCGGAGTCGATCGCCCGCTGAAGGTCGGCGCGCAGCTCGAGCCGCTCGAGGGCCTCCGCGTGCATGGACTCCTCGAACACGCGGAAGCCGCCCTTGCCGTCGCGCTTGGCGATGTACATGGCCACGTCGGCGTTTCGGAGCAGCTCGGCCGGCGTCGAGTGCTCGCCGTCGCGCGAGATGGCGATGCCGATGCTGGTGCGGACGAACACCTCGTTGTCGGCCAGCTGGATCGGATGGCGGAACGATTCCAGGATCCGCTCGGCCACCTCCGTGGCGTCGTCGTCGCTCTCGATCCGCTCGAGCAGGACGGCGAACTCGTCGCCGCCGAATCGCGCCGCCTCCGGCCGCACCGTGCCGGCCAGCCGCCGGGCCACCTCGACCAGCACCTCGTCGCCCGCCCCGTGCCCGAGGCTGTCGTTGATGGTCTTGAAGTCGTCGAGATCCCCGAACACGACGGCGATCCCGCCGCCCTGGGAGGACGCGCGGGCGAGGGCGTGGTCGACGCGGTCCGCGAACAGGGCGCGGTTGGCCAGCATCGTCAGCGAGTCGTGGAACGCCTGATGCGCGAGCTGCTCCTCGAACGCCTTGCGCTCGCTGACGTCACGGCTGTTGAGGACGATCCCGCGGACGTGCTCGTCGTCGAGCAGGTTGGTGTGGAGCACCTCGAACTGCAGCCAGCGGCCGTCGCTGTGGCGCATGCGGCACTCGATCGCCTCCGGCCCGCTGTCCGCCTGGCGCCCGCCCTTGGAGAGCACGGCGAGCAGCCGCGCGCGCTCGTCCTCGGGGAGCAGCTCGTCGAAGCGGCTGCCCATGATCTCGGCCGTCGAGTATCCGAGCACGCGCTCGATCGACGGGCTCTGGTACAGCACGGTGCCGTCGGCGGCGACGACCGTGATCAGGTCGCTCGAGCGGGCGACCAGCGAGCTGAACCGGGCCTCGCTCTCGCGCCGGTGCAGGTCCTCGGCCAGGGACACGCTGGTGGCGAGCGACTGCAGCGACGCCTGCTGGCTCGGCGACAGGGGCGTGGGGCCGGCGGCGAGCAGCACGCCGCGCTGCTCATCACGCACCTCGAGCGGCAACACGTGTGCATGCTTGGGCATGTCGGAGAGCAGCAGCTCGCCGAACACCTCGGTGGTGAGGCTCGCGGGCCCGGGCAGCGAGCCGTCCAGCAGCAGCCGCTGCGTGGTGGAACGGGACAGCACCGTGCCGCCGTTCAGCGCGACGCCGATCAGCTCGAGCTGCTCACCCTGGAGCAGGCACAGCCGCGCGGAGTACCCGGCGCCTGCGAGCGCGCGGGTGGCCGAGAGGGCTGCCGCACCGATGTCGGCCCGGCCGGTTGCGCCTACGAGCGCGACGCCCGCCTCCCGCAGCGCCCGCTCGCGCTCCACCGACCGCTCCTGCTGGCGGACGAGCACGGCCATGCGGGCGACGACGAGCAGGAACAGACCGACCGATGCGAGGATGAGGACGATCACGTCGACGCCGGCATCGCGGCCGCCGACGATGACCTGCAGCGTCGGCGCCATCAGCGAGGCGACGGTGAGGATGGCGAGCCGTGTCCACGAGAGCTGCACCTCCTTCTCGGGCACCGGCTCTTCGAGCGTGCGCATCGAGGGATGCAGGGCCGCAGCGCCCCACAGAAGGTAGTACGACATCCAGCCCAGGTCGAGCAGCACCTGACCGTTGTAGGTGCCGTTGTTCAGCATGATCCCGTACACGAAGTCGGTTGCAAGCAGCGTTGCGATGCTCCCGAACAGCAGGTAGAACGCCGGCGCCCGCTTGCCCGTGTCCACCGCAAGGCGCAGGGCGAATGCGAGCAGCAGGATGTCCGCCACCGGGTAGGCGACCGACACGATCTGCTGGATCGTGGACTGGGTGTCGTCCTGGATGATCGGAGAGATCAGCTTCAGCCAGGAGATCAGCCCGAGGCCGATCGTGAGGATCAGCGAGTCGATCAGCGACGCCATCTCGCCCGAGCTGTTGCGGCGCCGGGCGAGCATGATGATGCCGGTGAACAGCAGCGGGTAGAGGGAGAGGTAGATGGCGTCGCCTGGCGACGGGAACGGCACCTCGCCGCCGAACACGCGTGGGTAGATGTACGTGTAGGCGTCGCCCAGCGCGAACATGAACTGGCCGATGGCGAAGAGGTACCAGGCCCACCGGGCCTTCGGCTGGTGCAGGTGGGCGCCAAGCAGGATCGCCGCCGCGCACGAGAACCCGACCGCCGGCACGACGAACCCGTTGCCCTCGACCGGCGGCACCCACGCGTACAGGGGGAACAGCACGCCCGCCACGACGGCGGGGTAGATGGCCCACAGAGGCAGCTGGCGGAGCCGATCGGTCACGCCGCACGCTCCGCGCCGGCGTCCGTGGGCTGCAGCAGGCCACGCGCGGCGAGGTCGTCGAGCGCCAGGATCAGGCGGTCGACCTCCGCATCGGTGTTCGCTGCGGTGATCTGCACACGGAAGCCGACCTCCTCGCGGGGAACCAGCGGGTAGGCGGCCAGCGTCACGTAGATGCCGCGATCGAACAGCATGCGGCCGACCTCGCCGATCCGCTCGTGATCAGCGAGGGGAACCTCGATGATGGGGAGGCCGGAGTGGTTGGGGGTGTGCGCCCCGACGCGATCGAGGCAGTCGAGCACGCGCGCCGTCTTCTCGGCGATCGAGGCGCGCAGGAGATCGCCGCGGCGCTCATTGACGTCGAGCCCGGCCAGGACGGTGGCGAGCGACGCGACCGGCGAGGGGCCCGAGTACAGGTACGGTGGGGCCGCCACCTTCAGCATCGTCTTCAGGCCGGTCGGGCACGCGATGAAGGCCAGCAGCGACGAGTAAGCCTTCGAGAAGCCGCCGACCAGGATCAGGTTGTCGTATGTCTCCCCGACGTGGCGCACGAGGCTGTTGCCCCGACTGCCGTACGCGCAGAGCTCGTCCGCCGACCGCTCACCGATCACACCGAAGCCGTGGGCGTCGTCGACGTAGAGCAGCGCGTCGTGTGCGCGGGCCACGGCGGCGAAGGCGCGCAGGTCGGGCGCGTTGCCCGTCATGCTGTTCACGCCGTCCATGCAGACGATGCGCGGACGCGCGCCGGGCTGGGACAGCAGCTCGTCGAGGTGGGCGGCGTCCTCGAAGCGGAAGCGCTTGACTGTGGCACCGTGGCCGCGGGCCACCTGACAGCCGTCGTAGATCGTCTTGTGGGCGCGGCTGTCGAGGAAGATCGTTCCCGATGCCGCCAACACCGGGATCACGGACGTGTGGATGTGGGTGATGGTCGGCAGCACCAGCGAGTCCTCGCACCCGAGCAGCGCGGTCAGCCGATCCTCGATCTGCTCGTAGAGCACGGGCGACCCGAGCAGGCGTGACCAGCTGGGGTGCGTGCCCCAGGCATCGAGATAGCCGGGCACGGCCTCGATGATCTCGCGGTCGAGGTCGAAGCCGAGGTAGTTGCACGAGGCGAAGTCGGCCAGCCAGTGGTCGCCGATGCGGATCATGCGGCCGTCGATCTCGTCGATGACCGCGTCCAGCATCGGATGGCTGTCCTTCAGGGCAGCGAGATCCGCGACCGTTTCAAGCCATCGGTCAACCCACCGCCCCTGGGGGGAGGCGGGCGCGGGCGTGTGCGCAGGCACACGTCGGGGACTGGGCCGAGCCATCACCCAAGGCATCGGCCGTTGCGGCGGACACCTTGAGCGTCCGGTCAGGCGGCCGGGTCAGCCATCGCCCGCCGCTGGATGAGCCGCGGACGGGCGATGGCGGGATGGCCGCGTCAGACGCCTGAAGCGGCGCCGGTCGCCGGCGCCTGGGCCTGCGCTGACACCGCGCCGGGCGGCACGGCGAACACGGGGCAGTGGGCCAGGTGCAGGAGGCGCTGCGTGACGCTTCCGAGCAGCAGGCCGGCAACCTGGCCGCGG
>Ga0209577_10003230_pt1 | contig 15328 bp, 13 predicted proteins | sample GraSoiAngelo_109_FD_185874 | JGI IMG/M metagenome (GOLD analysis project Ga0209577, IMG submission 185874) | Grasslands soil microbial communities from the Angelo Coastal Reserve, California, USA - 14_0903_12_20cm (SPAdes) (version 2) | ecosystem: Environmental > Terrestrial > Soil > Grasslands...
AGCGCACGCTCCGGCTGCCGACGGTGAACTGGTCGCCGTACGCCGGGTCGGCGTCCGCCTGCGCCACGCGCACCCGCGTCCAGTCGGCCTCCAGCTCCTCGGCCACGATCATCGGCATCGCGGTGCGCACGCCCTGACCCATCTCGGAGCGGCCGGTCCAGATGGTGACCGCGCCGTCGGGCCGGATTTCGATCCACGCGTTGGGCTTGAACAGCTCGCGCGCTACCGGCGCGTGCGAGCCGCGGGGATGGAACGCCGGCAGATACAGCCCGATCACCAGGGTGGCTCCGGTGGCGGCGCCGGTCTTGAGGAACTCCCGCCGGTTGACGATCGCGTGGCTCATGTCACACCTCTGGAGCGTTCGATCGGGTCAACCTACGACCGGTGTGACAACCACGTCAATTACCCTTGCCCCCCGACCGCTAGTCCGCCGTCAAGACTTCGACCGGCTTGATACGCGCCGCCCGTACTAGCGAGTACCGCAGCAGCAAAGAGGGCTTGAGCGCGCTGGAGCCGAGGCACCACCACGCACCTAAGACTCGAAGCTGCAGCAGATACCACTGCTCGGGCCCGCTGACGAGGGTCATGGCGCCGCACCGCCGCCGGCCCCGAGGGGCTGCTGCCGTTCGACTAGGTCGCGACCGATCCACACGATCCGGTCACCGCACATGATTGCGTCGACCGGATAGGGCTGCAGCGCGAAAGAGCGCCCATCTGACGTCGCTACCTGGGTGCCAGGGAAGTAATAGAAGCAGCGCTGACCGCCGGGATGACTGTGGATCATCCCCACGGTGTTCGCCCAGCCGGCGTCCTCACATGTCTGCCGTGGCAGGACCGACGTCGGAGTCGACTGGGGAGCATCTACGTCAGCTGGAGCAATGCGTTGGACGATCACCGCATTGCCGCGAACCGCGCCGATCATGCAGCCCAGGAACTCCGTCGGATACGACTGATACTGAAGGACCAGGAGGCGCCGGGCCTGCTGCGAGAACACGAGGGCGCGGGCGCGCACCGAGGTCGCGCCGGCCAAGCGTGCGTGATGTAACTGTAGCACGAGGAGGGCCAGGAGGCCTGCCGCCGGAACTGCAGCGTGCGCAATGCGTGTCAGTACCCGCACACCGATACCCTCCATCTAGACAATGCTTTGAGGTGCCACTCGATCACCGCGTGACCGCTCTCGTCCGTCGGTCCACGGGAACAGGACTCCGGTCGCCACGGAAGTATTCCCGCGGGCTACATGCGGATGCGAGCGGAGAACCTGTCCTTGGTACGTTCGATGTCGCTAACCGGCCTGGCAATCCGAAGATGATGAGGCATGACGGTCTGTGTGCTGCTGACCACGTTCACGGGCCGCTCGTGACGGCCTGTGCCGCCGCCTGCGCGAAGGCCAGCGCCGACGGCCAGCGTTCCGCTGGGTCGGGATGAAGCGCCCGCGCCACCACCTCCGCCAATGCGCGAGACACGGCCGGGCGGAGCCAGTTCACCGGGACGGGTGGACGCAGCAGACGCTGGATCCGTAGCTCGGCGACGGTGGTCCCCGCGTGGGGGAGTCGGCCCGTGAGCATCTCGTAAAACACGACGCCGAGTGCATAGATGTCGCTCGCCGGACCCAGCGCGTCGCCCAGCAGCTGGTCTGGGCTCATGTATGCAAGGGTGCCCGGCTGGGACGCGTCGGGTGCCGCGAGCTGAGCCATCTCGTGCGCTACTCCGAAGTCGAGCAGCTTCACCTCGCCCCCTGGTCCCAGCATGATGTTCTGTGGTTTCAAGTCGCCGTGGAGAATGCCGATCCAGTGCACATGGTTCAACGCGTCCGCCACGGTGTGCAGCACCCGGATGGCCTGCGGGACCGGGAAGGGTCCGTCGCGCTCCAGCTGCTGTGCCACCGTGTCACCCGGTACGTATTCCATCGCGAGGAGGTACCGGCCGTCGGGCAGGCGGTCGAAGTCGTAGACCTGGGCCACGCTCGGGTGGCGCACCTTCGCCACGAGCAGTGCCTCCTGGCGAAACCGCTGCTCGGCGTCGGGATCGTCGGCACACAGTGGAGGGCAGAGCACCTTGACGGCGGTGAGGCGGCCGAGGTGGACGTGCTCAGCGAGGTAGACGGTCCCCATGCCACCGGCGCCGAGCCGGCGCAGCACCCGGTACCGCCCGGCGAGCACCTCGCCGACCCGGTCTCCCGCCAGGCTCGGGCGCTCCGTCGCCGTAGACTCGAGCGGGGTTAGCACTGCCACTGACGCACCAGGGCGCCCGGGGTGATGCGGTAGGCCCGCTTGAAGAAGCGGGTGAAGTGAGCCTGGTCGGCGAAGCCCGTGCGCTGGGCGATGTCCGAAAGGTCGGCACCGCACAGCTCGAGCAGCCGCCGTGCGCGCTCGAGCCGCAGCCACAGCAGGTATTGATGGGGCGCCCGGCCCATCGTCTCCTTGAACGCGCGCGCAAAGTGCGCCGGCGACAGGCCGACCTCGCGGGCCAGCATCTCGACCGTCAACCGCGCATCCAAGCGGGCGTCGATCATCTCCAGCACCCGGCGCCTGGCCACGCCCGAGAGTCCTCCCCGCACGCGCAACGGCCGCGCCCGCTCCACGCCCGCGTGTCTGACCAGCAGGTGACCGAGCGCGGTCGTCACGGCCTCCACGACGGCCAGGCCGCCGGGATTGCGGCTGTCCGCCTCGTCCTTGAGCGTCAGCATCAGGCGGGCCATCTGCGGGGTCGCGACGCCATACGTGCGTCGCAGGCGCAGCGGCTGGTCGTCATCGGGCGACGCTCCCATCAGTCGACCGAGGTGCTGCGTGTCGATCGCCACACGGAGATACTGGAGGGCGCTGTCGAGACGCATTGTGAGCGGGTCGTGGCCCGGACTCACCCACACGCTCAGCGGGGGGATCGTGAAGGCCCTAAAGCCGGTCGATCCCTTCACCTCGAGCGTCAGCGGCTTCGTGTCGACGTTGAGCGACAGGTAGTGCCGATCCCCTACGACGTCGTCGACGGCCGCGACATCGTTCTTCCCGGCTTCCAGGAGGACGCCGGGCCAATCGAGCGCCTGACTCGTGAGCATGGCGGGTACGCTGTCGCGTCGCGTGACGCGTCCACCGGAGATGATGGACCGCAACAGGACGCTGTGCGTAGCTGGCTGCTTCAATGGCGCGAGCATGTGCGGGTCAGGGGGCCACCGTCAGCGCGTAGCCCGCGAGGGATGCGCGGAGTGCGTCCTGACGATCCGCTACCTCGAGCACAGTGGTCGTATATCGCGCGGCGGCGCCAACGTCGGGCACGTGCAGCGTGGCCACCGCTCCGTTGTCCAGCGCACCGACCACGGCTCCGATAACCGTCGAGCCGCTCTCGCGCCGGGTGAACAGGCGGATCGACGCGTTGGCGACCGTGGCGCTGTCGATCGGTGGGCCGCTCACCTGGAACGTCATGGCACCGTCGTCGGCGTGAGGCGTGGTCAGGCGCAGCGTCAGAGTGCCGGCCCGCGAGCTGCCGCTGGTCGGGTTGTCCGAGCAGGCCGTGCCAGCCACAAGGGCGGCTACCATCGCGAAGATCCAGCGGGAGCGGCTCATCGATTGCTCCTGGCGCCCGGCAGGCCGCCCACGGTTCTCAGGTACGCCTGGAGGTCACCGACGTCATAGCGACCATTGTGGTTGCCGAGCGCGTCGAGGTATTGCAAGTCGGCCGCGCTCAAGCCGCCTCCGCCTAGCAGGCTCGCGGCCGCGACATCGAGCGGGAACCGCGGTGCCACGTACCCCACCGGTTGCCCGGGGTGTGCCACGCCGGCCGGGTTTACTTCGAACACCCGGCCGACCCGCGGATCGGTGGCGAACAGCCGCGCCACGGTGGCGCCTGTCGCATCGCGCCCGAACGCCACCGCCTGCGGGGCGTCCGGCCCAATCGCGAAGGTATCGGCCACGATCGCCCCCGTCGCATCGAACAGCTGGATGCGCCCGGCGGCGGGCGCGGGAGCGTAGATGTTGCCGGCCACATCGAACGCGAACGCCCAGATTATGAATGCGCCGCGTACCACGCGCAGCAGCTCGCCGTTCGCGAGCTTCCAGATCTCGGTGCCTTGCGAGAAGTACGGCTCGCCCGACGGAGCGATGGCCAACGGCCCGGGTCCCGAACCGCCGACGCCGATGGCGTCGAACCGTGCCTCGAACTGGCCCGTGGAGCTGTAGCGCCGGAGCGACCGATCGGACAGGTCGGTGAGCCAGATGCGGCCGTCCGGGGCCACGGCGATCCACAACGGGATTCCCGCGGTGATGAAGCGCGTCACCTGGCCTTGCGGCGTGACGCGGTACACGGCGCCGTCCGTAGATGCCACCAGCAGATTGCCGAATGCGTCGAAGGCGAGGCCTTGCGGCGTCGGGATCCCTGTGGCGAAGGTCGTCACCACGCCCTGGCCGGAGACGCGCACGACGCGATTTCCCGTCAAGTCGCTGACGAACAGGTCCCCCGTGTTCCCGACGGCGAGACCCCAGGGCCGGCCGAGGCCCTGGGCGCGCACCGTGATCGGGTCGCCCGGTCCCGGGGTGATCGAGCGAACGTGGAGCGTGTACGGGAACGGGTTGCCACTGCCGGCTGCATCGGCGACGGTCGCGTAGTACGTCCCCGTCGTGATGATCGAGTACTGGAGGCGACTGTCGGCACCGTCCTCGTCGTCATTGAACGCGAGCTGTGTCGTGCCGTCCCTCGCATAGAGGGCGATGACCGGGTCGACGAATAGTCCGAGCGCGGCGGCGTCGACGTCGAGCTCGATGGTCGTTCCTGCCCGGACCGTCAAGGCCCAATAGTCCACGTCCCCCGCCGGGTTATCGTCATGCGGGCAGATCTCGCCCGAGCCGGAGTCGCCGATCGCGACTTGTGCAGCCGTGCCCGGGGTGTCGTTGGGCTCCTGCTCCGACCCCACCACAGGGCAGGTGACCTTGCCGAAGTTGATGGCGTACGTGAGTCCCGGGCCTCCCGTGGCCCCGAACGCTCGAATCACCACGTAGTAGCGGCCGCTCTGGGGGACGCGGTAGGAGATGCGGCTGTCGAACCCGTCGAAATCGTCGTTGAACGCGAGCGACGTCGTACCGTCGGGCGCGATGAGCTCGAGCGTCGCGTCGAGGGGCGATCCGACTTGAGCGGCATCCACGTCGACGCTGAGAAACTGTCCGGCGGGCAGATCCACGAACCACGTGTCCACGTCGCCCGCGGGATTTACGACGCCCCTGGCCTGGTCGCCGAGCGCCACGCTGTCGGCCGTGCGGACGTTGTCGTTGGGCTCGCTCTCATCGACGATGGGGGTTTGCGCCAGGCCGGGCGTAGCGCCGACCACCGCCAGCAGAACCAGGATTGAGATTCTCATAACGCACCGGCCGCGGACACCGTCCGTTGGACCGCGCCATCGCTCGGCACCGCATCCCGGCCCAACCCAAGCGTCCCCCCAATCCGCCCTGCACTCCACAGCGTCGCGCCCGGGTGGAGCGACCACGCCGGGTCGAAGCCGACGGCACCGGAGAGATCAGGAACGACGAGGTCGTACCCGGTCTCTGTGAGGGCGGCGTAGGCGGCAGTCATCGAGATGACCACAAATGTTGTGGTGCCCTGCTGATACACGACGACCGCGGATCGATCGTATTCGCTCTGTGGGACGAAGTGTGCTCGCAGCCGCAGCGCCGGCGCGCTCGCGACGGTGCTGAACACGGGCGGTATGAGCGGTGCGCCGAGCGTGAGGGTGCGGTCGGTGGGCGTGCGGAAATAGAGCGTCGCGCTGCGAGCGCTCCCGGTAGTCGCGGCGCTCACGCTGGCGGAGAGAATCTGGAGATCGCTTGCGAGCAGCTGGCTCTCCGGCAGCGCTACGTAGGGGCGTGTCACGTCGGTGGTCAGACCGATCAACAGGCTCACTGCGATCTCGTCGTGGTTTGTCAGGAGCCGGGTGCCAGACGCCGCGGCCTCCGCGCCCAGGCCATTGAGGGAGACAGTCGCGACGGCCGGCGCGAACGCTTCGGCTGACGCGAAGTCGAGCACGGGAAGCGTGGTGCTGTCGGGCACGTCGATGTCTCGCCGCAGGATGAAGCGGGTAATGGCATCGCTCCCGTCGGTCCGTGTGGTGCGCGTGGCAAGCAGATCACGCGGACCGCTAGCCAGGCCCTTGAGCTCGAAGGACCTGTCTACTCCGACGCGCACGCGCGAATTGAAGGACGCAGCGACGAACGCGGTTTCATTCGTATCGAGCCGGGCAACCGTGCCGAGCAACGTTTTGGCCGGCGCTGGACCGCAGTCACGTGAATTCGTGTCGCCTGCCGTCACGAGCTCCGCCGGGGTGCCGTACAGCACCGAGAACACGGTCATGTTGCCGCCAACCCGGGACAGCGTGGCGATCGCGCCGCGGCCAGCCGAGAACTCGTAGCGGAACGTCGTGTTGGATCCGCTCGGAGTCGGCTGCGCCTGCGTCCACGCCCCCTCGCCGTCCTGGAACGCCACCCACGCGGGCTGGATACAGTACGCGACCGCAACGCTGATCGGTGGCGGCGGCGGAGGCGGGGCCGACGGCAACGTGCCGTCGGAGCAGGCACTGACCGCCACGACGAAAAACAAGAGCCAGGACCTTGTTGACATGGAACTTCTCTGTGAAGGACGGAGGGGAAGCTGTGGGTCGCGTATTACCAGCGACTTAACGGTCGAAACGCACCCCGGTGTAAGTGTCCGGTAATAGTCATTCCCGAACATTCGCTCATGCCTGACCGCATCTCGACTGCCATGGTGATGGCCGATGGTCTCGCAACCGTCTACCGGCGTTGGGGATCAGGGCGCACCGTCGTGCTGCTCGGCGCATCCGAGGCCATCGCCCTCGCGCTGGGCGACTCGTTTCGGGTCATCGTTCCCGAGCTGCCGCTCGGCTTCCCGGACGGTGGCGCGGCTCGGTGGCTGGGCGGTGTGTGCGAAGGCCTGGGCATCGCGGAGGCGGCGATCGTAGCCACGCCCGCCTCGAGGGCTGCGGCCTCTCAGTTCGCCCAGGAAGCACCCGACCGCGTGAGGGGAGTCATCATACCCGATTCCCCGGCACCCGACCCGGCTGTCCTCCGGGCGGCGCTCGAGCGGATCTTCAGTTAGGATTCTCCCATGACGACGGCCCCGGCGCCGCGTGCGGGCTGCCCGGTACAACTCACGACGTTCATCGGCCGCGAAAGAGAAATCGCGGCTGTGAACGACCTGCTCCAATCCACCCGATTGGTGACGCTCACCGGGGTCGGCGGCGCCGGGAAGACGCGGCTCGCTGCCGAGGTCGCCGCGCGTGTCACTCCACGCTTCGAGGCCAGCGCCTGGGTGGACCTCGCCAGCCTCTCGGATCCAGCGCTCGTGGCCGACCTGGTTGCCGCGACGCTGGGCTATCGCGAAGAGGGGGGCCGGTCAGCGGTCCAGACCATGGTGCACCGGTTGTGCGAGTGCGAGACCTTCCTCATCTTCGACAATTGCGAGCACCTGGTAGACGCCTGTGCCGAAGTCGCGGAGACCCTGCTCAAGGGCTGCCCGAGCGTCCGCATCCTCGCCACGAGCCGCGAAGCGCTGGGCGTGCCGGGCGAGCAAGCGTGGCTGGTGCCGCCGCTCTCGCTGCCCGCCGGTACCACCGCCGCGGAGGTCCTGAGCTCCGAAGCCGGCAGGCTGTTTCTCGAGCGCGCCCGCGCGGTGCGTCCTGCTTTCTCACTCGGTGACGCGAGCGCCATCGCGGTCGCGCAGATCTGCCGGCGGCTCGACGGCATTCCGTTGGCGATCGAGCTGGCGGCGGCGCGAGTGGGCGTGCTCGCGCCCCAGCAGATCGCGGCTCGGCTCGACGACTCCTTCAAGCTGCTCATCTCCTCCGGCCGATCGACCGTGCCGCGGCACCGGACGCTGCGCGAAACCATCGACTGGAGCCACGCGCTGCTCGACCCGGCCGAGGCCGCGCTGTTTCGACGGCTGTCCGTGTTCGCCGGGACCTTCTCGCTCGATGCCGTCGAGGCGATCTGTCCCGACGCCGACGTCCTCGACGTCCTGTCGTCCCTCGTGGACAAGTCGCTCGTGGTGATGGAGACGGTGGGGGGCGAAGCGCGCTATCGCCTGCTGGAGACGCTGCGGCAATACGGGCACGACCGGCTCACCGCCGCGGACGAAGTGGTGGATCTGCGCCGGCGACACGCGCAGTTCTTTACTGAGCTGGTCGCCGCGCGTGAGCGGGAGACGTTCGGCGGCGCGGGCGAACGCGAGTTGACCGCGAGGCTCGTCGCCGAAGAGGGGAATTTTCGAGCCGCGGGTGACTGGGCACACGAGACCGGGGACCACACTACGTCTCTGCGGCTCTGCGCCGCCCTGCATTGGCACTGGTACGCACGCGGGCATTTCCGCGAGGGCTGGAAGCGTTTGCAGGCGGCGCTTGCGCACGCGGACGCGGTGCCGCCGCTCCACGCGGGGAAGGCCCACGTGGCCGCAGCCATGACAGCGCGATTGATCGGCGCGGTCGATCAGGTTGCACCTAACGCAGCGCGGGCCGTGGCCCTGTTGCGCGACCAGAACGATGCGTGGCACCTGTCGTACGCGCTGGTGTTCCTTGGAGTCTCGACGCCCGACCCTGCGGCAGCGGAGCGGCTCTTCGTCGAGGCCACCGGCCTGGCGCGCGCGCATGCGCCGGGCAGCGTGCTCCTGGCGTTCGCGCTGTTCTGGCACGGTGTGCTGGCGTTGAACCAACGCGATCTCGATGGGGCCGAGCGGCTGTTGAGCGAGAACCACGCGATCGGTCGCGCGCTGGGACACCCTCCTGCGATCGCGTTCCCGCTGTCGATGCTGGGGCACCTCAAGCTGCAGCGCGGCCAGCTCGAGGCTGCGGGCGCGGACCTGCGCGGCGCGCTGCGGATTCATGCCGACAATCGCGACGCCTTGGGTTGCTTCTGGTCGCTGGAAGGGCTCGCACGTCTGGCCCATCTCTCGGGCCAGCCGGAGCGCGCCGCGCAGATTCTCGCCGGCGTGCGCGAGCAGCGCGACCAGATCGGGGCGGCGTGGTCCTCCCAAGAGACGCAGGAATTCGAGGCCCTCGGCGCGTCGTCACCGCCGCAGCGCGCGCTGACGCTCCCGGAGCTCGTCGCGTATGCGCTCGAACCCAGCCGGGGGCTAGCCGGTGCCGTTGAGACACTCCCGGTCGCTCCTCTCAAACAGGCCTCCGGTACGCGCCCCTTGACCATCCGGGCACTCGGTGCCTTGCAGATCTCGCAGCCTGCCGGACCTCTCATCTGGGCTTCGGCGAAGCCGCGGGAGCTGCTGCTGTTCTTGCTGTGTCACCCGGACGGACGCACGCGCGAGCAGGTGGGACTCGCGTTCTGGCCCGAAGCATCGATCGAGCAGGTGCGCAACAGCTTCCACGTCACGCTGCACCGGCTCCGCAAGACCCTGGGCGGCGCACACTGGGTGACGCTCTCGAGCGACCAGTACGCGGTGGACTCACGGGTCGCGGTGGATTTCGACGCCAGTCGCTTCGAGCGCGACGCCACCGCGGGACTCGCGCGACTCCGGAAGGACGGCGATACGACGCTGCTCGAGGAGGCGCTGACGCTGTACGGTGGCGATTTCCTGGAGCACGAAGTGGTGGGCGACTGGCATCTCGAGCTGCGCGACCGGCTGCGCAACAAGTACGTCGGCCCGCTCGTTGCGTTGGGCGAGCGGCACATGAAGCGGGAACGTTGGGCGGACGCGGCCGAGGCATGGCGCCGCCTCGTGGCGCGAGACGAGCTCGACGAGCGGGCCTACCGCGGCCTCATGACCTGTCACGCCAGGCTGGGCGAGCGGTCGCAGGTGCAGCAGCTCTACCAGCGCGTGGAACGGGTGCTCCGGAAGGAGCTTGAAACGAAGCCCGCGGCGGAGACGGTGCAACTGTATCAGAGACTGATGTCTCCCTAGAGACTACTCCTGCGTCTTCCCCAGCGCCTCCGCCGCAGCGCGCCGCACCTCGGGATCGCGGTCGTTCAAGGCCCGGGTCAGCCCGGGGATCGCGGACGCGGCCTTCATCTCGCCCAGCCCCTCCACTGCGGCGAGACGGACGTCTTTGTCCTCGTCTCCCAGCCGGTCCGCAAGGGCCTGCACCGTTGCCAGGTCGCCGATCTTGGCGAGTGACTGGGTGGCGTGGCGCCGCAGGTCCAGGTCCGGCGACGTGGTGGCTCGCACCAGTGCGGCCGGCGCCTTGGTCACGTCCTCGAGCTCCCCGATCGCGTTGGCGGCGGCGCGCCGGACCTCTACGTCCGGGTCCGCGAGCGCCCGGGCCAACGGATCGAGTGAACGCGACGCCCGCAGCTCGCCGAGGGCGCGGGCGCATTCGCGCTGCACTTCCGGATCGGGATCGTTCAGGAGCAGCCGCTCGAGCGGCGCTACCGCGGACTGCTCGTGCAGGTCGGCGAGCGCGCGCACCGCTGCCCGCCGGACCGCGTCATTGCGGTCGTTGAGCGCGCCGACCAGGGCGGCACCGACGCGCGGGCTCTTCATTCGTCCCAGCGCCTCCGCGGCGGTGGCGCGCATGACCGGATCGGTCTCCCGCAGCAGCGGCAGCACGTCCTTCGCAAAGCTGGCGTCTTCGAACTGACCCAGGGCCCAGGCACCCGCCAGCCGCACCCGCGGCGACGCGGCGCGCACCGCGCCCTGTAACGCCGCAGCGGACGCCGGATCCTGGACCGCTCCCAGGGCCCACGCGGCCATGGCCGCCGGTCCCGTGGCGGTATCCGCCAGCTGGTGTTCGAGCGCAGCCCTCACGTCGCGCCGCTCGCCGACGCCCGCCGCGAAGGCGGCACTCTCCCGAATGCGCGGCGCGGGGTTGTCGAGCAACCCCCGGAGCCCGGCGGCGGACACGGCGCTCCTGCCCAGCAGCTTCGCCGCGACGCGCCGCACGCACGGGTTCTCCGCGCCGAGCGTCGCGACCAGGAGCGAGACCGCCCGGGGATCGGTGATGGTGCCCGCGAGTGAATCCTTCGCTCCCTGGACGTTGGGTGCGTCGTCGAAGCGTCCCAGGCGGCCCGGTTCGCCGCCCATCCAGAAATTGCCGAGTTGGTCCCCGATCAGATCGCAGATCACGGGGTCGGTGTGCGCGAGGGCGGCGAGCAGCGACGCCACTCGGGCGGAATCGGCGCCGCCTCGCCCGGGGCCGCCCGCCGCCAACGAGAGGACGAGGAAGTGCAGGGCGCGGATCATCGATCCTGCCCCAGCGCTTCGGCGGCGGCGCGCCGCACTTTGGGGTCGGGAGACTGGAGCGCGGCCTGGAGCGCCTGCCGGGCCGCCGGGTCGGCAATGTGGCCCAGAGCTTGTGTAGCGGCCTCGCGCACGTCGCCCCTGGGATCGTCGATCAAGCGCCGCAGCTGGGGAATCGCGGCGATCAGCGAGCGCTCGCCGGCGAGCTCCGCGGCTCGCTGGCGCACGTCCGCGCTCGGATCCTTCATCAGGTTCGAGAGGGTGGCGTCGGCGATTGGGGCCTTCAGGTCGTTGAGCGCCCCCAGCGCCGCCTGCCGCACGTCGGCGCTGGCGTCACTTAACGCGTCGGTGATGGCGGCGGCCGCGCTCTGGGCGCCCAGGTTGCCCAGCACTTGCACGACGGAGCGGCGCACGTCGGGTGACGGGTCGTGAATCAGCCGGGCGATGGCGCCGGCCGCCGAGCGGGCGTGGAGGTGTTCGAGCAGATCGATCGCCTCGTGGCGCACGTCGGCGTCGGGGTCGTCCAGCAGTGCGACGACCGGCGCCGTGGGCACTCCCTGGTCGAAATGCGACAGCGCGCCCAGTGCGTTGCGCTTCACGTCGGCGACGGGGTCTTTGAGCAGGCCGGCGATCGGGCCGATGGCTCTCGGGTCGCCGAGATCGGCCAGCGCGTCCACGGCTGCCGAGCGCACCTCGCCATCCGAATCCGCGAGCACGGCAATCAGGGGCAACACGGCCCGCGGATCGCCCAGGTGTCCGAGCGACCGCGCGGCGGCACTGCGCACACCCGCGTTCTCATCTTTCAGCCGAGCGATCAGCGCCAGGACCACGGTGGTGTCCTCACCCCCTGACCCCGTTCCGGTCCTCACCCCCTGGCCCCCTCTCCCTTCGGGAGAGGGGGAACGCACGTAGTCCCCCCTCTCCGGAACGGAGAGGGGGACCCTAAAGGACTCCCTCTCGGTCGCAGGGGGTGAGGACTGGGAGACGCGTGGGGCGGCCGCGATGGTCACGACCACGCCCAGCCCCGCGGCGACGGCCCAGCCACGGCGCGAGGCGGGGCTCGAGCGCAGGCGCTCGTCGAGCAGGCGGGCGATGCGAGAGACCAGCAGCGAGCGTCGCTCGGCCAGGCCGGCCACCGGCACGCCGAGCGGAGACGCCTGGATCCATTCGGCCACCGTGGCCAGACATTTCGCGAGGGCGACGGGCGATCCGGTCTTTCGCATGGCCCACTCGTCACTCAGGTATTCAGCCGTCGTCTCGAGCTCGCGGCGCGCCAGCCGGTTGAGGGGCTGGAAGAAGAAGAACCGCTCGATCAGGCTGGCGCCCCCGAGCCACAGGGAATCGCGCCGCGCCAGATGGGCCAGCTCGTGCGCCAGCATGCTGCGCTGCTGCTCGACGCCCAGTTCGGAAAGGGCCAATTCGGGCACGCAGATCTCCGAGAGACCGAGCGCCACGGGACTCGAGATGGTTCGGGCCATCGTGAGGTGAACGCGGTGCCGGTATCCGGTGCTGCGCTGCAGCTCGGCGAGCGTGGCGGCGAGGGGTCCGTCGCTCACGGCGCGCCGGTCGGCCAGGCGGCCGACCAGGATCAAGCGTCGCGCGACGTAATAGAGCGACGAGCCGAGCGCGATGGCACCCCACAGGAGCACGACCACCAGGGGCAGCGACGGAGCCCGGGACGGGGACTGGCCTGTCACGGTGGCTCCTGTGTTCTCGGAAACCCCGGGCTTGCGCCCGGGGTCAGTGACCCCGGCCGGCTGTTTCAGCCCCGCGGCCTGGGGCAGGGTGGCGACAGGCAACGTCACCGCCGCGGACGTGGACAGCGCGAGACGCGACTGGATGGTGCCGGTCACGAGCCCCGCGACGAGCGCCACCTTCCAGAGGAGCTCTCGAGCTGCGGGCTCGAGACGACGGGGCCGGGTCACCAGCCACGCAACGCCGAGCAGCACGGTGCTGTGGATCAAATACGTGAGAAGCCAGGCGAACAGACTGGAGGCGAGGACGCTCATGGGGTCTCCGGGGCGTTCGTTTCGACGCGCTCGATCATGTCGCGGATCTTGGCGATATCACCCGGGCTCACGTCTTCGCCCGAGAGGAGGTGTTGGACCAGCGCCGTGACGTCGCCATCGAACAGGCGCTCGGTCAGCTCTCCGACCATCGAGTGCTGCACCTCCTGTTCGGTCACCGCGGCCCGGTAGTGGTACTGGCGGGCCTGGGCCCGCCGCGTGACGACACCCCGGCGCTCGAGACGTGAGAGCATGGTGGCGACCGTGGTTTGGGCAAGCCCTCGCTCGGCGTGCAAGGCTTCCCAGATCTCCTGGACCGTGGCTTCACTCCGGTCCCAGATGACCCGCATGATGGCGAGTTGCAGCTCGGTGAGTTGATGGCGACCTGACATGCTTGGCCTCACGGTTGATCTACAGGCGTAGATTTACAACTGTAGTTCTACGTTGTCAAGCCGGGGGGGAAGACTGTCATCACGCTGTCCAGAAGCTGTCAAAACTCGGCAATTCCTCTTGTGAGCCTCCCGACCGCCCGGCATGTTCGGCCGCCACAAAGGAGGCAACCATGCGGTCAGTCCTGACGATGCTGTTCGCGTCCGTCGGCTGGTACGCCGGCGCTGTCGCGCAGGACCCTCGATCCACGCTCGATCCCATCACGAGCGCGGTCATGCAGCACCCCATCACCACATCCTCGGCGGTTGCGCGCGACCACTTCCTCAAGGGCCAGCGCGAGCTCGATCTCGCCCGCTTCATCGACGCGAACGTGCACTTCAAGGAGGCGGTCGCGGCAGACCCGAGCTTCGCCTTTGCCTTCTTGAACGTCGCCAACACGGCGAACTCGCTGGATGAGTTCAAGACCAACCTGGCGCAGGCCGAGCAGCACGCGGCCGGCGCTTCGGACGCCGAACGCCTCCAGATCCAGATGGCGCGCAAGGGATTCGACAACGACCTGGTGGGCCAACTGGCGCTCGGGCGGCAGCTGGTCGCGAAATATCCCGACAGCCCGCGCGCCTGGCTGGCCCTCGCCGGCGTCCAGGGTGCCATGAACTACAACACGGAGGCGCGGGCCTCGATTGCCAAGGCCCTGGAGTTGGCACCCCGCTTGTACGCGGGGCACACCGCCATGGGCCTGTCGTATCTGTTCGGGGAGCCGCGCGATTTCGCCCAAGCGTTGCAGCACATGCAACAAGCGGAGGCGTTGGCGCCGAACGAGGCCGGAACCCACACCTTGCTCGGCGACGTCTACCGGGCGCAACGCAACCTGGCCAAAGCGCGCGAGGAATACATGCGGGGCCACGAGCTCAACCCGCGCGACGCGATTCTGCTCGTGAAGCTCGGACACGCGAACACGTTCCTCGGCGATTATGCCGCGGCGCGGGCCGACTACGACTCTGGCGTAGCCGTCGGCAGGGCCAACGAGAAGGCCGCATTCGCTCCGTTCCGCGCCTACGTCAGCGTCTATGCCGGTAATCCCGCGGCCGCAATCGACGAGCTGAACCGGCTGGTCGCCGCGATCGACGGTATGGGGGTCCCGGACCCCAAGACCGCGAAGGTGGCGGCCCTCACCAACGTCGCGGTCATCGCGACTCACACGCGCAACCGGGCGGCGGAGGAGGCGCTCAAGCAGCTCGAGCAGCTGCTGCTGCAGCAGGCCGACGAGGCCGGAACACCCGCGTACCGGCGGGGCCAGCAGGCCACCATCGCGTACTTCGCAGGGTGGTGGGCCGCGCGCCGGGGCGACTACGCGGCCGCCCAGAAGCAGGCCGACCAGATCGGCCACCTGCTGGCGCCCGACGCGAACCCGCGCAAGCTCGAGCCAATGCACCAGCTCGAGGGCTTCATCGCTCTCTATCAGGGCAAGTATCGCGAGGCGGCAGGCCACCTGCGGTTGGGCAACCTGCTCGACCCGTACGTCAAGTACCAGCTCGCGGTGGCGATGGAGGGCGCGGGCGATGCCGCAGAGGCCAAGCGGCTATTCACAGAGGTCGCCGAGTACAACTTCAATACCGTCGGCTTCGCGCTCGTGAGGAAGGACGCGCAGCAGAAGGTGGGCGCGGGGACACTCTAGGTCCGAGCTTCGGACGACCAGGGGGGTGGCGTTGTATGATTATGTGCCGCCACCCCCACAACTCGCGAGTTCGTCCATGCCG
>Ga0209577_10003232_pt1 | contig 15323 bp, 8 predicted proteins | sample GraSoiAngelo_109_FD_185874 | JGI IMG/M metagenome (GOLD analysis project Ga0209577, IMG submission 185874) | Grasslands soil microbial communities from the Angelo Coastal Reserve, California, USA - 14_0903_12_20cm (SPAdes) (version 2) | ecosystem: Environmental > Terrestrial > Soil > Grasslands ...
GGCCAACGCCGTGCTCCTGCGGGGGTTCGACTCCCACCGCGAGCTGCCGTCGATGCACCAGCGCTACGGCGTGACGCCCGCGGCCGTCGCCATCTACCCGATGTACCGGGGCATCGCCCGTCTGGTCGGCATGGAGGTGCTGCCCAAGCCCGCCGACCTCGACGGGCAGGTGGCCCAGCTGAAGGAGCAGTGGGACCGCTTCGACTACTTCTTCGTGCACCACAAGTACACGGACTCGGCGGGCGAGGACGGCGACTTCGACCGCAAGGTCGCCGCCATCGAGACCCTCGACGCCGCCATCCCCGCCATCCGGGACCTCGGCCCCGACGTCATCGTCGTCACCGGCGACCACTCGACGCCCAGTCAGATGGCCGCCCACTCCTGGCACCCGGTACCGGCCCTCATGTGGGGCGCTCGAGTGGGCCGAGATGCCACGGAACGCTTCGGCGAGCGCTGGTGCGCCGGCGGGATCCTCGGCGTCCGCCCCACCAAGGACCTGATGCCGATCGCCCTCGCCGCCGCCGGCCGCCTGGCCAAATACGGCGCCTAGGGGGGAATAGCCGGGCCGTCCGGAACCTTGATACGATCGGACTCAAGTTTTCAGAGTCCCAGATCGCACACAGGGTTCGGAGGAAACGCACATGCCCAAGGCCGTCGGCATCGACCTCGGCACCACCAACTCCGTCGTCTCGACCCTCGAGGCGGGGGAGCCCGCAGTCATCCCCAACGCCGAGGGAGCCCGAACGACCCCCTCGGTCGTCGGCTTCTCCAAGGCCGGCGAGGTGCTTGTGGGCGAGGTAGCCAAGCGTCAGGCCATCACCAACCCCGACCGCACGATCCGTTCCGTGAAGCGCCACATGGGCACCAACTGGAACGTCGAGATCGACGGCAAGAAGTACACGGCGCAGGAGATCAGCGCCCGCATCCTGCAGAAGCTGAAGAGAGACGCCGAGAGCTACCTGGGCGACACCGTCTCCCAGGCCGTCATCACCGTCCCGGCCTACTTCGACGACGCCCAGCGCCAGGCCACCAAGGAGGCCGGCCAGGTGGCGGGCCTCGAGGTGCTGCGCATCATCAACGAGCCCACGGCAGCTGCGCTCGCGTACGGGCTCGACAAGGAGGGCGGCGACCAGACCATCCTCGTGTTCGACCTCGGGGGCGGCACCTTCGACGTGTCGGTGCTCGAGATCGGCGAGGGCGTGTTCGAGGTCAAGTCCACCAGCGGCAACACCCACCTCGGCGGCGACGACTGGGACCAGCGCGTCATCGACTGGCTCGTCCAGAGCTTCAAGAACGACCACGGCGTCGACCTGGGCGCCGACAAGATGGCCCTGCAGCGCCTCAAGGAGGCCGCCGAGAAGGCCAAGATCGAGCTCTCGGCCGTGCAGGAGACCACGGTCAACCTGCCGTTCATCACGGCCACCAACGAGGGCCCGCTGCACCTCGACTACAAGCTCACGCGCGCCAAGTTCCAGGAGCTCACCGCCGACCTGGTCGAGGCCTGCCGTGGCCCCTTCGAGCAGGCCGTGAAGGACGCCGGCCTGTCCACCAACGACATCAATCACATCATCCTGGTCGGCGGCTCCACCCGGATGCCCGCCGTGCAGGAGCTCGTGCAGAAGCTCAGCGGCAAGGAGGCCCACAAGGGCGTCAACCCCGACGAGGTCGTGGCTGTCGGTGCCGCCATCCAGGCCGGCGTGCTCAAGGGCGACGTGAAGGACGTCCTCCTCCTGGACGTGACGCCACTGTCTCTTGGCATCGAGACCAAGGGCGGGATCATGACCAAGCTCATCGAGCGCAACACCACCATCCCCACCCGGCGCAGCGAGATCTTCACCACCGCCGAGGACATGCAGCCCTCGGTCGAGATCCACGTGCTCCAGGGTGAGCGGGAGATGGCGTCGTTCAACAAGACGCTCGGCAAGTTCCAGCTCGTCGACCTGCCTCCGGCGCCGCGCGGCGTACCGCAGATCGAGGTCACCTTCGACATCGACGCCAACGGCATCGTGCACGTGGCCGCCAAGGACAAGGCCACGGGCAAGGAGCAGTCGATGACGATCACCGGTCAGTCGGCGCTCGACAAGGACAGCATCGAGCAGATGGTGCGCGACGCCGAGGCTCACGCCGAAGAGGACCGCCGCCGCCGTGAGGAGGCCGAGGTCCGCAACCAGGCCGACACGCTCGTGTACCAGACCGAGAAGCTGCTCAAGGAGCAGGGCGACAAGATCGCCGGCGACGAGAAGGACCGCGTGGAGAGCGCCCTCAAGATCCTGAAGGACGCCCTTGGCGGTTCGGACATCGAGGCCATCAAGTCCGGCACCGAGGCGCTGATGACCGCCAGCCAGACCTTCGCCCAGAAGCTCTACGAGCAGTCGGCCGCCGAGCAGGCTGCTGCGGGCGGCGCTCCCGGCGGCGCCGGGACCTCGGCGCCCAACGACGACGAGGTGGTCGACGCCGAGATCGTCGACGAGCAAGGGGCCTGATGTCGAACGAAGAGCCGCGGGTCGAGGAATCCGACGGTGCTGTCGAGCAGGCGGAAGCTGCGGTCGAGAAGGACATCGACATCGCCCGGGTTGCGCGCGAGCGCGACGACTACCTCGACGCCCTGAAGCGGCTCCAGGCCGACTTCGAGAACTACAAGAAGCGCATCCTCAAGCAGCAGACCGAGCATCTCGAGCGCGCCGCCGAGGGTCTCGTCGAGAAGCTCCTCCCGGTGCTCGACACCTTCGACCTGGCGATGAAGCACGGGGGCGAAGGTCTCGACCAGGTGCACGGCCAGTTGATGGTCGCCCTCGAGAAGGAGGGCCTGGAGCGCATCGACCCCCTCGACAAGCCGTTCGACCCCAACGAGTCCGAGGCCGTCGCCCACGAAGAGGGTGAGGGTGGGCCAGTTGTGTCCGAAGTCATGAGGACCGGCTACCGCTTCAAGGGCAAGCTGTTGAGGCCGGCCATGGTGAAGGTCAAGGGATAACCCCATGGCCGCGCAGCCCCAGCGCGAGTGGTTCGAGAAGGATTACTACAAGGTCCTCGGTGTGCCGGAGACGGCCACCGACAAGGAGATCCGGCGCGCCTACCGGAAGTTGGCCAAGGAGCATCACCCCGACTCCAACCCCGGCCACGAGGAGACGTTCAAGGAGATCTCCGCCGCCTACGACGTCCTCTCCGACGACGAGAAGCGCACGGCCTACGACGAGGTCCGCCGTCTCGGCCCGATGGCCGGGGGCTTCGGTCCCGGTGGCTTCGGCGCCGGTGGACCGGGCGCGGGTCCGGGCGGCTTCACGTTCACAACCGAGGACGTGGGCGACCTCGGTGGCCTGGGCGACCTGTTCGGCAACCTCTTCGGGGGTGGCGGCGGCATGGGTGGCCGGCGCCGTGGACAGACCGTCGGTCCTCGCCGGGGCGACGACCTCGAGACCGAGCTGCATCTGTCGTTCCTCGATGCCGTCAACGGCGTCACCACCACGGTCAACCTCACCAGCGAAGTCGGCTGTCACACCTGCCACGGCAGCGGCGCGGCGCCGGGCACGATGCCGGTCGTCTGTCCCATGTGCGGCGGCCGCGGCGCCGTGGAGGACAACCAGGGCCCGTTCTCGTTCAGCCGACCCTGCCCACGCTGCTCGGGCCGGGGCACGATCGTCGAGTCTCCCTGCCCGACGTGCAAGGGCAGCGGCGTGGAGCGCCGGCCCCGGCAGGTCAAGGTGCGCATCCCCGCCGGGGTCGACGACGGCCAGCGCATCCGGCTGAAGGGCCGCGGTGGGGCGGGACGGAACGGCGGGCCGCCGGGCGACCTCTATGTGGTCGTCCATGTCGCACCCCACGAGCTCTTCAAGCGCAGCGGCAAGGACCTCTTGCTCACCGTGCCCGTCACCTTCCCCGAGGCGGCCCTGGGCGCCGAGATCAAGGTGCCGACCCTCGACGGCGGTCCGGTCACGCTCCGCATCCCGGCGGGCACCAGGTCAGGGCGCACCTTCAGGGTCAAGGGCCGGGGCGTACCGCTCAGCAAGGGCGCCGGTGACCTCCTCGTCACGACCGAGGTGGCGGTGCCGGCCAAGCTCACGGCCGAACAGCGCGAGGCCGTCGAGACCCTGGCCGAGACCACCAAGGCATCCCCGAGAGCGCATCTGGGGGTGTGACATGTCTGCCGTAGACAAGAAGGGCTTGTACGTCATCTCCGTGGCGGCGGAGCTAGCGGGCGTGCACCCCCAGACCCTGCGCATCTACGAGCGCCGGGGCCTGCTCGACCCGGCCCGCACCGTTGGCGGCAGCCGCCGCTACAGCGAACGCGACATCGCGCGCCTGAAGCGCATCCACGACCTCACCAGCGCGGGGCTCAATCTGGCCGGCGTGAAGTTGGTGATGGAGATGGAGGCGGAGGTGCGCCACCTTCGCCGCGAGCTCGAGCGCACCCGAGAAGAGGCGCGCGAGGCCATCGAGCGGACCCACCGCCAGTACCGCCGTGACCTCGTACCCCTCAAGCAGTCGCCCGTCCGATACCGCGGCGGCCGGGTGTAGGAAGGGTCTCGATGGCGGTTTGCGGGAGCTGCGGCGCGGACAACCCGGTGGGGTTCCGGTTCTGCGGTTCGTGCGGCACAGCGCTGGGCAGGCCCGGGTGCCCGTCGTGCGGTTTCGTGAACCCACCTGGCCAGCATTTCTGCGGCCAGTGCGGCACGCGCCTGAACGAGGCGGCGCCGGCAGCCGCGACGGCCCGCACGTCTTCTCCGGGTGAACGCAAGCTGGCGACGATCCTGTTCGCCGACGTCGTGGGCTTCACGTCCATGTCGGAGAACGCCGATCCGGAGGCGGTGGCTCGCACCGTCGACGCCGCCTTCCGGCGCATGGCCGAGGTCGTCGAGAGCCACGGCGGCACCGTCGACAAGTACCTGGGCGACGCCCTCATGGCCGTGTTCGGCGTGCCCGTTGCCCACGACGACGACGCCGAGCGGGCGGTGGCCGCCGCCCTGGCCATGCGCGAGCTCGGAGGCGACCTGGCCTTCTCCATCGGCATCAACAGCGGCGAAGTCATGGCGACGGCCGTCGGCCGCGACGGCGACGTGACCGTGATCGGCGACGCCGTGAACGTGGCGGCCCGCCTCGAGAAGGCGGCCGCCGGCGGCGAGGTCCTCGTCGGGCCGCTCACGGCCGAGCTGGCCACAAGTGGCATCGCCTTTCGGGAGCGCCAGCCGGTGATCCTCAAGGGCAAGCGCGATCCGGTGCCCGTGTTCGAGGTCATCGGACTTCGCGAAGGCCAACCACAAGCGGTCGAGCGCGAGCGTCCGCCGCTCGTGGGGCGCGACGACGACCTCGCCTTCCTGCGGGCCCACTGGCGCCGCGTGGTGCGCGACCAGCGGGCGTCGGTTGTGTTGGTCACCGGCGACGCCGGCATGGGCAAGACACGCCTGCTCGAAGAGCTCGAAGCCGAGATCGCCGGCGAGGCTGCCGTCGCCCACGCCCGCTACCCGGCCTACGGCGGCCTCGGCGGGCCGCAGGTGGCCAACGACATCGCCGAGCAGCTCGGGCCCATGGGCGAGCTCGACATCGACGTGCGGGTGAAGTCGGTGGGCGGTGAGCTCGACCCGTCCCTGCGCGACCTCGACCCCGAAGCGTTCCGGCAGGAGCAGCTGTGGGCCTTCCGCCGGTACCTCGAGTCCAAGGCGTCCGATCGGCCCGTGCTCGTCGTCATCGACGACATTCACCGCTCGGGGGACGAGACCCTCGAGCTGCTCGGGGCACTGATGGCGCGTGTCGTCGAAGTACCGGTGATGCTGGCGCTGGCCGGCCGTCCCGACGAGTGGCTGGCGCGCTTCCCCGGGTCCACCACGGTGCGCCTGGCGCCCCTGAGCCCGGCCGACAGCGAGGCGCTGGTGACGGCCTTCATGCCCGCGGGCGCCGACCCGGGCGACGTCGCCGCGTCGTTGGTCGAGCGGGGCACCGGCAATCCGCTGTACCTGCGCGAGCTGGTCGCCGTCATCTGCGCCCACGCCGGGGCGCCGGCGTCGCTGCCGCCCACCCTGCAGGCGATCCTCGCCGCCCGCCTCGACGCCCTGCCCCCCGACCAGAAGGGCGCCATCCAACGCGTCTCGGTGCTGGGCGACGTGGCCATGGAGGACCAGGTCGCCGCCCTCGGCCTCGGTGAGCCCGGTGTTCCCCTGCGCAGCCTGGTCGCCGCCGGCCTCCTCCACCAGCGCCCGGACGCCTGTTACGAGGTCGCCGATCCCCTCCTGCGCGAAGTGGCGTACGAGACCCTGCCCCGCCAGGTGCGAGGCGAGTGGCACCGGCGTGCGGCCGAAGCCGTCGTGGACGAGGTCCAGCGGGCCCGCCAATTGGAGCGGGCCGCCGGCTACCTGCCCGACGACGAAGGCGTGCAGCGGGAAGCGGCCGACGCCCTCCGCGAGGCCGGCGTCCATCTGCTCGACCGCTACCGGCTCAACGACGGCATCGCCCTGTTGCAGAAGGCCGTTGCCCACGGCGAGCGGAGCGCCCCCGTGCTGCTCCGCCTGGCCTCCAACCTGGCCAACGCCGGCCACGGTGAGGAGGCGTCGGAGGTGCTCGACAAGCTGGAGGGCCAGCGGCTGTCCGACGAAGAGGAGGCCGACCGGGCCCACATCGAGACCGTCACCCAGATGTTCCGCGCCCCGGAGGACGCCGTTCCCGGGCTGCGGGCGTCGGCGGATCGGTGGGCGGCCGTCGGGCGCAAGGACAAGCAGGGTTGGGCGCTGTCGAACATGGGCGTGGCCCTGTTCAACTCGGGCCAGATGCACGAAGCGGCCGAGGCCCTCGAACGCTCACTCATCCTGTTCGAGGAGTCCGGTGAGAAGCAGGGCAAGCTGGCGGCCCAGAGCTTCCTCGCCCTCATCCGGCCCGAGGATCCGCGCGTCAGCGACTGGCTGGGCGACGGGCTCCGCCATGCCGAAGCTGTCGGTGATCGCTCAGGCCAGGCCAACGCCCGCATCCTGCTGGCGTGGCATCACACCTTCCGCTCCTATCTCGGCGGCCCGGCCGACATCGCCACCGCCGACGGCTACGCGGAGCGGGCCGCGGAGCTGGCCGCCGACCTGCACTTCCCGGAGTTCGAGCTCCACGGCCTGTGCCTGCGCGCTCGATTCGCCCGCCTCACCGGCCGCATCGCTGACGCCCAGGCCTTGTGCGCCGCCGCCCGCGGCGTGGAGCAGCCCGACGACACGGGCGTCGCCCTGCTGACCAAGGGCGTGGGGTTCATGGTCGACGTGGCCGTCGATCCGACTGCTCCCGCGCCCGACGCCGCCTACTCGCCCGATCCGGTGGCGTGGGTGGGCTACCTGACGGCCGCCGAGGGTCTCGTGCTGGCCGGGCGTCTCGACGAAGCCATGGACATCCTCTCCGACGACCGCAGCCTGCCGGCGATGTCTGCCCTCGAGGGCATGACGCGCGGGCTTCTTCGAGCGATCTGCCTGACGCTGTCCGGCCGGCCGGCCGACGCCCGGCGCTTCGCCGAGAGCGCGCTGGCGTCGGCCGGGGCCGTGCGGTCCGCCCCGGCCCAGCGGGTCGCCACGGCTCTCCTCGCCGAGATCGAGGCCCGCACCGGCGACATCGACGGCGCCGCCGCCGACCTGGTGGCCGAGGTCGGTGAGACGGGTCCCGACTCGGTGGTCGGGATCCTGGCCCTCCGGGCCCGGGTCGCTCTCGGTGAGGACGGCGCCGGCGACGCGCTTGAGGCGGCCGCCCGCGCCCTCGCCGCCCCCGGCCTGGTGTTGGGCGGGGGCGGTCCTGGCGCCCGGTGACAGACGCGTGGCGATCTCCCGGTGGCGTCCGGGCCCGGGTGAACGCGGCCCGGGCGCTGCTTGCGGTGTCACGCCGGGCACGCCGCTCGCGCCCGGTCTTCATCGTCGGCGCGGCGCGCAGTGGTACGAGCATCCTCTACCGGTGCCTGCTACAGCTGCCCGCGTTCGCTCCGGCGATCGACGAGCCCGATCGTCTCATGGAGAGCCACGCTCTCGCGTGGATCGCCGACAACCCGCGCCTGCGGCCCCCGACGACGTGGTTTGTCGACGGCTTCATGGCCCACGACGAGGCGGCGCTGTCCCGGTTCTATGACCTGGCATGGTCGGCCGAGCCGTGGCGCGCCGCCGCCCGTCGCGTGGCCGACGGCCGATCTCTCCGAGCGTGGCGCCTGAGCGGTGAACCCTTGATCGTGCGAGCGTTCTTCGAGGTCGCTCGAGCGGCGCGCGGGTGCGCACGCCTGGCTGAGAAGACGCCGTCCAACCTTGGCCGAGCCGAGAGGCTCGCAGTCGCCTTCCCTCGAGCCCGCCTGCTGTTCATCGTGCGTCATCCAGTCGACGTGCTCAGCTCCTTCCACAAGCGAGGCCAGCGCGACGCGTACCAACGACCGTGGGCCGACCTGGGCGTCGACGCCTTCGCCGACCAGTACCGCGCCGAGGCGGCCGACGTGCGCCGGCTCCAGACGTCGATCGGCGACCGGTTCAAGGTCGTGCGCTACGAGGACTTCACGGGCGATCCGGCGGCGACCATGCGGGCCGTGTGCGCCTTCGTCGGCGAGCCGTTCGAGGCCGGGGCCGTACGTCTCAGCGACGAGGGCTACGGGCGGTGGGAGGTCGACCCCCACCTCTACGGCTCGGTCGTGTCCGAGACCAAGGACTGGCGGTCGTTCCTCACCGTCGAGGACGCCCGCGCCTTGGAGGACGACCTCGGGCCCGAGCTGCTCCAGTTCAGCTACGACCGGTACACGAACCCGGAAGAAACCCGGGACCAAAGTTGCTATAGGTAGTGTCAACTTTCTTGTGTTGAGGTAACGCTGTATGCCGCTGGATCCAAATCGCTGGACGCTGAAGACGCAGGAGGCCTTCCAGGCCGCCACCGACAACGCCCGCGCCCACAGTCAGCCCGAGGTGACGCCCGAACACCTGCTGGCGGCCCTCCTGGGCCAGCACGAGGGCGTCGTGTTGGCGGTCCTGCAGCGCGCCGGCGTGGCGCCGCTGACCATTCGCAACCGGGTCGATGACGCTCTCAACCGTCTGCCGAAGGCCTACGGGGGCGCCGAGCCCCAGCTGTCCCGGGCCCTGCGCGACGTGCTCGAGGCTGCTGACAAGGAGCGGGCCGAGCTCCACGACGAGTATCTGTCCACCGAGCATGTGCTGCTCGCCATGGCCGACAGGGTCGGTGTGCCGCGCGACGACCTTCTGAACATCCTCCGAGAGGTGCGCGGCAGTCACCGCGTCACCAGCCAGACGCCGGAGGAGAGCTACCAGGCCCTCGAGCGCTTCGGGCGCGATCTCACCGACGCGGCGCGCGCCGGCAAGCTCGACCCCGTCATCGGGCGTGACGAGGAGATCCGCCGCGTCATCCAGGTCCTGTCCCGGCGCACCAAGAACAACCCGGTGCTGATCGGCGAGCCCGGCGTCGGCAAGACGGCGATCGTCGAGGGCCTGGCCCGTCGCATCGTCGAGGGTGACGTTCCCGAGGGTCTGAAGAACAAGCGCGTGGTCGCCCTCGACCTCGGCTCGATGGTCGCGGGGTCGAAGTACCGCGGTGAGTTCGAGGAGCGGCTCAAGGCCGTGCTCAAGGAGATCACCGACGCCGAGGGCGAGATCATCTCGTTCATCGACGAGCTGCACACGATCGTCGGCGCCGGCGCCGCCGAGGGGGCGATGGACGCCGGCAACATGATCAAGCCGCTGCTGGCGCGCGGCGAGCTGCGCCTCATCGGCGCCACAACCCTCGACGAGTACCGCAAGCACGTCGAGAAGGACGCCGCCCTCGAGCGTCGCTTCCAGCCCGTGTTCGTGGGGGAACCGTCGGTCGAGGACAGCATCGCCATCCTGCGCGGCCTGAAGGAGCGCTACGAGGTGCACCACGGCGTGCGCATCCAGGACGCCGCCCTGGTGGCGGCCGCCGTGCTCTCCAACCGCTACGTCACCGGGCGCTTCCTGCCCGACAAGGCCATCGACCTGATCGACGAGGCCGCGTCTCGCCTGCGCATCGAGATCGACTCCATGCCAACCGAGATCGACGTCGTCGAGCGCCGCATCCGCCAGCTGGAGATCGAGCGGGTCGCGCTGGCCAAGGAGACCGACGCCGCCTCCAAGGAGCGTCTCGAGGCCCTCGACCACGAGCTGGCCGAGCTGCGCGAGCAGGCGTCGGCGATGAAGGCGCACTGGGAGGCCGAGAAGGAGGCCATCGACCGCATTCGGGCCGTGAAGGAGGAGCTCGAGCAGAAGCGCATCGAGCTCGAACGGGAGACCGACCTCGAGCGGGCCGCCGAGATCCGCTACGGCCAGATCCCCGAACTCGAGCGTCGCGTCGGGGAGGCCACCGAAGCCCTCGACGTCCTCCAGAGCACGCAGCGCATGCTGAAGGAGGAGGTCGACGAGGAGGACGTCGCCGAGGTCGTGAGCAAGTGGACGGGCATCCCCGTCTCCAAGCTCATGGAAGGCGAGGTCCAGAAGCTCATCCGCATGGAAGAGGTTCTCCACGAGCGCGTGATCGGCCAAGACGAGGCCGTCGAAGCGGTGGCCAACGCCATCCGCCGCTCGAGGGCCGGCCTGTCCGACCCGCACAAGCCCATCGGCACGTTCATGTTCCTCGGCCCGACCGGCGTCGGGAAGACCGAGCTGGCGCGCGCCGTCGCCGAGTTCCTGTTCGACGACGAGCGGGCCATGGTCCGCATCGACATGGGCGAGTACCAGGAGAAGCACACCGTTGCCCGCCTCATCGGAGCCCCGCCCGGCTACGTCGGCTACGACGAGGGCGGCCAGCTCACCGAGGCTGTGCGCCGTCGCCCCTACTCGGTCGTGCTCCTCGACGAGATCGAGAAAGCCCACCCCGACGTCTTCAACGTGCTGCTGCAGTTGATGGACGACGGCCGCCTCACCGACGGCCAGGGCCGTACGGTCGACTTCACGAATGTCGTGCTGATCATGACGTCGAACCTGCCTGGTGATCCGCAGGACTACTTCAAGCCTGAGTTCATCAATCGGGTGGACGAGATCATCCGCTTCCGGCCGTTGACCGAGGCCGACATCGCCAAGATCGTCGACATCCAGGTCACGGTGCTCGCCGCCCGCCTGGCCGAGCGCAGGCTGGCGCTCGAGGTCACCGACGAGGCCAGGGGCCTGATCGCCCACAAGGGCTACGACCCCGTGTACGGGGCCCGGCCCCTCAAGCGCGTGATCCAGCGGGAGATCAGCGATCCCCTGGCGCTGGCCATCCTCGAGGGGCGCTACACCGACGGCAGCGTCGTGCACGTCGACGTGGCCGACGGCGACCTGGTCCTCAAGTAACTGCAGCGTCCTCGAGCAAGGGCGGCGCTCAGCAGCGACCGGGGTCGAGCCTGCCTCGCAAGGCGAACACGGACGCCGCCGGCGACTGCAGCACCTCGACGGCGTTCGGGTCGCCTCGGGTCCAAGCCGTCTCGTGGGCCTGCTCGAGGCCCCACTTGTTGGTTCCGGTGACGACGAAGTCGTAGTCGGCCCTGTCCACGAACCGGCGCCATTGCGAGCAGGTCTTCGCCGTCTGGATGCCTCCGTACGCCACGCGCGCACCGACGTACTCGACGCGGTTGGTGAGATCGAGCCCGAGCAGCGGGTACTGGGCCGGGTAGCCGACCATCCCGATCCGGGCTCCGTGCACCGAGCGCGCCCACCGGTCGACCTGCACACCGACGGCGTACCGGCGGTGGAGGTAGTTGCGCTGGATTGGGTAGCCAACCACCACGACGAGGCCGACAAGCGCGGCGGCTATGGCCGAGGCCACCGCCCGCGTGTGGGTGGTCAGCAACCAGGCGGCCACGGCGACCGCGCCGGCACCGAGTGCCAACGCCAGGACGTGATGGTGTGGCGGCCAACCGGCGGTCTTGCCCCTCCCGCTGAGGACGGTGACGGCGAGCAATGCGGCCAGGCCGACGACCACCGCCGCTCGATGCTGCGGTGACCGGTGGGTGACCGGCACGAGGGGCACGAGCCCGAGCCCGAGGGCCAAGGCAGGCGTGAGGTAGCGCAGATTCGGACCGAACAGCTCGGCCTGGCCGTGGATGCCGTAGGCCGAGCCGGGCGTCAGCGTGTACCCGATGGCGGCCACGACGGCGGTCGCACCGAGAACCTGAAGAGGGAGCGTGCGTCGCTGGACAAGGGCGCCGACGGCGCCCACGACGGCGAGCACCAGCACGGCGAGCCACCCGATACCGAAGGCGGAGTGAAGGTTGGGCACCACGACCGAGCGCCAGAAGTGGCCGTCGGACGCGTAGTCGACGACGCGGTACCCGTAGGCGCGCACGGACGCCATGAACGGGCCGCTGAGGTGCAGCGGTCCGGCAGAGACGTGCACGGCCGGGACGGGGTTGGCGGCGACGACGATGTTGCGCACGTACCAGTAGGCGGCCCCGACGACGAGCGGCGTTCCCCACGTGAGCACGGCCCGCACCACGCCGAAGCGCCGGGCCAACACGACGGCGCCCACGGTCAGGACGGCAACCGGGTAGACCAAGCTCAGCTTGGTACCCAAGGCCAGTCCGGCCGCTCCGCCCGCCAGCCCGAGTGATCCGGGCGTGAGCTCCTCGACCACCAGGAAGGCCACGGCGCTGAGGAGCAGGGCGAGGGCGGCGATGTCGTTGGTGGCGGTGCCGGACTCGAGGGTGGCCATCAGCGGCGTCCCCGCCAAGAGCGCCATAGCCGCCAGCGTGCCCGGCGCCACGCCCCACCGCAGGCCGACGCACCAGGCGGCGAGGAACGCCATCGCCAGCCAGCCCAGGTTGATGACGGGCGAGAGGACGTCGTGCCCGAACGCCACCATGCCCACGGCGTGCACGACCTCGGCGTGGGCCGGGTAGTACGACCAGACCGGATCGAGCCACGCCACGTGCTGGCTCACGGTCGACCCGGTTTGGGCGAAGAAGCCGGCAAACGTCAGGTGGTACTGGCGGCTGTCGATCTCGGTGATGCCGCCGTCGAGAGCCGAGAGCGAACGGGCCCACCACTGGGCGGTCACGGCCGCCGCCATGGCCAACGCGAGAACAGTGGCAAGGTCGAATCGCGGCCGCCCACTCCTTTCTTTGCGCGTCTGTGGCCGCAGCGGGGCAGGAGACCCACAAAGAACGATGACGGCAGCGCCGACAACGACACACGCCACGGCGAGTGGCGCCCGGCGCAGTTGACCGGCAGCGCCGAGGAGCTCGGCGATTGTGAGGAGGGCACCGAGGGCCAGCACCGCTTCGGCCAAGCGGGCGGGAGCGCCCTGCCAGTGCGGGACGAGCACCCGACGCGCTGCCCAGGCGCCGGCGGCGAGCGGCGCGGTGAACAGAACGAGAAGGGCGACGCCCGTGGCGTACTGCGCTGGCGACATGGGCCGAGGCGACGCTGACCATAGCCCCCCGTAGGATTTGCGCCCGTGTCGGGGGGCCTCTACCTCATCGGCCTCGCCGTTCTGACCACCGTCGTCGTTCCCGTGCTCGCGGCCGCCGTCGCGTGGCGGCGACGCTTGCTCCCTGGGTGGGCCGGTTCCCCCGCGTGGGTCGTGGACGCCGTGCTCGCCTTCGCTGCTGTCGTCGTCATCGGTGAACTGCTGGGCGCGGTCGGCCAGTTTCGACGCTGGCCGGTGGCGGCTGCATGCGCGATGGTGGGCGGCGTCGCATTCGTCGCGGCGCGAAGAGTACGACCGCCGGCGGCTGGTGAGGCGCTGACGACATCGCCGAGCCGGGGGCGGTGGCCGGCAGCAATTGCCGTTGGCACGCTGGCTGTCGTCGCCGCCCAGCTCAGTGGGTGGACGGCGGCTGCATACCAGCGCGGGATCATCGAGGACGACAGCGTCGGCTACCACCTGCCGTTCGCGGCCCGGTTCATCCAGGACGGCTGGGTGACGCGCATGCACAGCGCTGTGCCCGAGCTGCCGATGACTTTCTACCCGGCGACGTCAGAGCTGCTGCACGGCGTGGGCATGCTCGCCTTCCACCGCGACGTGGTCTCGCCGGCGCTGAACCTGTTCGCCGCCGGCCTCGTGTTGCTGGCCGCGTGGGCCGTCGGACGATCAGCAGGTATGGCGCCCGCGACCCTTGTCGCCGTCGCCGTAGTGGTCGCCAGCCCCTTGATGGCGACGACCCAGGGCGGCTCCGCTCAGAACGACACCATCGGCCTGTTCTTCTTCCTGGCCGCGGCCGCTGTGTTGGTAACAGGATCAGGCGACGGCGGGGATCCGGGTGTGCTCGTGGCGTCGAGCGCGGCCGCCGGCCTGGCTTTCGGCACCAAGCTGGCGCTCATCGCTCCCGCCGGCGCCCTGCTCGTCGGGATGATCGCCGTGGCTACCCGAGGCGAGCGGCTACGAGCGGCCGTCACCGTCGTCGTCGTGGCCTTCGTGACCGGCAGCTTCTGGTACTTGCGCAACTGGGTTCGCGTTGGGAACCCGCTTCCTAGTCTCCACGTCGGCTTCGGCCCCGTGTCGCTCCCGTCGCCCGAGTTGGCGATCGACAAGGTCGGTTTCTCGGTCGCCCACTACGCAACCGACGGGCATGTGCTCCGTACGGTGATCGCCCATGGCTTCCGCCAGGCGTTCGGACCCGCGTGGATCGTCGTCGTCGTCGCCGCCGCCGTGGGGGCCGTGTTGCAGATCGCACGCGGGCGGACGCCGGTGCACCGGATGCTCGGGTGGGCGGCGGTGGCGGCGGCCGTGGCGTGGGCGATCACGCCGACGACGGCCGCCGGCTTCGACGGTCACCCGCTGCAGGTGTACGTCACCGCCAACCTCCGCTACCTCGTCCCCGCCCTTGGGTTGGGCCTCGCCCTCTTGCCTTTGGGGCTGAGGTCGCTCACCGCTGGCGCTCGCACGGCGTTGACCGCCGCGCTGGCGGCCCTCTTGGCCGTCGAGCTTCCTGGCGCGTCGGCGTTCTGGCGTTCTTGGCTCCCGGGCCACGCCGGTGTGTCACTGGCCGCCGCAGCCGTCGTGCTCGCCGTCGCCGCCGTGTGGATTGGCCACCGCGCCGGCCGCTATGCCGCAGCGGTGCTGGTCGTTCCCCTCGTGGTCGTCACGCTCGCGGGCGGGTGGCCGCTCCAGCGCCGGTATCTGGAGGGCCGCTACACCGGCAACGAGTGGGACCTTGGCCCTGCCTTCCGGTGGGCCCGCACCGTGCACGGAGCGCGTATCGGCACAGCTGGGTTCTTCCAGCAGTACCCGCTGGCAGGACTCGACCTCTCCAACACGGTGCAGTACGTGGGGGTGGCGCGCCCACACGGTGGCTTCGGCGAGCTCACGACGTGCTCGGCGTGGCGCCGAGCGGTGGCCGACGGGCGCTACCAGTACGTGGTGACGGCGCCCAACCGGCCGCCCGATCCGGTCCCACCGCAGAC
>Ga0209577_10003233_pt1 | contig 15321 bp, 10 predicted proteins | sample GraSoiAngelo_109_FD_185874 | JGI IMG/M metagenome (GOLD analysis project Ga0209577, IMG submission 185874) | Grasslands soil microbial communities from the Angelo Coastal Reserve, California, USA - 14_0903_12_20cm (SPAdes) (version 2) | ecosystem: Environmental > Terrestrial > Soil > Grasslands...
TTTCCCCGGGCTACTTCGTTACTCTGGGGATTCCGCTTCTTGAGGGGCGTGATTTTACGGAGGCCGATCGGAAGGATGCCGAGCCCGTGGTGATTGTGAGCCAATCCATCGCGCAGCAGTTGTTCCCCGGGCAGGACGCCCTCAACCGGCACATCAAGTGGACCGATCCTGTGATCAAGTACGCCGGCATCAGCCCTGCGCCTCGCCGTATCGTCGGGGTCCTGGCTGACGTCGACGACGCCAACATCATCCCCCAACACAACCTGACCGTGTACACTCCCTTCGCGCAGGGGCCGCTGTTCGGGGGCTGCCTGCTGGTTCGCGCGAAGACCGATCTCTATGCACTTGTCCCGACGATCACGAAAACCATTCGCGCCATGGCTTCCACTCAACCCGTCGAGCACGCCAGCACCCTCGAAGATGTCCGCACCGAAGTTCTGGCAAACAACCGCGTGAATGCCATCGTCTTCGGCGGGTTTGCCGCCCTCGCCCTGGCCATTTCCGTGGTCGGAGTGGCCGGCGTGCTGGCTTTGGGCGCCCAGCCGCGCCGCATTCTCGCTGGCGTGCTCATCGACGGGCTGAGGATGGCTGCGATCGGCGTGATGGCAGGAGGTCTTCTAGGTTGGGGGTTGTCGCGCTTGGCCGGGAATTACGTTCAGGAACTCCAGCTTCCCGGGCCAGTTCCGTTGATGGAATCGGCAGCAACCATCCTCATAGCAGCAGTTTTGGCGTCCGTGATCCCGGCAGCGCGTGCCGCGCGAGTCGACACCGTCGAAGCACTTCGCGCTGAATGAGCCTAGAGCCCGGACCCCGAGAGCGCAGGCCGCCGGTTCAGTGAACGACGAACACCAAAGGCGCCCGCGAAAGAGTAGAAGGGGGTTGCCTCCTCTGCCGGCGATGACCAATCAGACCCCGTCAACAAGACAAAACGTGGGCACCATGAACGAACAGCGCCCTACGGTTCGCTTTAGCGTGAGGAAACCGCCATTCTGTTTCCACCTCGCTACTCTGCGCGCGGAAGCTTTTCCTGCTGGTGGCAGAACCACGCTCCGGGTCCGGCCTCTAGAAAGACCCGAAGGGCAAGCGGTATGACCCAGAGGCGAAGTGTGGCGTAAATGCGAGTAATGCTTTGGGTTCAGGGGCATTTCGCGGGGCTTGGGGTGTGCTAGCGTGAGAGGAGGCCCAGTCTTGGGAGAGCAGGCAGGGGTGTGATTTCAAGCAGGCCATCGGAGCAGGTGTGCAAATTCTGTGTGGCGGCGTGACCGACGTGGGTCGCGTACGAACGAACAACGAAGATTGCTTCCGCATCATCACGCCGCTGAACCTCTATGTGCTGGCCGACGGGATGGGCGGAGAAGCGCACGGAGAAATTGCCAGCGCGCTGGCCGTGGAAACGGTGGTGAAGCATTGTCTGGACGCGGAAGCCAATCCGGCAGCGAAAGTTTTGGGAAAAGTGGAGCCGGGCTGGAGCGCGAAAACGAAACGGCTCGCGACGGCGCTGCACCTGGCGAACAAGAGCATTTGCAAGTCCGCGAAGGAGCATCCGGAGCAGCGCGGCATGGGGGCGACGCTGACAGCGGCGTGGATTGACCGCTCGCGACTCAGCATCGCACACGTCGGCGACAGCCGGGCGTATCTGCTGCGCGGCGGCACGCTGCTGCAGCTCACGCGCGACCACTCGCTGGTGGCCGAGCAGGTGCGCCAAGGGATGATCACCGTGGCTGAAGCAGAACAGAGCGATATGCAAAGCGTGTTGTTGCGTGCGCTGGGCGCGCAGCCGGAAATCGAGGTGGATGCGGAGGAACATGTCCTGTTTCCGCGAGACGTCTTGCTGTTGTGCTCCGACGGGTTGACGCGCGTGGTCACGGAGCCGGAAATTGCCGGCGTGCTGCAAGCAGAAACCGATGCGATGCGCGGAGCGGAAGAGCTGGTGTCCATCGCGAATGAGCGCGGCGGTCCGGACAACATCACGGTGGTAATTGCGCGTATGCTCAAGGAATCGAAGGGATGGTGGTTTTCGTGGTTGTGGCGCCGCGGGGCGTGGAAGAACCTAAGCAACAATTTAGGCAATAACGGCAACGCGGGAGGGAAGTGAAAATGCCGAAACTCAGCCTCATGTTCGATAACAAACTTGTAAGAGAGGTGCCGGTGGGAAGCCGCCCGGTGACCATCGGGCGCGCCCCGGACAATGATTTGTCCGTGGACAATCTCGCCGTCTCCAGTTACCACGCGAAGATTTATTTTGAAGCGGGGCGAATGGTGATTGAGGACCTAAACAGCCTCAACGGCACATTTGTGAACGATCTCCGCGTCGAGCGCGCTACGCTGCACGACGGAGATAGAGTTCACATCGGCAAACACATCATTAAGGTGGACACCAGCGGCGATGCGCCTGTGCCGTGGCAACCGGCCCGCAAAACGGCGGCGCCGCGCATCAACGAAACCATGGTCCTCGACACCAAGGAGCGGCGCCAGATGCTGCAACAAGCGGCGGCCATGGGCGAGTCCATGCAATTTGCCTCCACGCGCGTGAAAGTGGCGACGTTGATGGTGCTCGGCGGAAATACCGACCAACGAGAATACATCCTGACGAACAAGCTGACGGTCATTGGAAAGTCGTCGATGGCCACGGTGAAATTGAAGGGCTGGTTCAAGCCGCAGATGGCGGCGCAGATCAACCAGCGCGATGACGGGTACGTTTTAGGCCCCGGCGACAAAGTGCCTTCGGTGAACGGGCGGCACATCGGCGGACCCACGCGGCTGAACGACGGCGATTTGATTGAAGTGTGCGGCGTGAAGCTGAACTTTATTTTCCGCGAGTAGCTTTCCAACCGAACTCGTGCCTTTGTCAGTCGGCTTTTGGCAAAGGCGGGGTTTGTCCGACAATCTAGCAACCGCCGCCAAAGCTGTCTTTTGGACAGGCGTGGTCAGCAGGACTTGGAAAGCAGGGCGCATCCGCCCGCAACTTTTTTTGACCCGCCAATTGTAAGTTCAACCAAAAACGGACATAGAACGAAGCGGATCAAAGTGTCGACGCCGCCCCGCCTGAACGGCTGCCAATTTGGATGCAGCCTTGGATGTGCCTTGTGCCAGAATGAACGCATCGAATGGCGCAGTCGAGGTTTTGGGCGCCAAGGCTGCCTGGAGTGTTCGGCTTGGATTAGCAAGGCCCGCCCGTTCGATTCCGGACCGTTCATGGCCGGGAGCTGCGCGGTCGGAAACCGGGAAGTGCTGTCCCCGGGCTGCATCGTCCCTAAAGCGGGCTCGTACCCAAAACAGGGCACCGAGGAATCTAATACCCACCGGCAAAAGACCCTACCCTGCCCCGGGGTAAACCGGCGCGGATCACGCGAGCCGACCAGGGAAAGAGAAGAAGTTAAGTTATGTGGATTGTCCGATTAGCGCTGCGCAGGCCATATACCTTCGTGGTGCTGGCGCTTGCCATTTTTTTGCTCACCCCGCTCGTGCTCATGCGCACACCGACCGACATTTTCCCGGAAATCAACATACCCGTGGTCAGCATCGCCTGGACCTACTCTGGTCTCTCGCCGCTCGAGATGGAGCGGCGCGTCACCTCGACGATCGAGCGCGGCGCGACGACCATGGTCAATGACATCGAGCACCTGGAATCGCAGTCGCTTCCGGGCATGACCATTATCAAGCTTTATTTTCATCCCCGGGCCAACATTGCCACGGCGTTGGCGCAGACAGCAGCCGCCACAGAGACCATGATGAAGTGGCTTCCGCCGGGGGCGACTCCGCCGCTGGTAATCATTTACTCGGCTTCGACGGTGCCGGTCATTCAGATCGGGCTCACCAGCGACACGATGAGCGAGCAGCAACTCTTTGACCTGGGCACGACGTATCTTCGTCCGAAGCTGACTACCGTGCCCGGCGCCGCCATTCCTTGGCCGTACGGCGGAAAACAGCGTTTCATCTCGGTGGACATCAATTCCGAAGCGTTGCAAGCCAAGGGGCTCTCTCCTGTGGACATCGTCAACGCCATGAACCAGCAGAATCTCATCCTGCCGACGGGAACGGCGAAGCTCGGCCCGTTGGAGTATGACGTTGAGATGAACGGGAGCCCGCAAACCGTTCAGGAACTCAACGACCTGCCCGTCAAAACGGTCAACGGCACCACCATTTACATGAAGGAAGTGGCGCACGTACGCGACGGCTTCTCGCCGCAAACCAACATTGTGCGCGCCGATGGCCGGCGCGGCGTGATCATGAGCATTCTGAAGACCGGCGGCACTTCGACGCTCGAGGTCGTTTCGCGCGTCAAGCAAATTTTACAGTACTACTCCGGAGCTTTGCCGGAAGGCCTGCACCTCACGACTTTCTTTGATCAGTCACTTTTTGTGCGCGCCGCGATTCAAGGCGTGATCCGCGAGGCGCTGATCGCCGCTTGCTTGACTGCGGTCATGATTCTTCTCTTCCTTGGCAACTGGAAGAGCACGCTCATCATTGCCGTTTCCATCCCTTTGTCCATTCTTGTGAGTGTCATTGCCCTCAGTGCCTTGGGCCAGACCATCAACATTATGACCCTGGGCGGCTTGGCGCTCGCCGTCGGCATCCTGGTCGACGATGCCACCGTGGAAATTGAAAACATTAACCGCAACCTGGCCATGGGGAAAGACACCATGCAAGCGATCCTGGACGGCGCGGCGCAAATTGCCGTGCCAGCCTTCGTTTCCACGCTTTGTATTTGCATCGTCTTTATTCCCATGTTCTTCCTGTCCGGCGTGGCGAAATTCCTATTCGTGCCGCTCGCGGAAGCGGTGATTTTTGCCATGCTGGCGTCCTATTTCTGGTCGCGAACCATCGTGCCTACGCTGGCGATGTATCTTCTCACTGCGGAGGATGAATATCGTGCCGATGAACACGTTGGGGAAAACATGGGGTTCTTCCGGCGCTACCAGCAGGGATTCGAGCGGCGGTTTGAAAGGTTTCGTGAGGGCTACCGCCGGGCGCTCACCGCGGCTTTGCACCATCCTTCGCTATTCATCGCTGGCTTTCTCGGCTTTTGTGTCCTCTCCGGCGGGCTGATTTTCTTCGTCGGCCGCGATTATTTTCCCACCGTGGATGCCGGCCAGATTCGCCTGCACATGCGCGCGCGCTCCGGCCTGCGTATCGAGGAAACCGCGCGGCTGGCGGACCAGGTGGAAACAACCATCAAAGAAATCATTCCCAAGAGAGATTTGCTGACCATTCTCGACAATATCGGCTTGCCCTACAGCAGCATCAATATGACGTACAGCAATTCGGGTACGATTGGAACTTCCGATGCCGAGATTCTCCTGCAGTTGAAAAAGGACCGCGGAACTTCGACCGAGGGTTACATCCGGGAACTTCGCGAAGTCCTGCCGCAACGATTTCCCTCCACGCAGTTTTTCTTCCAGCCCGCGGATATTGTGTCGCAGATCCTGAACTTCGGCATGCCTGCCCCCATTGATATTGAAGTCATGGGACAGAATCAGGCCGGCAACTATCAGATTGCGGAAAAGCTCGTTGGAGAGATCCAGCACATCCCTGGCGCTGTCGACGTCCACGTGCAACAGGCCTTTGACGATCCCACCCTGCACATGGAGATCGACCGCACGCGCGCTCAATCGGTCGGTTTGCAGGCGAGGGACATTGCGCAGAACCTGCTCATCTCCTTGAGTTCGAGCTTCCAAACAGCGCCAGTGCTGTGGATGGACCCCAAGAACGGCGCCACCTATCAAGTAGCGGTGCAGACACCGCAATACCGGGTGGATTCGATGCAGGCGCTCGAAAACACCCCGGTCACCGGGTCCGGCACCCCCGCGAATGATCCACCGCAGATTCTTGGCAACCTCGTGAATATATCTTCGGCCATGCGGCCCGCGGTGGTGTCCCACTACGACATCGAGCCGCTCATCAATGTGTACGCTTCGGTGGACGGGCGCGATCTTGGCGCGGTTTCCGATGAAGTCGCCAAGCGCGTGCAGAATATCGAGAAGGAATTGCCGCGCGGCAGCCACATCACCATCCGTGGGCAGGTGCAAACGATGAAGTATTCCTTCCAGGGTCTGGCGGTTGGCCTGCTTGGCGCGATCGTTTTGGCCTATCTCCTGATTGTCGTGAATTTCCAGTCGTGGCTCGACCCGTTCATCATCATCATGGCTTTGCCGGGCGCTTTGGCGGGTATCTGCTGGATGCTGTTCTTCACCCATACGACTTTGAATGTGCCTTCGATGATTGGGGCCATCATGTGCATGGGCGTGGCCACTTCCAACAGCATTCTGGTGGTTTCCTTTGCGCGCGAGCAGTTGGAAGAAGGAAAAAGCGCCGAACAAGCGGCGCTCGAAGCAGGCTTCGTGCGCGTGCGACCCGTGATTATGACCGCGCTGGCGATGATCATCGGCATGGTTCCATTGGCCATCGGGCTTGGGGAAGGCGGCGAGCAGAATGCTCCCCTGGGGCGCGCGGTGGTTGGCGGCTTGCTTTTTGCCACGTTCGCCACGCTTTTCTTTGTCCCGACCGTCTTTTCCATCATTCACGGACGGCGGGAACGGCGTCGGGCTCTGGAAACGGGCGCCACTTCCGTAATACCCTGAACCAAGGGAATCGGGGCGATTTCGGGATTGCAAGCAAACCGGGAAGAAACAGTATGGAGTTGAGATGAGTTCTCAAGACGACCGTCAGGAAGCGCAAAAAGGGGGCAAGCTGTTCAAGATGCTCATGGGCGGGGTATTTGTCCTTGTGGTGCTGGGAGCGCTCACGATGCTCCAGCGCCGCTCGGAATACCGAACGCTCGCCGAAGAGACGGAAACGCTGGCGATTCAGACCGTTGGAGTGATCCATCCGACGCCGGAAACCGGCGAGGAAGATTTGGTGCTGCCGGGAACCATGGAAGCCTTTGTCGAATCCCCGATTTACGCGCGCACCAACGGCTATTTGAAGAAGTGGTATCACGACATCGGCAGCCGCGTACAAAAAGGCGACCTGCTGGCGGATATCGACACTCCTGAAGTGGATGAGCAGCTCTCGCAAGCGCGCGCGGACCTCGCGACGGCGCAAGCCAATGCGCATCTGTCGGAAATTACCGCTTTACGCTACACCGAACTTCTGAAAACCGACGGCGTGTCCAAGCAGGAAGTCGACAACGCTGCCGGCGATCTTGCGGCCAAAAAAGCCATCGTGCAATCCGCCGAAGCCAACGTGCACCGCCTGGAGGAGATGAAATCCTTCCAGCACATTTACGCACCGTTTTCCGGCGTGATCACGCGCCGCAACGTGGACATCGGCACACTCATTAACGCGGGGAACGGTGGCTCGTCGCAGCAGCTTTTTAATTTGGCGCAGACCAGCCCCCTGCGTGTTTACGTGCGCGTCCCGGAAATCTACGCCAATACGATTCATCCGGGCTTGGGCGCCTATCTGGAGGTTACGCAGTACCCGGGCAGAAAGATCGAAGGCAAAGTGGTGCGTACTGCGCAAGCGATTGACCTCGCGACGCGCACGCTCAACACCGAGGTGGACGTTGCGAATCGTGATGGAGCGCTGCTCCCCGGTGGCTACGCGCAGGTGCATCTGGAAGTCAAAGTTACCGGCTCGCGGCTGCAAGTTCCGGTGAACGCCTTGCTATTCCGCTCAGAAGGACTCCGCGCCGTGGTCGTGGACGCCAACCATAAAATCCATCTGCGGCAGATAACTGTGGGCCGCGACTATGGCACGAGCCTCGAGGTGTTGCAGGGCCTCGATACAAAGGATTGGATCGTCCTCAATCCTGAGGATTCCCTCGAAGAGGGCCAGGAAGTTCGCGTGAAAGAAATCGCCATGAACAATCCGAGCGCCGCGCAGGCTCCCGGCAAGCAGCAAGCGCCCACGCAGGGTTCCAACAAATAAAAATGGCAAAAATGAAGCATCGCGCCGTATGGAACGCCAGCTTTGTCTTTCTATTGGCGGCGGGCTGCACCGTGGGGCCGACCTACCAGCGGCCTTCCGCACCCGTTCCGGCCCATTGGGACGTCAGCGCGCCGTGGCACGAAAGCGCGCCCAAGGACGGTGTGCCCAAAGGCGAATGGTGGAGTGTTTTCGAGAACGACGAACTGTCCGCGCTCGAGAAGCAAGCGCTTGACGCAAATCAGACGATCAAGGTTGCGGTGGCGCGCCTGGAGCAAGCGCGAGCTGCTGCGTCGTTGCAGATTTCGACGCAGTTTCCGACGCTTTCCAGTGCGCCGTCCGCCGAGCGCCAGCGTCTTTCCGGCAATCGGCCGAGCAGCAGCAATTTCCCAATTACCGGCCCTGTGTCTCAAACCAACATAACCCTTCCTTTTGTCGCGGGGTACGAAGCGGATTTGTTTGGGCGGCGGCGCCGCAACATCGAGGCGGCCCAGGCTTCTTATCAGGCCAGCGCCGCGGATCTTGAAAATGTGCGCCTGGTCATCACTTCGGAGCTTGCGGGCGATTACTTCACCCTCCGCCAACTCGATTCCGAACTGAACATTCTGAATCGCACCGTCGAGACGCTTCAAAAAGGTTTGCAGCTGGTCCAGTCGCGCCACACGGGCGGCCTGGCTTCGGGGCTGGACGTGGCCGAAGAAGAAACCCTGCTGAACACGACAAAGACGCAAGCGGTTTTGCTCCAGCAGCAACGCAAGCAGGTCGAGGATGCCATCGCCGTGTTGCTGGGAAAGCCCGCGCCTGACTTTCATCTTGAGCCGAAAGAACTGAGCGCCGAGCCTCCTGCTCTGGATGCGGGACTGCCTTCGGATTTGCTGGAGCGCCGTCCCGACATTGCCGAAGCCGAGCGCCAGACGGCGGCGGCCAACGCGCAAATCGGCATCGCGCGCGCAGCTTATTTCCCCTCGCTGAATCTGTTTGCCAATGGCGGATGGCAAGCCGCGGACATCGCCAAGCTTTTGAACGTGCAGAGCACCGTCTGGGCCGTTGGAGCGAACGCGGCGGAGGCTATCTTCACTGGCGGATCGCGGCGCGCGCAAGCGCAATTTGCCAGAGCCGGTTACGACGCAAGCGTGGCTTCTTATCGCGACACGGTTTTGAACGCGTTTCGGGAAGTGCAGGACGACGTCACCGGCCTGACCGTTCTCGACCAAGCCTTCCACTCGCAAGAAAAGGCTGTGGATTCCGCGCGCCGCACGGTGGATATCGCCACCAGCCGCTACGTGGGAGGCCTCGTGAGCTATCTCGATGTGGTAAACGCGCAGCAGAGTTTATTGAACAACGAACAAGAACTGGCCGTGATTCGCGGGCAACGCCTGGTAAGCAGCGTTCTGCTGGTTAAGGCGCTCGGTGGCGGCTGGGATGCTTCGAGTCTCGCGGCCGTCCACGTCAAAACGAAGCTAACAGACGTAGTCGCACCCTGAAAAAGCTCAGCGCGGAAAATGCTCAGGGGTTGCCGGTGTCGCGGAGTGAAATGACGCGCCCCAGTTCCGAGGAGCGGCCCAGGCGGTCGAACATCTGGTAAGCGGCGTCGGAAATCTTCGTGATGGCATCGCCGCCGTCTCGTTCGCGCTTCAAATAGGTGGTCATGACGCTGATCACGTAGGGCCGCTTGCCGGCAAACACAATTCCGGAGTCGTTGCGCACGCCTTCCAGTTCGCCGGGCTTGTTGGCCACCTTGATGGCTTCCGGCAAGTCCCGCGGGATATAACTCTCTTTGTGCACGCTCAGCAAATTGAAGAAGTCCTCCGTCATCTGCTTGTTCAAAACCTTGCCGCGATAAAGATTTTCGAGCAGCAGCATCATCTCGCGCGGCGTGGCCAGGTTTTCTCGTCCCTCCGAAGCCGCCTTCAGGTCCATCATTTTGCGCCGCAAGCGCGTATGCGTCAGCCCCAGCGAATCAAGCAGCGCGTTGACGTTCTCCAACCCGATGCGATCGATGATGACGTTGGTGGCTGAATTGTCGCTGACGGAAACCATCAGGCCCGCGACGTCGCGCAGCGTCAGCTTGGTCATCCCCGGCGTGAGCACGCTGGTGATGCCGCTTCCGCCCACCATGTCGGATTGCTGCAGCGTATAAAAATCGGTGAGTTTGACCTTGCCTTGCTCGCTTTGGCGATATAGCTCCGCGAGAATCGCAATTTTAATCGAGCTCGCCGTGGGCATCAGTTCGTCCGGGTGCAGCAAATATTTCTGCCCGGTGGTTAGGTCCAAGATGGCCACGCCGAGCACGCCATCAAGTTTGCTATCGACCTCATTGACCGCGGCCGCCAGCTTCTGCCACAGAATTTGCTCTTTCTCGGGCGAATTCTGCTGCGCGCAGACTAGCGAAGGCGCACCGCCAAAAACCGCGACGCATCCCAAAAAAATCAAAATTCTCGTGAGCAAGGGAGCCTCCAAGCGGAGGGGATTATAAGGCTTTGGGCGAAGGTTTTGAGCCCTTTTCGGCAGAAGCCGCCGGATCTCGTCATCGCGCGCGCGCGGAGGCGTACTGAATGGACACCACAAAAACCGTTCGCGGAGAACTGTGTTTAATATAAGGGAAGGTTGGTTTGTCCTGCGAAGCGACGATTCTGTAATTTTGGAAACCATCGGAGATAGCACATGCGCAAACTTCTCGCAGGAATTCTTTTCATGGCCCTGGCGGGCACGCTCGCACTGGCCGCACGTCCTCAGGACCGTGACGACCGGCGCGACCGCGACGAACGTCGTGGCAATGGCAAGCACAAGGGTTGGGACAAACACGGCGAGGAAGGCGATCGCCACGATAACGGCAAACACAAGGGCTGGGACAACCCGAAGAACCCGCATTACGAGCATTGGGATGCGGACCACGATCGCATCAAGCCGGGCCGCGCGTATCCCCACGGGCGTTACGAGCACGCGAGGGGAGTCTTCGTTGCGCGACGTTTTGATTCCCGTACGCGCCACATCTTTCTATACGACAATTCCGATTGGGTGGTCGCTTCTTACGACGTGGATCGCTGCCGCGATTGGGAGTGGGACCGCGATCAAGTCTACGTCTACAACGACGACCATCATCCGGGCTGGTATCTCCTCTTCAATGCACGTCTTGGACGCTACGTCCACGTTGAATATTTCGGCGTACACTAACTTCGGCCCCGGCTCATCTTTTAGGACCTATCGAGGATCGCAAAATACAGAGCAGCGTGCGCCGGCGGAAAAGCGGCGGTCCTCCTCAACAGAAGCGCACCCGCGGCAGAAGATTAGCCTAGCGAGGACTCGCGCGGCAATCTCAGCGACGGACTCCCTCGGCGAGCAACTCCGGTATCCCTAGGACGACCGGCTGGTTGGCCACGTGGCTCGGTTGCAGAATAAACGTGGCCAGGATGTTGACCGCAAAAGCCGTCAACCCCGCCAATTCCAGCAACGCGGAGCCAGGGAGAACCGACCAGGCCCACCCGGCGTAGCCTTGGTAGGCAAGCACCTCGCAGGAAACCCGCAACGCGCAACCGATGTTCAACAGCAGCAAGCCCACGAACATCAGCTTGGTGCTCCACAGCAGACGCATTCCCGCAAACGCGGGCAAAATCCTCTGCCCAATCGACAGCACCATCACGGAGATGAATCCCACGGTAAGCGCATGGCGGGATGCACCCCAAATCCCGCCAGAGGTGTCCCAAATCGAGGCGCCCACTCCGAGGAAAGCCGCCACGAGCAGCCAACCGTAGGCCACGCGCACAAAAAAAGGGAAACTCGCGTGAACGCCTTTTGTTTTTGCTGGTTGATCGCTTGGTTCAAATACGCGAATCGCCACAATCGCCAGCGTGGTACTGGCGACAAAAAGCCATGTCGCCAACGCCAGTTGTCCCGCAACCGCCAGAACAACCCCCATGCCGTTGACGGCCAGGGCGCTGGCCAGGACGCCGGTGCCTAACGATTTCAGCCCCAGGAACACCCGCAACCATTTCGCGCTGAATCCCCACACAAACGGCACCAGGAATCCCCAGCCCATCAGGGCAAGGTAGCGCTGGTCGAAGCGGTGAGGAAATGCCGGACTGTCGCCTCGGAGCGATACATAGAAGTTTCCCGCCGTATTCGTGCCCACCACGGCCAAAAATCCTATCGTCGCGGTGAGCACGGCCCATACCCATGGGTCAAGCCCGGGCTTGGCAGGATGCTGAGGCCGATGCTGCGAAATCACACGATAGAAAATCAAAACCGCGCTGAGTTCTAAAATGCCCGAGAGTGGCAGCAGCAGACGCCACTGCCACAAGTACACCGTGGCACCCCATCGGAGCGCCGCGCCTGCGGTCCAAAGCCCCCAGCAAATCCACGCTGCGCGCACCGCTTGCGTGGCCTCGCCGCGCAGTTTCGGAATGGAGTAGAACCCGATACCTAGCAGAAAACTCCCGATCCACCCGAACACCTGCGCGTGACCGTGGGCCTGCAGCCACGCCGGGGAAACCAGACCCGCGCTTTCCCGCCCGCAGATTTGCAGTAGATTCCAGACGCCCAGGAGCGTTCCGGGAAACAGCATGAACAAGAGCCCCGTCGTAATGTACGCCATCAACAAACGCGAAAGCGCCAGTTCGCGGGCGCGCGTCATACGGAATACTTCCTCGGCAGATTTCCCGTGATTGGAATTCTGCGCGCCTGTTTCGCTACCCGTAAGAGTTTCGGTTGCTGTCTCCATGGTTCGGTCTCGCTTTACAGGACTTTGGCTTCCAGCTCTACCGCCCTCGGAAACAGGATGTTGTTTTCAAGGTGCACGTGCGTGTGCATGTCGGCCTCGAATTCCTGGAGCGAACGGTACAGTTCGCGGTAGCTCTCGCATGCCTCCGCCGGCAAGTGGTACCCGGAGCTCAGTTTGCGCATGGCCTCGAGGGCCGCGCCCGCCGTATCGTGGTCTTGCATCATCATGTGCACGGGATTGCGCACGGTCTGGAAGAACGGCGGCTCCAGCTCCTCCTTGCCTTCTTCCGCGCGCTCGAGCCTTGCAATGTACGGAAACAGGATTTGCTCTTCTTTCTGCATGTGCGCGTACATCTCGTGCCCCACGCCGAGAAACTGGGCTGCGATTTTCGCCAGTTCCGGATGATTTTCCCCGTGCTTGGCCCTTACCTTTGCGAGCAGCGCGCTGACGCGCGGAATCATTCCCCGCACATACTTGTGGTGCTTTTCCACGATGTGCTTGGTCAAATCCGCCAGGCGTGCCGTAGCCCAGTTGGCTTCTTCCGGGCCCCCTTGTCGGCTGTTCTCCTGAAGCCGCTTCAAAATCTCTTCGGCCGATACGCCTGTATGCAGGCAGGCGTCCTGCAACGATTTCGCGCCCCCGCAGCAATAGTCGACTCCGGCCTCTTCCAGAACCTTTTTCGCCGCGGGATTCGCTGCCGCAATGTCCCCTACTTTGGTCGTGCTCGTGAAGCTCATAGGTGTCTCCCTTAGGAGCTTCAGTTTGCCGGGAGGCGCGCCACTCGGGCGGATCTTCCTCCCTGTGTCAGTCGTGGTTTTCCTGGTAACTTTTTGATGTTGCAGAGTTTGTTGTAACCCACGAGGGGAAAGCGCCTGCCTACGTGGTTGTGGGCAGTGACAGGGCTAAGGCCGCCAGAATCTGCTGCTGGTTGGCCGTGGGCTGCGGGAGTTTTGTCACCGTCGTTTTCTCATCGATCTTGTAGTGCAGCAGGCACAGACTGCTGAATGCCCTCAGCGCATCCGGCAGCGTGATCGCGTGCGGGTTGCTGTCCGTGGTGCCGAACTTTTCTCGTAGCCGACGTTCCACCTCTCGGCTCAATTTCAGTGCCAGCATGCTGCAGAACACGTGGCCTCGCGTGCGACTCTCTTTGCGCACGAACACCGGGCGCACTTCCAGCAAACCCGTCTTCAAGGCTCGAAAGTCGCGCTCCACTCGTTGCAGGCTCACGTAGCTGTCGTGCACCTCTTGCGCGCTCATGCTCGCTTTCAAAACGTTGGTGGTCACCACGTAGCAGCCCGCCAACTCGAAAGCCCTTTCGATGTTCTCCTCTTGGCGCTGCAACACCAGCGTGCGGCCGTGCAACGGCAACTCCACCAAGCCGGTCAGCTTGTGCCGTTCCGCCCAGGCTTGCAGTTGGCGTTGCCCCGCTTCCGGCCGGCAGCGCGGCTTATTCTTCACCTGCTGGTTGCGTGCCGCGATCTTTTCTGCCAGCTTCGCCAGCTTGTCCTCCAGCCGATGTCGTTCGCGCGCCGTTTCCTTCTCGTTCTTCCGCAGTACGTAACGCACTCCCTCGCCTTGCACCTCGCAGATCTGTTCGCTGAACAACTCCAGCTGCAACATCTTCTGCCCCAGGAGACTGCGGATCTGTGGATCGGTCAGTGCCGTGATGTAATGCAGGTTGGCTTTCTCGAGCGCTTGGATGCCCTTGCTCTTCACCATCCCGCGGTCGCCCACAAAGACGAATTCTTGCACCTGAAATTGCTCTTGGAGGATCTTGATCTGCTCGACGACCGTCGCGGGATCCGCGGTGTTGCCCGCAAACACCCGTACCGCCAGCGGTTCCCCTTCCGCGTCCGTCAGTAAGCCGATGACGATTTGCAATTTGCCCTTTTTACCATCGCGGTTGTAGCCGAATTCCCCCAGTTCGTTCTGCTCCCCTTCGAGATAACTGCTGGTCACATCGTAGAGAAACAGTCGCGGCGGCGCGGCTTTCCGGCGCAGGTACAGCCGGAACAGTGCTTGTTCAATCTTCTCCTGGCGGGCACAAAGATCGTCCAACGCCGCGTAGAGATCGTCTTCGTCGAACGAACCCAAGCCGAGAACTTCGCTGACGGCGTGGTCCGCGGCCCAACGCACCGCCGACAAACGGGAACCCTGATGCGCCACGCGGGCCAGGATCAAAAATAAACCCAGCTTGGCCAGGCGCGTGTTGCCTAACACGCCAGCAATCCCCAGGGCCTCGGCGATTTGTTTTAGAACATAGAGCATGCCGAAGATGGGGCCCAGGGCCGCTTCGCAAGGTTCGACATGATCGAAATCGCCACGCAGGGCGCGACGGAGAGCCTCGATCCGCGCGGGATCCCAATGGGAGAGATTGGCGAGGGTGCGATTTTTCACTTTGCCGTTTTTGCGGAAGGATTCGCGGAGGAGGATGGCAGGAGGTGACTTGCGATTGGGGATGGAGGAGATGTACATACCTACTTACTATCACAAATACAGCTATTGTCAACACATATCTATATATTACATGACTACGTAAAGAGGTGCAAAAAAAGCTTAACTCCAACAGCAATCGCTACTTACCTGAATTTACGGGAGGGAAGATCCGTCTGGCATCGCCCATATGACCGCGCGGGGGTTGCTTTGGTCACCAATGGCATTTGCAAAGACCACCAGTTCTATCTTGCCGATGGAGGACGGGGCTTTCTTTTGGGTGACGGAGGGCTGCGCTATGG
>Ga0209577_10003234_pt1 | contig 15321 bp, 17 predicted proteins | sample GraSoiAngelo_109_FD_185874 | JGI IMG/M metagenome (GOLD analysis project Ga0209577, IMG submission 185874) | Grasslands soil microbial communities from the Angelo Coastal Reserve, California, USA - 14_0903_12_20cm (SPAdes) (version 2) | ecosystem: Environmental > Terrestrial > Soil > Grasslands...
AAAACGTCTCGACACTGCCCGGTATCCAGTGGGAGGATTGCGGGCATGGCTGACATTTGGCTCGCTGTCTGGCTCTGCCTTTGCACGGCAGGCATGGCATACATGGGCGTGCATCTAACTATGCATCACCCAGAAAGCAATGCAGCGGAGTGGCGGTGGAAGATCGGATTTATCGCACTGGCCCTAGTCACTTGTGGCTTAATTGCCTGGCAAACAGCGCGAAATATTTCGCGTCAAGAAGCCTTGCAAAAAAGATTGGACAAAATTCAGCACAATACAGAAACACCCCCAACAGTACAGGTGAATCTCCCTCCAATCATCATGCCTCCCACTACCACCAAGGCTCACATCGATAGCGGGAATCTTAGGGACCGAACATCTGACCTATCGAAGGAACTATTCTCCTTTCTGCGCATGAGAGAATCGACGCTTGAATCTCTCTACCAACAGCAGAAGGCTGGATCGAATCGATGGGATGTTTATGGTCCTTGGACGATAAGCACATCAGGCGGATTCAAGAGCATATATGGTCCTCGTGTGTTTGCAATCCGCAACGAGTGTGCAAACTTCCACGTTGTTGATACTGAATTGGATAACGAATTACAGATGATTCAGACCATAGAGCAAAGCACGGGTAATACGGGCGCTTTGACGGCGGCATCTTATATTCCACATCCAGACTCAATCAAGAAGATCGCTGAGAGGTTGGCTGTGCTTTCCACTCAGATCGGGAAATAATGTATCACAAAAACTCTTGACAGCGCCATATTGTTGTAATACATTTAGTGCCATGTCAAACGTACTCAGCGCCGAAAAGCAAGCCGCGATAATCGCAGCCTTAGCCGAAGGTTCCAGTATTCGCTCAATCGAGCGAATCACTGGTGTTCACCGCGATACGATCATGCGGCTGGGTGTCCGCATCGGCAACGGCTGCCAGATTCTGATGGATTCCAAGATGCAGAACTTGGCTTGCAGCTATCTGCAACTGGATGAGGTTTGGGGATTCATTGGCAAGAAGGAGCGGCATTGCTCGGTAGACGATAACCCTGAGTACGGTGATGTCTGGACGTTCTGCGCGATTGATTCCGAGACAAAACTAGTGCCGTCATTCAAGTGCGGAAAGCGGAACGCAGAGACCGCCAACGCTTTTGTGCAGGACATCGCCAACCGCGTCCGCAATCGCGTTCAAATCTCCACTGACGCTCTTGGCGCATACGGCGAGGCCATAGAACGGGCGTTTGGCGCGGATGTTGATTACGGCCAAATCGTGAAAGTGTATGCTCATGATGCTGCACAGCACCCGGAGCGTAAGTACAGCGCCCCATCATTTGCTTCTGCATACCGTAGGCCGATTGCTGGCAATCCAGAGCGTGAGTTTATTTCGACTAGCCACGTTGAGCGACTGAATGCTACTACCCGGTTGCATGTAAAGCGGCTCTCGCGTCTTACGCTGGCCTTCAGCAAAAAGTTCGAGAATTTCCAAGCAGCCGTTTCTCTGCACTTCGCTTACTACAACTTCGTGCGCCGTCATAACACGCTGCGCTGCACTCCGGCGATGGCAGCGGGAGTAGAGCGAGATTTCTGGACTGTAAGCGATCTGGTAGAGGCTGTCGCGTGAGTTATATTCAGGAATTGCGTGACGTGATTCGGCGGCTGCATGGCGCTGAGGCTACGCACGTTGAAAGTATTCCAGTGAAAGAAGTATTCAGGGGCGAGACGGTTTGGGAGGGGATTGTTGAGGTATTCGACTTGGCGGGGCATGCCACAGCGCACAGAGCATACGCATGGGCGCACGAAACGGACGATCCCCAAAAACCAGTGCGGCACGTAACGGTGCTGCATCTTCATCCAGTCAGGTCGGCTCAGGATGCGGTAAGGGCAGCGATCTTACAAGAAGCGAGAAACCTTGGCACAGAAGAAAGCTAAAATCGGACGGCCCAAGCTTCCCAAGGGCGAAGCGAAGGGTAGGATCGTGCCTATACGCTTCACGGCGGACGATCTACGAGCAATCGCGGTGCGAGCCAGGGCCAGCAAGCAAAATGTCTCGGAGTGGATACGGAGCACGATTCATGCCAGTCTCGAAGCGTGAAAACTTCAAATTAGGACACTACCTAAGGACCGAAACGCCTGCGCTAGCTGGCGTGGCCCTTGAAGCCCTTAGCTTTAGCTATGGGGCGTAAGTCACTGTTGCGGCTACTGTTTAGACGTTTCGGAAGTTCTAAAGACGTTTCTATCAGAATCAACAAGTTGGGCGGTTTGGCACCCCTTTGCAGTACCCATCCCTCAACTCCTAATCCTAAGTTTGGTGCATCTGCCAATTCCCCACTTTGGCGTCGCGGTACACGTCTCGAACCTTATACGATGCGCCCTTCTCAAGCAGCCCGAGAACGCGGCTTCCCGGAAGCTTGGCAGTCACTTCCTGAGGTGGCATTCGCGGAGTAGAAGCAGTATGTGACTCACGCGCAACTGATCAGGGCGGCGGAACGCTGGCTCAGGAGCCATCGCTGTCACATCGTGCTGAGTGAGCAAACGGCAGATTCGGGTGAGGTGCCGGATGTCATCGGCTGGCGAGGCAATTGTCATTCCATCGTGATCGAATGCAAAGTGTCGCGCGCGGATTTTTTCGTCGATCAGAAAAAATCAGTTCGCCAGAAGCCGGAACGTGGCATGGGCTGCGAGCGTTTTTATCTCACACCCAAAGATCTGCTAAGAGATTCCGACCTGCCGCAGGGCTGGGGTCTGCTGGAGATCGATAAGCGCGAGGTCGTGATGCGAGTGAGATCGAGTCGCCGCAGCCTATGCACCCTCGATGGACTCCGGGCCGAGATGGAGCTTCTGCTAGCGAGTCTGCGGCGGGTGGAAGTCAGGATCGAGCCGCAGACCATTACTGAGTTTCTCAAATGGAAAAACCGAATGGCTGCTTACAACGGCGGCCAATTGCCGCGAGGCCTCGTGCCGGTTGAGCAGGAGTTGCTGTCCGGCGTTTTAAGGAGAAGGCTGGGTTAGGAGAATGGTGTGTTCTGCCTTGCAGCGCTTTGCCGGATCGACGACAGCCGCACCCTCGCGCTTTCCCTGTGAGGCGCGGAATTCGAGTGGCCGTTTCACCTTTTCCGGCAGTCCTTCGAAGCGCGCTTTACCCTCGTTGTTGCTTCCGACTTCCAAGTCCAGCTTGCGGATACTCAGGAAGCCATAGGCGATGTGTACACGAATCTTGGCATCGGATACGGGCTGGCCTGAGGCATCGGTTACTGTGAACTCGACTGAGCAGGAACCCAGTTCTCCATTAATCACAGGGATTGGATTTTTATTTGCAGCCAGCTCAGAAGCCTGCGCCAGGAGAGTTGAAGCAAACAGCAGAATCGAAAAGATCAGTGTGAGAAGTTCGAATCGGCCCCCCCCGCCAAGAGCAGCTCTCATTGAGTGTCCTTCCAGGACCTTGGTGGTTTCGACCGCGGTCACGTCCATCCTGCCACTCTGCCTACGCGGAGTTCAAGCTAGTCCTGTTCGTTGCAGTACCGAATGGGCAAATCTCGAAACCACGGGAGACTGTTCAACTAATCCGCGCTTCGGCCGCGAAGGGTCTGGAAGTTGTTTCGAGGCTAGCCTTTTAACCCAGAGCTGGCCATACCTTGCGTTTTGCTCGCGCCTACAAACTCTTGCTTATGGGTTTCGGTCTCGGCGACCAATTAGCTTTTCTTTAAATCTTCACGCCAAGGCTGCTGTTCTGCCTGGCGAAGTCGATTGAGGAGGTACGACATATGGACAAGGACCGGGTGGAAGGCAAGGCTAAGGACATCGCGAGGCGAATTCAACGTCAGGCCGGCGAGTGGACCGGGGACGAACAGACCCAGATCAAGGAAACTGGCAAACAGGCTGAAGGCAAGGTGCAGAACATCGCCGGCAAGGTCAAAGATGCCCTGAGGAGACCGCGACGGACAGACGAAGAGGGCGAGCTGGAACAAAGTGAGATCGAAGAGGAACGCGAATCCGAAGCTCCGCGCCGGCGCGCATAAATCTGCCATACAAATAAGGGGAACTCGGTCCATCCGAGTTCCCTGCTTTCTCTTTGCCGCCTGATTTATCCTTCCAATTCTCGCCTAATCTCCCTCTCGCGAAGCCAGGTAAACCTTACGGGCTGCTCTAGGTGCAAAATGGCCACCTGGCGCCCACACTCATAATCGCGCGTTCCCGAGTACATATCCGCTGTGACCTGGGTCACCAGACGGTGTAACTGGGCACCCTCGGCTTCAGTATCCGCCTTTTTTGCAGCCACGAAACCCGGTACACTGTGGCAGCCATGGCCATTCCGACGCAGCCCAATATCAAGCTAGCCAACGCCCCCGACTATCGCGAGAACTATGCCAACAGCGTGCAAGTGCGCGTTACGGTATGGGATTTCTTTCTTGTCTTCGGAACCTTACAGCAGCAAAGCGAAGTCCAGGTGGACATCACGAATTTCCAGGGCATCTACGTCAGTCCGCAACAGGCCAAAGCCCTGCTCTCAATCCTGCAGCAGAACGTCGTACAGTACGAGAACGCATTTGGCGAGATTAAGCTCGATCCGCGAATGGCGGCCACCGGGCCTGTCCATTGATGTGTCGAACGCGGGAAGCGAATTGTCACCCGGGGGCGAGGCGCGGATTTTCCCTTCGTTTCTAGTTTTCGCTCTAATCTTTGTTTCGATCGCCCTTTTGCACGCTTCCTTGCTGCGCCTGCCCTACCTTTGGGATGAAGCAGGTTATTACGTGCCTGCCGCGCGCGATTTGCTCCTCAGCGGCAGCCTGATCCCACGCTCCACGGTCACGAACGCGCACCCGCCATTGGTGATGGCCTGGGTGGCCCTGGGCTGGAAGCTGTTCGGCTTCACGCCGCTAGTGGCGCACCTTGCCATGCTGCTGATCGCGTCCTTCACGCTGCTGGGAATCCTTCGACTGGCCGAACGTGTGGCTAATATTCACGTGGCGATTGCCGCGACGATCTCGACCGCCCTCTACTCTGTCTTCTTTACGCAAAGCGCTCTGGTGCATCTGGACATGGCCGCCGCTGGTTTTACCCTCTGGGGCTTACGCGATTACATCGAGCAACGCAGGATCCGTACTGCGGTGTGGTTCTCTCTGGCGGCTCTGGCGAAAGAAACCGCGATTCTGGCACCCCTCGCGTTGTTGATCTGGGAATTGATTTGCTCACTGGCTCCTGAACGCAGGTCGAGCGAGTGGTGTCTGTTCCGGTTCAGCCCGAAGTCGGTCTGGCTCTTAGTTCCCCTGCTGCCGCTGAGCATCTGGTTTCGTTACCACTACCTGCGCACCGGATATGTTTTCGGCAATCCGGAGTTCTTTCGCTATAACGTTTCCGCGACTCTCGACCTGGTGCGCATCGTTCTCGCGGCCGGCATGCGCGTTTGGCAACTTTTTGGATATATGAACCTCTATTTCCTGACCGCGGCTGCTCTACTGGCAATGCTCCGGCCGCCGCGAAGCGAGCAAGGCGTAGAACGCCCGCGCATTGCTGTGCCCGTGCAATGGGTCTTTTTGGTACTGATCATTACTTATGTCCTGGCGATGTCGGTAGTAGGTGGGGCCGAGCTGGCGCGTTACATGCTGCCGGTAGTTCCGCTCTTAGTCATCCTCTCGGTCTCCACACTGTGGCGAAGAGTACGGTACTGGACCGCGGTAACTGCGCTGGTGGCGCTGGCATTCGTCGCAGCCCTGCTGGTGAATCCGCCCTACGGCTTCCCCTTCGAAGATAATCTTGCCTACCGCAATTATGTGCTGCTGCACAGAAATGCAGCGGAGTTCCTCGCGATGCGTTATCCAAGGGCGCGAGTTCTGACCGCTTGGCCCGCCTCCGATGAATTAACCAGACCCTACCTTGGCTACATCAGCTATCCCATGCGCGTACGGCGCATCGAGAACTTCGCTTTCGCGGAAGTGAGTTCTGCCGCCGAACTCGGCTCCGATTTCGATGTCGCCCTGGTCTTCTCTACCAAGTACCTCCCCCCTCACTCTCTGCTGGCCCGCTGGCCTCAATGGGAGCAAGTCGAGACTCGCTTCTTCGGCTTTCATCGAGACCTCCCGCCCCCTGTAGCCGCGCAGGTTCTTGGCGGAAATCTCGTGTACACCGCAACCCGCGACGGACAATGGATCGGAGTGATTGAGATGGAACGAGTGCTGAATGCGCCTTCGCGCTAAACTGCCATCAGGTGGCACGAGTGGGTCTTGATGATGAGCCACACGCTTCGCCCGGGATCGAGGTGAAGAGAATCGCGAGCTGCGAGCGTGAGATGCACTTCCATTCTTACTCCACAATTCACCTCCGCCGCGACCATCACATCACGTTGCGTCAGCGAGACCACCTTACCCGGAATCACATTGCGAGCGCTCAGGCCGACAGGTGATTCGGCCGCGAGCAAAATGTCGCCCGCGCTGATTGCCACTCGAATGACAGAGCCGACCTCGGCTCTGACCAGCGGCGTTTCCAGTTGCACGGAGGACCCGGTCAACTGGCAGGTCATCGTGCCGCGATCTTCGTGGGCAGCGTGAACTGTGGCAGTGAAGATGTTTTCGAATCCGGCCAGTTGAGCAACCGTCTCATGACGGGGAGCACGCATCACCTGGTGCGGCGTGCCCTGGGCGATGATCTTGCCTTCGTCCAAGACCAGCACCCGTTCGCCTAAGGCAAACACCTCTTCGCGGCTGTGCGTGACGTACAGAATTGGGATGCGGTGGGACTGATTCCAGAGCCGCAGATCGTCCACAATTTTCCCCTTGGTCTGGGCGTCGAGCGCCACCAATGGTTCGTCGAGCAGCAGCAGGCAGGGATCGGTGACCAGCGTTCGAGCAAGGGCCACGCGCTGGCGTTCCCCGCCCGAGATCTGGCTGGGCCGCCTGTCCCGCAAATGTGCCACTCGGAATGAGTCGAGTATGCTCCCACTTCGCTCGGCCCGTTCGCGCGCTCCGACGCGGGAAAGGCCGTATTCAACGTTTTCCTTGACGCTCAGGTGCGGAAAGAGCGCCAGATCCTGGAAGACATACCCAATGTGCCGTTCGGATACAGGAACGTTCTGCCGGGTGCTGCTGTCAAACCAGACATGCCCAGACACAGCAACTCTGCCCGTGTCCGGCGTGTTCAATCCGGCCAGACAGTTGAGGAGCGTGGTCTTTCCCGCCCCGGATGGACCAAACAAAATCGCGATGCCTGGCGCTGCCGAGAATTCAGCATCAAGCACAAAATCGTGCCCGGCGCCGGGCAGGGTTTTCCGGATGCGCGCAGACAAGGCTCTCCCCTCCACATCCTCCCTTCGCGGCTTTTCGGCGGGAGCAGATTGCGCGCGCTCTACTTCCAGGGCCATATCGCCCAGATCCTCCGGTTCAAAGCATAAACCAGCGAGAGCACCACGAAGGCGATCCACACCAGCACCAAGGCAGTTTGATTCGCACCGCCATAGTTCGACATTTGTACCTGGTCGTAGATGTCGATGGACACTGTGCGAGTCACGCCCGGGATGTTCCCCCCGACCATCAGCACCACGCCAAACTCACCCATGGTATGGGCAAAGCTCAGCGCCACCCCGGTCACCAGTCCCGAAATCGAGAGCGGAAGAATTACCCGGAAGAAGGTTTTTGTGCGAGAGGCTCCCAGCGTTGCGGAAGCCGCGATGAGCTTGCTATCCACCGCGGAGAAAGATGCGGCAAAGGGCTGCACCGCAAATGGCAGGCTGTACAGGATTGAACCTATCACCAGGCCTTCGAAGGTGAAAGCCAGGCTGTGGCCGGTCAGCGCTTCCCACCAGCGCCCCAGCGGACTGCGGGGTCCGAGGGCCAGCAGCACGTAGAAACCCAGCACCGTGGGCGGGATGACAATCGGCAGCGCGACCACCGCCTCGGCCAAGAATTTCCAGCGCCAGCGTGAGTACGTAATCCAATACGCGATCGGCAATCCGATCACCACCAGCACGGCAGCGACCAGCACGGCCAGGCGGATTGTCAGCCAAAACGCCTGCCAATCCATCAGTGCTTCTCCTCCGGCAACCAGAAACCGTAGCCCCGCAAAATAGCCTGCGCCTCAGGCATTTTCATGTAACCGAGAAATGCAGCCGCTTCTCCTTTATGCTGGGACCGGGAGAGCAGGACCGCTGCCTGGTCCAGCTCGGGATAGGCATCGCTTGGAACTTCCCAGTAACGCCCGCTACCTCTCATCGACGGCTCTAGCGCAGGAGAGAGGGCGATCAAACCAACCTGCGCGTTTCCTGATTCTACAAATTGCGCCGCCTGCGAAACGTTTTCCCCCAGCACGAGCCGGTCGGCGACTTTGTCGAACAACTGAAAGTGCCGAAGCGCAGCCACAGCCGCTCGCCCGTACGGCGCGTGCTGGGGATTTGCGATTGCGATTTTCTTCACGGAGGCATCGAGCAGGACCTTGAGCCCGCGATGTTCTATGTCCAGCGAAGACGATTTCAAAACCCACAATATCAACCTGCCCACGGCGTAACGATAGAATGAGTCCTGCTCGGCAAGTCGCTCTTCCATCAATTGTTTTGGATAATCCTCGTCGGCGGAAAAAAACAAGTCAAAGGGAGCGCCGTTCTTGATTTGCTGGGTCAAGTTGCCCGAGGAACCAAACGCAAGGCGTACCCTCGTACCGGTCTGTTTTTGGTAATTGGCCGCCAGCTCCGTAAGCGCAGAACTGAGGTCGGCTGCCGCCGCGACGGTTAGCTCCTGGGCCACGGAGGTCGCCGAAAGAGCCGCCGCGCCGAGTAGGACGAGCGCCCGTGTCTTGGCTGTCACAGCCTGAAATCCACCTTTGACTGACCTTTCATGAACAACGTAAAGATTTGTAAAATCAGCAATTTCCGCGCTTCCTACATGGAACAGCAAACGTCAAATAGACTAGGGCTGAACTCAAGTCAGCCGTTATGTGTGGGCGCAATCCCCCGCGGAACCGAGCGATTTTATCCGTAATGTTTGTGAGTCGTACGATTTTATTGGTGCCATGCTTCATGTCAGACTAGCAAGTCTTAGGCTTGGCGTGGTCCTTACATAAGGGAGCTTCCGGTGAGGCTACTTAAGCGTCATTGGTTAATCGCGATTGTAATCATGGCCGCGGTTGCCGTGTTGGCAGCGTTTCAATTTAAAAGTAACGACAAGGCTCAATATTTCACCGCCAAGGCCGATCGCGGTGATATCCGTGCCGTGGTGGAGGCTACGGGCACTATCAATGCGGTAACCACGGTTCAAGTTGGCTCGCAGGTGTCTGGCACTATTTCTCGCCTGTACGCAGATTTCAATTCGCGGGTGAAGAAGGGACAAGTCGTCGCCCAGATCGATCCGTCCCTTTTTGAAGGCACTCTGCTCCAGGCGAAGGCCGATTATGCCAACGCTGAAGCCAACCTGGCCTCCGCAAGAGCCAACCTGGAGAGAGCCAAGGCCGCCCAGGTGCAGACCAAAGCGGATTACGAACGTACCGTGGGACTCACCCAGGATGGCGTCATGAGCCAGCAGCAACTCGATATGGCTAAAGCCAACTACGACTCGGCGGTGGCTGCGGTTTCTGCGGCGCAGGCGCAGGTCACACAGGCGGAGGCCCAAGTTCAGCAGAAGCAAGCAGCGGTGACGGTGGCGCAAACGAATCTGAATTACACAACGATTCACGCCCCAATCGACGGCACGGTGATAGCACGCAACGTCGACGTTGGCCAAACCGTGGCCGCATCCCTGCAGGCCCCTACGCTGTTCACAATCGCGCAGGACCTGACCAAGATGCAGGTTTACGCCAGCACCGATGAGTCCGACGTGGGCATGATCAAGAATGGCCAGGTGGTTACTTTCAAGGTGGATGCCTACCCAAAAGACACGTTCACCGGGCGCGTTTCCCAGATTCGCATGAATGCCACGACCGTCCAGAACGTCGTTACCTATAACACCATCATCGATTTTGACAACCCGGAATTGAAGTTGTTTCCCGGCATGACGGCGTACATCACGATTCCGGTAGCCTCGGCCAAAGACGTTCTGCGCGTTCCCAACGGCGCGCTCCGTTACAAACCGGACTTGAAAGCTGACGAAATCCGCGCCCTTTATCAAAAGTATGGCCTCGATTCCGCAAGAAATGTTCCGGCCGCCGCTGAAGGGCCGGGCGGAGGAGGGGCCAGCGCGAACGAGTATCGTGCTCACGCCGAAGGGCGACAGGGTGGTGGCAGTGATGCGGCTCCGCGGCCGCCGCGGCTCGATGTCGCCGTGCTCTGGAAACTCCATGCTGATAAGACTCTGGAACCAGTGCGGGTCCGCACCGGTATTACCGATCACACGGTAACGGAGATTGCCGAGATCCTGAAGGGCGAACTGAAGGAAGGTGAGGAGCTGGTAACCGGCTCGATGACGGCGAAGCCTGCTGCCGGACCAGGGATGGGCGGCGCGGTAAGACGGTAAAGGTAGCGCCGCGACTCATTACAACATGGCCACCGTCACACAACCCGAAGCCAAGGTTGCGATCAGTACGGGCAATCGCGCAGTCATCCACGTCGAGGACATCCACAAATATTACGACCTGGGGGAGACCCGCGTGCACGCTTTGCGCGGCGTCAGCGCCGAGATCGGCGCGGGCGAGTTCGTCGCCATTATGGGGGCGAGCGGCAGCGGCAAGTCCACCTTCATGAACATTCTGGGCTGCCTGGATAAGCCCAACTCCGGACGCTACCTGCTGGAAGGCACAGAGGTCTCGCGGCTCACCAAGAAAGAGCTGGCCAGCATTCGCAATCGTAAGATCGGATTCGTCTTCCAGGGATTTAATCTGCTTTCGCGAACCACCGCTCTGGAGAACGTGGAGCTCCCCACCTTGTACGCTCAGATCACGAAGACGGAGGGCGAGACCAGAGCACGTGAAGCGCTCGAGTTGGTAGGACTCGCAGATCGTGTCGCGCACTTCCCTTCCCAGCTCTCTGGCGGACAACAGCAGCGTGTGGCCATTGCTCGCGCCCTGGTGAACAAACCCTCGATCCTGTTGGCTGATGAACCCACAGGCAATCTCGACAGCCGCACTTCCGTCGAGATCATGGAAGTTTTTCAGAAGCTGAACGACGGCGGTCTCACGATCGTTTTGGTTACGCACGAGCACGACATTTCCCAGTTCGCCAAGCGTACCATTCTGTTCCGCGACGGCAAGATACGCCGAGATGAACCGGTTGGCGCCCGTCCGTTGGCGGCCGAAGTGCTGAAGAATATGCCGACCTTAGAGGATTGAACCTGGGACTATGGATTTACTGGCCATTGTGCGAATAGCGATGCGAGCCCTGGCCCGCAACAAGCTGCGTTCTAGCCTCACCATGCTGGGCATCATCATCGGTGTCGGCGCAGTGATCGCGATGGTGGGTGTGGGTCAAGGCGCACAACAGCAAGTCCAGCAACAGATCGCGGCTATGGGTTCCAACCTGCTTTTTGTCGGCGCGGGCACGGTCACGCGCGGCGGCATGCACATGGGCTGGGGTGCAACCAAATCGCTGGTCTATGACGACATGCAGGCCATCCTGCGCGAGTGCCCAGCCGTTAAAGCCGCGGCTCCCGGCAGCACCTCCAGCGCGCAGGTGGTTTTTGGCAACGACAACTGGGCCACCCGTCTCAATGGCACCGAACCCGAGTACTTCGACATCCGCACCTGGCCCTTTCAGGAAGGCACTTCCTTCACCCAGGGCGATGTAGAGACCGGGGCTAATGTTGCGGTAATCGGCGAAACCGTGCGCAAGAATCTATTTGGTGCCACTGACCCGCTGGGCGAAACCATCCGGGTCAACAATCTCCCTTTCAAAGTTGTTGGCGTGCTCTCGCCAAAAGGCACTTCGGCGGCAATGGGCGATGATCAGGATGACATCATTCTGATCCCAATCACCACGCTGCAGAAGAAAATCAGCGGCCAAAACTGGCTGCGCTGGATCATGGTCTCGGCCGCATCGCGCCAGTCCAGCTACGCGGCGCAACAGCAGATAACATCATTGCTTCGCGACCGCCACCGCATCCGCACCGGTCAAGACGACGACTTCTTTGTTCGCAATCTGGCTGACATGGCCGATCTGGCCGACCAGGCCGGCAGAGTCATGACTTTGCTGCTGGCCTCGATTGCTAGCGTGTCGTTGATTGTGGGCGGGATCGGCATCATGAACATCATGCTGGTCTCGGTCACTGAACGCACGCGGGAAATTGGAGTCCGCATGGCCATCGGTGCTACCGAAGGCGATGTGCAGCGTCAATTCCTGATTGAAGCCGTTGTGCTCAGCCTGATCGGCGGCGCAATCGGAATTATTTTTGGCACGGGCGCATCCTATCTCATCACCGAGACTCTGGGGTGGGCGGTGTTGATCTCGCCCACGGCAATCGTTACCGCCGTGGTCTTCTCGATGGCTGTGGGAATTTTCTTCGGCTTCTATCCCGCCCGGAAAGCAGCCCGCTTGGATCCTATCGACGCCCTGCGGTACGAGTAGATGCATTTGAGGGCCGGGCGTCCGGTCTCTGCTAGGATGTAGGCTTCGCGCAAACGCATCTAGCCATGGAGGCCAAATGGGTACCAGTGTATCCGGCAAACGCGTCGCGGTTTTGGGCGCCGGGAAAATGGGCGGCATACTGCTGCAGGCCTTGTTGAAGGAACGTCTGCTCTCGGCTGCCACCACGACGGCGACGGTTCAGCATACGGAGCGGGCTCGGGTTCTGACGGATAAGCTGAAGATTCCCGTGGGTACCAATAACGTCGCTGCCGTGCGCAAGGCCGACATCATCTTCGTTTGTGTGAAACCTCCGGTGGTGCTTGACGTCGTAAAGGAAATTCGGGCAGCGGTTACGCCCAAACAACTAGTCATCTCGGTGGCCGCATCGGTCCCTACTAATCTGATCGAAGGCGGACTACGTGGCAACATCCCGGTCATTCGCGCTATGCCCAACACCCCCTGCGTGGTAGAGGCCGGGATGACGGCGCTGTCGAAGGGCAAGTTTGCGGACGAAAAACATATCCAGCTTGCCACGTCGCTGTTCAACGTCTTTGGCCGCACGGTCGTCGTAGACGAGAAGCACATGGACGCGGTTACCGGCTTATCAGCGAGCGGGCCCGCTTACATCTACATCATTCTGGAATCGTTGGCGGAAGCCGGCGTGAAGGTCGGCCTGCCGCGAGATGTAGCCACGCTCCTGGCGGCGCAGACCGTCATGGGAGCCGCTAAGGTCGTGCTCGAAACCGGTGATCATCCTGCTCTGCTCAAGGACGCGGTCACGACCCCCGCCGGCTGCACGATTGACGGCATTTTGGAACTCGAGGAAGGCAAGCTGCGCGTAACCCTGATCAAAGCGGTGGTAAAGGCGGCACAGCGCGCCAAAGAACTGGCGTTCGTAAGCTGAAAAAAATCGGCTAGAGAATCGATCTCAGGGCAGAGCGAACTTGATAACGATCTCGGTTTGCATATCTACCGGATCGCCATTCAGCTTGTAGGGCTCGTAACGCCACTGGCGAACCGCAGCAATGGCCGCTGAGGAGAGCATCGCATTACCGCGAACGCTCTTCACCTCGCGCACCCTGCCGTCTTTGCCAATCAAGGCCGCGACTACGACGTCACCCGCGATTCGCTGCTGTTTGGCCTGATAGGGATACTGCGGCTCGACGCGGCGAATCAGTTTTCCGCCGGTGATGCCCTGGGAGACTCGCATCGCCGGAGCCGCCGCCGCGAGACTTTCCGCTGAAAGAGTCGTTTCCAGACTGATCGTCGACAGTGAAGAACGAGGGACGGACGCTACCAGTTCCTGTGCTGGAGCCGCCTTGGGTGCAGCACCAGCTTTTTCTTTCTCCGGGCTGGACTTCGAATCCGTTCTTGCGCTTTCCGCTGTTGAAGTGTCACCGGCCGGGTTGTCCGCTTTCCCGTCTTTTGGGTTTGGGGCTTTCTGCTCAAACACAACCTTGCCGTCCTGGAGAACTACCAGCTCTCCCTGATCCCTCTTGGTCTGTGCCTTCGTCTCTGGCTTCTGCTTGTTGGCAGAGGGCTTCGGCGGCCGGGACCTGGAATTCTCCGCAGTCATGTCCAGTGTGGCTTCTTCCGGCTGCGCCTCCGCGACAGGGGTCCCTGGCTCGGCCACGGGGGAAGCGGCTTGAGCGGACCGGTTAGCATGGGCTCTCTGCCAGCCCCATCGGAAACCCAACATCAGACACAACAAAATAGCCAGAGCCAGGACAGTGGCTCGCAGGATTCGAGTCGAGTTTTCCGCGGCAGCCAGCCCGGTGTCTTCCTGCCCTGCGGGAGCAATGGTTGCCGGCTCGGGAAAATCCATAGCCGCAGCCAGGGCAGCCGGCGATGGTGGAACGTAAGCAGCAGAGGGGCTTGGCCGCGGGGCAACGGGTTTGGCGGCGTTTTGCGCACTCTGTGCGCTTTGTATCGCGTCGCTCACCCATTGTGCCAGTTCTTGAAGCGTCGTGAGGTCCTGCTCTCCGAAAGCGTCCGCCTGCGCCGAAAATATCTCAAAAACCCCAACCAACTTATGGCCTGCAAACAGAGGGACGACAACGATGGAGCGCACCCCCAATTGCCGACAGGCCTCGGCGTTGACCCGCGGATCGGCTTCGGTATCGCTGCACCACTGCCGCTTCCGCTCTCGAATGCAGGCGCCGGTCAGTCCCGACTCGGTATTGATCTCGACCCCCAGGTCTGGGGCGGTTGCGCCGGCCGCAGCGCGGCACACCATCACGTTCCCTCGCTCTAAGGCGATAGCTGCTCCCGACGCATCCGTACCTAAGCGCGCGCGTTCCGCCAGATCGTGAAGAATTAGGTCCAGCGCCAACTCTGTGGACTCCAGACCCTGGGCCGCGAGCGTCGAGGCTACCTCCCCGAGATGCGATTCAATTTGCACTTTCTTCCTATGCTCCGATGATTCGACGGGCAGCAGTGATACATCGTCCAATGGCTTGGGTCGCAACGGCTGGGAATAAAGCATGGATCACGATTTAAGAAAAAGAATTAAGGCTCATCACCCACAGCCACCCTGGGGACACAGGGCGCGGCTGGGCTGATCCTGACTGCTCGGAGTTTTACTCCAAACAGGCCCGTTGTCAATATTAAGGAGAAACAGGCTCTTGGATCAGTATTGTACGCCGACTGGGCCATGTTCCGCCACACCTCCTACAGTTCCCTGATCCGTCGATAATTTGGAGCCAAGGCGCACAACCGCCGTTCAGAGGGTGCGTGGGTTCTGATGTGTCAGGGTTTTCTCCCGAGGTGCCGGAGCAATTATTTTTCACCTGCGAGGTGAGTTCCCCGTTAGCATGAAGGCGTGATCAAATCCCCGAGACCTTCTCCCACCGCAT
>Ga0209577_10003235_pt1 | contig 15318 bp, 14 predicted proteins | sample GraSoiAngelo_109_FD_185874 | JGI IMG/M metagenome (GOLD analysis project Ga0209577, IMG submission 185874) | Grasslands soil microbial communities from the Angelo Coastal Reserve, California, USA - 14_0903_12_20cm (SPAdes) (version 2) | ecosystem: Environmental > Terrestrial > Soil > Grasslands...
ACCGCTTGCGATCACCGCGGACATCCCGGCAATCCCACCGAAGAAAAAGTAGAGCGGAACTTCCCAGGTCCACACCGGCGGTTTGACCACGGGCTCGCCGTAGTAACCGGGCTTGCTCGGAATTGGGCCACCCGCAACATCTACGCCGCGCCCGGCCACGACACCGTCTTTCCACGCTTGCTCGCGCAACTCTTCAAGGCGCTTTTCGGATGGTGAATTAGTTGTCATGAGAAAAACGCGAACGCGAGGAGCGTCGCGATGATGGAAGCAATCGCGGTCGCGAATGCTGAAGTCCACGCTGACTTCAGATAAATCGTCGGGATCTGCGGTTTGGGCGGAAGGCCGTAGGCCTCTGGTTCGCCGAGAATCAAAAAGAACGCGTGAATGCCGCGGACAGAAGTTTCGGTCGGATCGTAAAGCTGCGCGTCATTGTAACCGCTTTGTTGTAATTGTTGCACACGCTCCGCTCCACGTGCGCGTAAATCATCCAGTCTGCCGAATACGATCGATTCTGTTGGACAAACCTTTGCACAGGCCGGAACGAGCCCACTCTTTTGTCGGTCGTAACAAAATGTGCATTTGAATGCGCCACCCGCATCTGGTAGCGGCGTCGGTCGTCGATCGATTACCCCGAAGGGGCACGACACCACGCAATAGCCACAGCCATTGCAGACATCGTTCTGCACGAGCACCGAGCCAACCTCGGTACGCACGATCGATCCTGTCGGACACGCTTCCAGACAACCGGCTTCTTCGCAGTGCTTGCAAACGTCGGATAGAAATACCCAGCGAAATGGGTCTTCACCATCGCCGCCAGCTAACGAATGCGAGCCGACAATCTGATTTCCTTTTTGTCGATCTTGCTCAAGAAACATCACGTGCCGCCATGTCGACGCACCAAGGTGGCCGGTGTTGTCGTATGAATTTCCCGACCACGTGTAGCCATCATCCGGCACCTGGTTCCATTCTTTGCACGCGACTTCGCAAGCTTTGCAGCCGATGCAAACGCTCGGATCGGTAAAGAATCCCACTTCCACGTGATCGTGGACGTACGAATGCTTCCGCTGGTTCGTGCTGTGAAGACCTTCTCCGATCATCGACTGTCGATCTTTCCCTCTAGGCCGTGACCACCACCGGCTCTGGCGCAGGGCGCGCCCGCCGGCGGTTGTTCCGGATGCAAATTTGGCGGGCCATCCACCGGCGCATATTTCTTGATCCACTGCTCAAACGCGGGTCCGCGCGGCAAACGGCCGGGAATAATATTACATGTAGCTGCTTTGGCTTCCATGATGGTGACGTTTGGCTCACCGGAAATCGCGAGTAAATCGTTCGCGGCGTCGCCGCGGACCCGTCCATCCGTTCCGAAATGAAACGGCAACGCAATTTGATGCACCAACTGTCCGTTCAGATGCAACGGTCGCATGCGACGGCTGACCAGTGCACGAGCCTCGATTGCACCACGTAAATTCACGACGCAGAGGTAGTTGCCATTCTCGATCTTAAGTTCGCGCGCAAGCTCAGGTGAAATTTCGGCAAACATCTCCGGTTGCAATTCGGCGAGGTGCGGCAGATAGCGCGACATGCCGCCGGCGGTGTGATGCTCCGTTAGCCGGTAGGTTGTTAGCACAAAAGGAAATCTGGGATCGCCCGGGGGCGCGAACCGATTTCCCTGACGGGTAAACCAATGAACTGCCGGGTTGGTGTCGCGTGAGTAAAGCGCGTTGTGCACGGGCGACTCGAGCGGTTCGTAGTGCGTCGGCATCGGTCCATCCTGTAAACCGCTCGGGACATAAACCCAGCCGAGGCCGTCTTCGTGCAGCACGAACGGCGCGTCACCGGCGATCGCATCAAGTCCGTTCTCATTTCCGATGGGGCGAAACTCGGGCGCTTTTTCAACCGGAAAATCGGGGACATCACTCCCCGTCCATTTCCGTTGCGTCGCATCCCACCAGATCAATTTCTTGCCCTCGCTCCACGGTTGGCCGGTCGGACTGGCGCTCGCCCTATTATACATAATGCGGCGATCCGCCGGCCACGCGAAGCCCCAGCCGTGTCCAAGATAATCTTTCGACTTCCGCGAGAGTGCCTTGTTGATTTTGTCGGGGCCGAGGACACCGGAGTAAATCCAGCCGCCGCTCGCGGTCGAACCATCGGTCTTCAGCCGCTGGAAACCGTCGATCTGCGGACCGTGATGCGGATCACCTGCGCGATCAACTCCAAACACGATCCCATCTGCATTCGGTTGAGAGTCGGTGTACCAACCGTTGATCTCGGCCAGCACGGCTTCCATTTTTGGATCGCCATGCTCGTCTTCGGGGTACCACCAGTCGAGCGCGCGCAATGGTTCATCGATTGGATCGTTGGATTCCTTTGCTTTGCTGATCAGGCGCAAAGCAAGTTGATGCATGAACCATCCTTCCGATCGTGCGTCACCAGGCGGGTCAACCGCTTTCTCGCGCCACTGCAGAAGACGTTGTGTGTTAGTAAAGGCGCCTTCTTTTTCAGCGTGACCCCCCGCTGGAAAAAGGAAAACTTCCGTCTCGATTTCTTCCGTCTTCAATTCGCCCCGCTCAATCTCGGGCGAATCGCGCCAAAAAGTAGCGGCCTCGATCTCAACCATCTCTCGCACGACCAGCCATTTCAATTTGGCGAGCGCCTTTCGTTGCAAACGCGAGTTCGGCGCGGCCACGGCCGGATTCTGTCCCATCACGAACATGCCTTCCATTTTTCCGTCGAGCATGTCATAGAGATATTCAAAGAAGGAGTGGTTGCCGGTGATCTTCGGGACCCAGTTGTAGCCGAAGTCGTTTTCGGCCGTTGCGTTCTTGCCGTAGTACGCTTTCAGCAAGCTGATGAAGTACGAGGGAAAATTATGCCAAAGACCGGTCGGCTTTGTATGACGGGCCAGGTAATCGTGCAGTGTCGCTTCGCTCCCATCGCCGCGCGGCATTGGCAGATATCCGGGCAAAACATCGTAGAGCGTCGGAATGTCGGTTGAACCCTGAATGGACGCGTGACCGCGCAACGCAAGAATTCCGCCACCCGGACGACCGATGTTGCCGAGCAAAAGTTGCAGGATCGACGCGGTGCGGATGATCTGCACGCCTTTCGAATGCTGCGTCCAACCGACTGCATAACAAATCGCCGCACTTTTGTCCGGACCCGAAGCGGCGACCAGCGCGTCCGCAACTTTGTGAAACAGCGCCGGCGAAATGCCGCAAATTTTCTCTACCATCTCTGGCGTGTAACGAGCGAAGTGGCGGCGCAACGTTTGGAAAATACAGCGCGGATGTTGCAAGGTCAGATCGCGCTCGGGGAAACCAAGGCCGTGATCGCCATCGTAGAGCCAGCTCTTCCTGTCGTAGCCGCATTGTTCCCCGCTCCAGCCGGAGAAAAAGCCGGTCGCGCCTTCTTCCGTGTCGCGAAAATCTTCGCGCAGAATGCAGGACGCATTCGTGAAGTGCACCACGTAATCGTGGAAGAAAAGACTGTTCTCGATAATGTGCCGGACGAGTCCGCCGAGAAACGCGATGTCGCCGCCGGCACGGATCGGCACCCAGATATCGGCAAGCGCGCTGGTGCGTGAAAACCTTGGATCGACATGAATGATCGTCGCGCCGCGTTCTTTCGCTTTCATCACCCAGCGAAAACCGACCGGATGCGCTTCGGCCATCGACGAGCCTTCAATTAAAATGCAATCGGCATTGGCCAGATCTTGTTGCGCAGTCGTAGCTCCGCCCCGGCCAAAGGAGGTGCCCAGACCGGGCACCGTGCTGCTATGTCATATCCGGGCCTGGTTGGATATGCAGACCATGCCCAGGCCAAGAGTGAAAAGTTTCTTGATGAGATAATTTTCTTCGTTATCGAGCGTGGCACCGCCGAGGTGGCAAATCGCCGTCGTGTGACTGATCGTGTTGCCGTCTTGCTTGTGCACAAACGTGCGCTTGCGTGATTCCCAAACCCGGTCCGCCACCATGTCCATCGCGCGATCTAACGAAATTTCCGTCCACTCTTTCGTGCGTGGCGCGCGATATTTCATCTTCGTCTCCCGCCGCGAATGCGTGAGCAATTGGTAGGATGCCGCGCCTTTCGGGCAAAGATTTCCCTGGCTGATCGGCGATTCGGGATCGCCTTCGATCGAAACAAGCTTGCCGCTCTTGTGAAAAATGAGCTGCCCGCAACCAACGCCACAATACGGACAAATCGATCTCGCTACTTGCGCGTCATCGATCCGCGCGTGCATTGCGCGCGTTTTGTCTGACATCGCTTCCAGCCCCATGCCGTCAGCTTGTTCCCGAATTTGACGAATGAGCGGCCATTTTAGGAGCAAGCCAGTGGGCGATGGCATGGCGTTTATTCCTCGCTTAAGCAGCCAATTTCATTATTATTGTTTTCTGTCACATGGTAAAGCGCAAAAAGCGGAGTACGACCATCGTGGAAATAAAGCCGGGCGTCATGCTTTCGCGATTAACCTTTCGTAATCTGCCAACGTATCGATGTCGAGGTTGCCTGGTGGAAATGGAAATTCCACGACGGATTCACGCCTCGAGATGATGATCGACTTCCCACCGCTATCGTCGGCCAGCGTCAGAAGTTCCTCAAAATGGGAACGGTCGAAAAATGCCGGCACGCCGAGCGTTCCCGAATAACTTGAAGCGATAATCGTTTTTCCCGCTTCGCCGTAACACGCGATGAGTTGCTCAATCAATTCCTTTTCAACCAGTGGCTGATCGCAAACGAGCAATATAACCGCATCCAAATCCCGCCCGCATTCAACTAAATTTTGCATTCCGGCGCGAATCGAAGTTCCAATTCCATTTCGCCAATCCTTATTTTCAACAATTGCAGCCCTCGTTCGCTCGAGCTCAGGGGCCATTTTCTTGCCGTCACTCCCGATCACAACTGCGATTGGGGCACAACCAGCTTCGTCCGCGGCATCGACAATGCGGCGAATCAAACTTTTGCCACGGAATTGAATCAATTGTTTCGGCCGGCCGAGACGCGACGATTCGCCAGCAGCCAAGATTAGCGCGCCGACGTTTGCCATTTGTCAGGGACGACCGATCTCTTCGACGCGTGGATCGAGATCTTTCTTTCACGCAACGATTCGCCTGAACCGCCGGCGAAGACCCGCTGAATTTCCGCGACAATCGAGAGGGCGATTTCTTGTGGAGTTTCCATGCCGATGTCGAGGCCAGCCGGTGCGAAGAATCCCGCGTTGATAACGACGCCAACATCTAGGAGATCGTTTAGTAATTGATCGCGCCGTTTGCGTGGACTGATCAAACCAACGTAGCGCAAATTCAGCGGCAGCAATTTTTGCAGCGCGGTGAAATCGCGCCCGTAATGATGCGACTTCACAATCGCCGCTGTCCATTCATCGGCTTCAATTGAGAACGCGTTAGCATCGACAATCTCGATCGCTTGCCAGCCCAGCAACTCGCACAACTGGCGCAGCGGCGCGGTGTCGGGACCTCCGCCAAAAACCAAAAGCCGAATCGGCGGATGAATTTCCTGTACGAATGGACTGTAGGGGAAGCCGTTGGCTTCCCACGGTACGACAACGTCGTCACCTATAACGGATGATCCGACCGACGTTGTGATCGCACGACAACTACGCTGTGCAGCGAGATTCCGAGCAAGATCGACAAGAAAATTTTCCGAGACGCGCTCAATGAAGATATCGATCTTCCCGTTACAGCCAAAACGCCGACGCATATCGAAATCCATCGCTGCCGCTGCGCCACTGCGCAGCACGTCGCGCGCACGGACTGACACTTCCGCCTCGACGCAGCCGCCGCTGAGCGAGCCAACCGTATGACCATCTTCGCAAACCAGCATTCGCGCGCCCGGCCGCCGATAGCTTGAGCCTTCGGCACGCACCAGCGTTGCCAAAGCGAACGATTGGCCACGACGCTTTTCGAACTCACACAGAATGTCGTAGATTTCCTTCACTAGGTCAGGACGGAAGAGGTCAGCAGGTTCTCCATCTTAATCGGCAGCTCGCGCACGCGAACGCCAGTCGCATGGTGGACTGCTGCCGTCATTGCGGCCGCAAAGCCGGCCAGGCCGATCTCGCCGATGCCCCGGGCGCCTACGGCGTTGAGCTCTAAATCTGGATAATTGAGGAAGTGCACCTCGAGCTGTGGCACGTCGGCGTTCACCGCCACGATGTAGTCGGCCAGGTTGCTGTTGATGGGTGCGCCGTTTTGCGGGTCGTAAGTCGTGTGCTCTAACAATGCCATGCCGATTCCCATCACTACCGCGCCTTCGATTTGATTGCGGCCGGCGAGTGGATTGATGATGCGTCCGCCGTCGATCACGGTGACGACACGATTCACGCGCAGCCGTGCGATCTCAGGCTGCCACGTTACTTCGACAAAGTGACAACCGTATGAGTGCATGGAGAACTTCGGCTTCACTTTGCTGCCGAAAATCCCTTCGGATCTGCCGCTGCCGGTGACGAGACGAAGGTCGGCGCGTTTGAGTAGGTCCCCGAACGGAACGCCTCCGCCAGGCCCATCGGCTTTGACAAAAACTCGTCCGCCTTCAAACGCCAGATCGTCGGGCTTGCGATTTTCGAAGGGCGAACCCGGCGTAGTAGTCGCGGCGTTCAAGAGTGCTGTGATTGCATTATCGGCCGCGGCAAAAACAGCAGGAACCACAGAAGCAGTCGCCCAGGAACCGCCGGAAACCGGGCCGTGCGGAAGCTTTGTATCACCGAGCACCACTTCTACTTTCTCGACTGGCACGCCGGTCTTGTCGGCGGTGAGCAAGGCGAGAACTGTATAGGTGCCGGTGCCGATATCCTGTACCCCACACGCGACACGAGTGCTGCCATCATCGCGCAGCTCGACATTGGCCGCGGCGTCGTCTCGCGTGGCGACCCACGTCGCGCCGGCCACGCCCCAGCCAAGCGTTACGCCGTCGCGTTTCATCGAACCAACTTCCGGGTTGCGCTTCGACCAGCCGAACTTCTCCGCGCCGAGCTGAAGGCACTCAACATAGTGCCGCGACGAAAATGGAATGCCTTCGCCCTCATCGATCTTTGGCTCGTTTAGGATGCGGAGCCTGACCGAGTCCATCTTGAGCTGGTCGGCCAATTCATTCATGGCCGACTCAGTCGCATAAAGTCCGGGCACAGCACCCGGTCCGCGCATGTCGGATGGTGTGCCGATGTTGCGCTGTGCGCGTCCGAAATGCACCCGAAGATTGGGCACGCTGTAATGGAACGATGTCGCCTCACCGCAATTCTCGTGATAGTCGTCGAGCATCGACCTTTCATAGACGTAGTCCTGCTGGAGCGAGAGGAGTTTGCCCTCGGGTGTGGCGCCCAGTCGCATGCGCTGCTGCGTGTGCGCTCGATGACCGGCCGCCTGGAACGTCATTTTGCGGCTAAGAACCAGCTTGACCGGCTTCCCTAACTGTCGCGCCGCCGCCACGGCCAGCGGACAATGCGTCCATGGCCAGAGTTTGCTGCCGAAACCCGAACCAACAAACTTGGTGATGACGCGCACATTCTCGTAAGGCAAACCGAACATTTGCGCGAGCACGCTGCGCAGATTGAAGATGGCTTGCGACTCCTCATACACGGTCAAGTGATCGCCGTCCCAAATCGCAGTTGTTCCCTGTAGCTCGATGGGAACGTGCGTCTCGGTTGGCGTGACGTAGGTCTGGTCGAGCTTCACCGGCGCGCTGGCGAACGCTGCGGTCGCATCGCCGCGCTCGCTTTGCAGGCGCTTCTCGGGCCCATAGCTCGTCTCGACTGTGTCCGGATCATGGTCGGCTGTGAGTTTGAATTCGACGTTCGGTTTCTCTTTCGCGTAGGTAACGATGACCGCGTCCGCGGCAGCTTTGGCGCTCTCGAAAGTATCTGCCACCGCGAGCGCGACGTATTGGCCATAATAGCGAACGACATCGTCCTCGAACGCTGGTCGCCGTTCTATGCAAATGCCTTCATTTCCCTTCCCGGCGCTCGAGCGGAAAATTTTGCCGATGTTTTTGCGATGAAGAATCGCACGCACCCCTGGCATCTTTTCTGCCGCCGCCGTGTCGAGCTTGGTGATTCGGCCCTTAGCGATCGTGGCCTCCACCGGCACGGCGTACAACAATCCGGGAAAGTCGAAATCTGAGGCGTAGCGCGCGGTGCCGCTGACCTTCAACGGGCCATCGATGCGAGGAGTATCGCGACCGATCGGTGACGCGGTTGGAATTTCTTGTGTGGTCGGCATGTTCGTCTACTCGTTAGGCCAAAATCGAAGATGTGAGCAGGTCCTCGATCCTGATTGGCAGTTCGCGCACGCGCACGCCTGTAGCGTGATACGTAGCAGCTGTAATCGCAGCCGCGACACCGGCCAGCCCGATTTCTCCGATTCCGCGAGCGCCCAGCGGGTTCACGTCAGTGTCAGGATAATCGAGAAAATGCACTTCCATGAGCGGCGCGTCGGCATTCACGGACATGAGATAGTCGGCGAGGTTCGAATTGATCGGCGCACCGTTTTGCGGGTCATAGATCGTGTGCTCCAAAAGTGCCATGCCGACTCCCATCACCACTGCACCTTCGATCTGGTTGCGGCCGGCCAGCGGATTGATGATCCGCCCACCGTCGATGACCGTGACGACACGGCTCACCCGCAAACGAGCAATCGCAGGCTGCCATGTGACTTCGACAAAGTGGCAGCCGTACGAGTGCATTGAAACCTTTGGCTTCTTGTCATCGAGTGTCCCTTCGGATTTACCGCTGCCTGTGACAAGGCGCATGTTGGTGCGGCGAAGCAAATCTGAAAACGGTATGCCCTTCGCGGGACCGTCGGCCTTGGCGAAAACCCGTTCGGATTCGAAAGCGAGATCGTCACGCGTGCGGTTTCCGAATGGCGATCCCGGTTCCGTTGTGGCGACGGCCAGCAGTGAAGTAATTGCGTTGTCAGCCGCGTCAAAAACGGCCGGCACCATCGACCCGGTTACCAATGATCCGCCTGAGATCGGGCCAGGTGGAAGCGACGTGTCGCCCAGCACGACTTCAATTTTGTTAAGAGGCACACCGGTTTTGTCGGAAACAAGCTGGGCGAGGATCGTGTACGTGCCAGTGCCGATGTCTTGCGTGCCGCACGCAATACGGGCGCTCCCGTCATCGCGAAGTTCCACGCTAGCCTGCGCCGGGAATCGTCCCGAGATCCACGCAGCTCCCGACACGCCCCAGCCAAGAATCAAGCCGTCGCGTTTCATTGAACCGACCTCGGGATTTCGATTTGCCCAGCCGAACTTTTCTCCGCCGAGCTGAAGACATTCAAGATAATGCCGCGACGAAAACGGAATCCCTTTCCCCTCGTCGATCTTTGGTTCGTTCAGTTCGCGCAGGCGTACCGGATCGATCTTGAGTTGATCGGCCAGTTCGTTCATCGCCGACTCGGTCGCGAACAGGCCAGGCACGGCGCCTGGTCCGCGCATCGGTGTCGGCGATCCGATGTTTCGGCGGGTGCGGCCCCAGTGGACTCGGAGATTTGGAACACTGTAGAAGTACGACGTCGCCTCACCGCAGTTTTCGTGATAACCGCCGAGGATATCCAGATCATTGAGATAGTCCTGCATCAGCGAGACTAGTTTTCCTTCATTCGTGGCGCCCACGCGCACGCGTTGCTGAGTGCGAGGGCGATGACCGACTGATTGGAACATCATTCTGCGACTGAGGACGAGCTTGACCGGTTTGCCAAGCTTCCGCGCCGCCGCACACGCCAGCGCACAATGCGTCCATGGCCAGAGTTTGCTGCCGAATCCTGAGCCGACGAATTTCGTAATTACGCGCACATTTTCTTTCGGCAATCCAAACATCTGTGCGAGAACACTGCGAAGATTGAACACGGCCTGCGATTCTTCATAGATCGTCAGCATCTGGCCGTCCCACGTTGCGATGGTTCCCTGGAGCTCGATGGGATTGTGCGTTTCGGCCGGCGTGACGTATGTCTGATCGATTTTCACTTGAGCACTGGCAAAAGCCTTGTCGGGATCGCCGCGTTCACCCTGCAAGCGCTTGAGGCGACCATGCGTGGTCTCAACGGTTTCAGGCTCTTTTTCCGGCTGAAGATCGAGACTGACGTTGGGTTTGTCCTTCGTGTAGGTCGCGCGCACGGCATCGCCGGCAGCCTTGGCGGTCTCGAATGTGTCAGCGACTGCAACCGCGATGTATTGGCCGTAGTACCGAACTACATCGTCCGCAAATGGGGGACGTCGTTCATCGGCGATGCCGCTGTTGGGCGGTTGAAGTACCGAGCGGAAAATCTTCCCGATGTTTGCGCGATGAAGGATTGCGCGCACGCCCGGCATTTTCTCTGCCTCACTCGTATCGAGCTTTTGCAGTTTTCCGTTGGCGATCGCCGCTTCGACCGGAACGGCAAATAACAAGCCGGGAAAGTTAAAGTCCGACGCATACATCGCGGTGCCGCTGACCTTGAATGGACCATCGATGCGCGGCGTTTGCCGGCCAATCGGCGATGTAGTTGCGGTTTCGGTTATCGTTGGCATTTACCACATTCGTCAGGCAGTTTGCGTCACTAGTTTCAGAGCGTGTACCAGACAGCGTTTCGCCAGCTCCACTTTAAATCCGTTTTGACTTTGCGGTTTTGCATCGCGCAGCGCCGCCTCCGCCGCTTTTTGAAAGACGGCTTGCGTCGCTGACTGCCCGGTTAGTTCTGCTTCCGCTTCGGGCGATCGCCACGGTTTCGTGCCTACGCCACCGAGCGCCACCCGCGCGCGCGTGATCTTGCCGCCATCGGCTGTGATGACGACCGCAGCAGACGCGAGCGCGAATTCGAATGAAGCGCGGTCGCGCAATTTCAAATAGAACGAGCGATTACCGGGCGAGGGCGGCGGAAGGGTGACATGAGTAATGAGGTCGCCAGGTTCCAAAACCGTCTCACGGTTCGGCGTGTTTCCCGGGAGCAGATGAAAATCGCCAATCGGTACGCTGCGTTCGCCTTTTGGTCCGCGAATGTGAATCGTCGCTTCAAGCGCGGCCATGGCCACATTCATGTCGGATGGATTTGAAGCAATGCACTGTTCGCTCGTGCCGAGAATAGCAAGGCTGCGATTCACGCCGGTTATTGCCGCACAGCCGGAGCCTGGTTCGCGCTTGTTACACGGCATGGCAGTGTCGCGGAAATACATGCAGCGCGTTCGTTGCAGTAAGTTGCCCGCCGTGGTCGCCATGTTCCGAAGTTGAGGTGACGCGCCGCTCAGAAGCGCTTCAGAAAGGACCGCGTAATTTTTGCGGACCGTTGGATTGTTGGCCAGATCGGTATTGCGAACCGTTGCGCCGATCTTCAGGCCGCCGTCGGGAAGGTTTTCTATTTTGTCGAAGGGAAGATGATTGACATCCACAAGTTTCCGCGGCGTCTCGACATTGAGCTTCATGTAATCGACAAGATTTGTTCCGCCGGCGATGAAGCGAATGTCCGCGCCTTGTTGCGCGGTGTTCGCCTTCTCGGCGACAGCGATGGCTTGCCCGGGATCGTCGGCGCGCGTGAGTTCGAAAGGTTTCATCCCGCCTTCTGCCTGTTCGTGTTTTGCCGCACACTCTGAATTGCTGCGACGATGTTTTGATACGCGCCGCATCGGCAAATGTTGCCGCTCATGAATTCCTTCACCTCAGCGTCTTCAGGTCCAACCGGCTCCGACAGCAACGCCACCGCCGACATGATCTGACCGCACGTGCAGTAACCGCATTGATAGGCATCGTGAGCAACAAACGCTTCCTGCATGGGATGCAGGCTTCCCGGTTGTCCAAGACCTTCAATTGTCGTGATCTCGTCGCCTTGATACATCGCAGCAAGGCAAAGACATGAATTCATCCGCCGGCCATTGACGTGCACGGTGCACGCCCCGCACTGGCCGTGATCGCATCCCTTTTTAGAGCCCGTCAGATGCAGGTGTTCGCGGAGGCAATCGAGAAGAGTGGTGCGCGGATCGAGTTTAAGCGCATAATCTTTTCCGTTGACTTTCAAGTGAACGTCTACGGCACCTTCCGCGCTGATCGGTGCAGTTTTTTCGGCTGCATTTGCCGACGAACTGCTAATGAGTTGAGACCCCAGAGCCATTGCCGCACTCGTGACGGTGAACTGCTTGAGGAACTGGCGGCGGGTTTCAGGGCTGCCGAATGACTGTCCCGTTTCATCACCGCTCGGCTGGTCGCGACCGGCTGAACGCTCGGATTCGCTGTCCATTCTCTTATATTCTTTCTTTCGCAAACAACTTGCCAGAAAAAAAGCATCTTTCCGAAGAAAATTTTCCATAGATATTCATACGGCTGCGCCCCGTTCCGACATCCGTTAAGAATTGGTCCGTCGTAGTCCCACTATTGATAATGGTATGTCTCCCCATTAAATCGCGATTGTACCGGGCGTTCATGATTGAGCTTTGATGAAAGCGCAGATCGGCATCGAACTGTTCCTTGTGCGTCGAGCACATGCCGTGGGGCGCACCCTTGTCGTTCTTTTTTCTTACGCTTGCAAGTTTCTCTCGCAGGGTGAAGCGCAAAAACCGGGGGCCACGATCGTTGAGAGATTTACTTGCGTGCCGTCTGCGATTGATCTTGCGGACGAAGTGGACGCCTGCGTGTTTCCAGGAAGGCAACCAGGTCATCGAGCTCGCCCGGCTTAAGCGAAGGACCAAAGGCCGGCATGTTGGTTCCGCCATTGACGATGCGGATAACCATGTTGTCGCGCGTTAGGGTGTCCGCGATGTAGGTCAGGTCGGGTCCACGCCGGCCCCCGAAACTCTGAATGAGGTGGCAGTTCAGGCATCCTTTGTCGTGAAACAATTGACCACCTTTGAAGACTGGACCGCTTGTAGATCCTACCACTTTCTCGCTCAGCGGCAGAGCCTCGAAGTTAGGCGACCACGGCGATTGCTGGCCTTCCCACCAAAGCCCACCAATCATGATCACCGAGAGACACACGACCGCAATCGCCCAGGGGCGGCGTGAGGCAGCGCGCTCTCCCTTGTGATTCCAGACAGGAACAAACAGCAGAAGTAGTCCGATCAAGATTGGGAATCCGATCATGATGTAGCCTTCGATCCTGGCTGGGATCAGGGCGAGCAGCGCGAAGTACCAAAGAAGATACCAATCCGGTCGCGGATCGGCCGCCAGTATGCTCGGATCCGGCGGCTTATCCAACAGTGGAGGCCCTACAAAGAATGCGGCGATCGCGATCGCGATGATTAAAAGGGTGGAGACAACCACATCGCGCCAAGCGAGGTCCGGCCAAAACGGCTTGCCACTCTTCTTGAGCAGCTCTTCATATTCGGCGCGGTACGTTGCCGGGTCTACTGGTTTACCTGCAACCGGCGGCTCCGAAATACCATGACGAAGAACAAGCCAGAGATGTAAGCCGATAAAGGAAAACATTATCGCGGGTAGAACAAAGACATGGATGGCAAAGAAGCGACTCAGTGTGGCGCCGCCGATAGTGTTGCCACCAAGAATGAAGCGCGCCACCCAGTCGCCAATAATCGGGATGCGTCCTGCCTGCTCCGCCGCGACCACGACCGACCACGCCGCGGTTGAATCCCACCGGAGTAGCTGCCCCGTAAATCCCATTCCGAGAGTAAAAGCCAGTAACAGGATGCCGGTGGTCCAGCTCATCTCGCGCGGAAATTTGTAGGCGCCGAACAAGAACGTCTGCGCCATATGCGCTCCGATCATCAACACCATCGCGGACGCGCCGAAGTAATGAAGCCCGCGCAGAAAACGTCCAAACGGCGCGTCGTTAGTGATGAACAGAAGCGTCTCGTAAGCTTGTGACGACGAAGAGATGTATGAGAACGCCAGCGCGACTCCGCTTGCGACCTGCACGATGAAGGCAACGAGCGTGGCGCTGCCAAACACGTACCACCATTTCGAATCCTGCGGCGCGATATGCTTCATCGGCGAAAGCAGGACGCTGATTCCGAGCCGATCGTCGAGCCACTGCCAGACCATTTTTAGTAGCTTGATCACAGCGTGGTGGAAATCGGAACGATCGCCTGTTTCATTTGCACCTCGCCATTTGCAATCCGCACGTCGTAGCGAAAAAGCGGGAGAGGCGGCGGACCGGCGGCGACTTCACCATCACTGTAATAGACGCCACCGTGACATGGACACATGAAAAGGTCGGCGCCCTCCAGCCAGCGCACCGGGCAGCCGAGATGAGTGCAGTTAGCGGAGAAAGCGATGAAGTTATCTTCACTTACGCGCCGCAGCCAGACGCCACTCTTCGCTGTAACTCCGGCCCAGGGGAGTTCCGAAGGATCTGTCACCGTCACGGCGACAGTCTTGCCGATTTGAAAATCATCTGGTTTGCCGAGCGTCACCCATTTCTCCGGCACCTTTCGAAACAACGGTGCGACGATGAATCCGATTAGCGGAACTCCGACGATCGCGGTGCAAAGACCTACAAGGGCGATGGAGAGTTTTTCAAAAAAACGCCGCCGGCTGATCTCCTCCGGAGTTTCAGTTAGCTGCGCAGATGGTGACTCAGTGGGACTTGTATTCATGGCGAATTTCCGTGATCCAACCGGCAAGCGCTGCGATGAACAGGACAACACCGACCAGCCAAACGACCCAGGTGGTGATCAACCCCCAAAAGATAAAGGCGGCTCCCATGGCTAACCCGGCCGGGAAGTAGGTTGGGTGCGGCAGCGGTGTATCGGGTAGCGCCTGCCAGCCGGGCGGTACGACGCCCGAATGTTGCGTGGGTAATTGTTCGTCAGGCATTTGATTCCTCCGTTTGTGGCGCCGGGCACGAATGCCACCGAGCAAGCTGGGCGAGAATTGCGGTCGCATAAATCGCACACATGGGAACCCACATCAGCAGTCCGCCGATCTGCTGGTCACGATCACTTGTCAGGCCCCACTCGCCACGAATGATGCTGAGCATTCCCAATCGATCGACCGGGTGTTGGTAAACCGGACAAATCGAAACTGGCGCAAAGGTCAGGATAATGCCGAGCACGCTGCAGGCAGTGCAGGCAGTAAAGAGGTAAACAATCCCGGCGAGCGGTGAAAGGCGCTGCTCTTCGCGCGGCGCGAGCAGCTGCCACCAGAAGACGCTGCCCATTATTAGAAGCGATGTCGTCTGAATCGCCGAGACAGTTCTCGAAGTTACCGCCGCGTTACAAAGCGCAGGCGCGTGCCACAGCCACATCGCTCCCACTCCGGCAATCCATCCGATGAGCGGATGAGTAAGGTAGGTGAGCGGAGACCGAAGCGAGAACGACCCAGGGAGACTTAGTAAAAAGAGAGCGGGAACGATCAGCACGAGCAGGATGTGCTGAACCATGTGCGCG
>Ga0209577_10003236_pt1 | contig 15316 bp, 14 predicted proteins | sample GraSoiAngelo_109_FD_185874 | JGI IMG/M metagenome (GOLD analysis project Ga0209577, IMG submission 185874) | Grasslands soil microbial communities from the Angelo Coastal Reserve, California, USA - 14_0903_12_20cm (SPAdes) (version 2) | ecosystem: Environmental > Terrestrial > Soil > Grasslands...
GAGATCCTCGACCGGCTGCCGGTGGCGCAGGTGCGCGACGCCGTCGACCAGGAGCTGTCGGCGCGCATTGAATGATGTTAGGGTCGCGGGATTTCCCGCGTGTAACGTGACCAGGCAACGGGTCGCCGCGACGAGCGAGCTGCCGAATGAGTCCATGACCCGGGTGGAGGTGGATGGCGTGCCGATCTGCCTGATCCACGCCGAGGACGACAACATTTATGCGATCGGCGATACCTGCACGCACGAGGAATACTCCCTCTGCGAGGGCGAGCTCTGGGAGATGTCGGTCGAGTGTCCGCGGCACGGCTCGCGATTCGACGTCCGTACCGGCCAGGTCACCGGCCTGCCGGCCGTCATCCCGGCCAAAACCTATCCCGTAACGGTCGAGAACGGGGAGATCTTCGTGGAGCTCCGGGACTAAGATTTGGATATGGCGGACACCATGGAAACGACCCAGGCGCCGGCATCGGGCGATCTGCGGCAGCAGGTCGATGCTCAGCTCGCCACCTGCCGCGATCCCGAGATCGGGCTCGACATCGTGTCGCTCGGGCTGGTCTATGAGGTGAACATCGACGAGGGCAATGTCCTGATCAAGATGACGCTCACCGCCATCGGCTGCCCCTGGGCCCAGGACCTCTTCGACGAGGTGAAAGCCAAGGTCGAAGAAATCCCGGGCGTCAAATCGTGCACGGTCGAGCTCGTCTATTCCCCACCCTGGAGCGCCGACATGATGAGCGACGACGCCAAGATGGAGCTGGGGTTCCTCTAACTCAGAACAAGAACGACGCGGTCAGGAAGGCCAGGCCGCCCGCAAGCAGGCCAAATGGGGCCCGGAACTTCATGCGGCTGCCGAGGGCATCGAGGATGAAACAGATGAGCGCGATGATGAGCAGGATCGTTTTCAGTGACACCGGCTACCTCCAATACGAGTTGAAAGGTTCATCCCAAATTCGGACGGTATCCTGCGAATTCGGAGTCACCGCCACAGGGAGTAGCTGTGGCAGCGGTGCCATCGCCCTGTTACCCGCATGCAGTCTGGTTCGTAAGGCTCTCTACGTAGCATTCGGCTCGGTTCGCCAATACAAACGAACTGGGGGTAGAGAACCGCTTGTCGCTCCTCGAACGTATTCAAAAATCCCAGGGCGAGCCCGGAGCGCCGCCGCCTGGCCCGAAGCCCCCGCTGCAGTCGAACCAGCCAGCCGCGCCCCCACCGGCACCGCCCGCCCCCCGGACGCCGCCGTTGCAGCCCCAGCCCCGGCCGGTTCCGCCAGCGCCGGCCGCGCGTCCGCTCCCTCCTGTGCCCCCCAGGCCGGCTCAGCCGGCCCCCAGACCGACCGTAGCGCCGGCACCCGCGCCTCGACCGATCGCCGCCCCGCCTGCGGCCGCTGAGCCGATCCTGGCCGAGCGGGTGGCGCCGGCGCCTCGACCCAGCCTGGCCCCGCCGAACGCCAACCTGGCCGACCTGCCCGAGGCGGAGCGCCTCCACCGGATCAAGGCGGCGGTCCACGACCGGATCATCGGCGAGCTTGGCGAACGGGCCAACGAGCTCGACCGCGACGCCATCAGCCAGCGGGCGACCGAGGTTCTGGACGCCTACCTGAGCGCCCGACGGGTCACCCTGACGACCCAGACGCGAGAGCAGTTGCTGGGCGCGCTGCTGGCGGACATCCTCGGCTTTGGCCCCCTCGATCTGTTGCTGGCCGACGAGGCGATCTCCGACATCATGGTCAACGGGCCCAACAAGGTCTACATCGAGCGCGGCAACAAGATGCAGCGCGCCGCGATCCGATTTGACAGTGACGCCCACCTGATGCAGGTGATCCAGCGGATCGTCACCGGGGTCGGCCGTCGTGTCGATGAAAGCTCCCCGATGGTTGACGCTCGTCTGCCCGACGGGTCCCGTGTCAATGTGATCATTCCGCCGCTGGCGGTCCGGGGAGCCTCGGTCACCATCCGGAAGATGCGCAAGGACCCGCTTCAGATCGGGGACCTCGTCAAGAACCAGACGCTGACCGAGGACATGGCGACGTTCCTGCGGGCCTGCGTCAACGCCCGGATGAACGTGGTCGTGGCGGGCGGTGGCTCGTCCGGTAAGACCACTACGCTCAACGTGCTGTCGGCGTTCATCCCGGCCGACGAACGCATCATCACCGTCGAAGATGCCGCCGAGCTGCAATTGCGGCAGATCCACGTGATCAACCTCGAGTCCCGCCCGTCGAACGTCGAAGGCAAAGGTGGGGTCAGCATCCGGGACCTCGTGATCAACACGCTCCGAATGCGGCCCGACCGGATCGTGGTCGGAGAGGTACGGAGCGGTGAGGCGCTGGACATGCTCCAGGCCATGAACACCGGTCACGATGGGTCCTTGACTACCCTCCACGCCAATACCCCCCGCGACTCGATCTCGCGTCTGGAAACGCTGGTCCTGATGGCTGGGATGGAGCTCCCATCGCGCGCGATCCGGGAGCAGATCGCCTCGGCGATCAACATCATCATCCAGCAGAACCGGATGCGAGATGGGACCCGAAGGGTTACCTATATCTCGGAGATCACTGGCATCGAAGGCGACCAGATCTCGCTCCAGGACATCTTCATCTACAAACAGACGGGCTACGAGAACGGCAAGGTCACCGGCTTCCATACGGCGACCGGGGCGATTCCGCGCTGCATGGAAGTGCTGGTCTCGACGGGCAACGAGGTGCCCGTCACCTTCTTCGATCCGGCGCAGGGCAGCGGCTTCATCAGGCCCAAGCGAATCCAGGCCGTACAGAACGCCGCGTAGCCTGGTGCCGAAACCTCGTACGACCGGTCGTATATTCAGCCCATGCCTGCCAAAGAGGCGACGCCGTTCTCGTTGGCGCTCGACCGGCGCGTGGAGGAGGGCGCGCTGGGAGGGCTATACGAGAAGCTGCCAGACAACCAGGTTCGCTGCTACGCCTGCGCCCACCGCTGCCTGATCAACGACGGCCTGAGGGGCATCTGCAAGGTCCGCTACAACCGCGGCGGCACGCTGATGGTGCCGCGGGGCTACGTCGGCGCCCTGCAGTGCGACCCGATCGAGAAGAAGCCGTTCTTTCACGCGTTTCCCGGCACCGACGCCCTGACGTTCGGCATGCTCGGTTGCGACCTGCACTGTTCTTATTGCCAGAACTGGGTTACCTCACAGGCGTTGCGCGATCCAGGAGCCCTGACCGAGCCGATGGACGTCACACCTGGCCAGCTCGTCGATATCGCGACAGCACAGCGGGCGTCGGTGGTCGCCACCTCATACAACGAACCCCTGATCACGTCGGAATGGGCGGTCGAGGTGTTCAAGGAGGCTCGCCCCCGCGACTTTGCGACCGCCTACATCTCTAACGGCAACGCCACGAAAGAAGTCCTCGAGTACATCCGCCCATTTACCGACCTCTACAAGATTGACCTGAAATCCTTCCGCGACAAAAACTACCGGTCGCTCGGGGGCAAGCTGGACAACATCGTCAACGGCATCCGGATGGTGCACGAGCTGGGGTTCTGGCTGGAGATCGTCACCCTGATCATCCCCGGCTTCAACGATAGTGACGAGGAGCTTGGCGATATCGCCCGGTTTCTAGCCGACCTCTCACCGAGCATTCCCTGGCACGTGACCGCCTTCCACAAGGACTACAAGATGCAGGACCCGGACAACACCACGCCCGAGACGTTGATGCGGGCGGCCCGGCTCGGCGAGGCGGCCGGCCTGGAGTACATCTACGCCGGTAACCTCCCTGGCCGGGTCGGGCGGTACGAAGACACCCGCTGTCCACGGTGCGAGACCACGCTGATTCGGCGGATCGGTTACCGGATCCTGGAGGATCACCTGACCGGCGTCGGCCACTGCTACGGGTGCGGCGGGCAAATCCCAGGGGTCTGGCGAACAGGAGCGTCGAGCTAGAATCAACGCTGGTCGTGCCTACTGAACTCAGCCGCCGGGAATTCTCCTGGGTCCTGGGCGGCCCCCAGGGTGGCGGCATCAATGCCTCAGCCGAGATTTACGCCAAGGCGCTGACCCGTGGCGGGCTGCACGTGTTTGCCAACATCGAGTTCCACTCGAACATCATGGGCAAGCACAGCTACTACCGGGTGACCGCGGCGCCCATCCTGGTGCGCTCCCACGTCGACGACATCCACATGCTCGTCGCCCTGGATCAGGAATCGCTATTCGGGGACGCTGCCGAACGCAAGCACTATCCGAGCCACACCGGGCACGTCCACCAGGTGGCGCCGGGCGGCAGCATCGTCTACGACGCCGACCTGAAGATCGAGCCGGCACAGTTCGGCCGCGGCGACATCCACCTCTATCCCATCCCCTTCTTCGAGGTGCTCGAAGAAGCACTGAAGGCGGTCGGGAAGGGCGGGCAATCTCGCAAATACATCGTGATGCGGAATACGGTCGCACTCGGCGCGTCGATTGGGGTGGCCGGCTACGACGAGGAGTTGCTGTTCGAGGCGATCCGCAGCGAGTTCAAAGGCCGAAAGGCGGAAGCCGCGGAAATGAACGTGGCCGCCGCCCGCGCCGCGGCGGCGTACGCGCGCAGTCATTTCGACGCGCGGCCGGACCGACGGCTGGCGCCGGTCCCCATCGAGCAACGGAAGAACCGGATGTTGATCAAGGGTTTCCAGGCGGTTGGGATCGCCAAGCTCCGGGCGGGCCTGGGGCTCCAGACCTATTACCCGATCAGTCCGGCTACGGACGAGAGTGTGTATCTGGAAGCGAAGGGTCCTCAGTACCAATGCACCGTCGTGCAGTGCGAGGATGAGATCGCCAGCATCAACATGGCGATCGGGGCGGCGCACATGGGGGTGCGAGCCGCCACCTCGACCGCGGGGCCCGGGTTCGCGCTCATGTCCGAAGGCTTCGGGTTTGCCGCCATCACCGAGGCGCCCGGACCGGTGGTCTTCCTCTGGCAGCGCGGCGGGCCGAGCACCGGGCTGCCGACCCGCACGGAGCAGGCGGACCTGCAATTCGCGCTTCACCCCGCTCACGGTGACTTTCCGCACATCGTCGTGGCGCCGGGTGATATCGAGGAATCGTTTATGGACAGCTTTGAAAGCTTCAACTGGGCGGATCGCTACCAGGTCCCGGTGGTCGTTCTACTTGAGAAATTCCTGGCCTCATCGCTGTTCAGCAGCGAGCCGATCGACATGAGCAAGCTCCAGATCGATCGCGGGTTCATCTACCAACCGGCCGATGCTGACGGAGACGGCTACCGGCGCCATGCCATCACCGCCGATGGGGTCAGCCCGCGGACGCTGCCCGGCATGCCGGGCGGGATCTTTTCCACCACCAGCGATGAGCACGATCCGGAGGGTCACATCACCGAGGGGATTGAAAATCGGATCGCCATGATGCGAAAGCGGATGGCGAAGCTGCAGACCGCCGCTAAAGAGATCCCGGCGGCCTCGAAATTCACGCTCCACGGCCCACGACAGGCGGACCTCACCCTGGTCGCCTGGGGTGCCACCAAGGGAGCCATCCTCGACGCCATGAGCGAGCTCGAGGCGGACGGCCGTACGGTGAACTTCCTGCAGATCCGCCTGATGCGCCCCTTCCCGGCCGATGCGGTGGCCGCCATCCTCCGTAGCGCGCGCCTGACGGTCCTGATCGAAAACAACTACTCCGCCCAACTCGGCGCCCTGATCGCGGAACAGACGGGCGTGGCGCTCGATCATCACGTGCTCAAATACGATGGCCGGCCATTCTCGCGCAACGAGATCGTCGAGGGCGTGCGGGCGGCCCTATCCGAGCAGCGAAAAGAGGTGATGGTGTCGCATGCCTGAGACCGCGGCGGCCCCGGCCTCGAAGAAGTTCAGCCTGCAGCAATACAAGACGGAGGTGCACGTCGACTGGTGTCCCGGTTGTGGTGACTTTGGCATCCTCAGCTCGATTCAGCAGGCCCTCTTCCAGCTCCAGCTCCCGCCCTACAAGGTCGCGATGATCTCCGGAATCGGCTGCTCGGGCAAGACCCCGCACTACATCGACACCTACGGGCTGCACACCCTGCACGGCCGGGCGCTGCCCGTGGCCACGGGCGCCAAGCTGGCGAACAACCAGCTCACGGTCGTTGCGGTTGGCGGTGACGGCGATGGCTACGGCATCGGGGCCGGCTACTTTCTCAACAGCGGGCGCCGCAACATCGACATGACGTATATCGTCTTCAACAATGGCGTCTACGGCCTCACCAAGGGCCAAGCCTCGCCGACGCTGGCCAAGGGACTGAAGACGAAATCGATGCCGGACCCATCGATCCAGGAGGGCATCAATCCGATCGCTGTGGCGCTCGGCGCCGGCTACACCTGGATCGGCCGGGGCTACGCGCTCGATGTCAAGTCGCTGGTGTCGTTGATCGTCCAGGCCATCAACCACAAAGGCACGTCCTTCCTCGATGTCTTCCAGACCTGCCCGGTCTACAACGACCTGCGCACCAAGGAGTGGTATGCCGGTGAGGACATCGGCCGGACCCGGATCCGGCGGCTGGATGCCGACCCGAGGTGGAACCCGGTGGTGGCGGATGCCTCGAGCATCGAGGAGATCGTCGAGAAAAAGACCCGAGCGCTGCATGCGTCCTATGAATCCGGCGACAACCTGGCGGTCGGGGTCTTTTACTCGATCGACCTGCCGACCTACGATGACCAGCTGGCCACCAAGGTGCCGGCGCTCAAGGAGCACCCGCTGGTCGACCTGCCGCTCTACCAGCGCGACGTCCAGCCGCTCTTCGACGAACTAGCCTGAGCGGCTCGCCGGAGACGCTCCGGTGACCGTCCGACTGCTGGCTGTCAGCGATGAGGTCGAGCCGCAGCTGCTCGACCAGCGGACCGTCGCCGGGCTGGGGCGGATTGACCTGCTGGTCGGTTGCGGAGATCTGCCGGCCGACTACCTCGATGCGCTGGCAACCGGGTACAATGCGCCGCTGGTCTTCATTCGCGGCAACCACGACCCGCCGGGGCGTGGGGGTGATTACCCTGAGGGGGCGGAGATCGACGGGCGAGTCGTGACGGAGAAGGGGCTGGTGATCGCCGGGCTGGAAGGCTCGATCCGCTACAGCGACGGACCACATCAGTACACCGAGGGGCAGATGATGGCCAGAGTGGTTGCCCTGCGGCTTCGATTGGGCCGCCGCCGGCTGGATATCCTGATCACCCATGGCCCGCCTGCCGGTGCCAACGAAGGTGCGGACCCGCCGCACCGCGGGCTTCGGGCGGTACGCCGGGCGGTCGAGTGGATGCATCCGCGCCTGCTCCTGCACGGCCACGTTCATCCGTACGGCCGCGAGATCGTCCGGGAGGCCCAGCTGGGAGAGACCCGCGTCATCAATGTGGTCGGCCATCGCGTCCTCGATCTACCGCCGTGAAACAGCTTCGAGGGCGCGCCGATTTCGAGACCGCTCGGCTCCAGGCGTTCCTCCGCGACGCCGGTTTGGTCCTGCGTCGCGGTGCGAAGCCGCTGCTCTCATTCGACGACGTGCGCCGTGCGGCCCGGCTGGAAGGGCAATCATATGGCGGGCTGAAAGACATTCCAATCGCCGACATTCGCGGATCCGTCGGACGCCCGAACGACTTCGATGCCGCCTTCCTCCCGGTGCGACCCCATATGCGCCAGCGCTGGGCGCAACTCGACGCGGCGATGCGGCGCGGCGAGGCGGTGCCGCCGATCGAGGTGTACCACCTCGGTGGCGTGTACTTCGTCAAGGATGGGCACCACCGCGTTTCGGTCGCCCGCCAGCTGGGCTGGAAAACCATCAAGGCCCGGGTGATCGACGTTCGGACCCGGGCGCCGCTGAGCGGCGAGATCGATGCGGCCACGCTGCTGCAGGCCAGAGAGTACGTCGACTTTCTCGAGCGTACCGAGCTCGACCGAACGCGTCCCAGCGCGGTGATCGAGGTCAGCCGGCTCGGACGCTACGACCGAATCTTCGAGCACATCCTCGGCCATCGTTACTTTCTCGGCCTGCAGCAGGGCCGCGAGGTCGGTCTCGCCGAGGCCGCCGCGAGCTGGTATGACAACGTTTACCAGCCGATCGTCAGCCTGATTCGCGAGTACGAGATCCTCAAGCACTTCCCCGGACGAACCGAGGCGGACCTCTACCTGTGGATCACCGCCCGATGGCTGGAGCTGAGTCGCAGCGACCTGCCGGCGGGACCGGCGGAAGCGATTGCCGACATCCTCTTCGAGACCGAAGGGATCCCGGGCCCATCGCCACAGACGCTGGCCCTGCTTCGGAAATGGCTCGGACCCCCACGCCGTGCCATCGAACTGCCGCTGAGGATGGCCCGCCGCGTCAGACCGTTGCGGCGCGGGCCGACCCGCCCCGCCTGACGGTCAGACGTCCGTCTTGCGCTTCTCGGGGTAGGCGGTGTTGATCTCGGCCCGAACGCGGGCCTTATCGGCATCACTCTTGAAGTAATCGAAGTTCCACGGAACGAACCGCTTCATCTCGGCCGGCACTTCGTCCTCTGGATAGATCGCCGCCACCGGGCAGGGATCGACGCAGGCGCCACAGTCGATGCACTCGTCCGGATTGATGTAGAGCATCCGGTCCTCAGCGCCGCCGTCGATGATGCAGTCCACCGGGCAGACGTCGACGCAGGATCTGTCCTTGAGATCGACGCAGGTTTCGGTGATGATGTAGGCCATATTCGTGTGCCGAATTTCACTCTAGCACAGGGTTTCCGCGTCGCCCGGACGCGTGTGAAGACTCGGGCGCAGGCCGGTCGGCACTCCGCCACAGGACCGTCACAGACCGGTCAGGCGGGATCTGGCATCGGTGGCAAGAGCAGGGTTGCGGCCCGCGTTACCTTCTCGTGGCCCTCCCACGACCCGTCCCGCAACGCCGGGTGTTCCGACCGGCTCGCCGGGTCAACTGGGGCACTCGCATCTTTGCGTTCCTGGTGCTGATGCTGGCGGTGGGCGCCGTGGGCGCCTTCTTAGAGGTCATGCTGCCGCAACAGGTCGCAAAACTCGCCCAATCGGAAGGCGCCGAGCTGAGCCTGGCCCGCAAGGGCAGCGCCGACGTCAACACGTCGGTCACCGCGCTCTGGGCCGAGCTGTCGCCGAAGGGCAGCCTGAGCCTTTCCGACGACCGCATGGCGGCGGACCTGACCCTGTCGCAACAGACCGAAAGGGCCGCGGCCGACGCCCTCGGCCACGTCCAGGCCGCGCAGGCCTACGCGGCGCAGGCGGATGGGCTGCCTTTTCAGTTTCATCAGCCGGCATTCATCGCCGGTGACCGCCCGGCGCTGCAGCATCTGGAAAAGGGGCTGAGCGCGGCGCAAAAGCTGGCCCATGGCGCCACCTTGCAGCTCACCCTCGCCAGGCATCTCAGCCAGGACGCTCGCACCCTCGCCCAGCTCAATGCCGTGGTGGATGCGCGGGCCTGGGCGAATGCCGCGTCGATTGCATCGACGCTGGCCACCGACTTCAGATCCCAGGAGGCTCCCGTCGGCGACCCGGAGGCGCTGCTGGATCCGCTCTGGGGCAAATGGGTCGATGCGATGCTGGCGGTGACGGTCGATGCACAGCAGCTCGCCCTGCACTCAGCTGCCAATCAGGCACTGCTCGCCCAGCAGGACTCCCGGGCGCTGGCGGGGGCTCGTGGGCAACTGGCCGTCAGCTTCAGCGCGGCACAGAACGGCGCCGGGGCCTGGCAAGGAAAGTCGATCCAGCCCCTCGTCGACACGCTGACGAAAGAGCTCGCCGCCGGCAGTTAATCAGTCTGATATCCGGACCAGAAGGTCCTTGCTGAGCTCGCTCAGTGTTTTGACTCCGAGCAGGGTCATGGAGACCTCGAGCTCGTCACGCAGCATCGCCAGCATCCGCCGGACACCGTCGGCCCCGCCGACGGCCAGCGCGTACAGATAGGGCCGGCCAAGCAGGACGCCGCTGGCACCCAGGCAGAGGGCCTTGATGACATCGGTGCCGCGGCGCACCCCGCCATCCATCAGCACCGGCACGGCTTTTCCCACGGCGTCCACCAGCTCCGGGAGGGCATCGAGGCTCGCGATCGCGTAATCGAGCTGGCGGCCACCGTGATTGCTGACGAGGATGCCACGGGCGCCGGCGTCGACGGCGTGGCGGGCGTCATCGGCGCGGACGACGCCCTTGACGATCACCGGAAGCGACGTCTTTTTTGTGAGCCACTCGAGATCACCCCAGTTCAGTCCCGGATGCGTCTCCGCATTCACGTCCTGGGCAAATGGGTCAAGGCCGGCCGCGGTGACTCGGGTCCGCCGCCCGGCGAGGTTTGCGTAGCTCACGCCGTCCGGCAAGCTGAAGACGTTGCGGATGTCCCGTTCGCGTCGCCCGGCAAGCGGCAGGTCGACGGTCAGGAGGATGGCGCCGTAGCCTGCGTCTAGGGCGCGCTCCACGAAGCTGGCGCTGATCGCCTGCTCGGGGTGCATGTACAGCTGAAACCAGCGCACGCCCTTCCCGGCCGCGGCGACCTCTTCAATCGAAAGGCTGGACAGCGTGCTCAGGCAAAACGCGACGCCGGCGTCCGACGCGGCCTGGTAGGCGGCCGCTTCACCGTCCGGATGGGCCATCCGCTGGATGGCGGTCGGAGCGAGGTGGACCGGCATCCGAAAGCGCTGCCCGAGGACCTCGCTCGTGAGGTCCGGCTGGTCGGCCGACGCGAGGATCTTGAAACGGAACTGGTAGCGGGCAAAGGCCTGCCGGTTTCCTCGGAGGGTAGCCTCGTCTTCGGCCCCGCCGGCGATGTAGTCGAAGACGCCCTTTGGCAGGATGGCCTCCGCCGCCGGCTCGAAGTCATCGAGCTTGACGGGTTCCACCTGCCAATTGTGGCTTTTTGACGCAATCCTGTGTAACGTTATGTCAGTACCGAAGCTGGAGGAAGGGAGGTTTCGGCGTATGAATGCGGCTATCGCAATCCTGGCGTTTCATCACGTCTACCAGCCGATCGGCAACAGCATCGCTCTCTCGGCGATCGTGGCCGGCATCCCGCTTTACATCTTGTTCATCATGCTCGCCGTCCTGCGCTTGCCCGCGTGGCTGTCTGCGCTGGTCGCGATGTTGTCGGCGGCGGTCCTCGCCGCGGCGGTCTGGGGCATGCCGCTCGGCCTCGATGCCTCGGCGACCACGGAAGGGATGGCGAACGGCTTGTGGCCCATCAGCTGGATCGTCCTCAACGCTGTCTTCTTCCACAACCTGACGATCGCCAGCGGTGACTTCGACGTTATCCGGCGCTCACTGACCCGACTCACCGAGGATCGGCGCGTGCAGGCGCTGCTGGTGGCCTTCTGCTTCGGCGCCCTGATGGAAGGCATTGCCGGGTTCGGGGCGCCGGTGGCGATCTCGGCGGCGATCCTGGCGAGCCTCGGTTTCGAGCCGATCAGCGCCGCGGTGCTCGCTTTGCTGGCCAACACGGCGCCGGTGGCGTTCGGTTCGATCGGCATCCCGGTCGTGACGCTGGGGCTGCTCACCGCACCGATCATCGGGCACAGCGCGGCCGACCAAACGCCGGTCACCCTGGCGCTGTCTGCCATGGTTGGCCGACAGCTCCCGGTGTTCTCGATCATCATCCCGGCGTTCCTCATCGTCGTCCTCGCCGGCTGGAAGCGAATGGTCGAAGTCTTGCCGGCCGTCCTGACTGCCGGCGTCGTCTTCGCCGTCGTCCAGTTCCTGGTGTCGAATTTCATCGGTCCCGAGCTGACCGACGTGCTCGCCGCCCTCTTCTCCATGGCAGCGGTGGCTCTGCTACTCCGCGTCTGGAAGCCGCGGTCCCTCTGGGGCTTCGCCGCCGATCGCGCGGCGGTGCCGGCGGGGGCGAGTCCGAGGTTGCGCAGCGTGGGAGCTGCTGTCGCCCAGGTCGTCGACCCACCAGGCCGCGTCGTGCGCGCCTACATGATGTACGTGATCCTCGTCGTGGTCATCCTGATCGGCCAGATGGGCAACCTGCCTTTCTTCTCGGGCAGCCCGGCCGGCAACGTCAAGAACGCGCTCCACACCCCAGCCAACATCACGGCGGACTTCAAATGTGGTCAGCCGGCCTTCAAACTCTGCCCCAAGCCGTGGATCGGTCCCCTTCCGACCAAGGATGCCGGCGCGTTCAAGTTCCCGTTCTGGCGATTCCAGTGGCCGGGGAGCTATACCGGCACTTCGGCGAAGCCGAAGCCGCAGATCTTCCAGGAACCCCCGATCGTCAAAGCGTCCACCGCCTATCCGGTCACCTTCACCTGGGACTTCCTGGCGGCAGCCGGCAGTCTGGTGCTGTTCGCGTCGATCATCGCCTTCATCGTGATGGCGATCCGCGGGTCGCCGCTGAGCCTGTTCTTTACCACCTATGGACGGACGCTGCGCCAGCTGGCTCTGCCGATCCTGACGATCGCATTCATTCTGGGCATCGCCGCGGTGATGAACTTCTCCGGGATGACGTCCACGCTTGCCCTCCTGATGGCGAGGACCGGTGCCGTATTCCCCTTCTTCTCCGCCGTGATCGGCGCCCTGGGCGTCTTCCTGACGGGAAGCGACACGGCGTCCAACACGCTCTTCGGCCCGATGCAGGCGTTCACCGCCAAGCAGATCGTCATCGGTGGACACCACTTGAGCCCGGTGCTGACCGCTGGAACGAATTCCTCCGGCGGCGTGATGGGCAAGATGATCAGTCCACAGAATCTCTCGGTGGGCGCGGCGGGCGTCAACCGGGTCGGCGCTGAAGGTGACATCTTCCGCCGCACCATCGGTTACAGCTTGATCCTGACGGCGGCGGTGGGGTTCGTCGCGCTGATCGAGGTCTACCTGATTCCGGGGATCATCCCAACCGTGGGCTAACGCACAGACGTCCGGCGTAGGCTAAAGCCGAATGGAGCCCGCGAAGCTCGAGTCTCTGCTGCGCCAGCTGCGGGAGGTGGTCGGCGACCGCTACGCGTTTGCCGATCCCTACGAGATGCGTCTGTACCAGTACGACGCCAGCCCGGAGACCGCCCTGCCCGACATCGTCGTCATCCCCGGAACCTCGCAGGAGGTGGCGCAGATCGTCAAGATCTGCGCCGGCGCGAAGGTGGCGGTGACCGCCCGGTCGGCGGCGAGCAGTCTCGCCGGCGGAACCGTGCCGGTCGAGCACGGCGTGGTCGTCACCTTCGCCCGGATGGATCAAATCCTCGAGATCGACATCGACAACCTGCGGGCGGTGGTACAACCGGGAGTCGTCAACCTGGCCCTCAGCCAGGCCCTCAAACCCCACGGCTACTACTACGTACCCGACCCATCGAGCCAGGGGGCGTGCACCATCGGCGGGAATGTCGGTACCAACGCGGGCGGACCGCACACGCTGCTCTACGGCGTCACCGTCAACCACGTCACCGGGCTCGAGGTGGCGATGCCCTCCGGCGAGCTGGTCCAGGTCGGCGGGCGGAAGGCGGCCGAGGCGACCGGGTACGACCTGACCGGCCTGCTGGTTGGCTCCGAGGGAACCATGGGGATCGTGACCCGGGTCTGGGTCAAGATCCAGCCACTGCCGCCGGCGCAGAAGACCCTGATGGCGGTGTATCCGGACGTGGAAACGGCGAGCAACGCCGTCTCGGCGATCGTGCGGACCGGCATCCTGCCGGCCGCCATCGAGATGATGGACAAGCTCTCGATCCAGGCCATCGAAGCCGCCTCACACGCCGGCTACCCGCTGGATGCGGGCGCGGTCCTGCTGCTGGAAGTCGACGGCACACCTGATCTCGCCGAAGAGCTCGGCCAGCGGATGTCGACGGTCTGCCGGGAAAACGGCGCGAGCGAGGTGCGGGTCGCGCGCAACGAGGCGGAGCGCCAGGCCTTGTGGAAGGGGCGCAAAGGTGCCTTCTCGGCGATGGGCCGTCTGTCGTCAGACTTCTATGTAATGGATGGCGTGGTACCGCGCACCAAGCTTCCCGACACCCTGGCCAAGATCGACGCCATCAGCGCCCGCACCGGATACAAGATCTGCAACGTCTTCCATGCCGGAGATGGGAACCTGCATCCGCTCGTGCTATTCGACGCGTTCAAGGCCGGCCAGTATGAGGATGTGCTTCGCATCGGCGATGAGATCTTGAAGCTCTGTGCCGACGCCGGCGGTTCGGTGACCGGGGAGCACGGCATCGGTCTGGAGAAGCGGGAGAACATCCGCTACGTTTTCTCCGACGAGGACCTGGAGGTGATGGACCGCGTCCGTCGCGTGTTCGATCCGAATCGCCTGATGAACCCGGGAAAGGTCTTTCCGGCTGAGCGTCTGGAGGCAGCGGGGCTCGAACAGCCAACGAGCAATCCGCGGCGCCGGGCGGCCGCGGTTGGGGCGGGAGACGAAATGTGGGTATAGAGGCGCGGGTCAAGGCCTTGCCCGGCCACCAAATCAGCGTCCAGCAGCAGCAGTTGATGCGTGTCGACGGCCTCCTGCCATCAAAAGTCATGCGGCCTGAGGATGCCGACGAAGCGGCGGAGGGCCTTCGTCTCTGCGACCTGGTGCCGGCCGCCGTGATCGTGTGGGGCGGCGGCACGCAAATCCGACTGGGATCGGTCCCAGGGCGCTACGACATCGCCTTCTCGACCGAGGGCATGGCCCGGTTGCTGGAGTATGAGCCCGCCGACCTCACCTGCCGGGTCGAGGCCGGGATGCGGCTCACTGATCTGGAGGCAACGCTCGCCGCGCAGGGTCAGCGTCTTCCGCTCGACCCGCCGCATCCGCAGCGCGCGACTGTGGGCGGCATGATCGCGGCCAATGCGAACGGACTCGGCCGGGCGCGTTACGGGACGGTTCGTGACTGGGTGATCGGCATCGCGGTGGCGTACCCGTCGGGAAAGGTGGCGCGCGCCGGCGGCAAGGTGGTCAAGAATGTCGCGGGCTACGACCTGATGAAGCTGCACATCGGAGCGCTGGGCACACTCGGCGTCGTTGCCGAGGTGAACTTCAAGGTCCAGGCCCGTCCTGAAGCCCAGGCAACCGTGCTCGGCCACTTCGACGCGGCGCTGCCCGCGATCGGCGTCGCAACCGGGCTGGCGCACCAGTACCTGGCGCCGTCCGCGGCGATCCTGCTCGACCGTCACGTGCTCTGGGCCTGCGGCTTGACGGCCGACTGGCGCTGGACGCTCGCGCTCAAGCTCGAAGGCTACGCCCGCGAAGTCGACGCGGCACGCGAGCTGGCGGTCCGCTCCGTGCGCGAGGCGGGAGGGCGGGTGGAAGGACAGGACATCCCGGCCGCCTTCTGGAACGCCGCCCGCGATTGGTCGGCTCCGGCGGAGGAGGTTGTGCTGCTCCGCGCCGTCACGCCGGTTCTGCGCCTGCCGGCGGTGGTGGCCGCCATTCCTGGTGACGCGCAGACGCTG
>Ga0209577_10003238_pt1 | contig 15313 bp, 17 predicted proteins | sample GraSoiAngelo_109_FD_185874 | JGI IMG/M metagenome (GOLD analysis project Ga0209577, IMG submission 185874) | Grasslands soil microbial communities from the Angelo Coastal Reserve, California, USA - 14_0903_12_20cm (SPAdes) (version 2) | ecosystem: Environmental > Terrestrial > Soil > Grasslands...
TCGGCTGGCGTCTTGCCGTCGTGCAGTCGAAAAATGTCCATTTCGTGCATCGAAGGCCCGGTCGTTTCGGCGCGGATAACCTGTGTTCCTTTCGTTAAACTACCGATCAACTCAAATCGGTAATCAGTCAGTCGTATGACTAGGTCTTCTTTCGGCGGCCGGTCATCCGAAATCGTATACTCAACGGTGAAAGGACGCGGCGGCGGCGAGCGGGCGTGACCATCATTCCAGCAGATAAGAATATACTGTCCCGGGTCCAATTTTGCCCACACTTCCAAGCTTTCACCCGGGGATGTCAGTCCCGGACCGGAATAATCCAGTGCGCCTGCGGGAAAAAGCGAACCGCTGCGCACGGCCGACACATACTCACCTACTGTCATGCTCTGCGACAACTTCACTAACATTGCCTCATGGATTTCGGAGCCGTGATTCGCGTAAACAATATGACGAAGCCCCGCGGGCACTCTGTCGGGCGCTTCAAAGCCCGCATCGGTTGCAATGATTCGAAATGAAGTGTCGCTGTCTCGACCGAGTTTCGAATGACATCCAGACACCGCCCACAAAACTGCCATGGCTGTGAGGATCGTGCCGGTTATCCGGCGCGCGAATTGCATAAACACGGCGAGATAATAGTTCCTGGATGAAGACCGATACGACGAATTTTTTTCACCGCAGAGCACAAAGACGACGCAGAGACCGCAGAGGATTTTTCCTGAGTTCCTGGCTTCCTAATCTAAGTATTACTCTGTGAACTCCGTGACCTCTGTGGTGAACTGTTGAAGGTAGCTGGTAGTTGCGGGGCTGGAATCTCACCGATAAAGTCGCCTTTCTATGGCGAAATACAGAATTGCGTGGCTGCCGGGCGACGGAGTGGGCAACGATGTAATGGAAGCAGCACGCATCGTTCTCGATCAAATGAAATTTGATGCCGAGTACGTCCCGTGCGACATCGGGTGGGAATTTTGGTGCAAGGAAGGCAACGCGCTTCCGGAACGCACAGTCAAGGCGCTCAAGGACACCACGTGCGCTCTCTTCGGCGCGATCACCAGCAAACCCCAGGACAAAGCGAAGGAAGAATTGGCGCCGGAACTGAAGGACAAGGGCCTGGTTTACTTTTCGCCGATCGTCGGGCTGCGCCAGATGTTCAACCTCCACACCAACATGCGGCCATGCAAAAGTTATCCCGGCAATCCGCTCAATTTCCGCGGCAACAAAATCACGAATCCAAGCGGCGAAGATGTCCCGATCGATCAAGTCGTGTTTCGAGAAAACACCGAGGGCATGTATGGCGGCGTCGAGTTTTTCCCGTTGCCGGAATCGGTTTACACCGCGCTATGCGCCAATCCGAAGATGAAGAAGTGGAAAGACAAGGCAGGACTTGAGAACATCGCGCTCTCCACCCGGATCATGAGCGTGCAGGGTTGCACGAACATTTGCAAACAAGCGTTCGAGTACGCCAAAAAGACCGGACGCAAGCGTGTGACATTGATCGAGAAACCAAATGTGCTACGCGAGACCGGCGGCTTGATGATGCGTTGCTTCCGCGACGTCGCCAAGAATTATCCCGGTATCCAAGCCGATGAAGCCAATATCGACGCGATCTGCATGTGGATGTTCAAGAATCCGCAGGACTATTCAGTGCTCGTGGCAGAAAATATGTTTGGCGACATCGTCAGTGACCTTTGCGCCGGTCTGGTTGGTGGACTCGGCTTCGCGCCCAGCGCAAACCTCGGTGATAAGTATGCGGTTTTCGAACCGACGCACGGCTCCGCGCCGAAATACGCTGGCCAATACAAAGTCAACCCGATCGCGATGCTGCTGACCGCCAAGCTAATGCTCGACTGGCTCAAGGAAACCGAGATGGCAACCCGTCTTGAGTCGGCGATCGCGCGTGTCATCGCGGAAGGCAAAGTGCGCACCTACGACATGGGCGGCAAGGACTCCACCCTCGATGTCGCAGAAGCGATCGCCGACTACGCCCGTTCATAAACTTGACAGCACGGGCGATGGCTTGCATATTGCTGTCGTCGAAAGACAATTTATCTACTCCCCGTGTGATACGCCGAAAGGTCTCACACGGGGTTATTTTTTTAGCTTGTGCCCTCGGAACCTGCCGTCAAACGGGCCGTCGCTTTTGTCGACGGTCAAAACCTGTTTTACGCTGCGAAGATTGCGTTCGGGTATTCCTTTCCGAATTACGATATTCGTTCGCTGGTAGCAGCAATCTGCCAAAATCAGGGCTGGCAACTGACCGGCGTGCGATTTTACACAGGCATTCCGGACGCGTCCGATAACGCTTTTTGGAATCACTTCTGGACAGCGAAACTTGCTCAAATGGGCCGTGACAACATCACGATCTTTTCTCGACCGCTACGTTATCGAAACCAAACGATTCGTCTGCCTGACGGTAAAACTCATACATTCCTGGTCGGCTCCGAAAAAGGTACCGACGTGCGCTTGGCGATCGATATTATCCGCCTGGCTCATCGCGGCGCTTTCGACGTAGCGCTGGTCTTCAGTCAGGATCAAGACTTGTCGGAGGTTGCCGAAGAGATCCGCGTAATTGCCAAAGAGCAGAATCGCTGGATAAACATTGCATCAGCATTTCCCAGTAGCCCGGCATCTAAGAACACGAAGGGGATCAACCGGACTGACTGGATCAAAATCGATCGCGCAACGTACGATTCATGCATCGATCCGCGTGACTACCGCCCTAAAAAAGCAACGCCCTAGTGTATCACGATGGCGAAAAGATCGCGGACCTACGACATGGGCGGCAAAGATTCCACACTGGATGTAGCTAAGGCCATCGCCGATTACGCGGGTTAACACACACCCATAACATGTCCGCCATTGGACGGACTCGCCGTCACGAGGGCGACAAAGATCTATACTGGACGTGGCCAAAGCCATCGCCGATTACGCGAGTTCATGAATCGAGAAGCGCCAGTTGGTGTGCAGACGAAGTACGTGCAGTGGTAGGGTGGCGAGCAACGTTTTATGCCGCTAACGTTTGAATGGGACGAGCGCAAGGCACGATCGAATCTCGGCAAACATGGCGTCAGCTTTGAAGAAGCGGCGACCATTTTCGGCGATCGTTTGTCGTTCACCATTCCGGATCCCGAACATTCGTCGATGGAAGAACGCTATATCACGATGGGTAAAGGGTTGACCGGTAAATTGCTCGTTGTCGTTCATACCGATCGAGGTGACAATATCCGGATTATTAGCGTAAGGCGAGCGAGCCGACGAGAACGCAGGTTTTATGAAGAAATCACGTAAATCAGCACAGAATGGGATGCGGGACGAATACGATTTCTCGCAAGGTAAACGCGGAAAATACGCGCACCGTTATGCGGAAGGAACGAATGTCGTGGTTCTGGATCCTGACGTTGCGAAAGTGTTTCCCAACTCCAAGTCGGTAAACATATCCCTGCGAAAAATCATTCGGCAGACTCCACAACTGGCGAAGTAAATCCGCGATTGCTCAACGAAACAAGCGCGCCACGCGCTTGGAATCCGCAATCGCCCGCGTCATCGGGGAAGGCAAAGTCCGCACCTACGAAAAACATGTCCTGTCGCCGCGGCGGCACGGACTCGCCGTGGCGAGAGGCGGCAAGAATTCCACGATAGAGGTGGCCAAAGCCACCGCCGATTACACCAGCTCATAACAGGGCTTCGGGCAACGCAAACCCGGGACGAACAAACGTTCAGAATGGTCTTGCCATGGCCAGATACGGTGGCAGGATTGCAGCGCAATAAGCCGCTTAAGAGAGCCATTTTCTCTAAAGCGCGGAGCGTGAAAAAGGAATTTGCTATCGCTTATGAGTACGTCCATGCAACCTCAACCCGAGCGGCAAAGCAGTTATGACGCCGCCATGCAACAGCAACAACAACAACAACAGCAGCAGCAGGAGGAGGAAGAACAACTCGCAATAAGCCAGGCGATTCAAAATCGGCAACTTGCTGAGAAGGCCGCCGAAGAGGAGCGCCAACGCGCCGAGCAAGCTGCCGCAGAACAAGCGGCAGCTGCGCAACGCGCGCCTGAGCGCGCTGCCACTGCGCCCGATCCCTGCGCCGTTGAGGAGGAGCAGCAGAGACGTGCCGCGGAACGGGTCAAAGAGGTGCGCGAAGCGCTGCGACCAAGAATGATCACTCTCGGCCAAAAAAGAAAACTTCTCGAAGCGCTTCAAGTCACGGCCGAGGCGCCTGAATCCCTGACCGAAGACGGCCGCGGGAAATGCGAGCGGATGTTACATTTTTTGGCCCAGACACGGAGAAGCGACGCAAAGTCCCAAGCGGCCATGAGCATCCACAAGACCGCCACGGGCTCGGTTATTCACGTCGCGGATTCTGAAGGAATATCTGTGTTCATTGAAGTCCCCTCCGGACTGGATCCTGTTGAAGTTGCCCGCCAGCTACTCAAAGGATTGAAGGGCGGCTTGGACACAGCGATCGGCGACCGCGACCCGCTAACGATTTTTAACGGCGAATGTCGCGCCTTGAACTTCAAGACAATATTTTGCGACAAAGTTACGCTTAGAACGCAGTCCAGCTTGTCTGATGGGCTTGCCGCGCGCATCGCAGCATTAAAAGCAACCGTGCCGATCACCGAAGAGACCTTGGCCATCGTCGACGGCATACCGTCCAATGCCACTCAAACCAATAGCGTGTTCGAAACCGCTGAAAGGGCTGCCGACTGGTCGGAGATCGCAGCTCGATGGAAGGAAGCAACCCAGAATGGCGGTTTTGCCACTCAACCCGGCAGCGCAGGAGAAATCTTAAATGCGCTACAATCCAAGAAGCACGTGCTCATTCTGATCGCGCACGGCGATGCGACGGAATTGCTGCTGCCGTCCCCTGAGCCGGATGGAAGCTCACTCTTGCTTGAGGATTTGGAGGCGATTAAGGAGGAGATCTCAAAAAACAAACCTGTCGTTTACATGTTCTGCTGTGAATCAGCTAGTTTTAACGGCGCACAGAACTGGGCTTCCGAATTGCTTCGACACGGCGCGACAGCCGTGTACGCGCCGCAAGACAGGATCGAAACAGAAAATACTCGTAAGCTATACGAATCCTTTCTTCAGAAGGGCCGTGCTCTGGATCCTCTGACGGCGACGTATCAAGCGGAAAAGGAAAGTGGCTGCCGCGAATTGGAAATGTGGGTCGCATGAACCTCAAGGAATATTTCTCATTGCCTACGGCTGTGCTTGTGTTAGGCGGTAAGGGTGGTGTAACTACGCAAAACCAGCCTGTCTTTTTTCTCGGAGTCTTGCTCGGGGCGTTGTCCAAAGTCGCTTATGATCATTTCCAGGGCACAACTCCCTTTGCATGGGGAAGCCTCGTCATCGCGGTAATTGGCAGCTTTGCAACTTTCCCAACAATCTATAAGAACGCTGGGCTAAGCAGGGTTGGTCGCCTCACTTTTGCCAAGTGGTGTGTTGCCTTTCAATACGGGTTGTTTTGGCAGGTGGTATTTCAAGAAATCGGGAAAAACATCCCACACTAACAACCGCCGTCCACCATGAATGGAGGCTCGACGTAAAGTGCATTTAGCTCCGGTTTAATCGCAGCTTCGAATACCACGTTGCAGACTCATCAGAAATCTACATCGCTGGAACCGCTGGGTGGTCCTTCTTCGCCGCTGGGTGACGTCGGTCTCTTCTCAGTCACAGAGTCCATTGCCTCTTGCAGTTGACCCAGTCTCGACCGCAACCATTCATTCGGACGCGGCACTGTCATTTCGATTTTAAATTCATCGGCGAGGTGAACCGCAAGTTTATCGAAATACTTAGTTGCCTTTATAACCACATCTGCATGCAAGCCGTGCGGAAGATTGGCGGGTTGCCAGATATGTTTGTGAAGTGGCTCAGAACTCGGAAAGACGTCAAATCGCCCGACATGATTCCATGTGCTGTGCGTGGCGTTACTCCAGCCACCATAAGCAAAATCATATAGATCCAAACAATCCGCTTCTTCAGCCATCTTCCGGGTTGAGATTCCTGACCAACTCCCAACGTCGACATGCTGTAAGAATGAATAATGTTGCCAATCAATCCACGCTTCCCGTGCTTTGATCCCCTCTCGCAGTTCGTCGGCTTCGTCAGGTTCTTCATCGTTTATCGCCGCCTTCAGTCGTTCGACGTGAAGCTTCTCCTGTCCCAAACCGTATTGGATAAATTGCCTCGCCCGAACAAGAGGGTCCTTAAGAATCCAAGCCACTGTAATATAAACATCAGTCATCGATCGGAGGAACAGCGGCCCTGCGTGGTAGTCCCATAGGTCCGGATTCCGCGCGACTTTAACGGCAAGATTGCATTGCCGCGCTAACAATGCCCCGATGACCTCCGCAAACTCACTCTTAAAAATGTCGATAGGGAATTTTGCCCAAATCGCATCGACAACGCCCCAAGCGTACTGCTCATAATCAGTTCCGAACTTGATCATCGGATGCAGGCTCTCGGAAGCATCCAGTTCTTCGACATTATCCGACCGGAAGGGCGCAAGGTCTTTTCCACGATTCCAAAAATCCTGCGCCCACGACGCGCCAATTTGGCTTTCGCACATCATGAATGATGAATTCACGTCCATTCGTACATGTGAGCAAAGGCTCTTGGTATGCTCCGAGTTGAACGCTGTGATTATGGAATCAAAGTCCAGAAACGGATAGTCCTGTGGAACATGGAACTGTCCGATTTCGATCTCGATCTTGGGGATAATCGATTGGACAACAGACGCCGTTTGGCTTCGGCGATCGAACAATTGCGAGACGACCGCGCGGGCTCTCTCGATATCCGACACGGAAGGCTTCTTCACGTCGATTTTTTCTTCAAAAAAGTTCTGTAAGGGATTGTTGTTCGAATAACAGCGCACATAGAGTGTTAACGCGTCCAACACTTCCAAGAAAATTTCCTTCGCCTTGCAGGCTTTGCGAATTCTCGTCCAGTCATCGGCTGTTAAAGAGCGGAAGGCCGAACAGAAGAATTTTGGGCCGGACGACTTAACCGAATAGCAAATTCGCAGAAAGCTTTCTACGACCTCCAATCCGCGTTCAGTGCCGAATCGCTCAATAAAATACCCCAGCCATGCGATTTCCGGCAGAATGCGTTCGATATAATGAACCTCCGTCCAACCAAATCGAGCCGCAGGCGGGAAGAATTTCTTTCCGACTCGCGTGTGACCCGAAAGCACTTCGGTCTTCGCCTGTTTACGTTTCCCTATATGCCAATCTAGCATTGACCGCTGCCGGTTTCTGCTCGTGCACAAGCAAATGGTTCGTCTAGAGTCCGGCGTGATTCGACGTTTATTTCGAGGACGAGCGATCCCCGGTTGGCTCTTGGTGTTGTGGGCGATAACGATTGAAATTCTCGATTGGTGGGGGCGTATCGAACTCGTCAAAGAAAAACTGGGGAAAGTATCACCCGATCTTATTCAACCGTTTCTGAGTTTCGTCCTTTCCCCAGCAGGACGGCTCTCCATCATAATTCTTGGGTTCGCTTTGATACTCTTGGCGAGTTTTGGGTCAAAAAACTCTACAAGCCAGGTTGGTCGGCTTGACGCAGAGCGGCTGCCTGAACCTGAACCTGCCTCGAGACCTCATGCGGAACGAACGGCCGATCGGGAATTTGTTCGTATCACGCCTGACGATCTAATGAACATGTGTCGCAATCACATGGACATTGAGGCCCAACGACTCATAAGACCATATATCGGTAAATGGATGGAGGTAGCAGGACGCATCCACAACGTTCGTTCTTCGTCTGAAAACAGCGCGCAAGTCACTTTCGATCGGCCGACCGGGCCGGAAATACGCGACTTCTATATGTACTTTCGGGACCCGAAGTGGATTGATAGACTTGCTGTCCTAAGGCGCGGAGCGGAACTAGTTGTGGCGGGAAGGATCACCGAGATAAGTGCCATTTGCGTAACGCTCGACGACTGCGAGATCATGAGCTGAATCGGATTGTGACGAGCCAAAGCAACTAGTCAGCGACACCGTTCTTAAGCTGACGTTCGTACTCTGCGCTGTCAAAGTAGTCTTTCGATTCCGCGATAAGACGGTCGTTGTCGATCTTCCAAAGTCATTCTGAAGTGACGACTGACAAGTGGCCAGTGACGAGCGGGCAGAAATGAACCGTCCGTGAGATTCATATTGCATTATCCATCGCCACAAACAAAAATCCGTTGCTTCGAACGCGTTTTAGGTCTGTTAGTTGGAAAAGAAACATTGACGGGACGTGAAAATCCGTGCTCGATGAGGTATGAAGATAAAAACTATTGGATTGACTCTGGCGCTTTGCTTTTTCGCGGGGGCAGCGTGCTTCGCGGCCGACGACCCTCAGATGGGCACGTGGAAGTTAAATGAAAGTAAATCGAAGCTTATCCCCGGGGAGGGAAAGAACACGACCGTTGTGTATGAAGCCGCTGGCGACCAGGTAAAGGTTACCATCGATGGCACCGACAAGGACGGTAAGCCGACGCATAATGAGTGGACCGGTAAATTTGACGGGAAAGACTATGCTGTCACCGGTGATCCAAAATCCGATATGCGGTCTTACAAGAAGATTGACTCGAATACATTGAAGTTCACCGTTAAGAAGGATGGCAAGACAACTGTCACAGGGCGCATTGTGGTAGCAGCCGATGGCAAGTCCCGCATGGTAACGGCGCACGGAGCTGATGAGCAGGGCAAGGAGTCCAAAGAGAAAGCGGCATACGACAAGCAGTAACTCGATCGCTGTTTGACACGGCGATCCGTTGAACCGTTGAATCGTTAAAGCGTTACATCGGCTCGTCTCCTCACCTCAGTCCTCTCCTCGATCGAGGAGGAGAGGCGAAGAAAGTCAGCGCGGTGACTCTCGAAGGGGCGATGATCCGTGATCGTTGTAGTGGCGGCTGTGTCAGCCGCAAAGGTAAGTAGCCCGCGAATTACGCGAATACACGCGAATCATTTCTGACGTCCAATTTTTTTAACTGTGGTAACCGGATTTAGCGTGCTTCGTGTGATTCGCGGGCAAGAATCTCTTCGCCGAGGATCTGCAATGCGACGTAGATCAACGAGATCACCACCGCGATGGCGCCGGTCACTTGTCCGATGTTCGCGAGGTCGGTAAGATTCATGCTGAAGGAGCTCCGTTAAATCGTTGAATGGTTAAAGCGTTAAATCGGCGGACTCCTCACCTTCATCCTCTCCTCGAACGAGGAGAGGCGACAGATCAAATTTGGTGTTGCTCTCTCGTCACTGGTCACTGATCCCTTGGTCACTTCCTTTTAGCTGGCGCTCGTATTCGGCGGCATCAAAATGGCCGGTCGATTCTGTAATAAAGCCGGCGTTATCAATCTTCCACAATTCGTAGCCGCTGATTCGAACGCGTTTTCCAGTTCCGCCAGGGCCGATGTTCGTTCCGCTTAACGTCCAATGGAATGCGGTCAGATCGCCACGCGATTCGAGTTTATCGAACGTCACGACCATGTCCGGAAATGTTGTCATGAACGCTTGCGCTTCCCTGGCGATAGAAGCTCGTCCAATTGCGGGCGGGCCGTTGTTAATGCTGAGCGAACCGTTCTCCGCGAAAAATCGCGCAATGTTTTCCGGATTCTGACTGCACCACGCTTTTGCGTACTGCTCCGCAAATTTTCTTAACTCGTCACTTGTCACAGGTCACTTGTCACTACTTCGAACAATTACCGTTCTGACGTGATCAATGGAATCTTCAAGTGACTCTAGTGCCGCATTGATTTGAGCGGCATCGAGATCCACTACGCGCAATGTCTCTGACGGAAATCGAAGTTTTCCATTGCGCGCGAATTCGATGAGCACTGGGAGTTCAGTTGCGAGGTGATCGGATACGCCGATGATCTCCGCTTCTTTGCTGATCAATTCCATGTAGGGAAAGATCGACATCGACTCTGCAGTTAATCCGACAAGTGCAGCGCGTCCGAGAGCGCCCAGGCAGAGTACGGCCTGGCGCATTGTCTTTGCAGAGCCGATCAATTCGAGTGCGACGTCAACTCCTCTTCCAGCGGTTGCTCCTTTGATCTGCTCGACTGGATCTGCTGCTTTCGCATCGATCGCTATAGCTCCCATTCTTACAGCTGATCTGAGTTTAGCAGGATTGATATCAACTACGTAGACATCTCCACATTCGAAAACGCGCGCCAATTGCAATGCCGAAAATCCGAGTCCGCCAAAACCAAAAATCGCCAGCGATTCACCCGGTTTTAGGCGTGCCTTCTTCAAAGCGTGTAGCGCAGTCGCCGACGAGCACATCATGACTGCGCCAACTTCGAATGAGATTTCATCCGGAAGCGTGAATGCGTTCCGCGCTGGAACTTTGATGAATTCCGCGTATCCACCATCGCGATGTCTGCCGATCATCTGTCCGCTGCGACAGAACTGTTCCAGGCCGCGCACGCAGAACTCGCAAGTTCCGCAGTGCACTAAATAATGCACGCAAACGCGATCCCGTGGTAAGACGTTCGTCACATCCCTGCCGACTAGCTCTACGTATCCGGCGACCTCGTGCCCAAGCGTGAGCGGCAAATCATCAATTTTTGAAATGCCGCCGCGATAATGCGCATCCGAGTGACATCCGACAAACCAATCTCGGGAATTGGAACGTTCGCGTCCTCGAGCGGCTTTCCGATCTCAACCAGTCGAACCGCTTTCATTGATCAGCGGCCACAAGTCATAGATCAGACATCACCGATAACGGGAAGCTCAATCATGTCCTCAGTCCAGCTCGAACTCGCTCGTACGCTGGAATGTACGTGCGCGTAGCACGATGAAGAGTAATCTGAGTAGCGAGCCATTCGCACCATTCCAAAAACTCGGCCTCGCCGGTTCGTTTTCTTCTTTCTTGCGACCAATTTTTCGCGCGCGACCAAAAACCGAGAATCGCGCCGCCGCCAAGCTCATTCACGATTTGAAGGTCAACCATCCCATGTGAGACCATGTAGCCGATTATTTCCAGGCGTAGCCCAAACTCAAGAATCTGGCGCCTCGCTTCCGCGTTTAAATTGTCGATCTCGGCGGCGGAAGCGTTTTCCGGGATCTCGCCGAACAACTCTAAAATTCGCGCGGAGTTTTCGCTTAGGGCGGCGGTTTGAATCGCAGTCACCGCGGCCTGCTCGCGGCGCGCGCGATTGGCTGCGCGCACCTGCAAGCCAGTAAAGACGAGCGCACCGATCACCGTGATGGTTGAAACAAGGTTAAGCGCGCTGGCAAAATCGAGATGCATTGGCTAGACAGGATTTGCCCGATTTCGGACAGAGCCTAAATCATTTTAATCCTGTTAATCCTGTCGATTTCGTTCCGCTTCGCGACGACGAAGTGCTCGGCAATCAACACAAGGCGACAATGACGAGAGGAGCGCGCGTCAGTGCTTCCGAGTGACGTAGGCATACATCTTCTCGTTGTACCTGCGGGCATATTCTTGCTGCCGTTCTCGAAGTGGTATGTCGTTTGTGACGCAGCCAACTCCAGCGTCAGCCTTGGGATACTTCTTAGCCACGTCGATCGGAACGCCAACTGGCGTCGACGCAATGCTACCCGACCAATAAAATTTGATTTGCCCCGAGCGGATGTCCTGCTCAGCCTCCTTGACGGCATCAGCCGGATTCCAACTCGGGCCAGCAGCAATGCAAAACTCGGCAATGAACGTCAATGCGAAAATACGCAAGATTTTCATTTCAGGTGATCACATCAGCTAGCGTCAGCAAAAGCGAGATTTTTTACGTGGGATACTAGAACCCATCTCATAAATAGGGAATGAGTGCGCCAAGTTCTGACGGGCGGCTGGCAAGGCGCGACGAAGGAGCAAAGCCAATGCGCTCTGTGACTGAGGAGCAACGCCGCCAGCCGCCCGCCAGAACTTAGCCCGCAGGGCGGATCTTTGCCGCTGCAGCCGCGTTGCTCGTCGGTCAAAGATCCATGAAGGATATTCTCCCTCCTCGCGCCTTGCTGCAGCGCCAAATCTCCAGCAACGCACCCGTTTCCTATTTATGAGATGGGTTCTAGTCCACGGTTATGACAACTTTCCCTCTGGCGTGGCCTTGCTCGAGATAGCGGATCGCGTCGGGAATTTCAGCCAAGGATTTGTAAGTGCGATCAATCACTGGTTTCAGTTTCCCGGACTCCATCATATCGGCGAGGATGGTGAGATCTTTGCCGTTCGCGTCGGCCATCATCATGCCCATTTGCTGATTGACGAACTTGGAGAACACCATCGCCCAAAGCGCTTTTCCCAAACCGCCGAGAAATCCTTGCTCGTCGGCGCCGCCACCCCCGATGAGGACGTATTTCCCGTTGGGAGTTAAGACGGCCCGGCACTCCGACAGCGAATGATTTCCCACATTATCAAGGATCACGTCGTAACGTTCCGCGCCCTTGGTGAAATCTTCTTTGGTGTAATCGATGACATGATCGGCTCCGAGCGATTTCACAAGATCGACATTCCGCGTGCTGCAAACGCCGGTCACATCCGCACCCAGCGATTTCGCGATCTGGACTGCAAACGTCCCAACACCGCCGGACGCGCCGTTGATTAAAACTTTCTGTCCCGGTTGGACTTTGCCTTTGTCGCGCAAAGCCTGTAAAGCGGTAATACCGGCGATATTAACCGAAGCTGCTTCTTCAAAGCTCGCGCTCCCCGGTTTGAGCGCGACCGCTCGCGTCGCGCGCGGACAAACGTATTGTGCAAATGCGCCGCCGCGACCGCCAAAGACTTCATCGCCCGCTTTGAACTGCGTTACGTTTTTGCCGACCGCTTCGACAGTTCCCGCAAAATCGACGCCCAACTGAATATCCTTCGGTTTGCGCAAGCCAACGCCCATAGCGCGCATGACGTACGGTGTGCCTTCAACGAAATGCCAGTCATATGGATTTACCGAAACAGCGCGAACTCTGACCAGGAGTTGATCGTCTGTCGGTGTCGGCTTTTCGATGTCCTGGAGCTTAAGATTCGCCAAGCCGTAATCGCAATAAACGATGGCATTCATCGGATTCGTCGGACTAGCAGTGCGCCCACAGTCGTTTGTCGATTTCCAGTAGGCGATAACTACCGCGATGAACGCCAGCAACAGCAGAACTAAAATTACGCTTGTAATCCATTTTAGTATGCGCTTTAACACCTTCATATTTGTCCTTTGCTTTGTTAGTTATAGATCTAGTTAACATTCCACAGTTACTACTATTTTCCCGCGAGCGTGTCCTTCGCTTAGATAACGACGAGGTTCAGCCAAGCTGCGATTAATTTGTAAGGTCGATTGATCACCGGCATTACATTTAACTATGCGCTTTGATTTCATAGAGCTAAAGAAACACCGGCAAGCGCAGCGAAACGGATTTGGCGACAAGATCCGCTTCCCCGAGATTTGGTGTTCGGATCCCTTTAAATAACAGCCAGATGCTTACAATGAGTTCGAATATGGCCATCGGTGAATCGAAAATGTAGTCGTTAACAATTTTGTTGAAAATGAAAGCGCAGAGTACGCACCAGGCGGAAGCGATCACGCCGAAGATAGCCAGTTCTTTCGGAATGTACTTCGACTTTAGCCATAACCAGGCGCACACGGTGGCAGCCAAGCCAAAGAATGGCAGACCGACATAGTAATCATCGAAACTTCCGGCGAGCTGCACCCGCGCCAGCGCTTGCAAGCGATCCGGTTCGAAAACTTTCAGGTAAGTCGCGTCGCCGAGAAGACGAAGCGCGGCCAAACTATTGAGCGGAGCGATGAGCCACAAAATCGTGAAGACAAATCGAAACGACGCGCCGGTCAAGGCAAGGGTACGATTGACCGGGGCAAGGATCATATAAAGTGCGCTGAGCAAAACAACGCTGCCGATTCCGTAGGCAATGAAGCATGTTAGCGCGACGCGAAATTGCGTTTGGTGCGCGAGCATGTTTCGAGCGGTATCGGCTGCGTTCCGCGGGACGATGAGCGGGTCGAGCAATACATAGTTGCCGAACACGACGAGGCCGAATGCGACCAGCCCGGTGACTCCCGCGATTTTCGCGGCGGTGCGTTGTGCATTGTCGACCGTGCACGTTGTCATTTATTTCTCCAAACTAATGACGACTTTGCCTCGAGCGTGCCCTGTTTCCAGGTATCGAAGAGCATCAGCGGTCTCATTCAATTTGTAAGTGTTGTCGATGACTGGCGTCATCTTTCCGGACTGCAGTAGATCGGCCAGGACCGACATGTCAGCTTTGTTGAACTGTGCGATGTAAGCGATGAACTTCTGGCTACCGAACCGTGACCGCAGATAGCCGTTGAGTTCGCCAAGCAAACGCGTTGCAAAACCTTCGTGCCATCCTGCTCCTCCGATCCCAGCCATGACGCAGATTCCATTCGGATTTAAAATGCGCCGGCGATCGGAGAACGAATGGTTCCCAACGAGATCGTAGATGAGATCGTAACGTTGATCGGTTTTGGTGAAATCCTCTTTCGTGTAGTCGATCACGTGGTCTGCGCCGATTGATTGGACAAGATCGACATTCCGCGTGCTGCATACGCCGGTTACCTCCGTCCCAAACGACTTGGCCATTTGCACCGCAAAGGTGCCCACGCCTCCAGAAGCGCCGTTGATCAAGACCTTCTGTCCCGATTGAATGTGGCCTTTGTCACGAAGGCCTTGCAACGCGGTGATTGCCGCCACCGGGACCGAAGCCGCTTGCTCAAATGTCATATTCGCCGGCTTCAAAACAACTGCTCTGTCCGCCAGGACGCACACGTACTCGGCGATGGCCCCGTTCTTTCCGCCGAACACTTCGTCGCCGGGTTTGAAATTGGTGACGTTTTTGCCAACTGCTTCGACGGTCCCACAGTAGTCGACACCTAGTCGAGTGTCCTTTGGTTTGCGCAGACCAAAGAGCGGGCGAAGCAGAAGCGGGCCTCGAATAGTGAGATCGAGCGGATTCAGCGAAGCCGCGCGAACTTTTACCAGGACTTGGTTGTCGTTTGGAACCGGTTTTTCGATTTCTTCAACCTTTAAGACCTCGGGACCCCCATACTCGCAATGGGTAATGGCCTTCATCGGATTACTCGGAGCAGGTCTATGATCGCAATCATTGGTCGACATCCAGTAAGCGATGAATGTCACCAATACCAAGCCGACGAAAATGACGGCTGCACTCCACTTGAGAAAACGCTTTATCTTCATAGGCCTAACGACCCCTGCTCGCCCTGTTCCACAGTGATTACTACTTTTCCACGCGCGTGGCCTTCTTCGAAATACCGCATCGCCTCTGCGGTCTCGCTCAACTTGTAAGTCCGGTCGATGACGGGTGTCACCTTCCCCGTTTGCATGAGG
>Ga0209577_10003240_pt1 | contig 15310 bp, 18 predicted proteins | sample GraSoiAngelo_109_FD_185874 | JGI IMG/M metagenome (GOLD analysis project Ga0209577, IMG submission 185874) | Grasslands soil microbial communities from the Angelo Coastal Reserve, California, USA - 14_0903_12_20cm (SPAdes) (version 2) | ecosystem: Environmental > Terrestrial > Soil > Grasslands...
CAGACCAGACCCACGACCCGCCGGCCCGGCGAGATCGGCGACAGATCGTCGAGCGGTGGGCTGTGGTGGAAGCCCACCAGCAGCGAGATCACGCCGGCCCACACGAACCAGTTCAGCGACGTCGCGAGCGCCGATGCGACGTCGCCTCCCGGGGTCCGCAGGGTCCAGAAGAACGACGCGGCGCCGAAGAGCAGAAGCCCCACGACCGTCGCCTTTCCGATCGCGCGGTGACGCCGACCGAAGAGCGCGTAGGCGATCCGGCCGCCGTCGAGCTGGCCCACCGGGAACAGGTTCAGCGCCGTGACGAGGAAGCCGGCCCAGGCCGCGTCGGCCATCGGGTGCGTGAACAGCATGTATCCCGGCGGAATGTGGCCGAAGCGCAGATACGAGAGCCCCCACGTGAGGAGCGAATCGCCGAACGCCATGTAGCCCCCCGGCGGCACCGGCACGACCGAGGACCACGCAAAGCCGAGCAAGCCCGCGGGGAGCGCGACGGCCAGCCCTGCCAGCGGCCCCGCCGCGGCGATGTCGAACAGCGAGTTGCGGTCGCGCGCCGGCGAGCGCATGAGGATGATGGCCCCGAGCGTGCCGAACAGAAACGGCGCGGGGATGAAGTACGGCAGGCTCACCGAGGCGTGATAGTGGCGGGCCGTGAAGTAGTGGCCGAGCTCGTGCACCCCGAGGATCGCGAGCAAGGTGAACGCGAACGGCGCTCCGGCCAGGAACCGGGCCGCGGACGGATCCGTGCGTAGCGCGTCGAACGTCGGCGATCCGACGAACGAGAGCCCAGCCACGAGCGTCGACAGGCACGTCAGGACGAACAGCGCCACGTTCACGCCGATCCGCCAGCGCGGCGCCGTGTCGGTGACCGGCAGCGCCTGGAGGGCCACGAGCCCGGCCTCCTCTCTCAGGTATGGGGTGTAGCCGAGCGGTCGGAAACGGGCGATCAGCAGGTCGAGCGCCCGGGCGGGTTCGGTCATCAGCTCGCCCCGGAACACGACGATCCCACCGTGGATCTGCCGGTCGCGCACGGCCAGGACGTCCTCGACGTTCCGCCGCAGTCGATCCTCGGTGACGAGCATCTCGTCCGGCGGAGGCGGCGGCGGGAGACGGCGCCTCCGAATCGGCCACCAGCGCATGGACTCAGGCTACCACGCGCCCAGACGACCAAGGACTCGGCGCACTTCGTCGAGGCCGCCTTCGCGATAGATCGCGCCGAGCACGGCCTCGAGCGCCGAGGCCAGGATCGAGTCACGCGTGCGGCCGCCCGATTGGTCCTCACCGCGGCCCAGGCGCAGCAGCGCTCCCAGCTCGAGCTCCACGGCCCAGCGCGCCAGGTGCCTGCCGGTGACCAGCTCGGCGCGCCGCGCCGTGAGCTCGCCGACCGCGGCGGCGGGGTCAGCGGCGATCACGTGATCGGCGACGACGAGCCCGAGGGCGGCGTCGCCCAGAAAGGCGAGCCGCGCGTGGTCCGCCGCGGGCGGGTGCTCGTTGGCGAACGAGGCGTGCGTCAGCGCCTCTTCGAGGAGGGACGGAGCACGGAACCGGTAGCCGAGTCGTCGCTCCAGCTCGGCGACGCGGAGCGGATCCACCTACCCGAGGTAGGTGCGGAAGGCCAGCGTGGCGTTCGTGCCGCCGAAGCCGAACGCGTTCGAGAGCGCCACCTCGACGTTCTGCTTGCGCGCCTGGTTGGGCACGTAGTCGAGATCACACTCGGGGTCGGGCGTCTCGTAGTTGATCGTCGGCGGCAACACGCCGTGGTGGAGGGCCAGCACGGTTGCGATCGCCTCGACGCCGCCGGCGGCGCCCAGGAGGTGCCCCGTCATCGACTTCGTCGAGGACACGGCCAGGCGCCGCGCGTGCTCACCGAAGACCCGCTTGATCGCGAGCGTCTCGAACTTGTCGTTGTAGGGCGTCGAGGTCCCGTGGGCGTTGATGTAGCCGACCGCGGAGACGTCCAGCCCGGCGTCGCGCAGGGCCAAGGTCATGGCCCGCATCGCGCCGTCGCCCTCAGGATCGGGCGCCGTCATGTGATGGGCGTCGCCGGTCATGCCGTAGCCGACGATCTCGGCATAAATGCGCGCGTCCCGTGCGAGCGCGTGCTCGAGCGCCTCGAGAATCACGATGCCCGCCCCCTCGCCGCACACGAAGCCGTCACGGGTGGCGTCGAAGGGCCGCATGGCCTTCGTCGGCTCGTCGTTGCGCGTGGACATGGCCTTCATCGAGCAGAAGCCCGCGATCGTGAGCGGGATGATGATGGCCTCCGACCCTCCGGCGATCATCACGTCGGCGTCCCCACGCTGGATGATCTTGAAGGAGTCGCCGATCGCGTGGTTGCCGGTGGCGCACGCGGTGACCACCGAGGAGTTTGGCCCCTTGGCGCCGAAGCGGATCGACACGAGCCCGGACGCCATGTTCGCGATGATCATCGGGATGAAGAAGGGCGAGACCCGGTCGGGACCCTTCTCCAGGAGGTTCCGGTGCGACTCCAGCAAGGTCGAAATGCCGCCGATACCCGAACCGATCAGCACACCGAAGCGCGAGCCGTCGACCTTGCCGGTGTCGAGCATCGCGTCCTGGACGGCCAGGACGGAAGACGCCACCGCATACTGCAGATAGGGATCGAGCCGGCGCGCGTCCTTCTTGTCGACGAAGTTCAGCGGGTCGAAGTTCCGTACCTCGCCGGCGATGCGAGTCGGGTAGCCTTCGGTATCGAACTTCGTGATCGGCCCCACGCCCGACCGGCCCTGCAGGAGCGAGGACCAGAACTCATCCGCGGTATTGCCGACCGGCGAGAGCGCCCCAAGCCCCGTGACGACGACCCGTCGGGTGCTCACCGTCTACGAGTTGTCCTTGATGTACTGGACCGCGTCGCCGACGGTGACGATCTTCTCAGCGTCCTCGTCGGGAATCTGGATGTCGAAGTGCTCCTCGAGGGCCATCACGAGCTCGACCGTATCGAGGGAATCGGCGCCCAGGTCTTCGATGAACTTCGCCGCCGGAGTGACGTCGTCCTCCTCCACCCCGAGCTGCTCGACGATGATCTCCTTCACCCTCTCATCGACTGACTTCGCCATGAACCCGTCACCTCCACGGAAAGGATGAGTTACATGTAAAGTCCGCCGTTGACGTGGAAGACCTGACCCGTGACGTAGGTCGCCCCGTCTCCGGCGAGGAATCGTACCATCTCGGCCACTTCGCGGGCCGTTCCACTGCGCTTGAGTGGCACCTGCGCGAGCAGCGCCTCGCGGGCGGTTGCCGACAGGTTCGCGGTCATGTCGGTCTCGATGAGCCCGGGGGCCACGGCGTTGACGAGAATCGACCAGTGCGCGAGCTCGCGAGCCGCCGCCTTCGTGAACCCGATGAGGCCGGCCTTCGCCGCGGAGTAGTTCACCTGACCCGCGTTGCCCATCGCGCCGGCCGTCGACGTTATGTTGATGACGCGCCCGCCGCTCTTCTGTCTGACCAGCGCCTTGCTCACCGCGCGCGTCATCAGAAACGCGCTGCGGAGGTTCACCTCGATGACGCGATCCCAGTCTTCGTCGGTCATGCGCACGAGCAGCTGGTCGTGGGTCATCCCGGCGTTGTTGACGAGGACGTCGATCCGTCCAAAATGCTGCTTCGCGCTGCTGACGAGCCGCTCGCAATCCTCGCGGTTCGCCGCGTCCGCGACGACACCCAGCACGGCCCGCCCCTGCGCTTCCCACTCGTGAACGGTGCGCTGTAAACGCTCGCCGTCGCGTCCCGAGACTACCACGGCCGCGCCGTCCTCGGCCAGCCGCCCGCCGACTTCCGCGCCGATTCCGCGGCTGCCGCCGGTGACGATCGCGACCTTGCCGTCGAGCGGGCCCTTCATGGGGTCTTGGCGGCCGCGAGCGCCTTCTCGAGACCGGCCGGATCCTCGATCGACTGCCCGCGCGCGCCGTTGACGATGCGCCGGAGCAGCCCCGAGAGCACACGCCCCGGTCCCACCTCGACGAACGCGGTCGCGCCTTCCGAAGCCAGACGCTGAATGCACTCCGTCCACCGCACGGGGCTGGCGACCTGGCGCAGGAGGAATGGCCGGACCTCTTCGGCCCTGCGAGTCACTCCGGCGTCGACGTTTCGAACGACCGGCACCCTCGGATCGGTCACCGGAGCCGCCTCGAGCTCGGGCACGAGCCGGGCGCCGGCCGGCCCCATCAACGAGCAATGGAACGGCGCGCTCACCGGGAGCATCACGCTCATCTTCCCGCCCCGCTCGGTGGCGAGCGCGACGGCGCGCTCCACGGCCGTGCGGTGGCCGGCAATGACGATCTGGAGCGCCGAGTTCACGTTCGCGATCTCGACCACCTCGCCCTGCGCCGCGTCGGCGCACACCTGCTCGACGGCGGGAAGCTCGATGCCCATGATGGCCGCCATCGCGCCGGTGCCGACGGGCACCGCTTCTTGCATGAACTCGCCGCGCTTGCGCACGATGCGGACCGCGTCGGCGAAGCGGAGCGCGCCGGCGACGACCAGCGCGGTGTACTCGCCGAGGCTGTGGCCGGCGGCCAGCGTGGGCTTGAGACCGCGCTCGGCGCACGCGGTGGCCGCCGCCACCGAGGCGGTCAGGACCGCGGGCTGGGTGTTGGCCGTCAGCGCCAGCTCGGTCTCGGGCCCCTCGAACACCAGCCGGGCGAGGTCGAAGCCGAGCGCCTCGTTGGCTTCCTCGAAGATCGCCTTGGCGCCAGTCGAGCTCTCGTAGAAGCCCTTGCCCATGCCGACCGCCTGAGAGCCCTGGCCGGGAAAGAGAAACGCGATGGTCATTGGAGCGGGTGCCTCGAGGTCGGCTTGGACCGCGGGTGGCCTGAGACAGAAGCTCGTGGCTCCGATACGCCCGATCTCACGCTGTGCTTGATCCCTCTCACCAGCGCATCAAGGCGGCGCCCCAGGCGAAGCCGCCGCCGAGCGCGACGATGAGGACCAGATCGCCGCGCTTCAACCGGCCCGCGGCGATGGCCTCTTCGAGCGCCACGTAGACCGACGCGGCCCCGGTGTTGCCGTAGCGGTCGACGTTGACGAACACGCGGTCCATCGGCAGATCGACCCGCTTGGCCGCGGCCTCGATGATCCTGAGATTGGCCTGGTGTGGGATGAACAGGTTCACGTCGGCGGCGGTGAACCCGTTACGCGCCAGGATGCGCTCGGCGCAGTCGACGAACAGGCGGACGGCCACCTTGAAGACCTCGTTGCCCTTCATCTTGGCGTAGTGCATCCGCGCGTCGACCGTCTCCCGGGTCGCGGGATTGCGCGAGCCGCCGCCCGGCATGTAGAGCAGATCCCAGTACTGGCCGTCGGAGTAGAGGTCGAAGTCGATGATCCCGCGGTCGTCGTCGGACGGCTCGAGCACCGCGGCCCCCGCGGCGTCGGCGAGGAGCACGCACGTCCCGCGATCGGTGAAATCAGTGATGCGCGAGAGCGTCTCGGCGCCGATGCACAGCACGCGGCGATACTTCCCGGTCTGGATGAACTGCGAGCCAATCGACAGGCTGTAGACGGAGCCCGCGCAGGCGGCCAGCATGTCGACCGAGCCGGCACGCCGGCAGCCGAGCCGGTGCTGGACGATGTTGCCGACCGTCGGGAAGATCATGTCCGGCGACGTCGTCCCGACCGCGATGAACTCGACGTCCTCCGGCAGCAGGTTCGCTCGCTCGAGCGCCTGCTGCGCGGCACGCACGGCCAGATCGGACGTCGCCTCGTTCTCGTCGACGATACGCCGCTCGCGAATGCCGGTCCGCTGCACGATCCACTCGTCGTTCGTCTCGACCATCTTCTCGAGATCGGCGTTGGTCAGAACGCGCTTGGGGAGGAACGCGCCGACCCCGGTAATCCTCGCTCGCGTCATTCACGTCCCCCTTCTCGACGCGCCTCCTCAGCCTCCAGCGCGGATTTGATGTGCTCGTTGAGCCCGGCGCTCGCCCATTCTTGCGCCACGCGCACCGCGTTCTTGATCGCCTTCACCGGGGATGCACCGTGACAGATGATGGCGGCCCCGTCAATGCCGAGCAGCGGCGCACCGCCCATCTCGGTGTAGTCGATGCGGCGCCGGAAGCGCTCGAAGGCCGGCATCGCCAGCTTCGCCCCGATCTTCGAGCGAGCGTCGCGCATGAGCTCTTCCTTGATCATGGCGCCGATCATCTCGGCCAGGCTCTCGGAGATCTTCAGGGCGACGTTCCCGGTGAAGCCGTCGGTGACGACGACGTCACACCGGCCGTTGTAGATGTCGCGTCCTTCCACGTTGCCCACGAAGTTCAGCGACGACTCGCGCAGCTGCTCGTACGTCTCCTTCGTTAGCTCGTTGCCCTTGCCCTCTTCCTCGCCGACCGACAGGAGCCCGACCCGCGGGCTATCGAGTCCGAGGATGTCGCGCGCGTAGACGTGCCCCATCACGGCGAACTGCAGGAGATGCTCGGCCTTGGGATCCACGTTCGCGCCGGCGTCGAGCAGGATCGTGAACTTGCGGAGATTCGGCAGCACCGCCGCGATCGCCGGCCGATCCACGCCGGGGAGGACGCCGATGACGAACATCGCGATGGCCATCGCGGCGCCGGTGTTGCCGGCCGAGATGAAGGCCGACGCCGTGCCGCCCTTCACGAGCTCGGCGGCGACGCGGAGGGACGAATCGCGCTTGCGCCGGAGCGCCTGCGACGGGCTCTCGGCCATGCCGACGACCTGCGAGGCGTGGCGGATCTCGAGGGCGAGGCTCTCGGCCTCCAGACGGACGACCTCGCGGTGAATCGCCGAGCGGTCACCGACGAGGATGACGGCGGCACCAAACTCCCGGACGGCGGCCACCGCGCCCTCGACCACGACGCGAGGACCGTGATCGCCTCCCATCGCGTCCACGGCGACCTTCAGGCGGGACGGCGCACCGTCTCCGTTGGTCATCGGCATGTGGTCGGCGGCGTGACGAGCCGGCTAGGTGCCCTCGACGGCCACGATCTCCCGCCCCTTGTAGTACCCGCAGTGCGGGCAGACCCGGTGCGGCAGCTTGGTCTCGCGGCACTGCGGACAGACCGAACGCGTGGGTGCCGCGAGCTTGTAGTGGGTGCGGCGCTTCCGGCCGCGCGTCTTCGAATGGCGTCGTTTCGGAAGAGGCATCGGATTCTCCTAGTGCGAAAGCCGCGAAGCCAGGTCCTTGAGGGCAGCCAGCCTGGGATCAGGCGGGCGCTCTCGGCACTCGCACTGGACCACATTTCGGTTCCCGCCGCAAACCCGACAGAGCCCAAGGCAGCCTTCGCGGCACAGCGGCTTCATGGGTAACGCGAGCGTCGTCTCGGCCTCGATCAGGGCGCCGATGTCGATCTCGTCTCGGTCGTAAAAGTCCACGTCGAGGTCGTCGGGAGCGAGCTCGATGTTGTCCGCGGTAGCCGGGCGCGGTACCAGACGCACGTCCAAGGTGGCCGTCACCTCCGCGGGCGAGGGCTCGAGGCACCGCCCGCACGCCTGGGACACGGTCGCCCGGAGCTCACCGGTCACGAAAACGTCCGACCCGTCACGCTCAAACTTCACGTTGACATCGAGGAGCCGCCAGGCTGGGTCGCGATAGACCGACCCCAGGGCAGCCGTGTCCGTGACGCTCAATCCCTCGGCCGGTATGTCGGGAACTCGGACGATCATGACAGCTAAATCTTCGTCAACAAACGAGTTTTTACTCAAGTCGAGCCAGTATATCGGCCGTTTGGCCCGCAAGTCAAGGCATTTGACCACAATAGCGCCCAATTTGACCCGTCTAGGGGGCTCTGCTAGGCTTCGATCATGTCAAACGTGTTCAAGACCGGGCTACTGTTGGCCGTCCTGACAGTGATGCTCGTTTTAATCGGTGGCGCGATCGGCGGCCGTCAAGGCATGCTGATTGCCTTTTTTGTCGCCGTCGCAATGAACTTCGTCAGCTATTGGTTCTCGGACAAGATGGTGCTCGCCGCTTACGGAGCTCAGCCGATCGAGGAGGCGTCGGCGCCCCGGCTCTACGCGATCGTGCACCGTCTGGCCACGCGCGCCGGGATCCCGATGCCCCGCGTCTACATGATTCCGAGTGAGACGCCGAACGCGTTCGCCACGGGGCGCAACCCGGAGCACGCCGTCGTCGCCGTCACCGAAGGGATCATGCGGATCCTCGACGAGGAGGAGCTCGAGGGTGTCCTCGCCCACGAGCTTTCGCACGTGAAGAACCGCGACGTACTGATCTCGACCGTCGCCGCGACGCTCGCCGGCGCCATCACCTACCTGGCGCACATGGCCCAGTGGGCCGCGATGTTCGGCGGGCGCAGCCGGGACGACGAGGAGGGTGGATCGAACCCGATCGCGATGATCCTGCTGGCGATCCTCGCACCGATCGCCGCCATGCTCGTGCAGATGGCGGTCTCGCGCGCACGCGAGTTTCAGGCCGACGCGACCGGCGCGAAAGTCGCCGGGCGCCCGTGGGGCTTGATGAAGGCCCTCGAAAAGCTCCAGATGGCGAACCAGGCCGTGCCGATGGCTGACGCGACGCCCGCGACCGCCCATCTCTTCATCGTGAATCCGCTGAGCGGTCAGACCTTGATGCGTCTTTTCTCGACTCACCCGCCCCTCGAGGAGCGGATCGCCCGCCTCCGGGCGATGAGATTCTAGCCCACGCCTCTCGCGACAGGAGCGCGCCGGGGTCGCCCCCGGCGCGCCGTTGTCTTCAGGCTTTGTCCACCATGTAGATGTGCGTGAGCATGTCGACGTAGATGTTGCCGTCGACGACGATCTCGCTCTGTCGGTTCTTCTCGAGTCCACGCACGGTCGGCTTCGCGGTCGCGTACCGTACGACCCACGCGACCGGCACGTAGCCGACGTCGTTCTGCATGATTTCCTCGGCCTTCGCATAGGCCGCCAGGCGCTTCTTGGGATCACTGGTGTCACGGCCCGCCTCGAGCTCCTTGTCGAAGGCCTCGTTGGACCACGCCTGGCGCTTGCCGGTCGTCTTCTTGCCGTAGAAGGTGTCGAAGTATTCGTTGTGCGGGTCCGGGTAGTCCATGAACCAGCGGATCCAGACGAACTGGAGGTCCTGCTTCCAGAGCCGCTCGCGGAAGACGCGCTGCTCGAGGACCTCGAGCTCGGTCTTCATGTTCAGATTCTCAAGTAGAACCGACTGGACTGCCTCGGCGAGGGGCTTCGAGCCCAACGCCTCGTCGCGCAGCGAGAGCGTGATCTTCGGCCAGTTCTTTCCGCCCTCGAACGGCGTGCCTTTGAGCATCGACATCGCGAGCTTCGGATCGAAGCGCTGCAGGTCGCGCGTCTTCTTGTCGTCGAGTGCCCCCGGGAAGCCCGGCGGGATCATCGCGTGGGCCGGGATCGCAAACCCCTGGCTGACCTTGACGATGTTCTCGCGATCGATCGCGTGCGCGACCGCCTTGCGCACTTTTAGGTTGTCAAAGGGCGGCTTGGTGACCTGAGGCAGGAGATACCAGGTGCCCGGATACGGGAACCGGAAGACTTCCTTCGCGGTCTTCGGGTCAGCCTGAAACCGCTTCAGGTCGGCGGTCTGTAGACGCGTGAGGTCGATCTCATTGTTCTCGTACGGCAGCACGCCGGAGGCGATCGGGATGATCGGGATCGTCACCTTCTCCAGCGTGATGTCCTTGGCGCCGAAAAAGTGCTTGTTCTTCTTCAGGACGATGGCTTTGTTGTGTTCCCATGCGTCCAGCACGAAGGGCCCGTTGCAGACGATGTTCGCGGCCTCCGTCCACTTGTCACCGTATTTCTCAATCGAGCCACGATGGCCAGGCAGCGCGGCCAGATAGGCCGACAGCACCGGGAAGTAGCCGCGCGGGCCTTCGAGGGTCACCTCGAGCGTCCAGTCGTCCTTCGCGCGGACACCGACCTGACTCGCGTCAGTGACCTGCTTCTTGTTGAACGCCTCACCGTTCTTGATGTCGTACAGGAACGACGCGTACGGCGCCGCGCTGGCCGGGTCGAGCTGGCGCTTCCATGAATATTCGAAGTCACGAGCGGAACACGGCGAGCCGTCGGACCACTTCGAGTCCTTGCGAATCGCGAACGTCCAGACCGAGCCGTCCTTGTTGGGCGTGACCTTCTCTGCGACGTAGGGCACCGCCTCGAAGTTGACGTTGAACTTCATGAGCCCGGCCCAGAGCTGCGGCGTGCCCTGGCAGTAGAGGTCCTTGTTGTAGTCGTGGCTCGAGGGGTCCTGCTCGTACCAGCTACCGCCGCCGAACCGCAGATGTTGCTCCTTCGCGAGCTTCTCCCCCGGCGCCAGCTTCGGCGCCGCCGAGACCGGCCGGGCGTTGAAGCCCGCGGCGCCCATCGCCGCCAGGCCCGCGGCGACCCTCAGGAAGTCGCGCCGCCCGACGCCGAGGGCGCCGAGACGCGTGGCCAGGAGCTCCATCTCGCTGTCGGAGATACGAGGAACTCGCATGAGCGTGTCTCCTTGCTATTTCAGTTTGGGATCCAGCGCGTCCCTGACGCCGTCACCGAAGAACGTGAACGAGAGCATCGTAACCGCGATCGCGATCGACGGAAAAACGCAAAGGTGCCAGTAGGACCGGATGTACTGCTGACCCTCGCCCACCATCTGGCCCCACGACGGCGTCGGCGGGTTGATCCCGACGCCGATGAACGAGAGCGCGGCCTCGGTGAAGATCGCCTCCGGGATCCCGAAGGTCACCGCGACGACGATCGGCGTCAGCGCGTTGGGGAGAATGTGGCGCACGAGCAGGCGGCGGAACCCGGCGCCGAGCGCCCGGGCGCCGTCGACGAACTCCTTTTCCTTGATCGCGAGTACCTGCGCGCGCGTCTGCCGCGCGATGCCGACCCAGCCGGTCAGCCCGATCGCGATGAAGATGTTCGTGAGCCCTGCGCCGAGCATCGACATCAACAGGATCACGAACAGAAGGCGCGGGAACGCGTACATGACGTCGATGAACCGCGTGAGGAACATGTCCGTCCGGCCGCCGAGGTAGCCCGACAGCGCGCCGATCGGCACGCCGATCAGGACGACGATCACCTGTGCGCCGAGCCCGACCAGCATCGATACCCGCGCCCCGTAGATCATCCGCGACAGGAGGTCGCGGCCAAGCTGGTCGGTGCCCAGGGGGTAGTCGCGGGACGGCGCCTCGTTGAGGCGGCCGAAGTTCGATTTCGTATACGGCAGCGGGGCAAGGAAGTCGGCGAAGATCGCGACGAAGCAAAGCAGGGTGATCACGACTCCGCCGGCGACCGCCAGGCGATTGCGCCTGAGCCGGCGCACACCGTCCCGCCAGAGGCTCGACGACCGGATCCGCGTCTCTTCGACCGGAACGGCCACGGCGATCGCGGCGCGACTCACCTCAGTACCGGATCCTCGGGTCCAGGACCCCATAGAGCAGGTCGACGACGAGGTTCATGACCGCGAGGAAGGCGCCGTAGGTCAGTACGACTGCCATGATCATCGGGTAGTCGCGGCCGGTCATCGACAGGACGAAGAAGCGGCCCATACCGGGCACGCGAAAGATCGACTCGACGAAGAACGAGCCGGTCCCGACCGCGGCGAACATCGGGCCCAGCAGCGTCACCACGGGGATGAAGGCATTCTTGAGCGCGTGTTTGAAGATGACGGGTATCTCGCCCAGCCCCTTGGCCCGCGCGGTGAGCGTGTAGTCAGCACGGATGACCTCGAGCATACTGGCGCGCGTGAAGCGCGCGATGATCCCCAGCGGGGCCAGCGCCAGCGCCACCGTTGGCAACACCCAGTTCCGCGGTGAATCCCAGCCGCCGGTCGGAAAGAGCGGCACCACGAACGAGAACAGGATGATGAGGAACACCGCGAGGACGAAGTTCGGCACGGCGACGCCGACCGTCGCCACGCTCACCGACACGTAGTCCCAGCCACGGTTCTGGTAGATCGCGGCGAGGATCCCGAGCGTCAGGCCGCCGACGACAGCGAGCGCCAGCGCCATCGAGCCGAGCAGGAGCGAGATCGGAAACGTGTCAAGGATGATCTCGCGGACAGTTCGAGTCTTGTAGACGAACGAGTTGCCGAAATCTCCCTGCACCGCCTTCGCGACGAAGATGGCGAACTGCTGGTAGAGCGGCCGGTCGAGGCCGTAGTGAGCGGCCAGGTTCTTCTGCGCATCCGGCGAAAGCGGGTTCGCGCCCTCCGCCACCGGATCGAGCGGGCTTCCCGGCGTCGCGTGCATCACCAGGAACGTCACGAGCGCCATCGCCAACAGCGTCGGCACCAGCCACAGAACACGCGCCAGCACGAATTGGAACAACCAGATCCTCCGGCGGTCGCACGGTCGGCTCGACCGCTTCTATTTGGCAGGAGGTCGCCCGACCGAGTCAAGTTCCCCGCTTCCTTGACCCTTCCCGGCTGCTAGGCGAGAATTGGGCGGTTTCAGCCATGGCCTCCGAGGCACTCATCCGAGTGGCCGGTCTCCGCAAGACCTTCGGCAACCATCGCGTCCTGGACGGCGTCGACCTCGACGTCCAGGCCGGCGAGGCGGTGGCGGTGCTGGGCGCCAACGGCGCCGGCAAGACGACCTTGCTCAAGATCCTGGCGACCCTGGTGCGTCCAACACGCGGGATCGCGACCGTCGCCGGCCACGATTGCGCGAAGGACGCCGAGCTCGTCCGCCGCCAGATCGGGCTCGTCGCCCACAGCTCCTATGTGTACGAGGACCTGACCGCCGCCGAGAATTTGACGTTCTGGGCGACGCTGGCCGGGCTCCGACCGACCGCCGCCGACCGGGCCGGCGCCCTCGCCACCGTCGAGCTCGATCGCGCCGCCGACGCGCGTGTTCGCACCTTCTCGGCGGGCATGAAGCGGCGTCTTTCCCTCGCGCGGTTCGTCCTCGCCCGGCCGCGGGTTCTCCTGCTCGACGAGCCCTTCACGGGGCTCGACCAGCGCGCGAAGAAGTGGCTCGAGGAGCACCTGGCGTCGTTCAAGGCGGGCGGCGGCGCGATTCTCATGACCACGCATAGCTTCGGCCGCGAGCTCGCCGTCGCCGACCGGATCGCGATCCTCGCCGGCGGCGCCATCGCGCTCGACACCGCGCGCGGTGCCCTGTCGGCCGACGACGTGCACCGGCTCTATACCCTGCATGCGGAGGACGCGCCCTGACGTTCGCGCGGCGGGCCTTCGTCGTGGTCTGGAAGGACCTGCTCGTGGAGCGCCGGTCGAAGGAGACGCTCAACGCGCTCTTTTTCTTCGGGCTCTTGCTCCTCTTCGTCTTCCAGTTCGCTTTAGGCCCCGATCGCGAGCGTCTCGCCGGAACGCTGCCCGGTCTCCTCTGGCTCGGATTCATCCTGAGCGGGCTCCTCGGGCTCGGTCGGACGTTCGTCGTCGAGCGCGAGAACGATTGCTGGGAGGGGCTCCTGCTGGCGCCGGGCGACAAGTCCGCGATCTACGTCGGCAAGCTCGCTGGCAATCTGCTCCTGATGCTGGTCATCGAAACGATCCTCCTCGTGCTCTTCGGTTTCTTCTTCAACCTCGACCTCACGAATGTCCTGCCGGCCCTCGCCGTCGTGATCGCGCTCGGCACGGTGGCCCTGGCCGCCGTCGGCACACTCTTCGCGGCGATGACCGCGCAGGTGCGCGCGCGCGAGCTCCTGTTCCCGGTGCTGCTGCTGCCGGTCGAGGCCCCAGTATTGCTCGCCACCGTCAAGGCGACCGAGGCCGTGCTGGTCGGCGAACCGCTCGGGAGCGTCGCCCACTGGCTCAAGCTCCTCGCGGCGGCGGACGTGGTGTACGTCGCCGTCGGTGTGCTCACATTCGACTTCGTGATGGAAGGCTAGGCACACGTGAGAAGTCTCCTCGGCGGCGTGACGCTCGCGGGGCTCGTGGCGGGCCTCGTGATGGGCTTCGCGATCGCGCCGCGCGAGGCGACCCAGGGCAACGTGCAGCGCATCATGTACCTGCACGTGCCGAGCGTCTGGGTGGCGTACCTCGCGTTTGCGGTCGTGCTCGTCGCGTCCATCGTCTATCTTGTCCGGCGGGCCGAGGCCGCGGACCGGCTCGCGCACGCTTCGGCGGAGGTGGGCGTGCTCTTCACCGGACTGACGATCGCCACCGGGTCGATCTGGGGCAAGCCCACGTGGGGCACCTGGTGGACGTGGGACGCGCGGCTCACGACCGTCTCGATCCTGTTCGTCATGTACCTCGGTTACCTGCTGCTCCGCGGGATGATCGAGGATCGCGAGCGCGGCGCCCGCTTCGCCGCGGTGCTCGGCATCGTCGCCGCGTTCAACATCCCGCTCGTGCACTTCTCGGTCTACTGGTGGCGCACGCTGCACCAGCCGCCGTCCTTGGTGAAGCCAGGCCCCGGGACGATGCCCGGCATCATCGTCACCGCGCTCCTGGTGAACTTCGCGGCGTTCACCCTGCTCTACGCCTACTTCGTCACCCGGCGAGCCCGCGTGCTCCGACTCGAGGCGGAGGCCGAAGCCTGATGGCCGACAACTGGAGCTTCGTCTTCGCCGCCTACGGCCTCGCGGTCGTCGTGTTGACCGCCTACTGGCGCTTTCTCGTCCGGCGCGAGCGTGAGCTGAGTGAGGGAAGCCAAGTCCTGAGGGAAGGATCGGGCATGTCGGAGCAAGCACGGCACCCGTCACCGTGAACCAGAGCCCTATCAGGCCGTCGGAAGGATCGGGCGTGCGGAGCTTCGCCGCGCCTGTCTCAGGCCACCCGCGGTCTAAGCCGGCCTCGAGGTCCGCGCTCCAATGAACCGCCGGCGTAAATTCGTCATCGGGGGCGTCGTCATCGCGGCCGCGCTCGGCTACATGATCTACGCGGGTGTCACGCAGTCGGCCGTCTACTTCGTCACGCCGGCCGAGCTCCAGGCCGCGCCGGTGCCGGGCAAAGCCTACCGGCTGGGCGGCATGGTGCTGCCGGGCTCGCTCAAATGGGAGCCGCGTTCGCTCGATCTGTCGTTCACGCTCTCCGACGGGACCGCCACGGTCCCGATCCGCCACAAGGGCACGCCGCCCGATCTCTTCGGCGAGGGCCGCGGCGCCGTCCTCGAGGGAAGCTGGACGGCCGAGGGCTACTTCAAGGCCACCTTGATCATGGCCAAGCACTCCGAAGAGTACAAAGCGCCCCACGACGGTAGCCAGGCGGGATACCGCGAGCTCATCAAGACCCTCCGGGGTGAAGGGCGGTGACCGCGGATCTCGGCTACGGCATGACCCTGGTCGCTCTCGGCCTCGCGCTGTACGGCGGTGTCGCGGCCGGAGTCGGGGCCAGAACGGGACGGCTGGCTCTCGTGGAGTCGGCCCAGCACGCGGCGCTCGGCGTCTTCGTTCTCGTCACCTCGTGCTTCGCGCT
>Ga0209577_10003241_pt1 | contig 15305 bp, 21 predicted proteins | sample GraSoiAngelo_109_FD_185874 | JGI IMG/M metagenome (GOLD analysis project Ga0209577, IMG submission 185874) | Grasslands soil microbial communities from the Angelo Coastal Reserve, California, USA - 14_0903_12_20cm (SPAdes) (version 2) | ecosystem: Environmental > Terrestrial > Soil > Grasslands...
GTCCGTGCTCAGGATCAGCTGCCAGGCGTAGACGCGTGCGAGGTACGACGCCCACAGCGGGAGCAGGACGAGCACGAAGAGCACCGCCCGCAGGCGCGGCGTCGCGATGCGCGCCATGAAGTACGCGAACGGGAACGCGATGATCGCGTCAGTCACCGTCACCGCCGCGGCGATCGAGATCGTGCGCAGCGCGACCGTGTGGTAGGTGCTGCCGTGCCAGAGCTCGCTGAAGTTGTCCAGCGTCCACGTGTGGATGGTCAGGCCGGTGAACGAGTCGACGGTCCAGAACGCCGACACGAACAGCGCCACCAGCGCGGCGATATAGACGGCGAGGAACGCGCCGGTCGGCGGAACGAGGAGACCGAGCGCCTTCAGCCAGTTGCGCCGCCAGAGCGCGCCACCGAGACGGTGACGCGCTCCGGCCGACACAACTAGCCCTTCAGGTTCGTCCAGGCTTGCTGCCACTTCGTGTAGTCCATGCAGTTCTTCTGGCCGTTGCCGCAAGCTGCGATCGGCGTCTTCCAGAAGTAGATCTGCTTGAAGTACTTGAGCGGCGCGTTCGCGTGATACTGCGCGCACGAGCCTTTGGACAGCTTGTCCATGATCGCGCACGCCTTGCTGTTCACGGGCGTCTCGCCGAAGTAGTTCGCCTGCTGTGCCTGCACCTTCGGCGTCGAGACCCAGGCGAGCCACTTGTACGCGCAGTCGAGGTTCTTCGTATGCGCAGAGACCATCCACGTGTCGAGCCAGCCCGTCGCGCCTTCCTTCGGCACGAGGTCCTTCACCGGCGCCTTCGCGGCGGTGAGCGTGTTCGTCTGGTACGGCCACGACGCGCCGATCAGGGCGTCGCCGTTCTTGAACATCGTGATCTCCTGGCCCGCCGTCGCCCAGTACTTCTTGACGAGCGGCTTCTGCTTCTTGAGCAGGTTGATCGTCGCCGCGAACTGCGCCGAGTTCAGCTCGTACGGATCCTTGATCCCGAGCGAGGGCTGCGTCTTCATCAGGTACAGCGCCGCGTCGGCGATCTGGATCGGGTTGTCCGGGACGGTGATCTTGCCCTTGTACTTCGCGTCGTAGAGCGACTTCCACGATGTCGGCGCAGGCGAGACCTTCTTCGTGTTGTACATCAGCGTGTTCGGCCCCCACTGCAGCGAGATGCCGTAGTGCTTGCCGCCGACGGTGTTGTTCGGGGGCGACTGGAACGTCTTGCCGAAGTTCTTGAAGTCGGGCACCTTCGACGGATCGACCGCCTGCACGTCCTTGCCGTAGATCAGGCGGAGCGACGCGTCGCCGGATGCGGAGACCATGTCGTACTGGCTGCCGCCGCCGGAGCGCATCAGCGTCACCATCTCGTCCGACGAGCCCGCGTACTTCGCGTGGACCGTGCAGCCGCTGCTCTTCTCGAACGGCTTCACCCAGTCCGGCTGGAGATAGCCCTCCCACGCAACCATGTTCAGCGTGCCGCCCTGCTGCTTGGTCACGCCGGCCGCCGGGAACGCGAGCACGACGGCGAACACCGCCGCCAACGCCCACATGCGCTTCGTCATCTGACCTCCTGTTGGGGGATTCGCACTTCGTATGCGTCCTCGTCGCGCCAGCCGACGTGGACGCGTGTGCCGGGCTCGACGCGCGAGCCGTCGTTCTGCCGGACGACCGTGAGCCGGTCGCCGGAATCGGTGTCGACGAGGATGCGCGTGAAGGCACCGACGAAGACCACGTCGGCGACGGTCGCTGCTTCGCCGGAGCCGTCGAGCTCGATCCGCTCCGGGCGCACCGAGATGCGCCGCCCGCCGCGCTCGAGGATGTTCGACGTGCCGACGAAGCCGGCGACGAACTCCGTCGCGGGACGCGCGTAGACCTCTTCGGGCGAGCCGATCTGCTCGATCCGCCCGTCGTTGAAGACCGCGAGATGGTCGCTCATCGTCAGCGCCTCCTCCTGGTCGTGCGTGACGTAGATGAACGTCATCCCAAGGTCCTGCTGAAGCGCCTTCAGGAACACCTGCATCTCCTGGCGGAGCTTCAGGTCGAGAGCGCCGAGCGGCTCGTCGAGGAGCAGCACCTTCGGCTGGTTGACGATCGAGCGCGCGAGCGCGACGCGCTGCCGCTGGCCGCCCGAGAGCTGCACCGGCTTGCGGCCGCCGAAGCCGTCGAGGCGCACCATCTTCAGCACCTCCTCGACCTGCTTGCCACGGTCGCGGCGCGAGATGCCCTTCACCTTCAGCCCGTAGCCGACGTTCTCGGCCACGCTCATGTGCGGGAACAGCGCGTAGTCCTGGAACACCGTGTTGACCGGCCGCGAGTACGGCGGCTCGTGCGTGATGTCGGCGCCGCCGATCGTCACGCGGCCTTCGTCCGGCCGCTCGAAGCCCGCGATGATCCGCAGCGTCGTCGTCTTGCCCGAGCCCGAGGGGCCGAGGAGCGTGAAGAACTCGCCGTCGCCGACCTTCAGGTCGACATGATCGACTGCGACCACGTCGCCGTACGTCTTCCGAACCCCCTCGACGGAGACGTCAGCCTGCGGCAATTAGTCCCTCGAGGATGTCGAGCCCGCGCTCGAGCTCGGCGTCGCCGATCGTGAACGGCACGAGGATGCGGATCACGTTGCCGTAGATGCCGCACGAGAGGAGCATCAGCCCTTGCTCGCGCGCGGCGTTCGTGATGCGCGTCGTCTCCTCGCCGTTCTGCTCCGGCAGTTCGATCGCGATCATCGGGCCGAGCCCGCGCACCTCGGAGCCGTCGGGCGCCATCGCGGCCAGCCGCTCGCGCAGGCGCACGCCGATCTGCTCCGCGCGCGGCCGGTGCTCCGGTAGCGCGTCGAGGATCGCCGCGGCCGCCGCGCACGAGAGCGGGTTGCCGCCGAACGTCCCGCCGAGCCCTCCCGGAGGGACGGCGTCCATCAGCTCCGCGCGGCCGGTCACGGCTGCGAGCGGCAGGCCGCCGCCGAGCGTCTTGCCCGACACGGTCAGGTCGGGTTGCACGCCGTAATGCTCGATCGCCCACACGGGGCCGGTGCGCCCGCAGCCGCTCTGCACCTCGTCGTTCACGTAGAGGATCCCGTAGCCGTCGAGCAGCTCCTGCAGCCGCTTCGGGAAGTCGGGCGTCATCGGGATGAACCCGCCCTCGCCCTGCACCGGCTCGAGCACGGCGCACGCGACGCTCCCGGGGTCGACGTCGCCCTTGAAGAGCCGCTTCAGCGCGGCGATCGCGTCGTCCTCGCTCACGCCGCGGAACGGGTACGGCGCGGCGGTGCGGTAGACCTCCGGCGCGAACGGGCCGAAGCCCGCCTTGTACGGCACGACCTTCGACGTCATCGTCATCGAGAGCAGCGTGCGCCCGTGGAACGCGTTGTCGAAGACGACGACGGCGGGGCGCCCGGTCTCGACGCGCGCGATCTTGACCGCGTTCTCGACCGCCTCCGCACCGCTGTTCAAGAGGATCGATTTCTGGTCGGCACCTCGGTTCGGGCTCAGCTCGGCGAGCCGGCGGCACACCTCGACGTACGGCTCGTACATCCCGACCATGAAGCACTGGTGCATGTATGCGTCGACCTGCTCACGCACCGCGTCGACGACCACGGGGAGGTTGTGGCCGAGGTTCGCGCAGCCGAGACCGCCGGCGAAGTCGATGTACTCGCGCCCGTCGACGTCCCAGACGCGCGCGCCCTCCGCGCGGGCGACGACGAGCGGCGGGGTCGAGACGCCGCGCGCGACGTAGCGCTCGCGGGCTTCCTGGACGCGCTCGGTCGCGTTTCTCTCCTGCAAAGCCACGGTGACGCGACTGTATCTGCCGTGTTCAGACGGCGAAAGTAATCAGCGGGCGGCGGTGATGACGGTTGCGGCAAGCGCGCTGGTGTACGGCCGCTCGCCGCCTGAATCCGCGAGCCGGCGCGTCAGCTCGCCCTTGAAGGACTCCGGGTCCTCGCCCCGCTCGGTCAGCTCGAAGGAAAGGGGCGTGCCGGTGAGGTAGCCGATCGCCGTGTCCTCCGCCGAGGGCGACTGTCCCGTCCTCCGCACCTCGTCCAACTCGACCTTCTCCCAGGCTGCGGCCGCAAGCTCGCGGCGCAGCCGGTCGTGGTCGCCGTAGCCGTACGGCGTGTCGAGGAACCGGGGTGGGTCGTCGGGGAACCGTTCGTCGAGGAGCTGCTGGACGACGTGCGCGACCGCGTTCTGCTCGCGCGGGTGCCAGACGTTCGCGAGCAGCAGACCGTCGTCTGCGAGCACGCGTCTCGCTTCGCGGAAGCCCTGCACCTTGTCCGGCAGGAACATCAAGCCGAACTGGCAGACGACCACGTCGAACGAGCCGTCCTCGAACGGAAGCTCTTGCGCGTCCGCCGTCCTCCAATCGATCCCGGCACTCGGGACCGCTTCGCGGCCGTACGCGACCATCGCCTCGTTGAGGTCGGTCGCGACGAGCGTCGAGCCGGCCGCAAGCGCCTCCCGCAGTCGCCGGGTGACCGCGCCGGTCCCGGCGGCCAGCTCGAGCACCCGCAGGTCGTCGCGCTCGGGCAGGCGGGCCACGAGGTCGATCGCATACGGCTCGAACAGGAGCGGAACGAGATAGCGGTCGTACCGCTCCGGCACGTTGCCGGTGAACTGCGCCGCGCTGCTCATTGCTCGAGCCTAAGAGCTTTGAGCGACGACGCGCAAGTCGTCGACGAGGCCCGCGAACATCTCGTCGCGGTTCTCCGCTCGCAGCACGGCGCTGGGGTGGATCGTCGCGACGACGAGCTCGGCGAGCTCGGAGTCGAGCGGCACGCCGCGGTTCTGGGTCACTTTGAAGCTCTTGCCGAGGAAGCTCTGCGCCGCCGTCGCGCCCATGAGGACGAGCGCGCGCGGCTTGACGAGCGCGAGCTCGGCCTCGAGCCACGGCCGGCACGCCAGCGTCTCCGTCCAGCTCGGCTTGTCGTGAATGCGCCGCGTGCCGCGCGCCTTCCACTTGAAATGCTTGACGGCGTTCGTCACGTAGGTCGTGCCGCGGTCGATCCCCGCCTCGTCGAGCGCGCGGTCGAGGAGCTTCCCTGCCGGCCCGACGAACGGCGCGCCCGCCACGTCCTCCTGGTCGCCGGGCTGCTCGCCGACGAGCATCACCTCGCTCGTCAGCTTGCCCTCGCCGAAGACGGCCTGGGTCGCGTTCGCGAACAGCGGGCAGCCCTCGCAGCGCTGGACGGCGTCGCGGAGCGCGCGCATCGAGAGCGTCTCCGGCATGAACGGAGCGGCGGTCGGATACGGCATGCGCGCCGGCATGCGAGGGGAGTTCCCGGCAGCGCCCGATACGATGCCGCCCGGCACGGCGCCTTGGCCGAGTGGTTAGGCAGCGGCCTGCAAAGCCGTTTACAGCAGTTCGAATCTGCTAGGCGCCTTCAAGCACCTGCGCGAACGACCACTCGTGGCCCTGCGGGTCGCGGGCGGTATAGCGGCGGTGGCCGAAGGGGAGCGTGACGAGCTCCTCGATGATCTCCGCGCCCTCCGCCTTGGCGCGGTCGTGGTGGGCGTCGACGTCCTCGACGATCACGTACAGCATCGACGTGCGGCCGACCTGCGACGGGTTGCGATAGCCCGCGGGCGCCTGGCCGGCGTAGATGCGGCCGCCGAGCTCCGTCTCGAGTTCGAGGTGCATGCCGCCCGCGGCGCCGACCTGCCGGTCGACCTCACGGACCCCGAACGCGCGCGCCACGAACTCGGACGCGGCCTCGCCGTCCTCGTAGAGCAGGTAGGGCGTGACCGGCTGCATCAGCCCTTTCGGTAGAGCCAGACGGCGTCCTTGACCCGAACGATCGTCGCGTCGTCGACCTGGTGGCCCGGAGCGACGATGAAGTCGCATGCATCGCGCACGCTCGTGTACTCCACCAGCGGCAGGCGGATCAGCTCCTCGCAGCGCGCCTCGCTGCACTCGCAGATGAACGGCACGGCGACAGCCGAGTCGAAACGGTGCGCGCGCGCCGTCGCCGCGATCCGCGCATTGCGCTCGCGCGTCTCCTGCGGCCGCGGTTGGCGCGAGCCCTCAGCGCTCGGCTTGGCCGACATCGCGAACGTGGTTGGCGGGATTGACGGTTGTCGAAACGGACATGAAAGGGCGACGCATGGACGACTTGACCAGGAAGCGGCTGGAGCATAACGAGGCGGTCTTCCGCGCGATCAACGAAGAGATCGACGAGGCGCGCAACGGGCACGCGCACGAGTACCTCTGCGAATGCGCCGACACGTCGTGCAGCGAGACGATCCGCCTGTCGCACGAGGAGTACCGCACGGTTCGCGGCGATCCGAAGCGATTCGTGCTCGTTCCGGGGCACGAGGTCGCAGGGCTCGAGGACGTCGTCCGGCGCGAGGCCGACCACCTCGTCGTCGAGAAGCACTAGGACAGCTCGAGCTCGATCCAGCGGCAGATCACGTCGACAACGTAGTCCCGCTGCTCGGCCGTCAGCTCGACACCCGGCTCGATCCCGTGGTTTCTGAGCAGGCAGCTGCGGCAGCACGTCGCCGTCGCGTGCTGCGCGACGAACACGGGGTGGCCGCGGTACGGCGTCTGCTTGCCGTCGTTGCGCGGAAAGGCCGGCGCAAGCCGCTGGTCGATCAGCTCGCGCGCGTGCGCGCGGATCGCGGATGGGCCGCGCAGGATCGCGGTGGCGCGGTCGCGGCCGCGGAGGTGGAACCTCGCGCGGAACCGCTGCTTGCCGATCTCCGCGATACGGGGGTCGAGCGCGCTCATGCCGCCAATGTGCCCGACTTGACCTTGCTCGAGACCGGGCGGAGACTCGAAGAGTGTCGTCGCTCACCGCCGTGCTCGCCGACTCGGATGCGGCAGATCTGGCCGAGGCGCTCGACCGGGTGGCGTTCCCCGCCTACGTGACGGACGACCAGGGCCGGATCCGCGGGCAGAACCGCGCCGCGAAGGAGCTCGTGGGAGACGTGCGCGGCCGCTTCGCCGCCAGCGTCGTCATCCCGAGCGACCAGGCGAAGGTGCAGAGCACGATCGCGCGCAAGCTGCTCGGCGGCGAGACGACCGAGTTCAAGGTGCGCGTCGTCACGGCGACCGGGGCCGCCCACCAGGTCGACGTGAGCTCCGTGCCGCTGCGGCACGACGGACGGGTGGTCGGCGTCTTCGGGCTGATGTACCCCGTCGACATCCCCCCGCTGAAGGAGGACCCGCACCATCGGCTGACGCCGCGCGAGTCAGAGGTGCTGACACACCTCGCCGCCGGCTGCTCGACCGACCAGATGGCGCTGCTCATGGGGCTCGCCCCCGCGACCATCCGCAACCACGTCAAGCGGCTGCTGCGCGCGCTCGGCGTTCATTCACGCCTCGAGGCGGTCGCGGTCGCACGGCGAGAGGGCCTCGTCGATTTGACCTGAATGCGTCAAGCCGAACGCCGGGAGCGCTTGCGACGCTGGGTCGATGGATGTCAAGACGATCCTGCTCGTCGTCGCCGACGCGGCGCGACGTGCCGCACTGGGCGACGCGCTCCGTCTCGAGGCGCATTCGGTCCTCGTCGCCGAGGATGCGTACGAGGCGCTCGCGCTGGCGGGCTCGAGCGGCCGGCCGCCCGACCTGATCGTCACCGACCAACGCCTCGAAAAGGGAGCGGGACCGGCACTCGTCTCGACCGTGGAGCGGCGGCGGCCCGGCGCGCGGGTGTTGTTCCTCGCCGGCTTCCGCGCCGTCACGGTGCATCTGCCGATCTACTACCTCGACCCGAACGTGTCGCCGTCCGCAGTCGCGCGCGTCGCGTCGCGTCTCGTCGCCGCGCGCTAGCCGTCGCGGCCGAAGATCGAGCTCTCGAGCACGTAGAACAGCGCGATCGCCGCGTAGAGCGCAACCGCGAGGTAGGCGGAGAGGAGCGCCGACAGTGTCGCCACGCCGTAGATGATCCAGCCGGGCGCGAACGAGCGTGAGATGCCGCTGACGACACGCTGATCCGCGCTCTCCGCGATCAGGCGCCGGTTGACGGCGGCGTAGAACCAGAGCGCCGAGTAACAGAGGGCCATCACCGTGAAGTTCAGGCCGTAGGCGAACGCTGCGGCATGCGAGCCGTCACGCAGATGCTGCGCGACGAGGCGTGTCGGAAACGGGCTGAACGCGACCACCATCAGGAAGATCACGTTCAGGAAGAGGAACGTGCGGTCGACCCTCCCGATCTGCTCCATCACCGTGTGATGGTTGACCCAGATGATCCCGATCGTCAGGAACGAGATCCCGTAGGCGAGGTATGACGGCCAGACCCGCAGCAGCTCGTGCGCCACGTCGCCACCCGCAGGGATGTTCACGTCGAGGATCAGCAACGTCGCCGCGATTGCGAAGACGCCGTCGCTGAACGTCTCGAGGCGGTTCGTGCTCACGCGGCGGACATGTAGGCCGACCAGCGCTCGGCGATGCGGTCGCCTTCGAAACGGAAGACGACGATGCCGTATTGCACGTAGCCGGTCTGCTCCGCGTTCCAGCGCAGGCGCAGCGCGACGCGGTCGTCCTCGCCGAAGAGGTCCTCGATCTCGATCTTCAGGTCCGGGTGGTGCGAGATCATCGCGCCGGCGAAGGCCTTCGCGGCCGCGGGCCCCTGCGGCGTGCCGGGCGGCGCGTCGTGGTCGACGAAGCCCGGCGTGAGCAGCTCGTCGACCGCGCCCAGGTCGCCGCTCGTGACGCGCTCGAAGTAGCTGCGGGCGATCTCCTTGTGGTCCATGCGTGCAGTTTAGGATCGTTTCATGAGCTTCAGCGGATCGATGATCCAGAACGCGATCTACATCGCGCAGCAGCCGCCCGACTGGCCCATCTCCGCGCACGACTGGGAGCGTGCCGCCGAGGAGAAGCTCGACCCCGGCGCGTTCGGCTACATCGCGGGCGGGGCGGGCGCCGAGTCGACCATGCGCGCGAACCTCGACGCCTTCGAGCGCTGGCGGATCCGGCCGCGGATGCTCGCCGGCAACGCGCAGCGCGACATCTCGGTGAACGTGCTGGGACTGCATTCGCCCGCACCGTTCTTTCTCGCGCCCGTCGGCGTGCTCTCGATCGCGCACGAGGAGGCGGAGGTGGGGGTCGCGCGCGCGTCGGCGTCGTCCGGCGTGCCGATGCTCCTCTCGAGCGCGGCGACGAACTCGATCGAGCAGGTCGCGGAGACCGGTGCGCCGCGCTGGTTCCAGCTCTACTGGGTGAACGACCGCGACATCTGCGCGAGCTTCGTCCGCCGCGCGGAGGAGGCCGGCTACGGCGCGATCGTCGTCACGCTCGACACGCTGACGCTCGGCTGGCGGCCCCGCGACCTGCGTCAGGCGTACCTGCCGTTCATCAAGGGCGAGGGCTGCGGGCAGTACTTCACCGACCCGGTGTTCCTCTCACGGCTCGACAAGTCGCCCGACGAGGACATGCTGACCGCCGCCGCGACGATGCTCGCGACGTTCCCGAACCTCGGGCTCACGTGGGACGACCTCGACTGGTTGCGGCAGCAGACGAAGCTGCCGCTTCTGGTCAAGGGCGTGCTCACCGCCGACGACGCCCAGCTCGCGCTGCAGCACGGCATCGACGGCGTGATCGTGTCGAATCACGGCGGCCGGCAGGTCGACGGTGCCGTCGCGGCGCTCGACGCGTTGATCGAGGTGCGGGACGCGTTGCCCGGCGCGGTCGTGCTGATGGACGGCGGCATCCGCTCGGCGGCCGACGTGCTGAAGGCGATGGCCCTCGGCGCCGACGCGGTGCTGCTCGGGCGCCCGTACGCCTACGCGCTCGCGGTCGGCGGGCAACGCGGCGTCGAGGAGCTGCTCCAGAACCTGATGGCCGAGATCGATCTCAACCTCGCGCTCGCCGGGGCACATTCGATCCGCGACCTGGACCGATCCTGGCTATCTGCGACCCCATCAGGGTGATGGGGCCGCAGCGCGGCGTAGTCCTCTCCGAACCGGGCGCGGTCGCGCTCGAGGAGATCGCCGTCGACGCGCCCGGCCCGGGCGAGGTGCTCGTCCGCATCGAGGCGACCGGCGTCTGTCACAGCGACCTGCACGTGATCGAAGAGAACGGCTGGCACCACCCGTTTCCCGTCCTCCTCGGACACGAAGGTGCCGGAACGGTCGTGGCCGTAGGGGAGGCTGATGTAGAGGTATCCATACGTCAGGGTGACCGCGTCGTGCTGGGCTGGAAGACCGCCTGTGGACAGTGCGCGCAGTGCCAGCGCGGCGCGCCGCGCGAATGCAAGAAGCCGCCGGCCGCGCCGGGCCGGCTGCACCGCCACGACGGCGCCGACCTCACCCCGGTGCTTCGGACGGGCACGTTCGCGACGCACACGGTCGTGCCGGCCGCGGCCGTCGTGAAGATCCCCGACGAGCTGCCGTTCGAGCAGGCGTGCCTGATCGGCTGCGCCGTCGCGACCGGCGTCATGTCGGTGCTCGAGACGGCGAAGGTGTGGGAGGGCGCGCGCGTCGCGGTGATCGGCTGCGGTGCGGTCGGGCTCTCGGTGATCCAGGGCGCGCGCATCGCGGGCGCGTCGGAGATCCGCGCGATCGACCTCGACGAGCGCAAGCTCGAGCAGGCGAAGCACTTCGGCGCCACGCACACCGAGGCGGGGCCCGTCGACTTCGTCTTCGATGTCGTCGGGCGGCAATCGACCTTCGAGCAGGCGCTCGGGATGCTCGCCACCGGTGGCACCGTCGTCCTGATCGGGCTCTCGCCGGCCGGCGAGCAGGCGACGATCGACCTGCCCGGCCTCTTCGGGCGCCGCGCGCGCATCCTGGTCTCGCACGGCGGCGACCACGTTGCGCAGGAGGACTTTCCGCGCCTCGCGCAGTGGGCGGTCGAAGGGAAGCTCGACCTCGCGGGGATGGTCACCCGCACGGCGCCGCTCGATGCCTGGCAGGACGCGCTCGACGCGATGCGCAGCGGTGACGTGATCCGCACCGTGCTGACGCCCTGAACTCCACCTGAACGAGTCGAAACCGCGCGGCGCGGGCGGTTCGTATCTCCCGGCGTCAACGACGTAGAGGAGTGCCCATGAAACGCAAGGTTCTCGTTCTCGCGGCTGCGCTCGCAGTCACCGCGGGGGTGGCCGCGACGGCGCTGGCAGGCCATGCCTCGACGCCCACCTTGGTCGGCACGGACGGGCCCGGGTACGCGATCACGCTCAAGACGAGCTCGGGCCGGGCCGTGAAATCGCTCGCGGCCGGCACGTACAGGGTCGTGATCCACGACAAGTCGTCGATCCACGGCTGGTCGCTCGACGGGCCGAACGGCTTCGCCAAGGACATCGCGGCGGTCTCGGCGGTCGGCACGAAGACCGTGACGCTGAAGCTGAAGGCGGGCAAGTACAAGTTCTATTGCCCGGCGCACGAGGCGACGATGTTCGCGCACTTCACCGCGAAATAACCGCTGATCGCGTTCCTGCATCAAACGGCGCGCGTCCGCGTGCGTCGTAACCGGGGTGAGCGTGATCGCCGTCGTCGACGGCACAACGACCGCGGAGCGGCGCGAGGCCGGCCGCTTCGCGGTCAGTGAAATCGCCTTCGCACGCGACGTGCGGCTCGAACGCCACGAGCATCCGCGTGCCTGCATCGCTGTGGTCGTGTGTGGGCAGGTGCGCAAAACCTACGCGCGCACCGAGCACGAGGCGGCCCGCGGCACGGTGATCGCGATGCCGTCGCACGAGCCGCACGCGGATCTCTTCGGGACTGCGGGCGCGCGCATCGTCGTCATCGAAGGGACGGAGACGGTCGACCGGCCGCTCGCCGCGGAGGACTGGCGCGCGGCGGCGCTCGCCCACCGCATCCGTCTCGAGCTCGCACGGCCCGACGCGCTGACGCCGCTCGCGCTCGAGGGGCTCGCGCTCGAGCTGAGCGCAGTGCTCGGCCGTGCGCGAACAGCGAGCGGGTCGTCGTGGGTCGACGGCGCCGTGGAGATCCTTCGCGCGCGGTTCCGGGACCCGCCGAGCGCGCACGAGCTCGCCGCGCAGCTCGGCGTGCACCCGGCACACCTCGCCCGCTGTTTCCGCGCGCGCACCGGCGAGAGCATCGGCTCGTACGTGCGCGGCATCCGCCTCGACTGGGCCGGCGACCGGCTCGTCCGGACGAACGTGCCGCTCGCGAGGATTGCGTGCGAAGCGGGCTTCGCCGACCAGAGCCACTTCACGCGCTCGTTCGCTGCGCGCTTCGGCGTCACGCCTGGGCGCTACCGCTCCGCGCACCGCTGAGACAACGCGCGCTTCGCACGTTCAAGACCGCGGTCCGACGCCGTCCTACCGTTCGCCCTCCCGACAGGAGGGAACACATGAAGAGGATCGTCTTTGTCATCTGCCTTGCGCTCGCATTCGCGAGCGTCGCGGCCGCGGGAACCGGCGGCGGCTCCGCAACCGGCGGCGCGCATCTCACCGTCCACAACGTCTTCGGACTGCAGACGCTGGAGCTCCAGACGTTCGCCTTCAACGCGAAGGCGGCGGGCGACGGCTCCGCCGACGGATGGTTCAACTACCACGAGCTCGACGACGGAGCGCCGTTCACCGCGAACGGGCCGGTCACGTGCCTGACGGTGATCGGGAACGACGCGTGGATCGGCGGCGTGATCCGCCGCTCGAACGATCCGACAATGGCGAAGGTGCGAACGCGGCCCCCGACGTCACGACGTTCATGGGCGCCGGCTCGCTCGCCGACACGAGGGCGTTCTGCGACAACCATCCCGCGTACCGACACCCGTTCCCGATCGACGATGGGAACATCCAGGTCCGCGACTGAGCTGGGGGCGCACGGGGTCGTGTAGCGTCACGGCCCCGTGAAGCCCATCGACCACTTCCGCGCGATCATCGCGGGCGAGGCCGAGCCGCCGCCCGTCGCGAGGCTCGTCGGGATCGCGATGACGCATGCCGAGCCCGGGCACACCGTCTTCGAGATGGACGCCGGGCCGCAGCACGCGAGCCCGCTCGGCACCGTCCACGGCGGGGTGATCTGCGATCTCGTCGACGCCGCGATGGGCACGTCGCACGCATCGCTGCTCGACGACGGTGAGTCGTTCACGACGCTCGAGCTGAAGATCAACTTCATGAAACCGGTGTGGGAGGGGCATCTGCGCGCGGAAGGCCGCGTGATCAAGGCCGGCCGCACGATCGGCCTCGTCGAGGGACGCGTCACCGACGACTCCGGCTCGCTCGTCGCCTACGCGACCTCCACCTGCATGACGCTCCGCGGCGATGCCGCGCAGGGCCGCTAGCAGGTTAGGATCGCCACATGGACCTGCGCGACACGCCGGACGAAGCGGCCTTCCGCCAGGAGATCCGCGCGTTCATCGAGGCGAACAAGCCGAAGGGCCCGCGCGGGGCGGGGCGGTTCGGCGACGACGACCGCGAGTGGAGCCGCAAGCTCGGCGAGGCGGGCTACGCCGGCCTGACGTGGCCGAAGGAGTACGGCGGCGGCGAAGCGCCGTACAGCCACCAGGCGATCTTCCTCGAGGAGTCCGCGCGCGCAGAGGCGCCGACGCACCTCGGCGTGATCGGCCTCGGCATGGCCGGCCCGACGATCATCGCGTGGGGCACGCCCGAGCAGAAGGAGCGCTACCTCGCGAAGATCCTGAACGCGGACGAGATCTGGTGCCAGGGCTTCTCCGAGCCCGACGCAGGCAGCGACCTCGCGGCGGCGCGCACGCGCATCGAGGACAAGGGCGACCACTTCCTCGTCAACGGCCAGAAGGTCTGGTCGTCGTTCGCGCACATCGCCGACTTCTGCATCCTCGTCGGCCAGGGGCTGCCGGACGAGCCGCGCTACAAGAACCTGACGTATGTGATCGCCGACATGCACGCGCCGGGAGTCGAGGTGCGGCCGCTCGTGCAGATCACGGGCCATCCCGAGTTCAACGAGATCTTCTTCACCGACGTGCAGATCCCAAAGGGGAACCTGCTCGGAGAGATCGGCGGCGGCTGGCAGGTCGCGATGACGACGCTCCTGCACGAGCGCGGCACGCTCGGCTTCGCGCTCTCCGCGACGCTCGACGTCGCCGTGCGCAAGCTGCTCGCGCTCGCGAAGGAGCGCAACGTCACCGATCCCGTGCTGCGCGACCGCATCGCGCGCGAGTGGGTCGAGCTGCAGGCGCTGAAGTACACGAACTACCGCTCGCTGACGACGCTGACGAAGACGGGCATCCCCGGCCCGGAGGGCAGTGCTTCGAAGCTCGTCTGGTCGGAGAACAACCAGCGCCTGACGAAGCTCGCCCTCGAGATCCTCGGCTCGCACGCGCAGCTGACGAACGGCGGCGGCTATGCCGACGGCTACTGGCAGTACCAGCAGCTCCGCTCGCGCGGCAACACGATCGAGGCCGGCACGAGCGAGATCCTGCGCAACATCGTCGCCGAGCGCGTGCTCGGACTCCCAAGGAGCCGATGATGGATTTCTCGTTCAGTCCTGAACAGGAAGACCTGCGCCGCGAGGCGCGCGCGTTCCTCGAGGCGAATCCGTCGCCGTCGATGGCCCAGCTCGCCGAGCTCGGCTGGGTCGGGATCCTCAAGTCGGAGGATTTCAACTTCCTCGACGCTGCAGTGCTGTTCGAGGAGCTCGGCCGCGTCCTCTACGACGGGCCGTTCGTCCTGAACGAGGTCGCCGCACAGCCGGGCGACGATGTGTGGTCGATCGAGATCGACGGCTTCGAGCGCGAGCGGCGAGACGCTCGCCACCGTCGACGAGACGCTTGGCCTCGGCCGCCTCGCGCGCAACGGCACCGAGCCGGCGCAGGGCTCGTGGGACGACGTGCGCCGGCGGTTGCTCGCCGCTTTTGCGCTCGAAGCGGTCGGCATCGGCTCGAAGGTGACGGAGATGGCGCTCGCCTACGCGAGCGAGCGCGAGCAGTTCGGCCGCAAGATTGGCTCGTATCAGGCGATCTCGCACTCGCTCGTCGACGCATACGTCGCAGTCGAGCTCGCGCGCTCCCTCGCGTACTGGGCGGCGTGGTCTGTTGCAGAGAACGACGAGCAGGTCGACATGGCGGTCGCCGCGGCGAACGCGCAGGCAACCGAAGCGGCAGTGCTCGCGTGCGAGAAGTCGATCCAGGCGCACGGCGGCGTCGGCTTCACGTGGGAGTCGCCGCTGCACCGCTACTACAAGCGGGCGCTCTACCTCGAGGGCGCGCTCGGCTACGGCCGCGAGCACCGCGCGGAGATCGCTAGATCCCTACTGTCCTAGTTACCGGCGCGTCGACCGGGATCGGCCGCGCGACGGCCGAGTACCTGCGCGACCGCGGCTGGGATGTCTACGCCTCCGTCCGCAACGCGGGCGACGCGCCCGAGGGGACGACCGAGCTCGTCTTCGACGTGACCGACGCCGACGGTGTCCGCGAGGCGGCGGAGCAGATCGGAAAGCTCG